>Ga0185307_1000308_pt1 | contig 31890 bp, 27 predicted proteins | sample LHCtaG_FD_128010 | JGI IMG/M metagenome (GOLD analysis project Ga0185307, IMG submission 128010) | Hot spring microbial communities from Little Hot Creek, USA to study Microbial Dark Matter (Phase II) - LHC4sed_matched (SPADES... | ecosystem: Environmental > Aquatic > Thermal springs > Hot... | reverse complement strand
TGTTGAAGCTCAGGGGACTGGTGGTCGAGTACGACGACTCGGGGTCCATAGGCAGGAGGTACGCTAGAGCAGACGAAGTTGGCGTGCCGCTCGCGATAACCATCGACCACCAGACGATGGAGGACGGCACGGTCACCATGCGGGACAGGGATACGTGGAGGCAGGTGAGGTGCCCGATAAGTGAGGTGCCTGAGGTGGTCGAGGCCTACGTCAGGAGAAGGGAAGCAAAGGGAGCTCTAAGGGAGCTCTTCGAACAAATAAAAGCCTAGAGACCTTAAAAAAGAGTTGTGCCTCTGGCTTGCTGGTGATCTTATGAGCAAGGTCATAGAGAGGAGGTTGAAGTTGAGGAAGAAGGACGAAGTCAAGGAAGGGACCGCAAGGATAAACCCCAAGACGGCCGAGCTCTTGGGGATAGCGGATAAGCTCGAGGTGGTACTAGCTGGGAAGAAGAGGTACAACTTCGACGTAGTCATGAGCGAGGCGGTTCCGGTGAACGAGGTGTGGCTCAACTCAGAGCAGATGAGGAGGCTCGGCATAGCTGATAACACGACGGCGACCGTCAGAAGGCCCCTCGCTAAAGCTACGTGAGCTTCACAAGCTTCAAGGCCTGCTCGTAATACCCCTCTCTCCTAGTCAAGACTATTTGCTGAAAGCTCGAGCTTCTCGTGCGGACTTCTTCGAGCCAGCCAGCGACGAACCCCACCTCGTCTCTGAACAGTTGCATCCTGAACTCCTCGACGTACGACACGACCCTCGTGGGCTCGACCTTTATCGGCGGCTTCGACTTCACCTCAACGAGCTCCACCCCGTATTTTGAGGGCATGAAGGGCGCATAGCGATCGTCGACTACTCTTACGAGGGCCTCTACGAAGCCCAAGGTCTCTATGCCGACTACGTCCTCATACTCGTTGACTATCTCGTCCCACTTCAACACAGGCTCGAACTCGAACTTGACGGTCCTCTTCAAGCTCTTGGAGTTCAGAACCCCGTAGATCATCTTCCTCCGCTGGTGCCACACGTACTCTTTGGCTGTGTACTTCTTGAAGCGCCACTTCACGAAGCGGGACTCGTCGACCACGTCGAACTCATTCACCATCGGGCCACTCTTGTATAGCTCAGATAAGACGCTCCTCAGCTCTGCTAGCTCCTCTATTCCGTAGACCACGAAGTCGAGGTCGCTTAGTTCCGCCCTATAGAAGCCGTGTAAGAGAGAGCCGAAGACGCCGAAGTCGTCCATTCTTAACCTAGAGGCGCTGAGCACCTTTTCTAGGACTTCTAGAGAGGCCCGCGCCATAGAATCTCCTTTGTTGAGCAACTTGGCTAGACCCTCTTGGGGTCTACGGGCCTCGACCACCTGTTCCTCGCTGACCGCAACTACCCTCCTCTTGAGTTGAGGCACATAAAACGTGTATTGAGGATACTTGGAGAGGACGAACCTCAGACCCTCGTCTTCGTAGAACTTGTAGTACCTCTCCCCTCCGCCATCTCTCAACGCTTTAGGCACGTCGCTCTTGTATATAGCCTCTGAGGCGTACTCAACGTCGCATATGTACTTGCCCGGAGGATGGTCATATCCGTAGACCCTCATTATTATGCCCTCTTTCGTTACCGGGGAGTCGCGATCTCTCAGCATGCCAACGTCCCTCGATGCAAGGCATCTGAAGTAGCGCGTATGCTCTGCCGATCTCTCGACATGCACCTTAATAACGCCTACTCAAGCCCGTCCAATCCTCTATCATCGACAATTCAGAGAGGTTGTAGACGTCAGTGTTGAGGACAGCATCATCAATTAATGAGGCGATAATTGTGTGGTCGGAGGCTTTATCGGCTTCTCATGAGGGTCCTCGTGAAGGAATTTTCAAGGATCGGGGAAGAGCTTTCAAGAATGGCCGCTGAGGGACTCACAAAGTTAGGAAGAAGGTCTGTAGCGTTGTAGCAGATGAAGAGCAAGGCTGAGCAACATTGCTAACTGGTTGTTGCTAATTGGTTAAGACAAAGTGGCCAGCCGCACTTTAACACCATGATGCTCATCTAGGAGTTTGATGCATAGGGCGTGATATTGATGGACTATGAAGGGCTCCCACTTAAGCGTTCGACCTTGCTTTCTTCGTCCAGTCTTCTTTATGGTTTATTTTATAATAGTTCGGAATTGTGGTTTTTTGGGCAACAACTCCTTTTCCTTTGTCCTGAAGCTCATGTAGAAGGAGTTTGCGAGGGGCCTTAAAAGAAGGGCCGAGCCCTAAGATCAGTGAACCGTCTAATGCAAGATTTGCAGAGTCACGTGCTTGCAGGTTTGCGGACTACACCCTCCATGAAGGCTTTTATGTCTTGGACTATGGCGTCTAAGCTCAAGCGCTGCCTCATCCTCTCCACCCAGTCGTGCGGTAAGTAGCGCTTAAAGGACCTTGCCGCTCTTGAGTCCATTAACACTACGAGGCCCTTGTCCTCGGGCCCTCTTATGAGTCTCCCAGCCGATTGAGCTATGGCTATGGAGCAAGGCATTATCGTGGCGTACTTGAAGGCCTGATCCCCGAACTTGGCCTTGAAGTACTCTGTCAGCGCTTGGTGTAGCTCGGTGTTCTTGGGATAGGGCAGGCCCGCTAGTATCACGGCGTTCAGCATGGACCTGCCCTCAGACACTATCTCGACCCCCTCGCTTATCTTGCCCCTCGCGACCCCCAAGAGCACGCACTTCTCGTTCTTCGAGGCGAACTCCTTCACCTCAGAGATCTTCGTGCTCCTGTTCTCAATCAACATGGGCACGTCGAGCTGGTTCTTCAACCTGCTCACTATGGCGCTCATGACCTCATAGGACGGGAAGAACACCGCGACCCTCCCGCCTATCGCCTTTATTATCTCCGCAAGCCTAGAGGCCATTTTGTCCCACTCGACGTCGCTCCTCCTCTCGAACTTGGTGGTCACGGCCATGTCGACTATCACCATCATGTTCTCCTTGGGGAAGGGCGACGGCAACTCCAAAGATCTGGCCCTCTTCGCGTCGAGCCCCAGCGCGTCGACGTAGTAGTCCGGCCCCCACAGAGTCCCGGACATCAATATGCAGGACCTGAACTCGTTGAGCACTTTGCAGGCCACGGAGGGGTCCAGACACCTTATCCCCAGTTTGAACCTCCTGTTCACGTCATAGCTCTCGACCATCGCGTACTTGGCGAACTTGCTCTCCTCAGTCTCGACCCAGAGCCTCAAGAAAGAGGCGACCCTGCCGACGTACGAGACGGGGTGCTTCCCCTCTTGGGACCTCTGAAGCCTTATTCGCTCACCCTCCTCCTCGAGGTCGGCCAGCAACGATTTGAGGGCCGAGGGGGACCTCAGCTTAGTTCCCTCGATCAGCGCCAAGACGAGGCTTCCATGGTCTATCAGCTTCTCCTCGTTTAGCGCATTAGACTTAACGAGCCTCTCCTCAACCCTCTCCATGAAGCTCTTGAAAGACTTCAAGAGGCCTACGTCGTCGACCTTGAACTCTTCAACCTCGGTCATAGCCCTCTGGACAGTCGTCAGCGAGAGCTCGTCAGACAAGAGCTCGGCCGCGTAGAGCGGAAGCGCGTGCGCCTCGTCGAACACACAGTTCAGGTCCTCGACGTCTACCCCCATCTTGCCCAGCAAGCTCTCCCTAACGGGGTCCATTAGAGCGTAGTTGTAGTTCCCGATGATCACGTGAGCTCTGTGGGACAGCAACTTCGTGACCTCGTAGGGGCAAAGCCCCTCGCTCTCTGACACCTCGCAGACGAAGTCTGGGCTGGAGATCCCCAGCTCGGCGAGCTTGTCGACCACCCTCCTAGCCCTCTTGGTGGGGTACCAGTTGTAGACGGTGTTGAAGTAGTACTCGCAGAGCTCCTCGCCCAAGCCCTTGCGCAGCGCTCTACAGAAGACCAAGAAGTCGCGGTAGCTTGTCTTCAGCCCCCTCCTCTTGACGATAGGACACATGTCCTGCCTGCTAACAAAGATTGAGGCTATCATCCTCACGCCGCGCCTGTCCCTCAACATTTGGAGCTCCCTGCGGTACACCTCGCTCTGGTTCTTGGTCCTCGTGAGTATTAGCAGGCGGCCTATCGATGGACCCCCGGCCGCCAAGTAGCCGGTCAGCACCGAGATCGACTTGCCTGTGCCGCATGGAGATGACAGGAGGCCTATAAGCCCGTCCCTGAAGACGTCGCGAGAGAAGGCTATCGCTTTGTCTTGATAGGGCCTAAGACTGGGATAGGGGAAGTATTCCATGAAGTCCTGCTGAGACATGAGTTAGCTGACCTATCAAGGCTTAAGTGGGTATAGTCCTTTATATCTTGCTGTCGAGGGGCTCGAATTGGTGCTCATAGCCTCGCACTCGGGGGTTCGAGGTATATATGGAAAGGACTTGACGGCTGACGTAGCAATGAAGCTGACGAGGGCTTTCGTGAGGTTGTGGAATGTCAAGAGAGTAGTCGTCGGAAGGGACACAAGGCCTAGCAGTGAGTCCATGGAGCGCGGTGTGCTCTCGGCGTTGGCGGAACTGGGTTGTAGGGCTTACGTTCTCGGCGTCCAGCCGACGCCAGTAGTACTGTGGGCCTGCAGAAGGATGGGGGCCGATGGAGCGATAATCATCAGTGCCTCTCACAACCCCCCTGAGTGGAACGCCCTGAAGTTCGCGTTGAAGGGCTTGTTCCTCGACGTCGACGAGGTCTCGAAGCTCATGGAGGCCGTCGAGGAGGCGAGCGCGACAAGCGGAGTGGGCGAGCTAAGCGAACTAGCGACTTGCGCCTATGACCCGCTCGAGGAGTACGTAGACCAGGCCTTGAAGGTCCTCGACGTAGAAGCTGTAAAGAGGAGGGGCCTGAAGGTCGTGGTGGATCCCGGAGGAGGGGCTGGCTTCAGGTCTACTCCGCTCCTCCTCAGGAAGCTGGGTTGCAAGGTGGTCACCGTGAACTCGGCCCCAGGAATATTCGCCAGGGAGATCGAGCCCACTCCAAGCTCCCTCGATCTCTTGAGCAAGGCCGTCAAGGCCTACGGGGCCGACGTGGGCTTTGCACACGACGCCGACGCGGACAGGCTCGTCTGCGTCACCGAGGAAGGAGAGGTCCTGAGCGAGGACTACGGCTTGGCCATAGCCTCTCTCCACGTCTTGGAGAGGCGCAGGGGACCGCTGGTAGTGAGCGTCGCCTCCTCCATGATGTTCAAGTGGATATCCGAGCAACTCGGCGTCGAGCTCTACTGGAGCCCCGTGGGCGAGGTGAAGGTGGTTAAAGAGATCGTCAAGCGCGGGGCCCCCATAGGCGGGGAGGGCAGTAGCGGAGGAGTAATCCCAGCTTTCTTCAACTTAGCTAGAGACGGCGTCTTCGGCGCCGCCTTAATAGTCGAGGCCTTGGCCCTCAGGGGTTGCAAGGTCTCCGACTTCGTCAGAGGGCTACCGAGGTACTACCAAGTGAGGACGGCCATCGAGTGCGACGTCGAGGGGGGCGAGCTCGTCACCAAGAGCTTGGTCGACGAGCTCAAAGGGCTCGATCTCGATCTGACGGACGGAATCAAAGTTTGGCTCGACGAAGGGTGGGTCCTGATAAGGCCTTCGCGAACCGAGCCTAGGATAAGGATTATATGCGAGGCTAGGAGTCGAGCTAGAGCGGAGGAGTTGTTGAGGGAATTCGCGGCTAGAGTGCGAGAGGTTATCAAAAAGGTCACTCATATATGATCGGCTTCGATAAACCCCCCTACTCCTCTAACTCGGTGTCGTTATACATCTCCGACTAATGTCGCACTATTTAGCAGTTACAATATAGTGGGAGGTCAACGCAACACATCAATATGCTCGCTACAAAGCCCTCTTTACACAAAGCCTTAGAGGATGTAATGATTTCACTACTTTTGGGGGGTCGTTGAGCGCTCGAGGGATGAAGTTCGGCAAGCTAGCCATCGAGGTCGTCGACCTTCTGCCGACCCCCGAAAAGGTCTTCGGAGTTCTCAAGCTGGACCTCAAGAGCCTGCTGTTCAAGGTCTTGGGTCCAAGCATGATAGCCGTTGGCGTCGCCATAGGCGGCGGCGAGTGGCTGTTGGGCCCTGCGACGGCCGTGAAGTATGGCCTAGGCATGGCTTGGATAGTCGTGGTCTCGGCCCTGCTTCAGACGGTGTACAACGTCAGCCTCGTGAGGCTGATCATGTACACGGGCGAGTCCCCGATAGCATATCTCAGGAGGGTCCCCCCGAGCCCCAAGTTCTGGACCGCAGCGATACCCGTCATGATTATCGTTTGGGGTTCCTGGGGCTTAGCCGGGATCGCCGGATCAGGGGCCACAGCCCTGGGATCCATGATCTTGGGCAGGTTGCCCGCAGACGAAGACGCGTGGTTAGTCAGGTGCTTGACCTTGGTGATCATAGCCCTCTGCGTGCTGCTCGTCTTGTTTGGACGGAAGATCGAGAGGACTTTGGAAATAGCGAACTGGTTCTTCATGGTCTTCGTGCTCGCGACCTTGTTGTTTGTGGTAGCGCCGCTTACGGTAAGGCCCGAGGTGATCGTCGAGGCCCTCCGCGGCAGCTTCAGCTTCGGCTACATACCCCCAGGGGCCGACGCGAGCCTGATAGCCGCTTGGTGGGCCTACACGGGGCTGGCCGTCGGGCTCAACTTCATATTCATGAACTGGTACAGGGACAAGGGCTACGGGATGGGCTCGGTCGTCGGGTACATACCTGCGCTTATAGGCGGCAAGAGGGTGGCCCTGTTGCCCTCGGGCAAGACGTTCACGATGAGCGACGAGAACGTTAGGGTGTTCAAGAGGTGGGCAAGGTTGCTGAACTACGACCAGTGGCTCATATTCTTCCCGGGAGCGATATTGGGCATGTACCTCCCGTCCATGATAGCCGCTTCCCTGCTGCCCAGGGGGCAAGAGCTGAAGGGCTGGGGCGTCGCCGCCCACGTGGCCGAAGGGCTCGCAACAATAGTAGGAAAGTGGGGCTACTACTTGATAGCCTTCATAGGTTTCGTAATACTCTTCAGCTCGGCCCTAGGCGCCTACGTAGACCCTGTCCCTAGGAACCTCACTGACGTCCTCTGGTCGTCGGAGAGGGTCAGAAAATGGGCTAGAGGCGACGTCAGGGCTGTCTACTACACGCTGCTCGCGGCCTACGTGGCGCTCAGCTCATGGGCGGTCTTCCAGGCTCAGCCCCTGATACTCGTCACGATAGCCGCCAACATAGCCAACTTCATAGGCCTGCTCGTGATACCGGCCGTGATGTACCTCTCAAGCCAATTGCCGCGCGAGATAAGGCCCAAGCCGTGGGAGTATGCGCTGTTAGTCGTGTTCTTGGGGCTCTCGGGGTACTTCTTCGCCGCAGCCATCTTGTCAGTCAAATAGCTATACCGTCAATCAGCCCTTTCTCGTCCTGCAGAGGGCTATGAAGAAGGCCGAGCAACGGTGCAAGTGAGGCATCGTCCTCCTCGCCTTACCGCTACACTTGAAGCCTCGGTAGCAGTCGACCGTCGACGGCATCTCGAGCTTCTCGACTTCGACGTCGCAACCGTCCACGACTAGCTCTCCCTCCTCAGGCAACAAGCTACAGGAGGCGTAGATGACCTCGTCGGCCACCTTCGATATCGAGCTCAAGAGCTTGACCTGAGTTTTGTGGTACATCTTCACCTTGTTCGGCTTCGATAGCCTTATCTTGACGCTCGGGTCGTCGCCCACGGTCCCCGTGCCACTACAGGGCACGTCTACGAGGGCCTTGACGAAGCTCCTAGAGAGTGGCGGCCTTCGAGAGTCCCCCAGCACCAGTAGGACCCTGTCCTTGGCGTTGAACTTGGAGAGCAACTTGACCGCTTCCCTTATCCTACTCTTCGACTTGTCTATCGCGATGACGAGCGGCGTTCCCCTGAGGACGAGGATGGACGACTTCACCCCAGGCGCGGCGCACGCGTCTAGAACCTCGACCCCCTGGGCGCGGAGGGCCTCGACCACTAAAGCCGAGCCCTTGTCGACTGGGACTGCCACGCCCCTCCTGACGGGCCTTAACCTAGAGGGCGGCTTGTCGCTCTTGAGAACTTCGACCATGTAGTCCAAGTCCTCATCGACCTTGGCCTCGACGCCCTCGTCGGCCAGGGCCCTGACCACCTCACTCGGCTTCACGAGGCAGAGGAGCCAGATCATGCGCTTGTTCAGGGCCTTTAGGAGCTCGCTCAGCGTCTCAAGGTCAAAGTACTTCGAGAGCCTCTGGACGAGCCAATAGGGATAGGAGGTCTCGACCGAGAGGCGTCTCAGGGGGCTCTGCGGCAAGGGTACATTTAGGTGCTCGCCTGCCACGTAGAAATCCACGAGCTCTTTGGGCCGAGCCGGCCTCCCGCGCTTCTTCATGAAGGCGTATTGAAGGGCGTAGTAGTTCATAACCAGGTTGTAGAGGAACTCGTAGGATGCCCGGCTTGGCTTGAGTTTCAAGTCTTGGAGGGCCTTCGAGTACGCCCTTTGGAGGCTAGTGTCGTACCGCTCAATGATCTTCACGGCCTCAATGGCTACCTCCTTTATGCGCTGAAGCTCTGAGGACAAAGCTCGACACTCTCTTAGGCCTAGCTATTGACAGTCCAACGTGATTTAAGCTTCGCGTTCTCAGGACGATGGCACAAGTCCATAGCTCGCTGCCTGCAAAGGGCCTGAGCGTTGATAAGGTCGGCCCGCCTCGTCTAAAGCAGTGGTGTCCTAAAGCTTGCTTGCGTGGTGAGGGCTTTGCAACTCAACGGCATCACTGCGATCCTCGACCTGGACAGGTTCAAGGAGGTCATGAAGGTCATGGGCTGGAGCGAGTACAAGCCGAACGTCGTTACCGAGAGCTTGACGCGACTGGTTGAGGAGCTGGCCTCGAAGCTCGGCGGCGTCATAATCCACGGGCTCGACGAAGAGCGCGGCACTGAGGAGGCCGTGATCAAGTTCGTCGGCATTGACGTCGACGAGGTCTTGAAGGAGCTTGAGAGGATACGCCTCGAGATGGAGAGGATAGGCGAGGAGAGCGGGTCGGGCGCCACGATCAGCATAGGAGTCTACGTAGGGCCCATAACGTCCCTGAAGCCGCAACCCATGAGCGAGGCCAAGAAGGCGCCGGAGGTCGTGATGGCCTTAAGGGCCCTCAAAAAAGCTAAGAAGGGGGGAGGGAATAAGATTGTCGTCTTATGAGCTTGAAGAGGCTTACCCGACTACCTCGCCTATCGCGTAACTCCTACCTATCTTCGTTACCTTGATCCTCACCTTATCGCCCTTCCGCGTGCCCGGCACGAAGATCACGAAGCCCTGAATCCTGGCCAATCCATCTCCTCGTCTGCTGATCTCGGAGATCTCGACATCGTACTCCTGCCCCAACACGACAGGCTTCGGTAGCGTCCTCCTTCCTTCACCCTTAAACCTCATATTCGTTTCACCTCGCCTCGGAGTTCTCCCCAAGAGCGCAAGCCCAAAAAGAGCCTGCACTCGTGGAGGTCGTCTGTTCAGCAAAGAAAGAGCTATTTAAACGTGTCCCCGCTCGAATCGGAGATGACTCCACGGAAATGGTTATCTCGAAGTCGCAACCAAGTTTCCGATAATTAAGCGTGCAAGGGCCCTTCTCAGCATGGCTAGAAGATAAAAAGAGAGAATTAAAAGAGGGTTAAGGCGACCCTGCTCTATGGTATTAATATCAGCGCGTGCGTTACTATGAGCCCGGCGAATATTATCGATATCATGTTTATCGCTTTTATCATCGGGTTTATAGCCGGGCCAGCCGTGTCCTTGCAGGGGTCTCCGACGGTGTCTCCCACCACCGCCGCTGCATGGGCTGGCGAGCGCTTTCCTCCGAAGGCCCCGGTCTCGATGAACTTCTTGGCGTTGTCCCACGCCGCTCCTCCCTTGGCCATCATTAAGGCCAGGGCTAGGCCTGCGACGATACACCCTATCAGCAACCCTGCGAGGGCGTAGGGACCGAACGCGAAGCCCACGATTATGGGGCTAAGGATCACTAAAGCCCCTGGCAAAGCCATGCCCCTCAGCGCAGTGCGAGTCGCTATGTCAACGCACTTAGCGTAATCCGGCTTGGCTTTGCCCTCCATGATCCCAGCTATCTCCCTGAACTGCCTCCTGACCTCATTGACCATGCCAAAGGCCCCCTTAGCCACCGCCTTCATGCAGAAAGACGCGAACAAGAAGACTACGCCGCCTCCAAGCAGGAGGCCGAGAATCACGTCTGGTCTTGCGAGCGATAACCCTGAGGTCAACTGGTCGAGGCGGATATTGCTATAACTCGCGACCTCATGCATGTAAGCCAACAGGAGCGATAGTGCCGCTAGGCCGGCGCTACCTACTGCGAAGGTCTTGGTCAAGGCCTTCGTCGTATTGCCGACGGCGTCGAGAGCATCGGTCACTTCCCTGACTTTGGGGTCGAGCCCAGCCATCTCGGCGATGCCACCTGCGTTGTCAACGATCGGGCCATAGGCGTCAACTGAGACTATTATCCCAGCTATGGACAGCATCGCCACGACAGCTATGGCCACTCCGTACATCCCCATGTAGATCTTGTGCAACGTCTCCATGTAGACGTTGCCCGCGTACCCTCCGGCGAGCAAGTAAGCTCCAATAACACCGAGCGCTATTACAAGAGTCGGCAAGAAGGCGCTTTCGAGGCCGTTAGCTAGCCCCCTTATGATGTTGATCGCTGGACCCGCTTGAGCGGCCTCTGCTATGGACCTTGTAGGCGAGTGCCTGTATGAGGTATAGTAGTCGGTCAGCACGGCCAACAGTACGACTATGACCACGCCTATGAGGGCTGCGTAGAACAGCTCTAGAGATCCTCCGAAGAGCCACCACGTGGCCAAGAGGAAGCCTATAATCGCCAGTACCGCTGTTACGACTATCCCCCTAAGTATGGCTAAGGTGGGATCGCCTCCCTCCTTGGTCCTCACAGCAAGGGCGCCTATAATCGTTGAGAATATGGCTATGGTCCCCAAGATCAATGGATATTCTAAGAAAACTACGTTGTTAAATTGCTTGTAGAGCGGCCAGCCTAACAGCATCGCGCCTATCAGGGTCACGGCGTAGGTCTCGAAGATGTCAGCGGCCATGCCGGCCACGTCGCCCACGTTGTCGCCAACGGCATCGGCTATAACAGCAGGGTTTCGAGGGTCGTCCTCGGGTATGCCCGCCTCTACCTTGCCCACTAAGTCCGCTCCCACGTCGGCCGACTTAGTGTATATACCGCCGCCTATCCTAGCGAATAGGGCAACCAAGCTACCGCCGAACCCAAAGCCAGCGAAGAGCAGAGGGTCTCGCCAGAACCAGTAAAAGAGCGTCACTCCCAAGAGCGCCAGGCCGACCATGCACAGCCCCATGACGAGCCCTCCCTTGAAGGAGACGCTGAGTGCGGCCCTCAGCCCACTGCTCGCCGCGTTGGCCGTCCTGACGTTGCATTCCACTGCGACTCTCATCCCCACGTAGCCAGCTAGGGCTGAGAATAGGGCGCCCACCAAGAACGACAGGCCGGTGTATGGGAAGTAGGACGATCCGAAGCGCCCCGACGCGAAGTAGCTGTAGTCCACCGTTATGGCGAAGACCGCCGCGAGCAGTACGATGAATATCATCAGCGTCTTGTACTGCGTGCTTAAGTAGGCCTTAGCGCCCTCCTTGATGGCCTCGTATATCTCGATCATGCGCCCGCTACCTTTAGGCTTGGCAAGCACCAGGGCCGCGGTGCCAGCAGCGACGACTAAGGCCACGCAGGAGGCTAGAAGAGCCAGCCAGTACATTCACATCACCCTCCTTTCGTTTTAGCAAGGTTATGTTTAAGCTAGCCTAGTTAATAAGGCTTAAATAGAGAAGCAAAGGTCTGCCCAAATCCGTTAACATTAATCGACGGCCTAAGCTCAATTGTCATCGGCTTTCTCATAGCACAGCGGTGCACACTTACCATGCCTCAAACGAATCGACGACGGAGGTTGGGTCTATTGCGCGCACCTTCCAGCGGCCGCGAGGAAGTACTTGGCGACCCTCTCCCTCCCTATCGCGGCGATGAAGTTCACGAGCCTTGGGCCGGACCTCCTCCCCATGAGGGCTAGGTAAGCGGCCTCGAAGAACTCAGGAGGGGCTAGTCCAAGGGACCTCGAGAGCTCAAAGAACTTGTTGTTGAGCTCGTTTAAGTCCCACTCTCTCTCGAGTAGGAGCTCGGCGGCCCTTACGAGAGCCTCTTTTTGCCTCTTTGAGATCTTGTCCCTTACGACCGATGGGTCCTCGAGGAGCTTGATCTTAACGCTCTCAGGGGCGTACCTCTCCACCCACGTAGAAGCGTGCCTCAACCTATTCTGCAATCTCTCCAAGTCCTCTTGACTCGGCTCCCTCCAGAGGTGCCCAGTTAACCTCAATACCTCAAGGAGCCTCTTTAAGTCGATGTTGGGGTAGAGCTGAACCAATACCACCGCGAAGTCGTAGGGCAGCTGTATCGGCATCACGGGACGTGGCCTGCCTATCTGGGAGAGCTCGTAGTTCCTCTTGGCCAAGTACATCAGTTTATCGTCTTGAACCGTTTCGAACCCGTAGTATATCCTCTCGGCCCTCTCGTACTCAGCCACGAGGTTTGGCAGATCCTCGACCCTGAAGTCTTTGTGCCTCATGGGGTGAACTCTGAAGAGGAAGAACTTCAGGGTTTGGGGAGGGGCCACTTCGAACCACTGGGACGGCGTGAATACGTTTCCCTTCGACTTCGACATCTTCCTACCGCCTATCATCACATGCTCGTAAGTCAGCGGTATCGGAGGGTCTCTGCCGAAGACCTCCTTGACTATGAGCTTGCTGGTGTCGTAGGAGCCCCCGGCCGCCGCGTGCTCCTTGCCGAAGGGCTCTATGGTCACGTTGAGGGCGGCCCAGCGGGCGGCCCACTCGACCCTCCACTGTAGCTTCCCCCTGCCTTCCTTGATATCGCGCTCTCCTCGATGTCCGCACCCCTTGGCGTAGCCGACATCGAGGTCGCACTTGTACAAGACCCTGTCCCCTTGAAAGCCGTAGGCGTACGTCGTCCCCACTCTGCCGCAGTTCTCGCACACGGGCATGTAGGGGAGCCAATCGCTCGGCTTCGAGGTCCCGCTCACCCTCAATAGTATGTCCCTTATCTGCCCGGCTCTCTCCATAGCGATCCTTATCCATGGTAAGTAAGTGCCATCACGGTACATAGACTCCCCAGAGAGGTACTTGACCTCAAGCCCCAGCTTCTCGATGGCGTCTAGGAACTCCTTGGTGAAGTGCTCGGCCCAGCTTCGACAACACCTATAAGGGTCTGGTATGTCGACGTAAGGCATGCCCAAGTACTTATTGAAGTCCCCCGGTATGGGAGGGGGCACGCTGTCTAGGGGGTCCATGTCGTCGGCTATCCATAGGGCCTCGGCTTTCCCTCCCCTCTTCCTTATCTCGGTCGCGATCGCGTGCGCGTAGAGGGGGTCAGCCACGTTCCCTATGTGGGCCGAGCCAGAAATCGACGTACCGCTGGCCACCACGTGCTCCTTGGACTTCTCTAAGGCTAAGTCGACGAACTCGTCTAGCCAGTGCTCTTTCACTGAGACTACCTCTCGAACCGACGGCGGAGGTCTAGTCCTCTAAAAAGCCTCGCTTTGACTTAAAAGCTCTCCAGCTACTTGAGAGGCTTCCTTGGCCTTGTGGTTGAAGGCCGACCCAAAAGCGGGCGCCTATCACCCGTCGTACTTCACGTTGACCTCGATCGTTATGCCCAAAGACTTGGCCACGCTGATTAACCTAGTTAGCTCCTCCCTCAACTTCGCTATTTCGCCCAACCCCTCGACGAGGCCTAGCATGAAGTCCTTTTCGTCACTCTCCTCAGCAAAACAGTTCAAGGTCTTCTTCAAGACTTCATGTATTCTCCGTAGTTTCGCGACGTCGACCCCCTTGGCTATCATCTTGGCGACGTCGTAGCCATCATCATAAGTGAGAACGACCAAGACCTGACCCTCCAAAAACTCTGAGGTGAAGGGCCTTGATACAAGTCTTTGTTAGCTCATCGAGGTGAATTTAAGGCTTGCGTTGAAAAGCTGGACCTTTGGGCTTATGGGCTTAGACTATGAAGAGCCCGCCGCCTATCTTCTCCGGCAGGTACCTGTCCTCCAAGAAGCCCAAGCTCTTCGAGCTTAGGGCCTCTATCTCGGCCTTCTCCCTCCTCTCCAAGAAGAGGTCGAGCTCCCTCTGCCACGCGGGGGACTGGAACCAGGGGTAGCCCTTGAGCTCCTTGGCCCTCTTCACGTCGGCATCCTTGGCCTTGATTATGACGTTCTTGGGCAATTTATACTCGTAGATGTCGCTGACGGTGACCCCTATGAACCGCGCTCGAGGGCACGCCAGCCTGACGCTTTCGTGAGACAGGGTTATCGACCCTATGCGGTAGACGCTGTATATGTAGAACCCGTAGGGGTCGGCGTCCGTCAAGACGTAGACTGGCAGGCCCAGCTCCTCGTTCAGCCTCTTCACGAGCCTCCTAGCTGGCCTGTCCGGCTGGCCACCAGCGGTCACGAGCACGCACTTGTTCTTCTCCCAGTACCTCTCCATGTTCAGGGTGTTGAAAACGGCGTCCTTCTCGACCACGAGGACGTATTCAGCATCAACTTCGAGGAACTCCAGCCTATCGACGTTGGAGGGCGGGGTGTAGGCGCCTCCCTCTCCCTGCCTGGAGCAGTCTATCACGTCCCTCCCGCTCCTGACCCTCATCAGGCCCACGACCTTGCACTTCACGTCGGTCTGGAGGCCCATCTCCTCTCGGCTCGATCCTAACATCACCTCCAAGTCCTCTATTATGCTGTCCGACTCCGACTGCTCGTTGACGGTGTCTATGTCGGTCCCCGGTATGGTGTGCTTGGCGTCGTAGAAGACGTCCCTAATCGTCGGGTACTTGTTGTGCTTTATCGCCTCGTATATTATCGCCGCTATCAGCACGGTCCTCATGAACGTCTTCGCCTCCTCGACGTCGTTGAGCCTCCTCCTCACCTTCTTGTCTCCGAGCCTTATCACTTGGAGCTCTTGGTCTACGTACACGTTGTCCCTCGTCCTAGCTAGCATCTCGAAGTAGGGCGCCCTCCCCGCCTTGAGGGGCTTCAAAACCGACTTCTCGAATAGCTGGACTATCTTGTCCGCTATCCAGTCCCTCCCTCCGCTACCCCGACCTTCGTGACTTGACACCCTTGGTCACCACCCTCCACATGAGCTCGACTAGCTTCTCCTTGTCCTCGTTGACAACCCTCACGAGGTCCTCAGCTATCTCAGTTATGTACGCCTTGAAGAGGTTTAGCCTCTCCTGCTCCTTCTCAGCCCTTAGCTTCCTGCTTATGTACCTCCTGACCGCGCGAGCGCAGTCCATTAGGGCGAGCCTTATCTCGTCCTCCACCTCCTCGACGTCGGCTATCATCTCCTTGCCAGCGGTCTTGTAGGGAATCCTAGTCGAGCACACGTGGACGAAGACGGCTATCGGGGTCTTGTCGTCTACCTTGTACTGCCTCCAGTTAATGCTATCCACGACCTTCCTGCAGACGTCCCCCCTCTCGTCGAACAAGAGGGGTATCTTGTTCGCGAACCTGTAGAGCAACCTGTAGTTGCCCCCCTCGGTGCACAGCTTCTCTATGAACGGGCCCCCGTAGGCTATGCCGGCCTCGACTTGAAATGGGTAGCCGGAATAGGACTTGGGAGGCCTGGTGACGGTTTCCACGAACTCGGGGATGAACAAGTTTATTATGGCGGCCTTCAGCCCCTCGGCCCCTATGGGGCTCAAGACGTCCGGCGAGGGCGGGAGGAACTTGTCGTAGGCCTTGAGGGCGTTGGCGAGCTTGACCATCTCTTCGCTCGTCAGCTCCTTGACGTCTCTGTCGGGGTCAAAGCCAGCCCACTTCAGGAAGTCGAGGGCCTTCTTCGGGCCGACCCTGTCGAAGTTCTTGGACAGGAAGGCCTGGAGGCTCGTGTTCCTACTGCTCTCTATCATCCTCTTGAGCATCTCGGCGTCCACGCCGTGCGGATGAGGGAGCGCCTCCTTGGGCGGCGGAGGGACCTTCGCGACCGACCTCTCGAACTTGTAGACGACGCCGTTGGGGTCCGAGAAGACTATGGTGGCGTGGGGGTTCGCTACCGCCGTCAGCCGAAGGTACTCGACTATCAGCTCGCCTGTCGTCTTCGAGCCCAGCTTGCGGTCGTAGTCCCCCACTAGGTGCAGGGTGACCGTCGTCCCGGTCCTAGGCTTTCGGAGCTTCCTCGTCTTGGTCGACAAGACTATTGGCTTGTTGTTCTTCAAGTCCATCTGCAAGAGGAAGGTGTGCTCGTTCTGGCCGTCGTGGCAGGTGGTCACCTCTATGGGCTTGTACGTGGTTATCTGGGAGTAGAGGACCGCCATCTTGGCCCCGAGCCCGAAGAGGCCTCGGTGTTGCTTGAGGATGAACTTGCTCCCGAAGAGCACGGTGCAGAAGGCCTGCGGAACGTACTGCGGAGGTATGCCTGTCCCGTTGTCCGACACCGTCAGCTTGTAGACCTTGGGGCTCTTCCGCTCGCTCACCAATTTCAAGTCGATCGTTATGTGGGGCAACGCCCCAGCCGCTTCGCAGGCATCTAAGCTGTTCTCGACTAGCTCTCGGACGGCTTGATAGAGAGACCGCGCTGGGTTGCTGAAGCCAGCTATGTACCTGTTCCTGTAAAACCAGTCCGACACTGACAGCTGTGTAAAGCCCTTCAACGTGATGTCCCCCTAGCCCTAGGGTTAAATGATGACAAAGCGCTTAGAGCATTATCTCAGGGGAATTTTATAAATTAACTTGTCAAACTTGAGCGCTGTCAGGGGACGAGCCTCCATCGGTCTCTCGGATACAGTATCGCTTCTCGTATGTCGCTCAGCCCCAACAAAACCATGACCAAGCGGGCTAGGCCTAAGCCCCAACCTGAGTGAGGAGGCATGCCCCACTCAAAGCACTTTAAGTGGTGCTTAAAGGACTCAGGTTCAAGCCCCGAACTCTTTAAACGCGATATTAAAAGGTCCTTGTCGTGGATTCGCTGCCCCCCGGACGCCACCTCTATCCTTCCTATCATCAAGTCGAACGAGAGACTGACCTCGGGGTTCTCGGGCTTCGGCATTATGTAGAAGGGCTTGGTCCTCGTGGGCCAGTCGACGATGAAGTAGGGACCTTTAAATACCTCGCCGAGCTTCCGCTCGGCCTCAGTCGACAGGTCCTCGCCCCACTCGATCCTAACACCGCTCTTAGCCAGTATCGACAAGGCCTCATCATACGTTATCCTCGGGAATGGCCTCTCAAGTTTGAGGCAGCTTAGCTCGGCCCTCTTCAACTCTCCCTCGAGTTCCTCGAAGGCCTTCGACGCGCTGTAAACCAAGAGCTCTTCGAGGAGCTCCATGACCTCTTCGTACGTAGCGAAGGCGACTTCGACGTCGACCCCCACGTACTCCGAAACGTGTCTGTCGGTCTGCGACTCCTCAGCCCTGAAAAGAGGGCCTATCTCGTAGACCCTCTCGAAGACTGATGAGAGCTGTTCCTTGTACAGTTGCGGGCTCTGGGCCAGGAAGGCCTCCATGTCGAAGTAGGCTATCGGGAAGAGGGCCGCCCCTCCCTCAGTAGCAGTGGCTATGAGCTTTGGTGTGAAGACCTCTACGAAGCCGTTCTCGTTCAAGAACTCCCTGATGTACTTCAAGAGGGCCGACTGGAACTTGAATATAGCTATGTTGCGCGGCTTCCTCAAGTCGACGACCCTATTGTCGAGCCTCTCATCGAGCGTCAGCCTGCTCCTGCTGGCGGGCTCTAGGTGCGGAGGCACCGAGGCCTTGTTTAGGACTTCAATGGCATGCGCTCTCACCTCGACGCCGCCGGGAGCCTTGGGCGACTTCTTAACCCTGCCTTCAATTGAAACGACGGTCTCTGGTCTTAAGTCTTTGAACTTGTTGAATGACTCGTCGCCCAGCTCCGACTTAGATGCGACCACTTGGACCAATCCGTCAGAGTCTCTGAGCAATAAGAAGACTATGCCCCCTAGGTCCCTGACGACGTGTACCCAGCCAGCCACCCTCACCACGAATTCCTCAGGCAACTGGAAGACCTCGCTCACCTTGTGCGTCTTCCACTTCGGGCTGTGAAGCCTCATGGCTTCGCTCTCCACCTTTCTCGGACGCTTACTTACCTCGAAGAGATAAAATTTAGTCGAAGCAGACTTAGGGGCCAGAACGCTTTAAATATAGAGGGCCCTTAAAGTCCTTCGATAGCAGTAGCTTGTGCCTTAGAGGTTTAGACGGAGGTTTAGACAGTTTGGCGAAGAGGGGTAAGAGAGGGGAGTCTAAGAGCCCTCCAGTGAAGGAAAACGAGGTTCACCAAGTGGTCATAGAGGGCGTCAATCAGAGGGGCGAGGGCGTTGCGAGGATAAGGGGCTTCGTCGTGCTCGTCCCAGGCGCTAAGCCTGGAGAGAGGCTTCGAGTTAAGATAGTTAGCGTCAGGCCCAGGTTTGCGATAGCGGAGGCCCTCAGGTGAAGCTAGTCCCTGAGCTCCACGACGTCCCCGTCGGCTAGGACGTGGTCGCGACCGACTTTCTCTCCTGGATGCTTAACTGAAGAGCCCCAGACCCTTGCGTACTTTAAGTTCTTAGCTAGCCTGCTGTGGATCTTCTCGGCCACGTCCTGAACCGTAGCACCTCTCTTTAGCACTAAGGGCCTGTGCGCTGGCTCCTCCTCCCAAGGCTCCTTGGTGTAGACCCTTATGAGCTCCAGTTGCTCGAAGAGCGCCCTCCCTATTTCGTCTAAGCCCTGGCCGGTCAGGCACGATGTCTCTATTATTGGAATGTAATCGCACGTCCTCCTCAGCTCGTCAAGGGCTGACCTATCTCGCAACAAGTCGACTTTGTTGACCACCACTATTGCCGGTTTGTACACTCTCCCTCCCAATATGGCCTCCTCGACGTCGTCTAGGCAGGCCTCGCCGCTTATCAGAACCCGACAATTAAACATCTTGTAGCTCATGAGCAGCTTCTTGACGTCATCGATCGTGCAGTCCACGAGCTTGCCGTTGATTATCACTTGGATCCCGCCGACCGCTCCGCGGGCTATCTCTATCTTGGCTTGAGGCTTCTTCAGGGTTATCCCGGCTTCCTCGAGCTCTTCGACTATGAGGTTGAACTGCTCTAGCAAGTTCTTGGAGGCGTCAAGAAGTATTATGATGCCGTCAGCATTGCGCACCAGAGTCATTATTATCGGCCCCCAAGCCTCCCCCTCAGCTGCCCCCTTGGTGATCGGAGGGGCCTCGATCAGCTGGTACATGACTCCATCGCTCACGTACATTCCAGGAACCGGCTTCGTAGTAGTGAAGGGCCTTGAAGCTATCTCGGGCTTAGCATTCGTCAGCCTCCGCAATAAGCTACTCCTGCCAGCCCCCGTCATGCTCACCAAGACTACTTGGGCGTCGCCCTCCTTCTCGGGGAATATCCTTAGGCCTCCCCCGGCCTTCTTGGCCTTCCTCTCCTCTATCTCCCTCCGAAGGGCCGCTATCTTGGCCCTCACCTGAGCGCGGAGCTTCTCCGTGCCCTTGTGCTGAGGGACCGCCGATAGGAACTCCTGAAGGGCTTTCAGCTTCTCTTGGGGGTCCTTGGCCTCGAGGACCTTCAACCACTTAGCCTTGGCCTCAGCTGGCAGGTTGGCTGGCAACTTCGACACCCGAGGACGGGCAATTAAGTCATTGGCTCGGACGACGATATACCTTTCGTGCTGACAGCCAGCAACGCTAGGTAATGCGGGAAAAGCCCGATGATGCTTTATCTCGGGGTCCTAGTACTGTTGTTTGGGGATGATTAGGAGTCCTTGTCCTGAGTAATGATGAAGGAGGTTTCGCATGACCCGCTACTTCAACGGCCTCAAGATCCTCACTTCGCTATGTTCTTTAAGTATGTCAGCTATGATGTTTATGGGGTCCTCCTCCAAGCTCTTAAAGCCGACGACGCTCGATGACGTCGAGTCGACCCTGACGTAGTGGTCCAAGTCGAACCTCAGGATGAAGTCTCCTTGCCCGAACGTGACCTTAAAGCTCTTCCCTGCCTCTACGAGCCTCAAAGCCAACCTTACTACTAAGTCCCTAAGTTTGACTGGCAGCTTGGCCTTGCCCTTCTTGACCCCCTTTATCTCCTTCAGGCTTATAGACGCCTTCGATATTCCCTTGGCCTCGGACACCTTGACCTCGCCGCCCTCGCAACGGACCTCAAACCCTTTGCCTTGGCTTATGAAGTTTAGGATCTCCTCTCTCCAGCTCGACAAGCTCCCTCCCTCGATTGAGGGGCTTCCTCCCTCATTAAAACTTTTGAGCTCGGCGCAGAAGAGATTTTCCACGGGCTTGGGCACGATGAAGGTACTAATAAGCGTCGTGAGCCCTGAAGAGGCTGTCGAGGCTGTCGAAGGAGGGGCTGATGTAGTAGACACGAAGGATCCGTCTAAGGGCTCTCTTGGCGCACCTGAAGGCCCTCTCCTTGCATCGATAGTTCGAGCCCTACGCGACGTCGCGCGCAAAGGCATTGCGATCAGCGTTGCGCTAGGCGACGATCCGAGAAGTGAAGTTGCAATGGAGGTAGCGCTCGTCGCCGAGAAAATGGCCGTTGACTACGCCAAAGTGGGGAGCTTGGGGCTCAGGAGCATCAGCGAGGCCGTGACGGCGTACAAAGATTTGAAGGGCAGTATTGATGGCTTGAAGCTCGTCGCGGTTGCTTATGCCGATTACAGGACGGCCAAATGCTTGAGCCCTACGGACGTCTTGGACGCTGCTTATAAATCCGACTACGATGTGTTCATGATCGATACCCTCATCAAGGATGGGAGGTCCACGTTTGATCACTTGAGCAGGGCCGAGATTCTAAAGATCAAGGGATGCGCTCACGAGAGGGGGATGCTCTTCGCTCTAGCGGGGTCTTTGCGATTGGAGCACGCCGTGAGTGTGCGTGAGATAGGGCCAGACGTCGTGGGATTCAGAGGCGCTGCTTGCAATGGCAATAGGGTCAGGGGCAAGGTTACGAGGGACAACGTGAGGCTTTTGGTAAGCACGTACAAGACCGGCTAGACCCTCAAGTAGCATCCCTTAAACTTCTATTGCTGGGGGACTTTTAAGCCGTCGTGATGATGGTGCATAGAGTCTCTAAGCCCTTGATTACGGCTCTCACTCTCTGAGGTACGAGGCCGTTCACGACCACGCACTCTATGCCAGAGCCCTTGAGGTGACGCGTCAGCGCTGGGTCGAGGCAAGTTCTCATGGACTCGAGCTGGCTTAGGAACACCTTTGAGAGGACGCTAGTCGGGTCCTCCGGGTCCTGTACTCCGTCGACGTCCTTAACAAGCACAAGCCTCTTGGCGTTGCAAGCCTTGGCCACGACAGCTGCTATGCAGTCGGAGCCCGCGTCCCAAGAGTGCTCTAGTAGGTCCGAACTGGCTATCAAGTTGCTCGGCAAGAGCACCGGGATGGCACGACCCAACACTTTTTTGGCCTCCGCCAACGCCCTGACGGGCACTGATCCATCTATTAGTTCGCTCAACATCAGCCCATATTGATCAACAGCTAACAGAGCCATTTCATGAGCCACGTCGTCTGAAAGAGCGTGGACTTTCTGCACTTGCCTCACTACATCCGCGAAGGGCCCTCCTCCGGGGGTGACTATGCACTTCTCGCCCCTAAGCCACTCAGACAGCCCTCGGCAGAGCTCTCTAAGCTCTCGAGGATATTTGCAGAGCGAGCCTCCTATCTTAACGACGAGATCCATCTCCCGACGTCGACCCCCGTCTTGTAAGCCAAGTACAGGGCCAGAGAGGCGGAGGTGAGGGCTATGCTGTTGTCCCTGCCCAACAAGTCCCTCAATAGCACCCCTCGAAGTCCAGCCCTCTCGACGGCGTCTAGCGCTATGAAGTCCCCAAGGCCCGCCGCAAAGCCGACTTCGGGGTAACGACCCTCCGAGGCCAGCCTGCTCAGCACTTGTAGAACCCCCTCGCACACTTTCTCCACGACCTTCTCGTATACAAAACGGGCCACCAGCCTGGTCTGAAGGGGCCTCAACATGTTGCGGTCGCCACAAACTACCCTCGAAAGCCTTTCGTGGCACTCCTCCACGCTCTTGCCCCTCCCATCGGGCGTGGCCACGTCGTACTCCTCCTCTCTTAACAGGCCGAGCACTAGGTTCACGTCGCCGACATTGGCGAAGTACTCGGAAGACGTCCTACACCACAGCCCATTAACCGGGACTATAGAGGCTACAGAAGATATAGGCGTCCTAAGAGCGCCCACGTAGACTATCTCACCCAAAGCCATCTTCTCGACGTCGTTGAGGCCCTTGGCGGCGACCTCCCCCTCTACGACGGGCGTTATGGTAGTCGTAGTACTCCCAACGTCCACGACCAAGCAGTCCCTCTCAAATAGAGAGGCGAGCCAGCCGACGCACCACCAATTGGCAGCGGCTACGTCCATGTAGCGGTCGACGGCTTCGTCAGGGTCGAGCAGTGAGCCGTCGTTAGTTACGACCTTAAAGCTCCCCAAGGCCTCTTCGGCTTTGCGCAGGACCTTGTCGACCCCTTCCTTCTTGTCCCTGAAGACGTCTGAGAGCTCGGCCGTCATCGTCAGGGCTACTCCGCTCGCGCCTTTAAGGTCACAACCTAGCAGGGCTACGGCCTGCTCTATAGCCTTGGGAAGCCCGTCGACGCCCCTGATCCAAAGCGGGTAGTGCAGTTTGGCGGATCTCAAAGCGAAAGCATCATCGGCTTTAAATACCGAGGCTTTGATATTGGCGCCCCCGACGTCTAGGGCCAGGAACAACGCCCTTCACCAACACGACTAGGGCGAACGTGACAAAAATAGTTTGAGGCGGTGTCGAGAGTCATCCACTGCCACGGCTTCCCCGTCGAGGCAAGCCTAGTGTTACTAGTATATAGCTTACGTAACACCAATTTATAAGCCTTGTTCTGGGCGTTGACAATTTAAGCTGACGGGGAGTACAATGCATTACCTCAAGCTACTATGAGCGTGGTGCTGTCAATGAAGGTGATACCAGTCATCGACCTGAAAGAGGGGCAAGTCGTTCGCGCCGTTCTAGGGCTTAGAGAACGCTACAAGCCCATGGTCGATAACATCTACGGGGTCTGCGAGCCCGTGGAGTTAGCGAGTAAGCTGATCCTTGAGGGTTTTAGAGTCATTTACGTCGCCGACATAGACTCGATAATGGGTGGAGAGGTGAATGAGGAGGTCTTCAGGTCCTTAAAGGAGCTCAGAGTTGAATTGATGGCTGACATAGGCGTAACCGACGAGGAGAAGTTGAGGAAGGCTGCTGAGCTAGCCGACCATCCCATCATAGCTACTGAGAGCGCGCCAAGCTTGAGCTTCCTATCGAGCGCTCTCAAGAGCTACGGTGATAGAGCTCTCGTCAGCTTGGACCTAAGAGGCGGGAGGATCGTTGGCAGAGCTCCCGAGATTTCTGGCAAAGCTCTAAGCGAGTGCCGCGAGCTCCTCAGGGCGCTAGGCGCTCATAGAGTCATTTTAGTGGACTTCGACAGGATAGGGACCTACGCGGGACCGAACATCGAGGGGGCCAGAGAGCTCGTAGAGGATGGCTTCGAAGTTTATGTCGGTGGCGGGGTCAGGGACCTAAGGGACCTCATCGCCCTTCGAGAAGCGGGGGCCTCGGGCGCCCTAGTGGCCTCAGCGCTATACTCAGGAAGAATACGGGCTCAAGAGCTCAGGGCTCTCGGACTCATTTGAGCTCGAGGGCGTGGTAAAAAGGGTTATTTAGCCTTTTCCATAGAAACCTACTCACCGGTGATTTAGGTGGTTAGCGTTAACCGCTTGACGATGAGGTTAGTCAAAGAGCTCATCGACAATCAAGAGGAGTACCGAGTAAAAGTGGAGAAGCTCGCCTGCGGAGCTACGGTAATAGACACGGGGCTTGAGGCCACGGGGGGCTACATGGCTGGGCTCAAGCTGACGGAGATATGTTTGGGCGGCCTTGCTAAGTGCTGGCTTACATATCAGGCCTACGGCGACCTCGAGCTCCCCGCGATAGTCGTGGCCACTGACCATCCGGCGCTGTCGCTCTTGGGGTGTCAGTTAGCTGGCTGGATGGTAAAAGTGGGGGACTTCTTCGCGGCGTCCTCCGGCCCTGCGCGAGCCCTAGCGCTGAAGCCCAAGAAGGTCTTCGAGAAGATAGGGTATAGGGACGAGCACGACGAGGCCGTTATAGTCATGGAGACTTCCAAGAAGCCAACGGACGAGGTAGCGCAAAGAGTTGCTGCAGAGTGCAAGGTGTCGCCGCAGAACCTGTACATCCTCCTGACGACGACAGCCTCCATGGCGGGCTCGGTGCAGGTATCGGGGAGAGTCGCCGAGACCGGTCTATACAGGCTCGAGTACCTAGGGCTAGACCCCAACAAGGTCGCCTTCGCTAGCGGCTCGGCCCCCATAATGCCTCCGCATCCGGATACGGGAGTGGCAACGGCTAAGGAGGAGGACGCTTTGATATACGGCGGTGTAGGCTGCTACGTAATAGACGAAGAGGACTCTAAGCTAATGGAGTATGTGAGCAAGGCCCCCGCGACGGCTTGGCCCGACTACGGGAAGACTTCCTACGAAGCGCTAAAGGCCGTGGACTTCGACTGGTCAAAGCTTGACCCCTCATTCTTCACCATTGGCAAGTTCTTGCTGACTAGCAAGAGAAGCGGGAAGACTTACGTAGGCGGAAAAGTGAACCCAGAGATATTGAGGAAGACAATAGAACTCTAAATCCCCTTCTCCGTCACCTTTTTAACATTATCGCATAAACGTTGGAAGCGTTAGAGTTGAAGGATGTAGTTAATGAGGTATTCGGCTATTGCTTCAAGGTCGTGGAGAAGAGAAAGTCTTTAAGCGCAATGCATCGTCAGACACTAAGTGGAGGTGTTTTAAGTGCCCTTAAAGTTTGGGGTGGAGTTCGTCCCCACGACTACGATCGATGGGCTGGTGAGCTCTATAGTCCAAGCAGAGAGCTTGGGCTTTGACTACGTCTGGGTGACCGACCACTACACCAACAGGTGCACCTACATCGCCCTAACGGTTGCGGCGTTAAACACGAAGAGCATAAGGCTCGGCCCAGGGGTTACGAACCCGTTCCACGTGCACCCTGCTTGGACCGCTTCCGCTATAGCAACTTTAAGTGAGGTCAGCAATGGTAGAGCTGTCTTGGGGCTTGGCCCCGGCGACCGCTCCACGCTGGGCCAAATAGGCATAAGCTGGGAGAGGCCCTTGACGGCCGTTAGGGAGGCCGTGGAGATAATAAGGAGGCTGTGGGCTGGCGAGACGGTGAACTTCGCTGGAAGTGTGTTCCGCCTGTCCAACGCCAAGCTGAGCTTCAAGCCCCCTGCTCCGATACCGATATACATAGGCGCTCAGGGGCCCAAGATGCTCGAGCTCGCAGGAGCGATAGGCGACGGCGTGCTCATCAACGCCTCTCATCCCAAGGACTTCGAGGTGGCCATAAAATTCATCAAGGAAGGAGCAGCAAAGGCTGGGAGAGACGTTGAGAAAATAGACGTCACGGCCTACGCGGCCCTCTCAGTCGACGAGAACGCCGCCAAGGCGAGGGACGCAGCTAGGATCGTAGTAGCCTTTATAGTGGCTGGTTCACCGGATGAGGTCCTCGAGAGACACGGGATCAAGAAGGAGGAGGTCGAGGCGATAAGGGCGGCCTTAGCCAAGGGCGATATACCCGGAGCTGGCAAAGCCGTTTCCGACGCCTCCATAGACGCCTTCTCGATATCAGGAACCCCCGAGGACTGCATAGCAAAGATCGAGCAATTAGTGAAGGTAGGCGTAACGCAGTTCGTAGCTGGATCGCCACTAGGTCCTAAGAAGAAAGCCGCCATGGAAATGATAGGAAAGAAGATAATACCAGCTTTTAGATAAAAGCCTCTTCTCCTTTTCTTTTCCTTGCTCAAATATCGTGGTTATGAAAAGAAAAAGAGGGCGAAGGTTGGGGTCCTCAAAGCTCGACTTCGACTTTCTCTGCTACGAGGACCTCGTACTTCTTAAAGTGAGGATTGTTCTTGGGATTGACCATCAGCCTGCCGCCGCACTTCTCGCTCGCCACCGCGTCGCCCACGAACACGAGCAAGGGGCCTTCTACCTTTTCTCCTGCGACCTTCAGCGAGGGCCTTACCTCGTCTACGTAAAAGCTTGGCAGTATTGCTGGCAACCTCCCGACGATTATCACCCTTCCCCCGGTCATCCTCGCTCCAGCCTTGCCAGCGCAGTCCCCCTTCACTAATATCGTCCCGCCCCTCATCTCTAGGCCGGGCATGATGTCGCACGAGCCGTCGATTATTATCGTCCCGCCCCTCATGCCCAGACCAACTTCAGCCCCGGCATCGCCGTGGACCATTATCGTCCCGCCCCTCATGCCCTTAGGCGGTAGCTCGCCCCTATAGGCCCCGCCCACTCGATCTCCGGCTGATCCGAAGACCTCTATCACGCCGTTGGACATCTTCGCCCCTAGGCAGGGGCCCGTAGAGCCCCTGACTACTAACTTGCCCCCCTTCATCTTCCTGCCAGCGTAGGGCCCCACGTCTCCTAGAACCTCTATCTCCCCTGCGCCCATTTTCTCACCGACGCGGCGAAGCCTATTGGTGTAGCCCTTGAAGACTATCTTGAGCTCCTCCGGCTTCGAGCCCACTTCGCCCTCCACTTGAAAGACGTCTGCGAGCCTTAGCTGCCTGTTGCCCACCCATACCGGTACCTTTGAGACTTCGCTTAAGGAGAGACCTGCTATCTTGTCCGGGATTACGGCCTCGACCTCTACGGGGACTCCCGGGTCCTTGACCAGGCTTAACGTCAAGATGGGCACGTCAACTCACCTCCACCCTGATGGGATTCCTAAGCTCCTTGTCATCTATTATGTAGTTGCTGAAGGAGACGCTGTAGTATTGGCTGAAGGTTTCTTTAAGCCGCTTGACGGTCTCGTCGTAGACGGTCTTGTCGACCCGCTTCGTCGCGTCGACATAGTAGGTGGCCCCGTATAAGTTCGGCTCTACGACCTTGCCCTCCTTCACGACCACCACTCCGGACTTTATCGTGTAGTAAGCCCTCTTGAAGGCCTTGACGAAGGCCTTGTAGTCCCTCGAGACGTCCACCTCCTTGGGGTTTAGATCGTAGATCGCCACGTCGGCGTCCGCTCCGACTCCTAAGTGGCCCTTGCGATCTTCAAGTCCTAGTATCTTCGCCGGGCCAGCTCTAGTGACTATCGCTATGTCGTATAGCGTGTACTCCCTGTCTATCGACGGCAGGGCTGCGTGCTTGAGGCCTCTCCTATTGACCTTCGCCATGACCTCCTCCCTCGCCTTCTTACTCACAAACCAAGAGAGGGCCAGCGGATACTTCGTGAACCTGCCAGCGTTGGGGTTGTCGGTCGAGAAAACTATCTTCCAGGGATCCTTGGTCAGCAACGCCACGTCTAGCCCTATGCACCACTGCACGGTGTTGACGTAGTTGTTCTTCCTGTAGGCGTAGGGCACGACGCCCGCCGTGACCTCGGACTCAGTCATCGTGCCGTGCAACTTGCCCATCATTATGTGGAATAAGACAAACTCAAACGGTAAGTCGGCGGTCATGGTCAGGATGCTCCCGAAGACTATTTGTCCTAAGTCTACGGTCACATGCTCGTGTGAGTTCAGGTAGTTGGCTATTTCCTCTCCTCCCGATGCGAGATTGGCCCAAGAGGTGCCCGCGTAGCCAGTGAACTGTACGTGAGTTATGTGGATTATGGGCTTACCGCCTTTGTAGAGGTCAGACACACACTCCATAGTTTTTAGGGTTGAGACGTAGTTCCCGGGGAAGCCGAGCTTGTTGCAGTGCACGTGTATTTGGTGGGGGAGCTTGAGTTCCATAGAGGCCTTGCACAGCGCCCTCACTATGTCCCTAGGGGTTATGCCGAACTCGGGTAGCTGGTCGTCTAGGTCTAGGCCTATGCACCTGCCCCACGAGGTGGGCTCGGAAGCGCCCGGATTAACAATCTTTATCGCATAACCCTTGACCGACTTCAGGGCCCACGCCACGTAGGCCTTGAGGGACTCGAGGTCGCCCTTGCTCACGAGCTCCATGACTATCCTGCTGGAGCCGAAGAGCGGGAGGCAGGCCTTGTCGACTATGGGGATGTCGTCGAGCTCCTCGTGGGTGTGCCTCGTCTTGAAAGCAGGCGTCGCTGGCTCGACTATCGTCGTCCACCCCATTTGAGCGTACCTATAGCCAATGAAGGTCGTCGAGGGGACCGTGAGGCCTACTCCGGACCTGCTCGTCAACGTGGCCTTGAACCAAGACCTTCTATGATCGTAGGGGGTCATTATCCTGCCAGCATTGAACTTGGGGCCAGCCACGTGAGTGTGGAGGTCAACTCCTCCGGGCATCACGAGCTTGCCCTTGGCGTCTATAACCTTGGCCTTGCCCTCTACGGTTGATGGGTCGACTATCTTGCCATTGGCTATGCCTATGTCCATGACTTCGCAATTTACATTGTTTATCGGGTCGATCACATAGCCTCCTCTTATTATCAGGGGCTCATGCTTCACGGGCCTTGACCTCCTTAACCTTCTCTATGAGCCTCTCCAATACCTCGACGTCGTCCATTAAGCCCTTACTCTCGAGGACCTTCCTAACCCTTAGGGGTACGTTGTCCATCCTATAGCAAGAGCCCTCGGCGTCCACCCCGACCATCTTCGTCGGGATGTACACGTCGGCGATGCTGGCCGTGAGCGACCACTTGGGATCCACGACTATCAAGGGGATCTTGGCTAAATGCCTCAGGGCTTGGGTGGGGAAGTGAGCGGCCGGATCGCTCGCTATAACCATCGCCGCGTCGACCTCTCCCCTCGCCAAGAGGTCTATGGTGGACGTCACGCCTGGGTTGTACCTCGGGTAGCCCCTGCTGAAGTCTACTGCGTAGGGATAGCCCGTTAGCCAGGCAAAGACTTGGTTGTTGCCGGTCACGTTCCAGTGCCCCCTCATCAAATTTAGGCTGAATAGGGTCCAGTCGTTCAGCGCTTGGACGAGCCTTATGGCGGCCTCTATGTTCCTGTTCCTCGCCGACGTGGCCGTCAGCCCTAGGCCGTAGTAAATGACCCCGAAGCTTGCCGACATCATGAGGTCAGTCATCTTCACTATGGTCTCTCTGGGCACGCCAGCCACCTCCTCTTCTTCTAGCTCGAGCCCCTTGACAACCATCAGCAAGGCCGTCAAGAGCTCGTAGTCCATTCCGGGCTTGACCCTGACGAACATGTCCGCTATCCTCGCGGCCTCCGTCTCCCTGACGTCGACCACTATCACCTTCCTGTCAGCCCTTCCCTTGATCTTTGCACCCTTAGCCAGCGCTGAGTACCTCACGAAGTGCCTAGGGTGCGACGCAGGGGGGTTGCAGCCCCAGAACACCATGAGGTCCGCGTAGTCCCTCAAGTTGCCCAGCGTCGACGTCACTATCCCGTAGTGCTGGATGCCCATGACGCTAGGCCCGTGGCAGAACGTGGCTAAACAGTCGATCACGCCCCCGACGAGCTCCGCGAGCCTGACGCCAAGCCTAGTTGCTTCGTTCGAGGTCTCACTCCAGCCAAAGAGCAAGGGGTACTTGGCGTTCGCGAGTATCTCGGCGGCCTTGGCTATCGCCTCATCGTAGCTCACGGGCTTTAAGCTGCCCCCAACCCTTATGAGCGGCGTCTTCACCCTTTCAGCTGCGTAGGACTTGAACTTGGCCAAAGACCTTGCACAGGCATTTCTGACGTTAGCTATTATCCCTCCCTTGACCTCGAGCACCAGGTCGTCGCAACAACAAGCGCATATCGTGCATATGTGATCTTCAAACACCCCCTCTCCCTCGAAGTCCATGGGGCTCATTAAGTACTCCACTGGTACCTTGAGGGGGCTCTTGCCCGAATTCCCGAGGACCATCTCCTCCACTGATGGTATTGGTTCGTCCGCCGGTTCTATCACAGCCTTCAAGTCTTTGAAGAAGGGCATGCCAGTGCCCCTGGTCTTCGCCGGTATCACGGCGTTGGCCCAAGGGCCGAGGGGTATGAAGGCCAATCCCCTCGGGTTTCCCTTATAAGCAGACGCTTTAACGACTACCGAGCCCGCCTCTGTCGTCACCTTGACGTTGGAGCCCTCCTTGACCCCAAGCTCGGCCATGTCATCTGGGTTCATGAAGCAAACGGCGGTTACGTCGGCATAGTCCTTGACGTGGCGACTGGTCTCTATCTGCGCCCCTTGCCTCAGAGTCCTACCAGTCACAAGCGTGACTTCAAGGCGTGACATGCGCTTCACTCGCGCTTGGGGGGCAACTTCTCTATCAGCTTCCTCTTAGTAGCAAGCTCGCCGCTGGCCCTATGCGGCATTCTGAACACTTGGTCTATGCCCTTCTCTATTTCTCGGGCTTCGTCGGCAAGCTTGGCTGCGTACCTCATCAGCTCGTGGCCAGCAGCCACGAGCGGGATGTACTTCTCCCACTCTTGGACCTTGAAGCAACCCTCGGTAGTTAGGTCGGCCACCTTCCGAGAGGCCTCGAAGGCGGCCATGGCCTTGGCGTAGGCGTAGGGGTTGGAGAAGCTAGCGCTCTCCAGCGCTAGCTCCTTGGTCACGATGAGCTTCGGCAACTTTACCTCTTCTCCCTTCTTAATCGAGTCTATGGTCTGGTCTATGGTCTTGACTATTAGGTTGAAGACGCCGGTTATGGCCAGCACCCTTATGATGTCTGAGTTAAAGAGGGCCATTTCGGTGGGGTCTAGGAACTCTCTTCGAGCTCCTATCATGGAATCCGCTTCGACTATTATGTAGCCGAAGCCTCCTTCCTCGAGCTTGCTGACGGCCTTCCTCGCCGGGGCATCGGATATCACCACTACGGGCACGTTTAGCGATTTAGCCAATTCCCTGGCCTTTGTCGGTCCGGGCAGAGCGGCATTAGGGCTTACGACTATTACTAGTTGCGGCTTAAAGTATTCGAGCGCTTTCACAACCTCTTCAGCGTCTTCGGGCGTCAACTTGGCTCCGCTAGACACTACCCTGACGGTTATGTCGTTCCTGTCGGCCCTCTCGTCGAGCAAGTACTCAAGGAGAGGCGCACAACCGACGCAACCCAACTTCACTATACCTACCCTGATGGGGGCTTGTTGGCTCAAGACCGAGACCTCCAATGTGCTTTCTTCTTTCTTTTAGGGAAGAAAAGGAAAGAAAAGCCTTTCTCTCCCCCAAAGCCAAAAGCTTTTAGCCCCAACTATGTTAAGAGTTTAGGGCTAGGTGATACGGTTGTCCTTCAAGATAGGGGATGTAGAGGTTGAGGACACATTTGCCGAAGCCTTCCCCATGTACGCCACTAGGCTTCTAATAACGGCTCTAAACGAGAAGTGGGCTTTAACTGCGGCCAGGGTGTCGACCGGGTTCGCAACCTCGATAATAATGTCTCCTGCAGAGGCTGGCATCGAGGGGCTCGTCCCCCCTGAAAAGACCCCAGACAAGAGGATAGGCGTGCTGATACACATATACCATAGGTCGGTGCCTGAGCTGAAGTTGCAGACCATAGCTAGGGTCGGTCAATGCATCTTGACTTGCCCGACGACCGCGCTATTCGATGGGATACCGAGGTCGAAGAGGAAGATGCACATAGGCGAGGCGCTCGCGAAGTTCGGGGACGGATTTGAGATCAAGGACACGATGTACGGCAAGGCGGTCTGGAGGATACCAGTAATGGAGGGGGAGTTCATCGTCGAGGACACCGTTGGCGTGGTCAAGGCGGTCGCTGGAGGGAACCTCTTCATCCTGGCTTCGAGTCACGAAGCTGCTCTCGAGGCCGCCGAGAGGGCCGTTGAAGAGATTTCCAAGAGGTGCAGGAACGTGGTCCTGCCGTTCCCCGGAGGAATCGTGAGGTCAGG
>Ga0185307_1000307_pt1 | contig 32152 bp, 39 predicted proteins | sample LHCtaG_FD_128010 | JGI IMG/M metagenome (GOLD analysis project Ga0185307, IMG submission 128010) | Hot spring microbial communities from Little Hot Creek, USA to study Microbial Dark Matter (Phase II) - LHC4sed_matched (SPADES... | ecosystem: Environmental > Aquatic > Thermal springs > Hot... | reverse complement strand
TTACCGCAAATCTCGCTTAGATCTGGTGAGGGAGGAAAAATTCATCCTCCGCAGAATATAGCTAAAAATTCCCAAAATGGAAAATGGAGCAAAAATACCAATCAAAAGATAATTAAGCCACAAAGCAAATTTTATAAAAACTTCTCTCGCCCACGCTTATCCTATATAAGATATTTTCTCCTCCTCTAATCTCCTAATTTCCCTCTCAGTAGCTCTGCGCTGCTCCTCTATTCTCCTTATTTGCTCCTCAATCTGCGCAATCCTATGAATTTCTCTATCCAAGTCCGTTAAATCCAATTTTAGGTTCAGCATCCTCATAATAACCATTAAAATGCTTTTGGCTGGTCTTGGGTCAGGTATATGACCAGGCGTCTCACCCAACAAGCATATTCCCTCAATATCCCTAAATTTCGCTAAACCAAGTATTAGTCCCGCCGCTCCAATAATTGGACTTCCAGGTGGACTACTTATAGATCCAGCTTCTAGGGCCCTCTTAAGGGTCTCTGGGCTTGTTGCTGAAGCCAAAACTTGCGGCATGCCTGAAATATCCTTTCTGTATCCGCCAACCGTTATAACTAACTTAACATTTTTGTTTTTTGCGAACTCAAGTATCGCATCTGCCACCTCATATTGTCCCTCAACTGTTTGCGCTTGGCTATCACCAGTTAAAAGTATCAAGTCATTTTCCCCAGCATCATTACGCCAATAGTAAAATTCGTTCTTTAGAAGATTTATGCTGCCATCATCACTTACAAGAACGTAGTAGGCGAAGTGGGGTGAATAGAGCTCAGCGAACTTTTTAGCCTTAAGCTGCTTTACCAAATACTTAACGGCTATTCTACCAACCATTCCGAGCCCTGGAAGCCCCTCTATAAGAATAGGGTTCTTTAATTCAACCTTCTCTTTCTCTATTACTATCGTTTTCCTCATTTAACATGCCTCTTAAGGCGCTTTTGTAAATGGCGTATTTATCATCTGGGGAGAATCTTGCTGGATGCGGAATGCGTACTTCTCCGTTACAGTATGGGCATGAATCTTTTTTAAGCGTATATCTCCCGCATTTTACGCATCTCCTCAGCAGCCAAACCATAATTCTTTATCCACTCTCGAAGGATCCTTGCCCGCCAAGCTTAGTTATAGTGCTTATAGCAGTATCCGCCACCACTTTTAGAATGGCATTTGCTTCCTTATAATCTTTAGCCGTAACCTCCACCTGATATTTAGGCGGGGTTATCACGTATATCCTAATGTTTGTTCCCTTTTTAGATCCACTCTCCTTAGCCTTTAGCAACGCCTCTTTTATTCTTAAGACTCCGTCGGGCTTTATGCATGTTAAAATTAATGTTCCCTTAACTTTAACTTCCGAAACCCTAATTTTCTCTTTAGCTATCTCCACAAGGGCTCCAGATACATCCTCCGGTAAACCAGCTTTTAGCAGTGCCTCCGCACCTTCTCTAGCAGCAGCCTCCAATCCGCCATAAATGTCGCCAAAAGATCTCTCGAGGATTTCCGCAACCCTATTATACAACTCTTCTAGGGTTATTCCAAGCTTTTGAGCCGCGCTCCTGAGAAGCCCCTCAGCCTTCCGGCTTCTCTTCCATAATAAAATTTTTTCTCTTTTCTCACGTTGTGTGACTCTTCTAAGGGATAAATCTATTTGATTTTTCTCTGGGCTAACCCTCAAAACTTTTAGGACGACTTTCTCCCCTTCACGGATATAGTCACGGATATTCCTTATCCAACCGGATGATATTTCAGAAATATGGAGGAAACCCTCCTTACCATACTCATCTAGAGTTACATATGCGCCATAATCGGTTATCTCGTTAACCGTGGATATTACTAGTTCGCCGACTTCAGGCCACTCATCACTCTTAATTATGGGCATATTGCACTCCAGCGCCTAACTACTCAAATTTAGCTACTATCTCGCCCTTTATATTCGCTTTCCCACCACTTGGCTCCGCGAGGATGCATCCACAAATATTGCAGCGGACAACCCGCTGTTGCGTGGCTGAAAGTTATCTGCTCATTACCGCAATCCGGGCATTTAACTTGCAGAAAATTGCTTCTCGGTTTTGGTATGATCTTCTCCCAAATCCTCATTTAAATCACCTATTACCCCCATAGTAAAAATCATTGTATTGTAAGCTTCTTTAGGCGTATACCTTCCCTATGAAGCGTATGACCGCAATCCTTACATTTAAGCTTTAATGTCTGCTTCTTCGTTGTTTTAGCCTTACGCCTAAGCATAGGATATTTCTGCCCACCATAACCTTTCCTCTCGCGCTCATGAGCTCTCTCACCCCTAGCGAGGGCTCTACGCCTACCATCCTTATAGAGGGAAACTGTATGTACAGTATGCTTATTGCATCTTGGACAGTAGGTTCTTATCTCCTTAGGCGCATTCATCGGAATACACCAGTATTACTGCTTAACTTGTATTAAGAGCCGATAAGATTAATTTAAATTTTTTGAAGGCATCTCTAATATTGTAAGCTAATGTGGGTCCGATACCGCTCTCTCTGGGGTAACCATAAATCTCTTCTCTTCCCCTCGGCGCTATCTTAGAGCCAATATAACCAGCTATTATCGCAGTAACTGGTGAAATCGAGTACATTAAGACGTCAACAGGAGTTGGCACATAATTTCTATAATATTCTGCGTAATACGAATCTATTGATTGTCGCATTGCGAGAAGTGTGCCAAGAAAGAGCCCATTAAATATTGCCTCGGTGAAGAGGTAAATTATCGCAGCAACTATGATGGCGTCCTTAAGATTTTTAGTTCTAGAAAAGTATATAACTGCTAGAGCTGAAAGAAATGATGGTATAAAATACAATTCTATTAATTCAGCAAGCGACGCAATCAAGTACGTGATTGAAAATGATAGTAAAGTGCCTAGTAGCCCAAGCCTAATGAGATTTCCTATACGATCTGATGGAGCAACGTGTTCCTCGATTCTTTTAACTGGGGCTCCGCAGTTTGGGCAGAAGACCGCGCCTTCTGGTATCCTAAAGCCGCATTTACTGCAAGTAGCCATATTAACTCACCATTTTATTCTTAAAAAACATAATCGCCCTAATAAAAGCTTCCTACACATTTATCTAGCATTTTATCGATGCCTTTATATTCGTCTAATCCTTTTCCTCTGTTGATAGGTATGGCTAAAATTGGCGGATTACCGCATCAACCAGAGGTCAATATTGGTACAATAGGTCATGTTGACCATGGGAAGACAACCCTTGTTGAGGCTATTACAGGTGTTTGGGCAGCTAGGCATAGCGAGGAGCTAAAGAGGGGGATCACAATAAAGCTTGGGTATGCTGATGCACCAGTCTATAAATGCCCGGTTTGCGAGCCACCGCGCAATTATTCAACGAGTGAGATTTGCCCGAGATGTGGGGCAAAGGGCGAGTTTGTTAGAGCATTAAGCTTTGTTGATTCGCCTGGACATGAGGCCTTAATGGCAACAATGCTCTCTGGAGCCGCCGTCATGGATGGCGTTATACTGGTTATAGCTGCTGATGAACCATGCCCCCAACCCCAAACCCGAGAGCACTTAGCGGCAATAGAGATAATAGGAGTCAACAAAGTAGTTATAGCCCAAACCAAGATTGATCTTGTTGACAAGAAGAGGGCTCTTGAAAGCTACAAGGAAATAATCGAGTTCACAAAGGGAACTGTAGCGGAAGGAGCACCTATAATTCCAGTATCAGCCCTTCACTCAGTTAACATAGACCTGCTACTCTACGCTATAGAAAAATATATCCCAACGCCACCAAGAGACCCTATAAAGCCGCCGCGCATGTATATTGTTCGCTCATTTGATGTAAATAAGCCTGGAACCCCGATCGAGAATATCGTTGGCGGGGTTATAGGAGGTTCAATACTCCAAGGTAAATTCAAGGTTGGAGAGTACATTGAAATAAAGCCCGGAGTAAGTCAAACTAGAGGAGCATATGAGCCACTCCTCACGAAAATAACAAGCTTACATGCAGGCGGCAGATACGTTGATGAGGCCATATGCGGAGGCCTAGTTGGCGTTGGCACTCTTTTAGATCCATCCTTAACAAAGGCTGATGGATTATCTGGAAACGTTGCCGGCAAACCAGATTCACTCCCACCTACAAGATATGAGTTGGATGTGGAGGTTCACCTTTTTGAGCGCGTTATCGGAGCAAAAGAGCAGATTGAGGTTAAACAGATAAATATTGGAGAATCCCTACTATTGGATGTCGGAACGGCAATTACTACTGGAAGCGTTACACACGTGAGGGGCGAAAATATCAGTCTTAAGCTTACGCGCCCAGTTTGCGCTGAGGAAAACTCGAGGATTGCAATAAGCCGAAAAATAATGGGAAGATGGAGGTTAATCGGTTACGGAATTACAAAATAACTAAGCTATCATATGTTTTGTTTATGGGAGAAATTAAATTTTTTAAACTCTCTTACTGTAATCTTGATTGGTGTACATCTTGAGTGAAGAAAGTAAAATTGCATCCAATTTTATTTTGCGGATAACTAAAGAGGAGTGGTTTAAGCAGGTTTTTACAATAAAAAAGTATTATCCGGGGATTATTAGGCGCTGGAAGGAGGGTAGCCTAATATTTTTGATTAGGCGCTCTGACAGAGGAGACTCCCTCGTTGGCTACGGTATTGTAGGAAAATTTGTGAAAAGAGAATTTCCTCAAGATTATGAGAAGCGTGAATGCGAAAGAATGGGTTGGAAAGGAGCCATATTATTCGACGAGCTATATAGGTTTGAGCTACCACTACCCATTAAGGAGACTTTTTTAGGCGGTTTTAAAGCGAGAGGGCGATGCTGGCACGGCTACCCGCTGACAGATAAACAAGCATATGATATTCTAGAAACAGCCAAAAGCCTCTGCGATATCAAGAAGACATGACTAAATGCAATTTAAGGTCACCGTCATCCTTTTAAATTGGGGAAATTATTTCCTTTTTCTTAGAAGCTTTCATAGTGAATTATTTCTTTTAATGCCCTCTTGCGTGGCGGAGTAGGTTTTTCAGCCGGGTGTCCTATAGGTATTATTGCCACAGGTCTTAATCCTCTAGGTATATTTAAGGTTCGTCTGACATCATCCTCATTAAATGCGCCAACCCAGCATGCCCCTAAACCTAACGCACAAATAGCTAGAAGCATATTTTCAATTGCAGCGGCGGTATCTTGTATACAATAGAGGTTTACCCCTCGGCTCCCATATACTCTGCCCGATCTAACCTCATCTGCGCATACAACTATGACCGCCGGCGCCTCCTCAATAAAGATCTGATTTAGTGCGGCTTTAGCGATCTTCCTTTTAATCTCCGGCCTCCTGATTATAACAAACTCCCATGGCTGAATATTCCCTGCTGATGGAGCCCATCTCGCGGCATCTATGATCTTCTCAATCTGCTCCTCACTGACATCTTCGCTGGTAAATGAGCGAATGCTCCTCCTAAGCTTAAATATATCGAAGATATCCACTAATTAAGCCTCCAAAAGTATAAGGTGCACAGCGATCTAAATAATATTTTTCCGTGATAATTGACTTTCAAGCGGTGCTAATCTGGTTGAGTATCTGAGTTAATTTCTCGCTTATACTTTCAAGTAGTTTCTGCATTTCTTGTCTCTTCTTTCTCTCTTTATCTAGCTCAGATTTCAAGCGCTCATTTTCCTCTTTTAGAATCGCTGTTGTTTCAGGTAGAATTATGCTTACACCCTCCCTAGATATTTTCTCATATGTCTCCCTCACTATTTGTCCAGCCCTAGTCTTCCCTTGAAGATGATTCCTTATCGTGGCCTCCGTTCTCCCAAGCTCCTCCGCTATTCTAGATACGCTCATTTTCGCTTTTTCTCTCGCTAAAGCCGCTGCCGCAACAGCGAGGCTGTCAACCCACGTTACTCTCTCCTCTGAGCTCCTTAGCTCCTCAAGGACTTCCGGTCTCAGGATGCTGTTGACTAGAAGCACCGCTTCAAGCTTATGAATCTCTTCTCTTCCAACTGGTGAAAGGGGTACTTCACTCACCCTCACTCACCCTCCTAGCTACCATAATTATCTCTTTAGGCTTAACAATAAGACCTTTATCAGTTATTTCAAATGGATGCCTTTTCATTGAGTGGGCTGTTCCCCTCATCTTCCAAACAATAATGCTGCGCTTAAGCTCACCATTAATCTCATCTAAATCAAGTCTAATTATTCCATCGGCCGCATGCTCAACACCTGGTCCACCAAACCCCCTTTCAGTAACACTCACCTGTGAGACAAGTATTGATGTGCATCCTAAACCGGACAAAACTTTCTTAAGTTGGAGAACCATGCTCCTAGCTAAAGTAGGCTTAGTTATGTAGAGTGTTGTAACCGAATCTACGACTACTCTCTCTGCACCAACATCTTTAACAGCGGATCTAAGAACATCAATGAGCATTTGAAAGTCATCAGGCGCCCTGACAACATATTTCTCTCTTTTAGCAGCTTCACCTATTCCGGCCGTAAAGGCATCAACTAAAGCAAATTTTCCCTTCTCCTCGTAGAATGAGACATCCCAGCCGAACTGTGACATGGATAACCTTATTTGAACAGGATGCTCCTCTAACGCTACAAGCACACCAGGCTGGTTTCTCACTAACCCATTATATAGGTACTGGTAACCAAATATCGATTTTCCAGTTCCAGGTCCACCAGCTAAGAGAACTACATTCCGTTTAGGTATTCCGCCATTCACTATCTCATCGAATCCCGGTATGCCCGTCAATATTCTATCAATAACCATGCTGACATTCCTCCCAACAATTTTGAAAGGATCCTCTCTTTAAGCCTGAAATTTAGATTATTTTTCCAATTTTATTAGAAAATGCTCAATGAGCAAATATATACTTATCGCCTTATATATCCCCCTATTAGAAACCTTAATTTTCTTCGGCAATACTCTTCACACGGATGGTGATAAATTGACTGGAGATTTTTCCGGAAAGTGGGAGGGGCCTATTAGGGGTATAAAAGGTGCGCTTCGGCCAACAGAGCCTTTAAAAATTCAGGTTGATAGAACAATAAAATTTATTGAGGCGCAATTGGGCAAGGTGAACGAGCGAATCGAGAATTATATTAGGCGTGAGAAAGAATTGTCTGAGAAAATTGTTCAGGCTTATGAGAAGCATGATGATGCCCGAGCTAAGATAATTGCTAATGAGCTTGCGGAAATACGTAAGCATAAAGATTTACTCATAAATTCAAAGCTATCTCTAGATAAAGCCGTGTTAAGGCTCCGCACACTCTATGAGCTCGGAAACTTCACATCAATCATGAATATAGCCAAGAGAACCGTTGGAGAAATACGTGTAAATATGGCGCCATTAATTCCGGGGATTAATCCGGAACTAATGCAGATTGAGAGGATGCTTGATGAAATAATGATGGACATTAGCCGAAGCGCGGGTGAAAATTTAAATTTTGATGTAGAAGGGGTTGAAGCCGAGAAGATATTGGAGGAGGCTGCTATAGTCGCTAAAAGTAGGATGAGAATGAAGTTCCCAGATCTACCTAGAAATGGGGAAAATAATGGCGTTGATAAAAACAGGTAACTTATTTATGCATGGTAATACTCGCCATTTTTAGATCCTATTCGTGCTTGCGAACTCAGCTTTAAGATCCATATTTCACTTAAAAGGGGCTTCTAATAGTTTAGCTGCTTTGTGGGAGCTATGCTTTTATATAGGCTTCCCCTTTTTCTGAGTATTAGATGGTGACATTAAATTGGGTTTAACATCATTCATAAAGGATAGTTTGAGATTGCTTATATTCGCTAAGAAACCCGATAGGGATGAGTTTTGGCTATCTATAAAAGTATGCTTTTTAGGTATAATTATAGTTGGCTTAATAGGGTTCATAATATATATGCTTGCGGGTTTCATTAGAATTATGCTTGGTGCGTGAGGGAATTGGGTGAGGAATCTGCGAGAATTTTTACGGTAAGCGTAACCGTTGGCCAAGAAAAGAACGTCGCTAAAATTATAATGGGGCGCGTTGAGGTAAATAACATACCTATTAAAGCGATACTTATACCTGAAAACTTGAAGGGCTACATATTTATTGAGGCTGATGGCCCTCACTTCGTTGAGCATGCCGTTGCAAATATTAAACATATTAAGTCGAGGGTGCAAGGTGCCCTACCGCTTTCAGATATTGAAAAATATATTTTAGTTAAGTCGGCAATTGAGGAATTGGATATTAATGATATTGTTGAAATCGTTAGTGGCCCATTTAAGGGCATGAGGGCTAAAGTAACGGATATAGATATAGATAGAGAGGAGGTAACCGTAGAATTGCTTGAGGCAACTTTCACCTTACCAGTTACCGTTCACGCTGACTATGTAAAAGTAGTGTCTAAGGGGAAGTGAAGTTATGCCAGCTGAAAAAAAGGTTGTTGACTTAGTGGTTAGTGGTGGACAGGCAACAGCTGGTCCACCAATAGGCCCAGCTCTTGGACCACTAGGTGTAAACGTTGTTGCTATCGTTAATAAGATTAATGAGTTAACGAAAGAGTATGCTGGCATGAAGGTTCCAGTGAAAGTTATCGTGGATCCTGAGACAAAATCATTTGAGGTGCAAATTGGCATACCTACAACTTCAGCCTTAATAGTTAAGGAGGCCGGGATACAAAAGGGGTCGGGCAAACCTAATTCTGAAAAGGTTGGCAATCTATCAATAATGCAGGTTATAAAGATTGCGGAGATAAAGAGGGGTAGTCTTTTAGCGAAAAGCCTTAAGGCTGCTGTTAAGGAGATTATTGGTAGCTGTGTTAGCATGGGTGTTACTGTTGACGGGAAGGATCCAAAAGTTGTTTTAAGGGAGATAGACGAAGGAAAATACGATGATGTAATTAAGAGCGCTAAGGAAAGACAGTAGTAATATTTTTATCCCTATTCCTCATATCTTCTCCCCTCCGAGGTTGAGCCTAAAATGTCTGTTGAAAGAAAACATTTGGATGAAGCTCTTAGAGAACTAAGAGAAAAGACCCCCAAAAGAAATTTTAATCAATCAATAGAGTTGATCATAAACCTTAAGGATGTAGACGTGAGTAAACCCGAAAATAGAATACAGGAGGTCATCGAGTTACCGCACCCTATAGGGAAGAAAGTGAATGTATGCGTTTTCGCTTCAGGTGATGCTGCCTTGAGGGCTAGGAGGGCTGGGGCGGACATGGTTTTAGAGAGGGAGGAGATCGAGGCTCTAGCTGGCGACAAAAAGAGACAGAGACAGATAGTTAAGAAAATAGATTCATTTATTGCAACCGCACCCCTAATGCCTATAGTTGGTAGGGTCTTTGGCGCAATCCTCGGTCCTAGGGGTAAGATGCCTACACCTATACCTCCAACCGCAGATATAGAGCGTGAAATTGAGAGACATAAAAGGCTGGTCATGATTAGGACTCGCGGTCAACCAGTTTTAAGCTGCCGTGTTGGCACGGAAAACATGAGCGATGATGAGATAATTAATAATATTGATGCTGTTATCAAGAGGGTTGAGGGAAAACTTAAGAGGGGGATTAAAAATATAGCCTCAATTTATATTAAGGCATCAATGGGTCCGCCAATAAAAGTCAAGGTTGAGGAGGATTAATATTGCTGATTCAAGCCCGTAAAACGTTGGTTGAAAAGTCTGAGAAGGTTGAGGAAATAAAAAGTTTGCTGACAAAATATCGTATTCTAGGTGTTGCAAGCCTACATAAGGTTAGGGCATCGCAACTACAGGAGATAAGAAAGAAGATTGAGGGAATAGCCTACTTAAAGGTTTATAGGAACACCCTAGTTGAGCGCGCGCTAAGAGAGTTTTCAAATAAACAGAGCTTAGAGAAACTTGAGGAATATGTGCAGGGGTCAAATGTATATGTGTTCACAAACTACAATCCATTTAAACTCGCCTTAATTTTCGAAAGAAGTAAGGTTAAGGTGCCTGCGAAGGCAGGTGATATTGCGACTGAAGATATAATTGTTCCAGCCGGTAACACCGGACTTCCCCCAGGACCAATCATTAGCCAGCTCAATGCTGTTGGCATACCAACACGCATTGAAAGCGGGAGCGTTTGGGTTAGCAAAGATACTGTCGTAGCGAAAAAGGGTGAGGTAATAAATGAAAGCCTTGCAGCAGCCCTTTCTAAGCTAGGCATTAAACCAATAGAGCTTGGCTTATTAATCAAAGCCATATACGATATCGATGCGGGAATAATTTTATCGGAAAGCGACTTAAAAATAAACTTTGACGAGTATAGGAAGAACATTGAGTTAGCCTATGCCCAAGCGATCAACTTAGCTCTAAACGCAGCCTATCCAGCCTCCGAAGTGATAATGCCGCTGCTACAAAGGGCGTTAATTGAGGCTAGAAACTTAGCTTTAAATAGCAGAGCCCCTCTGCCAGAGGTGCTGCCCGACTTAATATTGAGAGCTCATCTTGAAGCCCTAGCATTAGAAGCTAAGATCCGGGAAAAACAGTATGGTAAAGCATGAAGCGAGATCTATTTTTTAATTTAAACTTTTTCTATCATTAAACCAACATTATTTAGGATTTTAAGTAAGGGTTCTTTATCAGCGCCCTTTATTCCCTTCCAATCAAGAATTATTTTTTCAACATGCTCAACATGTCTTTCTATACACTGTTTAAGCATCTCCTCATCAAATTCATGAAGGGCATATTTAGGAACCATGTGCCCAAAGGCTATGTTGCTTGTTAATGCGATGCGCGTAAACTTCTCGTTGTAGTGTTGACCACCAATTCCCAAAACCGTCGGATAAGTTACTTCGTTTTCCGCTGCCGCCATAGCCCCTCTAGCAACAACCTCAGCAGCCTTTTTGTCTCGCCACTGCTCCGGAGAACTGCCCAGCTCAACAAACATAGCTGGAATATCAAGCGATGGTCCATGATGGGTGCATTCATAGGAAACCTCGTATGGGAGATTTATCTCATCTCGAGCGTTCTTCATCTCAATTAATGCCGCCTTCATAGCGCTTGCTGGTGCTATCGATACTTTTCTCGGGATTCCCCCAAGCAGCGCACCACCAATATTTCCTGGAGCATGAACAGACAATGTTGGTAATCCACTCTTACTACTATGCCTTGATACAAAAATTACTAATCTCAGGTTTTCTGGATAAGGTAGGTTTTGCGTGTTCACTGGCTCAGTATCGACAAAGGTTAGTATAGCCTCTTCAGAACCTTTAATATCTCTCAAATATAGCGGGTTTCCAAGAAATTTTTTATCGGTCTCCTTAAACTTAAACACTTCTATAAGCTTGTTGGCTATGTTTAATCCAGCTGCATCAACTTTAGATGTTATGAAGAGCATCATTTCTAGGCGCCAGCCTTATACTCGGAAAATAAATGTGGGGGAATTATAATATTTTATGATTCTAGGCTTCTACTAGAGTTTCCGTGCTTCTAACACCATTTATACTATTTATTATGGTTGTTGCTTTTCTGAGCTCGGCATAATCCTTCACTTCCAGAAAGACGACTATATCAAACCTGCCATATGTGAAAAATGTTTTTCTAACACCCTCAACTTTTTTGATATCTTCTAAAACTGTCTCAGCCTTTGTCGGAACAACCTTCAGTAATATACATGCATTCATCATCATATACCTCCTAATACTCTATCTCTACAAGGGTCTCCGTGAAGACCACGCCGCTTAATCTACTCATTCTGAGAATTGTTGCTCCAAGATCCTTCATGTCTGACGCCTCAACCTCTGCTACGACATCATATCTCCCTAAAACTGGAAAAACCCTCTTCACACCTTTTATCTGGCTCACTGATTTAACAACATCCTCAAATCTGCCATGCTCAGTCCTTATTAGAACACATGCAGAAACCAAAGTTATCCCTCAAGCTATTATTACTCTAAGAAGATTCAATTATATCTTTTGGTATTGCAATTTAGAGTCTTGCACCATTAATCTTATCAAGATACTAGTTTGAGGCATCAACCCTCTGAGGTTTTTCCATTAAGCGTCTCTTCTTACCTAATGCCCCATCCTTAAAGTGAGGTCTCCTAAAAATAGAGTCACTGCCCTTTTCAACCTCCCTAGCCTCGTCAACTAATCTCGCAGCAACCCTCATCATCTCGTGTGCCATGGCAACTAGCGGAATATAAATGTCTGGTTCTTGCACTTTAAAGCACGCCTCAAAAGTAATTGTAGAAACTTGTTTAGCGATTTCATAGGCGGCCATAGCCTTAGCTTTAGCGTAGGGATTTGAGAAGCCAGCCTCTTCAACCGCCATCCTGCCGTCAACTATTAATCTTGGTAAAATAACTTTCTCGCCAGATTTAATGGTGTTAATTACCCTATCTATTTCTTTAACTATAATATTTAGCGCCCCAGTTACGGCCAAAACTTTAATAATATCAGAGTTGTATAAAGCCATTTCAGCTGGATCAAGGAACTCTCTCCTAGCACCTATCATTGAATCTGCTTCAACAATTATGTACCCAAAACCGCTTTCATCAAGCTCTTTAATAATCCTCTTTGCTGGGCTATCTGATATTATTATCACTGGCTTATTGGAATTTCTAAGAAGATTGCGCGCCTCAGAAGGGCCTTGAGTTGTCTGCGCTGGACCAGCAAAAATTATTAAATCAAAATCCTGCTTCAGAACTTGTTCAGCACACTCTATACACTGCTCAGCAGTGACTTTAGCACCTGAACCAATAACCTTAACCTGAATATCCTCCCTATCAGCTCTCTCATCCAGAAGAAACTCTAAAAGTGGTAAGGATCCTATGCAACCAGCTTTTAGTACGCCAACTTTAACTGCTCTATTCATTTTTTATTCCCTCGCTGGATATATTCAAGAAAAAATTATTTAAGTCTAAAGGGAAAAGTCTGATATTACGCGAGTCCCTATCCATTTTGATATACCTTTCAATTCTCTGAATTTTTACGATAGATTTATACACACGTGAAGGTTTTTCAATTTAATAAATTATGGGAGGAATAAAATTTGATAGTAACTGAGCAGAAGCCTTTAGAGGAAATTTTGAATATGCTTAAGCCGTTCAAGAGGGTCTTTATAATAGGTTGTGGAAAATGCGCAACTATTGTTCAGACTGGTGGTGAGGAGCAAGTAAAACAGATGGCTGAAAAGATAAAGAATTCTGGAAAAGAAGTTACTGGCACCATCATTGTTGAAACCCCTTGTGATGCAAGAATTTTGAGGAGGGATACTCGCGCCTTAAGGGATGTTATTGAGTCATCTGATGCGATACTTTGCATGACATGTGGGGCTGGGGTTCAGGATATAGTTGAGCATTTGAGTAAGCCCTCCATTCCAGCCTTAAATACAAAGTTTCTTGGTATAATAGAGCGTATAGGAGAGTTCTATGAGAGGTGTAGAGCTTGCGGGGAATGCATACTTTATGAGACTGGTGGAATATGTCCGATTGTGAGGTGCCCTAAAGGAATGTTAAATGGGCCATGTGGGGGCATGTATGATGGTAAATGTGAGGTTGGCGGGTATAAGCGTGAGTGCGCGTGGGTTCTCATCTATAAGAGACTTAAAGATCTTGGAATGCTTGACCTTTTCAAGTCTTATAAGCCTCCCAGAGACAACTCTAAATTGAATGTGGAGCCAAGAGACATAATATGGGTTAAGACTATAACTTGAAGGGGGCTCTCTTATGTCTGGAGCGGCTATAAGTGAATTAATGGCGAGCCTTAAATCCGGAAAATTCACTTTCACAGGTGAGCTTGAGCCAGGAAAGACTGCGAATTTATCTCGCCATATTGAAGCCGCTAAAAAAATTAAAGGTTACGTTGTAGCATGTAATGTAACTGATAACCCTCAGTCATTCGCCTACATAAGCAGTTTAGTCGCCTCATATATTATCCAACGAGAAACAGGTCTAGAGACAATATACCAAATAACTTGCAGAGACAGGAATAGAATAGCAGTATTCTCTGATCTACTCGGCGCAGGCGCTCTAGGTATAAAAAATATCCTTGCATTAACGGGTGATCATACAACGCTGGGGGATACACCGCAAGCCAAACCAGTCTTTGATTTAGACTCGGTTCAGCTTATAAAAATGATAAGACAGATTGTTAACGAAGGCGTTGATATGAACGGTAACCCTATTGAATCGCCACCTAAATTCTTTATAGGCGCAGGGGCTAATCCAAATGCTAATCCAATTGAACTTGAACTGTTAAAGTTTGAGAAGAAAGTTTATGCTGGAGCAGACTTCTTTCAAACGCAAGTTGTCTTTGATATTGAAAAGGCTAAAAACTTCCTTAAGGAAACAAGCAAATATAATGTTCCAATAATAATAGGCATTTTTCCACTAAAATCTTATGGTGTAGCCGAATATTTTAACAAAAATGTTCCAGGCGTTAAAGTGCCAGAGGACTTAATGGCCTTATTAGCTAAGGCCAATGAAATTGCCGATAAGAAGATGAAAAGAGCGAAGTATAACGAGATAAATCTTGAGTACTTTTCAAACTTCATTAAGGAGCTGAAAAGGACAACTCCAGCTGCCGGATGCCACATAATGTCGGTTGGTTATGAGGAGATAATACCGCTATTGGTTGAGTCTGTTAAATAACTTATGCTTCGTAATGGCTGATTATTATGGAACTAGTAGATACTCATGTACATTTGGAAGATATTGAAGATCTCGAGGGGGCTATCAGAAGGGCGGCTGGGGTAGGCGTTGTTGCCATAATCGCTGTAGGCTCGGACTACGATTCCAATTCTTGGATATTGAATGAAAGCAGGAAATATGAGACTAGGAATTTGAGGATTTATCCCGCGTTAGGATTACATCCATGGGACTTTAATACGACAAGAATTGATGACACAATAGATCTCATAGAGAAGAATATTAATAAGGCGGTCGCTTTAGGCGAGGTTGGACTAGACTATTGGTATAAGGATGTTAGAAAAAATGAGGAGAAGAAGAGGTTACAAAGAGAAGTTTTCTGGAAGATACTTGAGATAGCGAGAAAAAATGGTAAGCCAGTCTCAATCCACAGTAGAGGTGCTTGGATAGACTGCGCTAACATGGTTATAGAAGCGGGTGTTAAAAATGCTGTTTTCCATTGGTTCAGTGGTCCACCCGAATCTCTCAAAAAGATAATTGATTATGGACATTATATTTCAGCTACACCAGCGGCAACTTACAGTAGGGAGCATAGGAAAGCCATTATGAAGACTCCTCTAGAGAATATAGTTTTGGAAACAGATTCACCGGTTGTTTACGCTGGGGAGGTAGCGGAGCCAGCGCATATAATTAAGGCGTTGAGGGCTGTTGCGGAAATAAAGGATGAAAAGATTGAGATTGTAGCTGAAAAAACAACCGAGAACGCTAGAAGAATCTTTAGAATCGACTAGGTTTTCAGGGTAAAATTAAGAATTATTTCAGTATTCATAACCTCTGGGTGAAAAAGGCAACCATAAATACTTTTATATTCGTGCTTAATCATGCATTCTAGTTCCCCCATCTTAGCTAAAATTTTTAAGGGTTTAATTATCTTTGCAGCCTTTTTCGTCATAAAATACGCATAGAAATACTTTTTCTCTAACAATATATTCTTATTTAATAATCTTACCCTAAACACTCCAATCCTTGTTTTATCAAGTAAATCGCAACCGAATATCTTTGCAATAAGATGGAACCCTGAACCTATACCTAAAATCGGTTTATCGCTCTCTCTCAGTATTTTAAAGGATCCGCTCTCAAGGAAAGCTTTATCTTTCAATGCTGATCCGCAGATAATTACCTTATCTACTGATTTTAAGTCTTTTAATCTGAATTCTGAGTGATGTTTAATTAGGGGATCAACGCTAATATTTCTAAGGATTCTTTCAACTGGTTTGACAAACTCTAAATCGCTTAGGGGATTGGAGCATAAGCTCACTAATAATACTTTCATTTATTTATTAACCTCAAATCTTTTATCCTAAAGATTCCAGAATTGTCTTTATACTGAATCTCGTAATCCGTTACCTCTAATCTTTTCCTAAACATTGGTGCATCTAAAACAGTTGTCTCTATTTCTCCTCCCTCACCAGCGATGTTGATGCCATATTTCTCGTGAAACTCAAAAAGATCCTTTAAGAGACTAGCGTCAATAGTTCTTCCAAGAAGGCTCTTATCTAATGGATATGCGAATACTCCAGATATTATAACTTTAAAGTTCCTCTCCAAAATTTCGCTCAATAAATCTTTTGGGTCTTTAAGCCATAAAGGATTGAAACACCACAGATTAAGCTTGTCACATATCATTTGAACTCTGCTCGCCTGGTATGTAGATTTTATTATGCCAGTAACGATCCCCTCGATTCCAAACATTCTCACAGCCAATTTTAAGGCTCTAGATAAATCATTCAGCGCTCTCCTCTCTTCGTCACTGGTTTTCATATGGACTATTGGCAATCCCATACATTCCGCTTGAAACTTTGTTACCCAAATGTTTGGAAAATGGAAGACTCGGCTCTCCTCGCTTTCCGGAATTAGGCTTATTAGACAAGTAACTTCATGAAATTTCTGAGCTTTATAAATTGCTAGGCATGAATCTTTTCCGCCTGAGAAGAGCGCGCCTATTTTCATGAATCTCACTTTAAAGCCATCTGCTTACAAATTTGATTACGTTTAATCCTCGGATTATATTAAGGGACTTGGCGACAACCGAGCATTTAGCTTTAAGCATATAGACAATTGGTTTCCGAATAATATGCTCAATTTCGGTTAAGCTCTCGTAATATCCTTGTCCCTTAGCGATTATTATGTCAACATCCTTTAGGCGCTTTAAGAAATCTTCTGAACATTCATTTAGGTTTAAACCTATTGAGTCACTGCCAGTAGTAATGACATCTGCAACCTCATTCAACCCAACCTGCAATGCGTCATTCATGGTTACATCATTAAGGATTGGCCCAGACTTCACCGCGGCTAAAACTTTAACCGGGAAGTTGTCAACAATAACCTGGATGAAAATTTTGTCGAAAACTATTTCGCCAGCATTATCTGGCAGATACAACACTATTTTAGACCTCGAGAGAGCATTGATAAGATTTGGAATATCATTAATCGCAAGATCGCCTTTTAAGCACTCCAATAATGACCTTTCAAGATCACCAAAAGAAACCTCGTAACCTTCAACTTCAAAATCTATAGCGTTTCCGCATACAGCCCCCAAGGCTGCGATCTTAAAAGAATCCCTAAAACTCTGCTTTTCAATTTCATTCCTTAAGATTGGCGCTAGACTCATAGCTAGTTTATTAGACTCCTTCTTCAAATATGCGAAGGGGTCTCTATTTCTAGTGATCTTCTGAACAAGCCTAAAGACGTACGTATGCAGCATTGCAGGGGTCATATTTGAGAGAACATCGCCCTCATTCAACCATTTCAAAGTCTCAGCGATAACCCTCCTTCTTAAATCCTCGTTCTCTGTAGCCTTAGTAGCTATGTCATAAGCCGCTCTTAATGTGCAAGGTATACAGAGTAGGTCTCCCTTCATCCCAAATCTTTACTCCATTATTAATGCTTCATTACTAAAAGCTAGCTCATTTTTATAAGCGTAATGCTTCATAGATTTTATAATTAGATGCCCGAAAACTTAATAAGGTATAGTGTAAAGAACGGTTTAAAGCCTCATTTATGAGGCTTACTTAGGCAAAACATAGTCCCAGCAACAACTATTAGTTTAGTTGAGAGGAATGATAAATGCGGGCTAAATGGAAGAAGAAGAGAATGCGCCGTGAAAAGAGGAAAAGGAAGAAGCGGCGCGAAAGATACAAATAAACTGGGCATTCATCTAAGAGCACTATTCCCAAAATATTAAGGAATTAAGGGAATCTGTTAATTTCTCTCCTCTAATCAAAATTATGTAATGAAGAACACTTTCATAGTTGAATTAAAATTGAGGATGAAAGGTCTCAGATTCCTGAGAGAGCGGGGTAAATGCAATGAAATCTGTTAGAATAGAGCAAATGTTGAAGGTTATGAGGAATAAGGAGCATATTCGCAATGTAGGTGTGATAGCGCATATAGACCATGGTAAAACAACGCTAACGGATTTACTCTTAGCTGAAGCTGGGCTGATACCGTATAGCCTAGCTGGTGAGGCGCGTGTCCTTGATTATCTTGAGGAGGAGCAGAGACGTGGTATAACAATAAAGGCTGCTAACATATCCCTGATGTATAAAGTGAGGGGCGAGGATTATGTGGTAAATCTCATCGATACACCAGGCCATGTCGATTTCACTGGTAGAGTTACGCGCGCTCTAAGAAATATTGACGGCGCGATAGTTCTAGTAGACGCCGTTGAGGAAATCATGGCGCAAACAGAGGTGGTAACTAGGCAAGCGTTGAGTGAACGCGTAAAACCCATACTCTTCATAAATAAAATTGACAGATTAATTAGCGAGTTGAAGCTAACTATTGATGAGATTCAAGCCAAAATATTGCGCATAATTCGAGAATTTAACAATCTCATAGAATTGTATTGCGAGCCGCCATTCAGGGATAAATGGAAGATTAGCGCGTCAAAGGGAAATGTCATACTCGGCTCAGCTCTACATAAGTGGGGCTTGACTATTGAACCCACAAAAAAGAGGGGGATTAAATTCAGAGATATAATTGAAGAATATCATCATGGCGATTTAAGGAGTCTCCAAGAAATGATCCCCCTTCATAAAGCAATTTTAGAGGCCATAATAAGAGAATTACCAAACCCAGCCGGAGCTCAGAGGTATAGAATCCCAAAAATATGGCGTGGAAACTTAGAATCTGAGATTGGTAAAGCAATGATTGAATGCGACCCTAATGGCCCAACAACCATATGTGTAACTAACGTTAAAAGAGACCCTAGAAACGGGTTAATCGCTACTGGAAGAATATTTTCCGGCAAGGTTGAGGAGGGTGACCAAGTATATTTGTTGGGGGCTAAGAAGGATTGTGTTGTTCGTCAAGTCTCAATTTATATGGGCGCATTTAGGGAGAATAGTGGTTGGCTTGATTCCGGTAATATCGTGGCTTTATCCGGTCTTGAGCCTATTATTGCTGGCGAAACAATCGTTGATACGGCATACAAGGAATATATGATACCCTTCGAAGAAATTAAGTATGTCTCTAACCCTGTCATCACGATATCCGTTGAGCCTAAGGATCCAAGGGATCTTACGCGCCTCATTGATGCGTTAAAACTGCTTTCGATCGAAGATCCGAATATAACGGTCACAATTAATAGGGAAACTGGCGAATACCTCCTCAGTGGAATAGGCGAGTTACATTTAGGTATTGCAATAAAGACTCTAAAAGAGTATGATGTGAATTTAGAGGTGGTCGTATCTAAGCCGATCGTTGCCTATAAGGAGAGCGTGGGCAGAAGCGGAAGCATCGTGGCTGCAAAGAGCCCAAATGGGCTCAATCAAATATTGGTAAAAGTTGAGCCTCTAGAGAAAGATCTACTAAAAATGTTTTGGGAGAAGCGGGAAGCGGGCAAGCTACTGGCAGAACTTAAAACTTCAATTGAAGGCGCTAGGCGAATACTTGATATAGATGATAATGGGAATGTTCTTGTTGATTTAACCGGAAAAGATTTTGCCCATGAAGACTTGGATGCAATTATAAGTGGCTTTAGATGGGTGTGCCGATCTGGGCCCTTATGCGGTGAACCTTTAATGGGGGTAAGAGTGAATCTAATTGGCGTTCACTTAGCTGATGAGCAGAATTTAAGGGGGAACGCTCAAATAATGCCAGCAGTAATAAAAGCGATCTTTGGCTCTTTTCTAACTGCTAACCCCATATTACTTGAGCCAATCTATAGCATTCAAATCTCCGTGCCAGTTGAGCATGTAGGTGGCATAATAAATTTGGTGGTTAAAAAGAGGGGGAAAATCTCATCTATAACCCAAAGGGGCTTCCTTTCAGTGGTCGACGGCTTTATTCCAGTTGCCGAATCTTTAGGTTTAGCCGATGAGATTCGATCGATTTCGTCTGGAAGGGCGTTTTGGCAAAACATTTTCTCTCACTGGGAGAAGATCCCTGAAGATCATGCATCCAAAATAATACGTTCTATAAGACTTAGAAAGGGATTATCCGCTGAAATATCCAAAGCGAATGTTTTCACGAATTAATCTTTTTAGCGCATAAAACTGTTTAGGATGCTTCGGCAATATGATGTTCCATCACATATTGCTGTATTAAGTGCCGGGAAACCTTCCCTACAAGTTGAAAATTCAAGGCCATACTCTTGGACTATAAGTTTTAAATTTGTTAAAATCTTTAGTCTTAAATTTCTGTTCAGGTACTTATAGCCCCCAATCCATTCACCATCACTATAAAGTTTCACCAGCTTTTTTGAGAAATTTGGGTTAACTCCCCTTATAGCTGGCAGTAATCCTTTAACTATTTTCATAGTTGACGCTGTTATCTGTTTCACACCTATCTTGGAAGCCTCTGAAACTATGTTTTCTAAATCATTCATATCTGAGTTGACTGAAGGTATTATTGGGTCTATTCTGACAACTACTGGTATATTCTTATCCACAATCTTTCTCAAAGCTGAGAACCTCATGTGTGGTCTAGGAGCATTAGGTTCTATAAGGTTTGCAACCTCATCGCGGCTTGTAGTTATAGTCATTGAAATAATAGTTGCTGTCTTTTTAAAAATGTCCAGATCTCTAGTGACTAAATCCGATTTAGTAACTATCAGTATCGGAAATTTATGTTCAGCTAGAACTTCTATGCATCTTCTAGTTATCTCATACTCCCTTTCAAGCGGTTGATAAGGATCTGTGGAATCGCTAAGCATAACTGGCAAATAAAGTCTTGTCCTCTCAACCATCCTAGAAATTTCCTCTTTAAGCTTAAGTCGCGGAACAATGGGACCAGTAAAACTTGGAAATTTAATTGCGTAACAATATATGCAATTATGCCCGCATCTTCCCAAATATGGATTTATATTATATTTTGGGAGACATGTACAGAAGGATGATTTGGTTACCCTAAAGATCGGAAGACTCATATAACTATCAATTAACATATTTATGAGGATAATATAAAAGTGTTCTTTGGGAACATGTTGTTACCACGGGTTATCTTTAAGACGTAACAGATAGGCTATAAAGTTTACTAAGACATGTATTGGTCCAGTTAAGGCGATTATTAAAATGGCGCTCAAAGGAGATATTGAACTTGGCTCGGCGATTAATGCAAATAATAGGGCAAATAATACAAAGTTCAATTGATCAATAAGTGGGAGACTGGCTCCCGGCTTAAGGTCTAGTCTCCTTTTCATAAATGAACCAAACAAATCGCCTATTAGAGCCCCTAAAGAAAGAACGAAACCTAAAAATATGCTCCCCCTTGGTAAGCCGTATATTGGCGCAATAAACTCTTGAACCCAGCCAACGAATGTGCCAATCAGTAGTCCGGAGATGAAGCCCCTATAGGTTTTATGTGAGCCGAATATTGGTTTACCATCAAGGAAATTTCTTCCACAGTCAATTGGTTTACCGCCCCCGAAAATTACTGGTGTGGCATTTGCGCAGTAAGCTGGAAAAATGTAGTAGAGGGCATTAAATATTTCATTGGCAATAGACATATGTTAACCAGCTCACGTAACACCTATCCTATTATATTTGTGAACGCCATTTTCACTTATGAGCAAATAGAGAGTTATTTTCTTTTCAATTCCGCCGCTTCTCTCAATTGTTGCCTTAACTACACCACGCTTGCTCATTCTAGATAAGCTGATAATATTCGCTGACCAATATCTGAGAACTCTTGCTGCAACAGGCTCCACTAGGGCATCAACCTCCGTTAAGACATTTCTTACTTGGCTCGTAATTAGGATGGGCATCTGAAATTTTTTTGCAATATGTGCGAGTATCGCTATTTGACGGTTAAGCTCCTTATTAGCCTTGAAGGCTTCCTCTTTGCTTCCTATCTCTGCGCGATATAAAGATGTTATCGTATCAAAGATTATTAAGCCCAACTTTTCACTAACATACCTTTCTAAGTTGTCTATGAGTGTTGATTGTTCCTCAAAAGTTGAGGGTGTGAAAAGGACTATTAGTTGCGAAACCTCGTCAAAGTCATGTAAGGCTATTTGCATGAGCCTTTGTGGAAAAAATGTTTTGTCCGCGTCTACAAACAGCACTTTACATCCCATTCTTGCCGAGTTTACTGAGCATTGCATGGCTAAGCTTGTTTTTCCGGTCTCAGCCTCACCGTAAACTAGAGTTAGTTCTCCAGGTCTGAGCCCGCCCTCTAATACCCTATCTAACTGAATGCAGCCAGTTGGTATCCAGCGTCCCACAAATTAAAGTAGGTTAAAATTTAAATTTAGTCTTTTCTGTAGTAGATTAAGATTGGGAGATTTGGGCGCGCAACGTTATGAAGGTTCGAGCCAAAATAGCTGTTGCAACTGTTTCGGGTAAAGCTTACTATAAACTTGTTAACGAACTTAAGAGTAGGAATATTCCATTTTTGAGCTTAGTGCCTGGAGAACCTATTCCACAGTCGGTTGGGGTCGTATTGACGACTGAGAGCGAGAAATCCCTAATAAATCATCGGCAGATCTTAGTTTATAATGCTGAAGAGGATCCGTCAAATGTTATAAACGAAGCATTACGAATAATCATGAGCAAAAATTTCTATGAAGAATTAATTATTGGGGTTGATCCGGGAAAAACATTCGGCGTAGCCATTCTAGCTGATGGAAAAATTCTAAGGAGGGAGGAGTTTTCAAGTATGGAGAAAGCAATAGATATAATATTTGTTGAATTAAAGAATAACCCCTCAAAAATTCAGAAGATTAGGATTGGTAAAGGTGTACCTGACTTGGCGGAGGAGATTGCGCATAGGTTAGAGGTTTCCCTCCCAGAAAATGTTGTTATTGAAATGGTTGATGAGACTGGCACAAGCACCCTAAAAAATATGGGATTTAAGAGAAAATTAAGTAATGCGGACTCCGCCATAAAAATAGCTTCAAAAAAGGGTGAGAAACGCTTAAAAGGGGCGCTGGTGGATGAGACAGAACGTTGAGAGAGGTAAAACCATTTTAATCGATGGACCAGCATGCGTTGCATTATATTCCGGCGCCCTGAGGGCCTTCGGCGCCCAAATAAAAGCTGGAGAACACTTAATTGTTAGAATGGGTAGACGAATACCCCTCGAAGCGATCGAAGACTCTCAAGTTGAGATATTGTTGGGGAAACTTGCGTCATACAATATAGTCGATGAGGATCCAATACCACCATCGTGGAAAAATGCCGCTGAGAAAATTCTCTCATCCGATGGAAGAATTGAGGTTGCCATATTAGGAGGCATAGATTCTGGTAAAACTAGCTTCTGCATTTATCTGGCTAACATTGCTCTAAATAGTGGGCGTAAAGTAGCGCTTATAGATGGGGATCTAGGACAATCTGACATAGGTCCGCCCGGAACATTAGGTCTAAGCATAATAAGGAAACCATTTGTTGATACCTTCAACCTTAACCCAGACCGTATAATCTTCATAGGCGTTACGAGCCCATATAACGTTACTGAGCATGTCGTAAATGGCTTAGTTAAATTGAGGGATAAAGCATTGAACATGGGTTCAGACTTCATAATAGTTAACACTGATGGGTGGATTGAAGGGTTCGACGCCATGAATTATAAGTGTCGTTTAATTAAGAATTTGGAACCAAGGTTTACCGTAATTATGTGGAATAACGAAGATATGAAACTTATAGTGGACTTGTTAACTGGCGCTGGAACTAAAATTGAAATATTAACAGTTGATGTGCCGAAGAATATAAGGAAGAGAGATCGAGAGATGAGGAAAGCGATCAGAGAAACCTTATACAAGAAGTATTTGAGAGATGGAAAAGTCCGCTCCATCCCATTAAGCTGGATAAAAATTAATGGGAATCTGGAAATTAGGGGTAAAATGGATCAAGCCCTTAAGAAGGAGATTGAGGAAATTGTGGGCGATAAACTTGTTTACTGCGAAAACCTACAGAACTATATAATTCTAGTGTTAAAAGAGGGAACCGCGCTTACTAATGAAGAGAGCACGAGACTAGCTACGGAATTAAATAAGCCAGTAAAGATAATATGTGAAGGGGATAAAAAGGGTTTAATTGTAGCCCTAGAGAACAATGAAGGAGAAATGCTGGGTATTGGAACTATCTGCGGCATCGATTTTGAGAGAGGAACGCTAAAAATTTACACTAATGTTGAGGAAACCATATCAAGCGTTCACATTGGACAGATAAGGCTAGATGAGAAAGGGAATGAGATTGAAATTGTTGGAAGAAAGATCTAAAGTCTCACTGAAGGACACAACTTATTAAGTGGACATTGACTGCAAAGTGGTCTCAGTGATTTGCAGAATTTTCTTCCTAAAGCAATAAAGAGCATGTGAGTTGCAAAATAATCTTCTGGCGAATATAGCTCTTCAAGTCTCATTCTAATGGAATCATATTTTTTCTCGTTTAAAGGTACCAGACCAAGCCTCTTTGAAACCCTACTAACGTGAGTATCTACGGGTAAAACTGATTTTCCAGCACAGAATAGCAGGAGAATATCAGCAGTCTTTGGGCCTACACCGGGTAAACTCAATAATCTTTCCCTAGCTTCTTTCAGCGGAAGGTAGTATATGAAGTCGAGTTCGCCATTAAATTTTTCCATTATTATGGCTGAAATCTTTTTTAGGATGGCTGATTTGTTCCTATATAAGCCAGCAACCCTTAGGGAGTCCTCAATATCCTTGACGTCAGCTTGAGCTAAGCTGTTTGGCGTTACTGAAATTTTGGCAGAGAGGTTACTGAAAGCTCTCTCCACATTCACCTCAGCGGTGGATTGGCTTATAATTGTTCTCACCAGAACTTTAAATGGATCCCTACAGATATTTGATTTATCGGGGATTAGAAAGTGAGCCTTCAAAATTTCCAGAACCCTTTCTGCCCTTAAAGACTCGTTATTTCTCATACCAACTTTCCCTCAAATGATTCTATTTCAGATTTAAATAAAAGAGAGCGATAATAATATTGTTTCTTTAATGCTAAGTTTTATAGACATCCTACAGAATGAATATTTATAAAAAATTGGGAGGGCCTTCACTTTGAGAGTTAATAAACTCAGGGAACTCCTAAGAAGAGGCGAACCAACTATTGGGACAAGAATAATATGCCCTTGGCCAGGCTTAGTTGAAGTAATCGGTTATACTGGTATGTACGATTATGTCGAGTTCTTAAGCGAATACGGACCATATGACCTACATGACTTAGATAATTTGGCCAGAGCTGCTGAACTAGTTGGTGTATCAACGATGATAAAAATTGATCAGGAGCCGAGAACCTACTTAGCTGAGAGGGCATTAACGTCCGGAATCCAAAATATACTCTTTGCAGATATAAGAAATGTTAAAGACGCCGAGGAGGCCGTTAAAGCCGTTAGAATGGAACCAAAAGGCATAAATGGATATAGGATGGATAGGAGGGTTGGCTATATAGGAGCTTTAGCCTCACCAGCAGATTTAATAAAGATATGTGAGGATGCCGTAGTCGCGCTCATGATTGAAAAGAAGTCCGCTGTTGAGAACCTTGAAGAAATATTGTCGGTTGAGGGCATAGATATGGTGCAGTTCGGTCCGGCTGACTACTCAATAAGCATAGGTTTACCAGGGGAGGTAAATCACCCCAAAGTTAGAGAGGCGGAAGAAAAAACTATTAAAACAGCCCTTAAAATGGGTATTGCTCCAAGGGCTGAAATAAGTAGCCCCGAGGAGGCAAAAAGATATATTGAGATGGGTGTCCGTAACTTCAACATCGGTGTCGATTTAAGAATACTTTTCAGCTGGTGGAGAAAGAAAGGTGAAGATCTAAGAAAACTACTCTCTAAAATATAGTGTGGGTTGATAAGAAATTGCATAAAACTAGGGTTTTTCATGAAGAGACTGTGGAAGAAGGAAAAACGCTATCAGCCACTATAATAGAGCTGGGAAACTCCTATATAATTCTATTAAGTGAGGGTGAAGAGAACCTTGGGACACTATCTGTCTCTATACCGATCAAACCGGAAATCTCTAGGCTACCAGTCTCCTCCGTGCTTTTGGGCGAACGCTACGTGATTTCTGCAAGATCAATAGCGGAGAGACTTGCTGCAGCCACGAAAAAAATTGTTTTAGTCTCAGTTTTTATAAAGACTGTTGATGAGATGAAAGCCGGACAAATATTCATGAGGCTTATAGAGAAAATTCTAAAAAAGAGTGGGGAACGAAATGAGTCTTAGAGAGTTTCTTAGAAGCATGGAAGAGCTTGGCGAAGTAATTCATATAGGAGAGAGAGTCTCACCGGTTTTTGAGATTTCGGCGATAATGAAGTTTCTCTCATCAAAAAACGCTCCGATAGTTTTCTTTGATAATGTTGAGGGATACGATGTAAAAGTTATTGGAAATGTATGTGCGACAAGAAAGAGACTATGTATGGCTTTAGGGGTGACGGAAGACGAATTATACAGGAAGATCATTGAAGCCATGAATAATCCTGAACCCCCTAAAATAGTGGATGATTCCCCAGCTAAAGATGTTATTGAGGAGCCTAAGCTTTCAAGAATACCGGTTTTAAGACATTTTGAGCGTGATTCCGGACCATACATAACCTCAGCTATAGTATCCGCTAGAAATCCGGATGGAGACATCGAGAATGTCTCGATTCATAGGCTTCTCGTACTGGATGATAGGCGGTTGGCAATAAGGCTTGTCCCAAGACATCTGTTTAAGCTTTGGAATATGGCTAAGAGATCTAACCGCGACCTTGATGTGGCAATAGCTATAGGCGTGCATCCAGCAGTTCTTCTTGCAGCCGCCTCATCACCGCCCTTCGGAGTGAGCGAGTATGGTGTTGCTAATCGCCTTCTCGGAGGTAAACTTAGACTGATAAAATGCGAGAAGGTTGGAGCGTTCGCGCCATCTGAATCTGAGATAATACTTGAGGGAAAAATATTGTGTAAGGGTGAAGCGCCTGAGGGACCTTTTGTAGATATAATTGGAACTTATGATGCTCAGCGCCCTCAGCCAGTTGTAGAAATAATTAACGTAATGCATAGAGAAGATTACTTTTATCAGGCGCTTTTACCGGGCGGGCCGGAACATATGCTTTTAATGGGCTTACCTAGGGAGGCCGCCATCTACGATGCTGTCTCAAGAGTTGTGCCTAAGGTTAAAGCTGTTAATCTTTCGCTTGGAGGCTGCGGCTGGCTTCATGCCATAATATCCATTGAAAAGCAAACAAATGGCGATGCTAAGAACGCTCTTTTAGCAGCCTTTGCGGCGCATCCGAGCTTAAAGCACGCAATCATCGTTGACTCAGATATAGATGCTTTCAATCTGGAGGAGGTTGAATGGGCTATTGCAACCCGTTTTCAAGCGGATGAAGACTTAATAGTGATTCGGAACATTAGAGGTTCAACCCTCGATCCCTCAGCGGATATGGAGACTGGCTTAACAACTAAAGTTGGCATGGATGCAACGCGTCCACTAAAAATTTCGAAGGATAAGTTTGAGAGAGCAAGGGTGCCCTTAACGGATAGAGTTGCTAAGATAATTGATAAAATAAAATTGAGTGAATATCTTACTGAACATAGAAAAACTTAGCCTGAGACGCCTTTTCACTCTATACATGCAATCTTTATGCAATCCTTTAGAGTTGAGAATATAACTTTAGCCCTGTTTGTTAATGGCGCATAATAAGCTGTTTTCGCCGAGTTTGTCATTAAAGTATCTATGCCAAGATCCTTTAGCCACGTGACGACGGCACACGTATCGCATATAATTTGTCCACCTGAGACTTTAATAATCTTTATGTAATCTGATGCCTTTTCGCGAATAAATCTCGATGTGCAAACCCATAATTTTATATCGCTCTTAACTTTTCTCCCCCTAAGGAGGCTTGCAATCGTTTTGATTTCATTTAAGGAGCAATGTGGGCATCCTACGAAAACTAGGTCTGGCTTCTCTAGGGCTGATGAGAGATTCTCGTAAACATTTTGGATGTCCCTATTCTCCACAGTTATTACCTCATGCGTTTCAGCTGATTCTTTCTTAGGCTTTTCCAAATAGAACATTGGAACTGAGCCGCTTGTAGCCATCGCAGCACCCATCTGCTTTAAGAGATTTTCCTCTTCGCTTGGTAAACCAGAGATTAATGGGATTCTGCTACCTAGAACCTTACCTAAATGTATGCCCAAAGCACCGTAATCCGTCTCACTCTTAATATCAGCTTCAACCTTAACTAGAACCGAAGATCTGCGATTCTCCGGGCTATGTAATCCATAATCGGGGGTTTTACCAATCAGCGCTGATGCGAGAGCGCTTGGTCCGCCCTCACGGTTCGTCCAAGCATTAAGTATGGAATTAGCGTAAATTACCGCTGATGATTCAGCCCACGAGAGATGCGCTCCACTTCTAGGCGGGTCAATATAGTATGGCGTGCATGTTAGAGAGTCCTTTATACCCATCCCCTTATAGAGGTCTATTATCACTCTCTGCTTTCCTATAAAGTCGGCTGGAAGAAGCATAAATATCGGATTGCTATAGTCTATGCCGGAAGGGTTTGTTGTCGCCTTAACCCTAGCTCTTCCACCAGATTCTAATAGTGCTCTAAGAAATTCTATTGGTGCATCGTCAATGGTTTTGTAAGATACTCCAGAAACGTGAGCTGACTCAATCGGTATAAGGCTTTTAGCCCCATAAAGATCCCCCAATTTAACAAGTATTCTCATTGAGATTTGATAAGCCCAGCCTAATTCGCCGTCGTAAATCTTCTCCTCCTCTTTAGTTAAATACATCCTTTCCCTCGCTTCCTAAAGATTCTTATAATCCCGCTTTCACCATCAATTTCAACAATGTCGCCAGTGCTTATTTTTGTAATATCTATTTCGTCAACCATTGGTATATTGGCGATAATGGCTCCGACGATGACAACCGGATCTGCTACTGTGTTTATTATCGCCCTAGGAGCTAAACCCCTCTTGGCGAGAGAATAAAGAACAAAGCTGCCAACCGTTGAACCGTGCCCACTAGGGAAGCATAAAATTGAATCTTTAATGCTTTTACCGTAAAGATCGTGTTCCCTTTCAATAACTACCCCCGTTTCCGGATCAACACCGCCTAAAAAGCTGATGGGTTTTGCTGAAACTAATGCTATTCCCTTAGCTTTGCCTGGAACTATTGGTCGGCCCTTAAGTGTGACTTCCAAATTACCGCCCTTCACCCCTCAATTAATAGGAGATCCTCATTGAGAATGGTAATTCGCCGAATAATTTTTCAGAGACCTCCTGAACTTTCCTCAAATACTCCTCCTCAGTGTAAACTCTTAGAATATTCATGAAGCCTTTAAGCAGATCGAATATGCCTGAGACATCGCTTAGCCTACCGGAAATTTTCCTTCCATCTCTGGTCTTCTGAAAGACGGGTATCTCCATTGGCTCAAGTGGGAAAGCGTGGTGATATGGAACTGATGGTAGTGTTGGGACATCAATTATGACGCTTTGAGGATCTACCCCAGCTTCTTCAGCTATTTGATCCCTTATACGATTCCTTATGCCTTCAACATTAAAGATGGTTGATACTATTTTGTCTCTGATGTAAAATGGTGGCGGATCATACGCGCATTTTATCAGTTTACGTCTCTCCAACCTCTCAATTATCTCCCTAGACTTCTCGCATTCCTTCAATTTTGTCCATAGAGTGTAATCGTTTAGACCTAAATATTCCTCAGGAGTCTTAAAGTCCACTAATCCTAATTCATCTTTAGCGCGCTCCATAGCCATAGCCAGCATTATTTGAACAGCCCTTCCAACCCTATGAAAATAGATGCTCTTAAAGGATTCTATCCGCGCCAGTATAAAGGATTCTAGGGCTGATAAGGCACCTACGTCCACCGAGAGGTTTCCATCAATAACATCTAAGGTGCGCGCTAGGCGGATTACATCTACAAAACCGTACTCGGCGCCGGTGTGATAGGTGTCTCTAACAACAAAATCCAATTTATCGGCGTCCACAGCGCTTCTAATCACTTGATCCATAAAAGCCATTTTAGGTCTATTTAAGCGTCCAATGGCGAGAGATCCTATAACGTTTGGATCATACCCTAAACCGCTTATTATGTCCTTCAGCTCCGATCTCGTGATTATCCAGAACGTCATATCCTCATGGGTTTTACCCAGAAATTTTGTGAGGACATGTTCAAAAATGTGTGAGAATGGACCATGACCAACATCGTGGAGAAGAGCGGCTATCCTTATCATCTGGGCTTCATCTTCAGTTAAAATTTGGGATAATTGGGGGTTACTAACCATTAATCCAGCGAGATGCATAACCCCAATTGAATGCTCAAACCTAGTGTGGTTAGCTCCGGGATAAACATACTCTGCGCCAGCCAATTGCCTTATTCTACGTAACCTCTGGAATGGAAACGAATCTATGATCTCCTTCTCAACCTCACTTATGTAAACATAGCCGTAAATTGGATCCTTAATCTCACCCCAATACTTGTGCTTAGACATAAGTCCCCAATCCATTTTCGAGATAGCGGTAAACTATACTTACTATACTCTAATAATTAAAGTTAATAGAAAAATTAATTTCTTTCCTTAGAGAAATGCTTATCGTAGAGTAAAAGTAGTTTTATGCTTAGAAGAGTTAAAGAAGATGGAAACTAATAAAGATTTCAGTACACGTACTCCTACTCTAAGAAACCCTTTTAAAAGTTTTACGAGCTTAGTCTTTCCTGGAATCTTCATATTCTTAGTAATTACGCCGAGTTTTGTCTTCACAGATGAAATATTATTGAGTTTTGAGATATTAGAAGGTGACACGCTGGCAATTTATATATGGCCGCCAGTAGAGAATCTGTCGGTTAATTGTGCTTCTCCAGAGTCAAATAGTTTTAGAGTTGCATTTTTTTCGAGAGAGATGCAGTACGGGCAAGAAACTTCAATTATATATGTCATGCCTAAAGTGGAAGGAACATACAACCTCTTTGTGACATTTAGATCTAATGTAGCATGGAATGGCACTATTGGCGTCTACACTAGTAATAGTGGATTCTATCAAAGGACTGGGATTCCTATGATAACATCTCAGGGTTATTTCGCGTTACTTCAAAGATTTAGAGCATCACCGTCAAGCAATCAAACTTCATATTATAGAATTAACATCATTTTAAATGTTTATGGCGTATCGCAATCAGCATTATTTCCCCCCATTATTCTTAACCCACCAAATTTAGCGCTATTTTTTATAATCGCTATAATAATAGTTTATTTAGATGCCTTCCTCCTCGTAGACTTGCATTTTAAAAATAAGGTGGGAAAAGCATCAAAAAGCCGCCTAATATTGATCCTTCTATTAGTTGCCGCAAGCCTCTATATTTTATACCAAATATACGTTATGATGTCAGCTTAATAAATTATATGAAGGACGGTAGTAAACTTGTACCGTTAAAATTGAGGGTTTTTATCTTCAAAAAACGCCTAAGTTAACAGTTCCAAAATAGATAGACTTAAATGGACGTAAGTGGTGTTTTCTGCTGATGGAGAGGCTCTACACGCTTAAAGAAGCTAAAAGGCTGCTGGGTGTCACCACTAGGACTATCCAGCGTTGGGATAAAGAAGGGAAGATAAGGGTTGTTAGGACGATTGGTGGGAGAAGGAGAATACCTGAAAGCGAGATTAAGCGCATCCTTGGATTAAAGGAAGAGGGGGTTATAGTTGGGTATGCCAGGGTCTCTTCTGCAACCCAAAAGGACGACTTGGAGAGGCAGAAGCAACTTATACACAGCTACGCTAAAGGCAAGGGTTATGGCGAGATTGAAATACTAAGTGACGTGGGTTCAGGTCTCAACGAGAACAGGAAAGGTTTTCTCAATCTCTTAGAGATGGTTACTGAGAGAAAGATCTCCAAGGTGATCATTGCATACGAGGATAGGCTAGCTAGGTTTGGTTTTGAAACGCTGAGGAAGATGTTTCAAGCTTTTGGGACAGCGATAGAGGTGATAAACGGCGAGGAGAAAACCTCTCATGAGGAGCTCGTTGAAGACTTGATAACTATTGTATCCCATTTTGCTGGGAAACTTTACGGGATGAGGTCGCATAAGT
>Ga0185307_1000306_pt1 | contig 32161 bp, 34 predicted proteins | sample LHCtaG_FD_128010 | JGI IMG/M metagenome (GOLD analysis project Ga0185307, IMG submission 128010) | Hot spring microbial communities from Little Hot Creek, USA to study Microbial Dark Matter (Phase II) - LHC4sed_matched (SPADES... | ecosystem: Environmental > Aquatic > Thermal springs > Hot... | reverse complement strand
TTCCTCCACAGACCTAATACCTCATCAATTACTAACACAATATTGTACAGACCTTGAGAAATATTGAAAACCCTAGTAAGAGCTGATGTGATTAACTCATCACCTCTTAACTTAAAATACTTCCTCAAGAAGTTAGACTCAGCACTTAATACCTCCTCAATAACATTGAAGCTATTAACGTAAAACCTCAATAACTCACTAACTCTAACACCATACCTCTTCGCTAACTCCTTCAACAAGTTGTAAACATCATCATCGACCTCAACTACCTTTCTAACCATATACATCACGTAATAACCAACATATCAATAAAATAATTATGTTGCTTTATAAAACCACTCTTAATTACAGTATTTTACGGGTTTACCTTAACTACTTTCTTCATACCTACCTATTAAATCTTTAATTATTTTATGATGTTCTTCTTCATTTCTGGCTAGTGCCTCGGCTAGATCTCTGAAGACTTGGTGCTGAATAGTTTTAGCTAGCTCTCGATAAAGTTCAATCATCTCTGACTCAATAGTTAGATGTTCTTTAAGTACTTTAACTATGAGAGATTTTTCAACTGCAGAAGGCTTTAGTTCCTCTACTTCCTTCAATATTTCCTTCTCTTTTTTAGCAACTTCTTCATAGGTTCTTAGTAAGGTACTCATAAATTCTTTATGGATTAAAGTATCTATAAGGACTTTCTTAACAATACTCTCAAAGTGTTCTAATTCCATACCATATAACCTGAGAATCCTCATAGCATTAAGGTATGAGCTTAAGGCCTTATCTTCGACCTCATAAGCTTTCCTAACTAGGTTTTGAGTTATTTCTAACACCTCAATTTAACTTTAAGCTTTGGAGTTAATATGTTATTATGTAGTCAGTGAAAAAATGCTTAATAATGAGGTGAATTTGCTAACCAGTGGAAGGTGTTCCATGAGATGCTACATCCTTCCAGACTTGCTCCCAAGCATCACTTTCAGTGAAAGACTCCCTACGTACTATGATCTCAAGAACATTCTTTAGTAGTGAGTGGTGGAATATTTCATCTCTAAGAATAGCTTCTAATAAGAACTTAACAGCTTTATTCTCTATACTGCCTTCTAATAATTTCTTAAGATAGTTTATCATCTCTTCTTCAGTCTTTATATGGTGTTCTATTTCAGTAGCTATCTTCTCAAGCTCTGCTTCACTAATCATAGGCCTTCCTCTCAATAACTCTACTAAAACCTCATACATTATAGAATGTTTTAATGAGTCTTGAGCAACTGCCACCATTACAACTTTCACAACTGGATTAGTAACTTCCCTAACTGAGTTGATTAACCTATCATGATAATTCCTCTCAATCTTAACCATTTCTTTAAAATCTTTCTCATTCATACGAACTCCATGCTTAATATTACCTAAGAGTTATTAAACCTTACGTAGTAACGTGTTGAAGTTCCTAACATTGCTATGGAATACTTCAACTAATGTGTCGTTAATAACAATATAATGTTTTAATTTGATGTAGTAGGTCTTTAGAAAAACTACTCAAGTTTATAAGAGTACTCCTTAATAACATCATCTCTAAGTTCTATCCCTAGGCCGGGGTCTTTCGACGGTATTATATAGCCGTCCTCAACTACTATCGGTTTCTTCAGTATTTTACTATGTAGTTCTGTGATGTTGTATTCCTGTATTAGGAAGTTTGGACTACATACGTCAAGTTGTATTGTTGCTGCTAGTAGTATTGGTCCGAAGTACATATGCGGTGCTATTGATGCGTAATGAGCTTCTGCTAATGCGGCTATCTTCTTAGATTCTAGTATTCCACCACAACGACCTACATCCATCTGGATTATTCGGGCAGCACCCTTCTTAAGCAGTTCTAGGAATTCATACTTAGTAACTCTCCTCTCACCAGCTGCTATAGGTATTCTAGTATGTCTAGCTACTATAGCCATCTCATCAACATTTTCTGGAGGTACTGGTTCTTCAAACCATAAGGGGTTAAACTCTTCTAACATATTAGCAACTCTGATAGCACTATGTGTGGTGAATTGGCCGTGAGTACCAATGCATATCTCTACTTCATCACCTACAGAATCTCTAATCTTCTTAAGTAATTCCCTAACATACTTAATCTCACTTAATGTTACATCCCTAGGGCTTGGGTATAGTGGTGGGAATGGGTCTAATTTAATAGCTTTAAAACCCCTCCTAACAACTTCTAAAGTCTTCTCAACAGCTTCTTCATATGATAACTTCCTCCAACCCTCACCCTCAGGTATGTAAGAGTATGCTTTCAACTTCTCATTACATATACCGCCTAGTAAGTTATGAATTGGTTGTTTTAAGTACTTACCGATAATATCCCAACAAGCTATCTCGATAGCACTAATAGCAGACATCGTAGTTAGGTCTGGATGTCTGAAGTCGTGGTCGTAGCTATAGAGTCTACGCCATAGGTCTTCAATCCTGAACGGGTCTGAACCTATGACAAACTTCCTACATAAATCCTCTAATAACTTAACATTAGATACCTCCCTACCATAAGCACCTAACGAGGTTAACTCACCGTAACCTTCAATACCTTCATCAGTGATTAACTTAAGGAATATCCAGTAACGACCGCCTCTATATGGTGGGATATTCTTAACTACGAATACTTCGAAATTAACTATTTTCAAAGACTCACCAACTACTAATAACTCTCTAAGTATTTAGACTTATGATCTATGTAGGGTTATTACTTGATTAAGTAGTTAGTTTTTTAAGTGTATAATCACATTCTTTGAGGTGATGTTTATGGGTGTTAATGTCCGTACTATAGCTGTGTTAGGTGCTGGTAAGATAGGGTCTGCAATAATTAAAGCTATTAGTGAGTGTTGGAGTGGTGTTAGGGTCATAGCTACTGGACGTAGGGATATTACCTTAGAGAATGCTAGAGCTTTAGGTGCTGAAGTAACTAGGGATAATAGAGAAGCTGTTAAATTAGCTGATTTAGTAATCCTTAGTGTTAAACCCCAACACTTCCCAACAGTTTTAAACCAAACTGGTACTGATGTATGGGTAGGTAAGGTAGTTGTCTCAGTTATGGCTGGTATTAAGTTGAGAACTCTTGAAGCTGTTTTAAAGGGTGCTAAGGTCTATAGAGCTATGACTAATATAAATGCATTAGTTAAGAAGGCATCAACAGCAGTAGCTACACTTAACAGTGATGACACGAGTAAGGAAGTTATTGAGAAGTTATTCAATTGTTTAGGTAGTGTTTACTGGGTACCTGAGGAATACCTAGATATTTGGACTGCATTAGTTGGTAGTGGTCCGGCATTCATAGCTGAGATAATAGATGCTCTAGTATTAGGTGCAGTAGCTTCAGGAATGCCTAGGGATATAGCTTATAAAGCAATATTAGATGTACTTGAAGGTACTGCAATACTACTTAAGAATAGGGATGCACATCCAGCAGAGGTTAGGGATGAGGTAACAACACCTGGAGGTACGACAATTAGGGGTTTAGCTGTTATGGAGTCTAAGGGGGTTAAATCAGCGTTGATGGAGACTATAGAAGTTGCTTATAGGAGGTCTTCAGAGATAGGTGTTGATGTAGATACGTTCATAAGGAAGGAATTAAACTTAAGGTAGGAGTAGTTAAAAAAAGTAATTTATTAGGTTTAGTCTTCTAACCTCTCTAAGAATTCCTTATGAGTCAGTACTTCAGCAATTAATGGGAATAACTTAGTCTCAGCATATATCTGCTCCTCCCATGAATTAGCTGCTGTACAGTCCTTCAATATTATGACCTTATAATTTAAGTCGTACGCTGTACGTGCTGTTGACTCTACACATACGTTCGTTAGGAATCCAGCTACCGCTACGTTCTTAATACCGTTATACCTTAGAATTACGTCTAAGTTCGTACCGTGGAAACCATCTAAACCTCTCTTCCCCTCAACATATATATCTATATAAGGTTTTAACTCATCAATGAATTCAGCCCCTTTAGTACCCTTCCTAAAACATCCTAATTTCTTAACATTTGCTTTAATCCCGAACTCCTGTCCTAAATCCCTATAATCTGATTCGAATAATACTGGACAACCAACTATTAAAACACCCTTCTTCTTAGCCTCCCTCACAACCTCAACAGTATTCTCTATAACCCTATTCTTAGTTAGTATAGGTTCTACACCTGGGTATAGGGGGAATCCAGGTTTGCAGAAATCATTTTGGAATTCTATGAGGACTATAGCTGTTTCCTTAGCTTTAAACTTTGAAACACTCATAAACACATCATCAAGAATTATATTACTTCATTAATAATAAGTTTTAATGTATTTAAACTACTTATGAGATTTAGTAAGGGTTAGTATTCTTAAATTTTAAGAGTTCTTTAATACCTTCCTCAATACTTATTAATGGTTTGAAGTCTAAGTATTTAACAGCTTTAGATATATCTGCATAACTATGCCTTATATCACCAGGTCTTAATGATTCATAAATAGGTCTTAACTCTAACCCACTAATCCTTATGATTATATTAGCTAATTCATTAATACTTAATGGTTTACCAGAACCTATATTGTAGACCTCATTAACTTTTCTAGTATTTATACATGATTGAATAACTCTACAAACATCTAATACATGTATGAAGTCTCTAGTCTGAGTACCATCACCGTAAATTATCGGTGGTAAACCCTTACTCACCCTATCAATGAATTTAGTAATAACTCCTGAGTAAGGGTTTAAGAACTGTCTAGGACCGTAAACATTAAATAATCTTAATATTATGTACTCTAACCCATACATCCTATAGTATAACTTAACTACCTCCTCACCAAGTAATTTACTTAACCCGTATGGTGATTTAGGACTTAGTGGGTGTTCCTCACTTACTGGTAGTTTAATTGGGTCACCGTAAACTGCTGCAGAACTTAAGTATATGAACTTACTGACGTTATTATTAGTAGATACTCTAACAGTATTTAAAGTACCTAAAACATTATATCTGAAGTACTCTTCAGGTTCCCTCATAGATTCCTCAACACTTACTAATGCAGCTGTATGAATAACTACATCAGGTTTAAACCTACTCATAATAACATCTAATGAGTTAATATCTAAGACATCAGCAACTATTAAGTTAATACGGTATCTTCTTAAGGTCTTAATAACTTCTGGTGAGGATCTGAATAGGTTATCCACGCATAATACATCATAACCTAAACTACTTAAGTATAGGGCTAGGTGATGACCTATAAATCCAGCTCCACCAGTTATCAACACCTTCAACTAATACCCTCAACAAACTTTACTACATCATTAGCTATCTCCTTAAGAACCTTACTTACTGGAGTATCTAGGTACTTAATTACGTATGGTATGCCTAAATCAACACACTCACTAACTCTAGGGTCTAGAGGTACTGAACCTAAGTACTTAAGCCTTAACTCCTTAGCTATCTCATGACCAGCACTACCTGGGAAGACTTGGTAGACAGTACCAGTTGATGGGCATACGAACTCCCTCATATTCTCTACAATACCTAATACAGGTACGTTAAGTTCCTGACAAAATCTAACTGCTTTCTTAACAACTAGTTTAGATGGTTGTGAAGGTATTGTAACAACTACAGCTCCGGTCACATCCTTAATATACTGAACAACACTTAATACCTCATCACCAGTACCTGGTGGTAAGTCGATGAATAAGTAGTTAAGCGAACCCCAATTAACTTGAGATAAGAACTCACCGATTAACCTACCCTTAAGCGGACCTCTCCAAATAATTGGTAAGTCCTCCTCAGGTAAGAAGAACTGTACTGATATGACTTTAACACCTAGAGGACCTACTATAGGTTCTACACCGTTACCACTGATACTTAAGGTAGGGTTACTAATACCTAAGAACTTAGGTATTGAAGGTCCGTGAACATCAGCATCTAAGATACCTACAGACCTACCCGTAGAAGCTGTGAGTAGAGCTAATGAGGATGTTATGAAGCTCTTACCAACACCACCCTTACCACTAATAACTAAAACCTTATACTTTATATTACTCATTCTCATACTCACTGACTTAATGAGTTCATCATAAGATTTAGATGAGGGGCTACTCATACATACACCTAGGTAGTAGGTTTTACGAATAAGTAAAATAGATTAGGTTTTAATTAATGAACTACTCATAGCTAGTTCAAGGTATTTCTTAGGTCTTAAAACTAACTCTCTAATCTCTTCCTCTAACTCACTCCTACTTAACGGCCTTCTAGCAACTCCCTCCTCTATAGCCTTCTCAGCAACTCTAACAGCTTCATATATGTAGAGTTCTACTTCATCCATAGTCGGTAATACCCTATCCTCTGAAATACCTTCCTTCTCAGCAAATTCAGCGATCGCGTATGCAGCAGTTAAACACATACCATCACTTATCTTCTTAGCCCTAACTGTTAAAGCACCCCTAAACACTGCTGGGAATGCTAAGCTATTATTTACTTGGTTAGGGAAGTCTGACCTAGCAGTACCTACGACTCTAGCACCAGCCTCCTTAGCTTCCCAAGGCCATATCTCAGGTACTGGATTAGCTTCGGAGAAGACTATTGGGTTATCATTCATTAACTTAACCCACTCCTTCTTAATAACTCCAGGACCAGGTGTTGATAGACCTATCACTACATCAACACCCTTCATAGCCTCAGGAATACCTCCAACCCTACCCTCAGCATTAGTTATCTCAGCCATCTCCTTCTTCCACCTAACACTGAAGTCACTAGTCTTTAAGTCAGGTCTATCCCTATGTAATATACCTTTAGTATCTACTAAGTAGATATTACCTGCTTTAACACCAGCAACTATTAAGTACTTAGCAGTAGCTATACCTGCAGCACCAGCACCAATTATAGCTACCTTAATATCACTTAACCTCTTACCAACTATTTTTAACGCGTTAATAACTGCTGCTAAATTAACTACTGCAGTACCTTGCTGATCGTCATGCCATACAGGTATTTCAAGGATCTCACGTAACTTCTCAAGTATGTAGAAACACTTAGGTTGTTCAATATCCTCTAAGTTAATACCTCCGAAACTAGGTTCTAACAGCTTAACAACCTCTATGAATTTATCAGCATCTGTAGTTCCTAGAGCTAATGGTATAGCATCAACACCACCTAAATACTTAAATAGTAATGACTTACCCTCCATAACAGGTAATCCTGCTTCAGGACCTATCTTACCTAGACCTAAAACCCTAGTACCGTCAGTAACTACAGCAACTAAATTCCACCTGAATGTATACTCAAGTGAGAGGTCCTTACCACCAGCTTTAATCCTCCTACAAGGCTCAGCAACACCTGGTGTATACCAGATTGAGAAATCCTCAAAACTCTTTATAGGTACTTTAGGAACTACTTCTAACTTACCCCTATACCTCTTATGAAGTTCTTCAGAAATTGAATACCAATCCTTCTCCTCCCTACTCAAGTAAAACACCAAGTAACTCTCTTGGACAGAGTATATAAAGGTATTAGGATAAAGTATAAAATATATTGTTCTTAATTAAGTATGGGTTTTAAAATGGTCTTAAGTGATGATGTGATTAAAGAAATTATTAAGAAGTTATTAGATGCTGAGGTGAGTGTGAAACCTATAGAAGCTCTAACAACTACATATCCGGAAATTACATTAGTAGATGCCCGTAAGATTAACTTAGGTATACTTAATGAGAGGTTAAGGAGGGGTGAAAGAGTAGTAGGGTTTAAAGTAGCTTTCACATCTAAAGCTATGCAACAAGCCTGGGGTGTTGATAGACCTGAGTGGGGTTACTTAACTAGTGGTATGTTAGTACCTGATGGTGGTGAAGTAGATAGTAAGAAGTTAATACAGCCTAGGATAGAACCTGAGATAGCATTCCTACTTAAGGAGGATGTTAGAGGTCCTGGAGTCTCAGTAAGTGATATACTTAAAGCTACTGAGGGTGTACTACCAGCTATTGAAATAGTAGATAGTAGGGTTAGTGGTAAACGTAGGGTTGAGGACTTCGTAGCAGATAGTTCAGGAGCTGCTAGGGTAGTATTAGGTGGTGTTATTAGGGATTTGAAGGAGTTAGACTTAAGATTAGTTGGATGTGTTGTAGAAATTAATGGTGAGGTAGTAGCCACGGCTGCAGGTGCTTCAGTTATGAATAACCCTGTAAACTCATTAGTATTCCTAGCTAATGCGTTAGCTGAAGTTGGTGATTACTTAAGAGCTGGTCATATAGTGATTTCAGGTTCGTTAGTCCCTGCAATACCTGTTAAAGCTGGTGACCACGTTAAAGTAACCTTCGATAGGATAGGTTCAGTCTCAGTTAAATTCATATAGTTTATTTCCCCTTACTTCTTAATACTTAAGTACTTATCAGTAGATGATAAGAACATAGCAGTTAATATTAGTGAAGCTCCTAAAGCTTTTATAGAAGTAATAACCTCATTAAGTACTACGTATGAGAGAACAGCAGCAACTACAGGTTCTAGTAGGAACACTATAGCAGTTACTGCAGGACTCACATACCTCTGACCGAAGACTTGAAGTGCGAATGCAGCATTACTACATACGAATGCTAGATACGTTATTAAGAGTAAGGCATTAACACTTACTGAGATACTACCGTAGAGTAATACATCAGGTATTAAGAATGTTAGGGCTGGGACCATCTCAAATAACGTGAATATTAGTGGGTCCCCACGACTATACCTATCTACTAAAATTATCTGTAGAGCCCACATGAAGGAACCTGCTAGGACTAGTAAGTCACCTATGTTAAAACCTGTAGTAGGTGTTGTTAGTAGGTAGAGTCCTGAGATAGATAGTATGAGGGCTAAGCATAACTTAAGACTATACCTCCTCATAATAGTAGCTGAGTATAGATGTACGTAGATAACGTTTAAACCAGTAATAAATGCTGAGTTAGACGCTGTAGTGAATTTAGTACCCCATCCCTGAAGCCATAAGCCTAAAGCATACGCTACACCAGCTAGTAAACCACCTTTAGCAGTACTAACTGAGAACTCACCTCTGAAGTAAGTATATAGTAGGTAGGGTGTTAAGCCTAGAATAGCTATTAAACTCCTAACCCAAGTATAGGTATACTCATTAACGTAGTACATAACAGTTTTAATGATAGGGAATGAAGTACCCCAAAGAACTGATGTAAGTATTAGAGCTACTAACCCTTTAATCATTGGATTACCCAATACTATCACATCGTTAACTACTACTTACTTAAGACTTAATATAACTACCTTAAACATTTTTAACTTAATACTATATAAATTAAGGTGTTTAAAATCTTAAGTAGGAGTTACGCAACAGATATAGCTATTGTAGGTAGTGGTTTAGCTGGTTTATCAACTACATACTTCCTAGACATGTTCACAGCTGAGAAGGTTAGAACAGCTATTATCTCTAAGTCGTCTCTAGGTTATGGTACATCAACTTACTACTCAGCAGGGGCTTTTAGATGTCCTGTTAACGGGTATTCCGTAGATGATTATGTAAGAGATGTGATTGAGGGTGGTAGGTATGTTAATAGGAAGTCTTTAGTTGAGTTAATAGCTTTAAGGTCTATCAACACTATAAAGTCTTTAGAACAGTTAGGTATTAAGTTCAGGACTTCTAGAGGTGTTTTAAGAGTTGTTAGTGACGACCCCTTATTCCAGGGTAGGGAGTTAGTATTAACTCTTAAGGATTACGTAGTTAGGAGACCTAACACGGTAGTCTTAGAGAACACATACATGTTAGACATCATTAAATGTAGTGATGGTACCTTCAACATAGTGTGTATTACGACTAACGGTGATTACGTAGTAATTACTAGTAAGGTAGTTGTCCTAGCTACTGGAGGTACTGCTAATATATACGTAAGAAGTGATAACCCACAACAACTATCATGTGATGGTCATGGAGTATGTCTTAGGTTAGGACTTCCGTTAATTGATATGGAGTTCATCCAATTCTTCCCCTTAGGTATTGCAGAACCTGGGAAACCTGCCTTCATGATACCCTTCACTAAGGGTAAGTTAGTTAATAAGTTAGGTGAGGATATTATAACTAAGTATGGGTTAGGGGGTCTAGGTAAGGCAATAATAGTTAATAGGGATAGACTATCTAGGTATATAATGTTAGAAGTCATTAATGGAAACGGTATCGATAATACATTACTAATATACCCTGAAGAGGGTGGTGAGGAATTATCAATGTTTGCTAAAGAGTTAGTGAGGAGGTTGAACTTAAGACCACCTATAAAGATATTACCGACAGCTCACTTCTCCATGGGTGGTGTTGAAGTAAGTAATTATTTAGAAACTTCAATTAATGGGTTCTACGTAGTTGGTGAGTTAGTTGGTGGTATTCACGGAGCTAATAGGTTAGGAGGTAATGCATTAACCTCATGTGTAGTTACTGCTGAGTTAGTAGCTGAGAATGTAGTAGATTACCTAGAGAGTAAGTTTGAAGGAGGTATTAGATCTAATGACGAAGGTGTTAATCAAGTGATTAAGGAATATAGTTTTAGAGATGGTAAGTATATACCATCTGAAGTTAGGTATAGGGTCCGTAATTTAATGTGGTCTAAAGCAGGTATTATAAGGAGTGGTGATTTACTGAGGGAGTGTATGGAGGAATTACTGAGAATTCATGAGGACTTAGATAAGGTCAGGATAAGTAATTATGAGGAAGTTATTAAGTATTCGGAAATGCTAAACACATTACTTACATCAATAACTACTACGTACTCAGCATTATTAAGATGTGAGAGTAGGGGTGCACACTTCAGACTAGACTACCCGGAGGAGAATAGTAGTTGGGTTAAGAATATAAGAATAACATATTCAAACGGTAAGTTTAGGTATGAAATACAGTAAAATATTAATTTCAACTTAAATGATATTAGTCTTCAGTTAATAGCATTAACAGCATTATCAGCAAGTACTAAACCACTACCTAAGGCATTATCATCCCAATAATACGTTATATAACCTCCAACGATTGGGTCGTAGACTTCAGCCTCATTCCAGGTAATTTCGAAAGCTGTTTCCTTAAGTATTGACTCTATAGTTGATTGATTATGGTCTAACTTACCGTCCATTAAGTCCTTCTGAAGCATTAAAGCTACTATACCACTAACGTGAGGAGCTGCAAATGAAGTACCGCTTAAGTAGTAGTACTGACCTGGTACTGCTTTAATAGCTTGTAGTGGTGGGTGTGCAACCCCATATAAAGTATATGGTAATACTATATACGCTCCCGGAGCTAATACATCTAACTCCTGACCTTCAAGAGCTCTACTACTGAAGTTAGGTATGTATAACTGAGATGTGAGGGTTTCAGGAACATCTGCTAAACGCCACCAACCACTAATACTGAATTGACCTACCCAACCAACAGCACCTACAGATATTACTTCGGGATATGCTGCTGGGTAAACCATACCTTCAACACCTTCATTACCTGCAGCAGCAACTATGAAAACACCAACACTTAAAGCATAATCTATTACTTCCTTAACCAAGTCTGAGTGAGGTCCACCAACACTTAAACTAATTACTACTGGATTCACAATATTTGGTGGGTTGAGGACGTTACCAACACTTAAACTCTCTAACTCAAATAACTTAGCTATATAGTAAATACCTGCAGCTAGATCTGAAGTCCAACCCCAACCTTGATTACCTATGATCTTAACAGGTATTACCTTAACCTCTGGAGCAACTCCATCAACTACATATAAATCATAGACTTTAAACCCAAGTATTACTGCAGTAACAGCCATGCCATGACCAACACTATCGTATTCCCAAGCATTTCTATTCGTAGATGCTCTAGGTCCTAAAAATGCTGTGGCGAACTCCTTAACTATACTATCCTCACTAAAGTAATCCCTCCAATGATGTTCTAAACCAGTATCTAATACAGCTATATAAACACCTGAACCATTTAATCTGTACACCTCATGAACTGTAGGTATGTTAATCATATCTAAATTCCAAGTGAGTATGGTATTATGTGCTTCACAATTAGATGGTAGTTCTTCACCTAAAGGTCTTATTATACCTGCTCTACTTATAGATCTAACATTACCTAAGACTCTAACTAAATCATTAATTGACTTCTCATTAATTAGAACTACTAAACCTCTAATTTCATCAAATCTATATACTACCTCACCACCTAATATAGAAATTAGTTTTAAGTCTTCATCACTTATACTACGGTTTAATAAGACTTCTACTAAGACCTTATTATTACTACTTAATAATGGTGTAGGTATTAAAGTTGTTATTACTAGTAATGATATTATTAGGATACTTAATAACTTAAACGAATTCATAATATATCACAATCAGTATTACGTAGTAGGGGTTAATATCCTTTAAGAATACCTTTTAAGTATATTAACTCATTATTAATTCTATTAACGGTAGTTTATATGGATGTATGTAGTGATAATATCGTGTATATAGGTAGGAAGTTCTTTATGAGGTATGTATTGGCTGTTTTAATGAAGTTTAACGTCTTTAGATGTGATACTACAGTTATTAAGGCTAGGGGTAGTAATATATCTAGAGCTGTTTTAGTAGCTGAGGTGTCTAAGGAGTTGTTAGGTAGTATTAACTACTCCTCAGTAAGTATAGGTAGTGTAAATATAGAATCTAGTAGTATTAGGAGGAGGGTATCAACTATTAAGATAGTTTTGTCTAGAATTGATGAGACTATCTAACCTATCCCTCAATACGTTGATTAACTCAGACTCGCTCCTTAGGTTTAGAGCAACTAACCAAGCATCTAATTGCTTCTCAACAGGTATTACCATTATATCATTCTCCTCCAAGACTTTAATCTCATCAGGAGATCTTAAGTAGTTCCACTTAGGCATTAAGAACTTCCTAACTCTAACTCTCTTAGTCCTTATAGCAGCTAATATCTTACCAGAACCACGCCAATCTAAACCACCTACAGGTCCTACACCACCCTTAATATCACACTTACCGGTCATGACGACCTCAGGAATTACAGGGATTTTAGATAGTTCTGATATTGCAGCTACACTTAAGGCTAGACCTAAGCTAGGGCCGCTCACACCAGCTCCCGGCACACCCTCTAAAGGACTTATCACCTGGTATCTGAAGTCGAAGTTCCTTATATCGAAGCCTACATTCAACAACACATAATTCCTTATGTAGTCAACAACGTTTGAAGCACTCTCAACAACACTTAAATCCTCAACAGATGTCCCAGGACCTAAAACTATGTTCTTAGCAACCCCTGTAATACTTACTTTACCGTTTCCGAAGGGGTTAACACTACACTCAACTATTAACGGTATCCCCTTCCTACCCTGAATATCTGTACCTAGACCTACAACTACACCTGGTTCTAACCTATCTACAATTAAACTCTCCTGAACATCTATTAACTCCTTATCAATCTCCTGCTCAAGTGATTCAGCAGCCTTCTCGAAATGGTAAAGTCTTAACTTATAGTCCTCAACCCTCACATTAACTACATCCTTAATATCTGAGAGGTTTAATACTTCCTTAACCCTCAACAACTCATCCTCATAGAACTTAAGAAGTTCTTCAAACCTAACACTGTTTAATGAGTTTTTCAAGTCGTTAATAGCTGTTATCTCTTGAACTCTTAACCTATTAGCCTCCCTAATAACTTCAGCAATTACTCTAGGGGATACAACCCTAAACCTCTTCAAAACACTTAAAACCTTCTCAGGAGTTACTTCAGGATGTAGGTGTGGTAGGTACTGTCTTAAATGTACTTTAACAACATCTAACCTCTCCATATCATTCCTAGGTAGTGGGATCTCAATCACGTAAGGTTCAAACCTATTAATCACTGCTTCATCAATAGCGTCAATCCTGTTAGTAGCTGCTATAACTATAACACCTTCTAGGGGTTGTAGACCGTCTAACTCAGTAAGTATTTGAGCAGTTAATCTATCACCTACGGGGTCACCCCTCCTCTTAGCAGCTATAACATCGAATTCATCGAAGAATACAATACTTGGTGCGTGTCTCCTAGCAAGTGAGAATAAGTCCTTAATATTCTTCTCAGGCTCACCAACCCATTTAGCATTAATTAACAACTGAGATGCTGGTACGTAGAAGAATGTTGCGTTTGCTTCCTTAGCTATAGCCTTAGTTAAGTAGGTCTTACCGCAACCCGGCTCACCGTAGAGTAATATACCTTTAGGTGGGACCCAACCAAGCTTACCTGCTAACTCAGGTCTTAAACTAAGCATTACCAACTTAAACAACTTATCCTTAATACCGAATAAACCACCGATATCTGAGTAATTAACTGCAGGTTTAATCTGTAGTATAGTGCTTAGGACCTCAACACTCTTCTCCTGTTCTACATAACCTCTTAACTCCCTAGAAACTAGTTTAAAGTCTTCTAAAGTGACGTTACTCTTAATTATCTCCTCAATCTTAGATGCTTTGAAGAACCTACTCAGTAGTTTACCTCTTAGAGGTTCTATCTTCTTTAGATATACCTTAGTACAAGCATCTATTATGTCGAAGGGTGTTAGTTGAGTCTGTCTGTAAGCACTAACTGATTTCTCTAAGATATTCATGACGTCCTCAGCCTTTAGATGAGTCCAGCCATACCTCTTCAGTTGTGAGTCAAGTACTGCTAATAACATCTCCCTACTTATGTTCTGGTCTAAGTCTATGATGTAAGCCCTCCTCCTAATATCCTCCCTAATACTTTCAAACTTATTAGTAGCTGCTATTATAACTATCCTCTTATTAGTATCTACGATCTTATTTATATGTTCTATGAAGAGATCCTGAACTTTAACATCCTCCCTCTCAGCACCGTACATAGGTCTCTCAACCTTCATACCTATAGAGTGGAATTCATCTAAGAACATAACAGTAGGTGTTTCCTCAGCCCTCCTAAATATAGCTGTTAAGTTCTTAAGTGATTGACCGTAGAGTGGGTGGAAAATCTCATCACACTGTATAATCATGGGCTGAACATTAACACCGTGTTTAAGACCGTAGATAACTGCCTCCCTCAAACAAACCTCAGCAAGTAATGTCTTACCAGTTCCTGTAGCACCCTTAAGTATGAAGAACTTAGGTGGTTCCATACCCTTAAGTAAGTTTATTATAGCTTCATCCTTAACGACGTGGTAAGCTATTGCAGACATAATCATCTCAAACTCCTTATCCCTACCGACTAAGTCCTCTCTCTTCTTAGGGAATAGCTTATCAAGCTCACGTAACTTCTTCTTAATCTTAGCCGGTGTTAACCTAGCATTCCTCCACTTCCTAAAATCCTTATTAGCTAGTAATAACGGTAGGTATAGTATGTTCCTAAGTAACGGTCTCCTCAACCACCAGTAACTACCTTCCTCACTCTTCATCAACGACATCATACCACCCCTTCCACTTACATATCTGGTAAGCTAGAGTATTAACTATCAACACTATAAACGGTGTTAACAACCATGAGAACTCAAATGATGTTACCTTATAAGTAATACTCATGTATATAGATGTACCTATAGTTAGTATAGTTGATAATATAAATGATATTAATGAACTGTAGAGTAAGTATCTAACAATAACAGCTATAGATTCTTGAATACCCCACCTATCCTTCTTAATCCTTGAGTAATCCCTAACATCAAGTACTGCTGAGGTCATGAATAAACATGTAGTTAATACTAGAATTGCTAAACTCCATATAGGGGTACTTAAGTATATAGGTATTTGAGGTGATGTCCTTACACTACCTGTGAAGTTATTTATTAAGTTGAACGTTAGCTGTATAGTTACGTTAGGTGGGCAGTTAATAGTTTCTGTAGAGTACCTACCCCCACTAACTATGGTTATGTTAGTAGTGAAGGGACTTACAGAGTATAGAGCTACTAAATACCTATACATACTCTCTATTAATTGCCTAATCACTTTAACCTGAACAACACCACTGTAGGTACCCCCCTTAGAGGTATTACTTACTTTAACATCGAAGCTCTCAGGTAGTTGAGATATTAGTATGTAGACCTCATCACTCCCTGAATAACTTAATACAATCCCATCACCAATAGATGATAAGTAAACATCTTTTTGGATGATCATAACGTTAGCTACGTTCGTAATGATTAACGTATATATTATCAGTGTTGATACCTTCAACAGTATTGAGGATATCATTCCCTTTACTACACACCAAGTATTACTAAGTAAGCCACAATTTAAACTATGTTAAGGGATGACTTCATCATTAATCAATTTGAGGAGTAGTTACAGTTAAACCTAGAATTATATGTGGTGTTAACCATGTAACTACTAATAACATTATAATTATGATTATACTTAAACTCATAGTTAGTGGTAATTTAACTTCACTAACTTCAGGTTTTGGAGTTCCGAAGACTACGTACTTAATCACCCTAACACCGTAAGCTAAGGAGAAGATCATAGTTATTGATGCTATAATCGATAGTACGTAGAATTCAGTTCCTAAATACGTAGCACTTCTTAAAATTGTTGATATTATTATGAGTTTAGATATAAATCCTGCAAACGGTGGTAGACCAGCTAAGCTTAAGAACCCGACTATGAAGGCTATACCGCATAACCTACAGGTACGTAAGACACCACTAACTAATTTAATATTCCTGCTGTTCAATGTGTAGATTAGTATTCCTGAGGCTAGGAAGAGTAATGCTTTAGAGTAAGCATGTGCTAGGTAATGGTATGAGAATGCAGCATTACTTAATATGTAGTCATGTACTGATAACGCTAACGTTAAGTAACCCATATGACTAATACTTGAATACGCTAAGATCCTCTTAACATCATCTTCAACTAACGCTCCAATACCTCCGTAAACTATAGATGCTATACCCCATATCAAGATAATCATTAGGAATTCATTAGTAGTTATTAAAGGTTTTAAAATCCTTAAAACTCCATAACCACCTAAACCTATAATTAATGGGCTTAAGACAGCACTGAAGGGTGTTGGAGCTTCAGCATGTGTTAGAGGTAGCCATAGATGTACTCCAGCAAGACCCATCTTAATAGCGAAACCTATAAGTAATATGTAGTACGTCCATAACGGTATATCTCGAGTTAAGCATAGGTTGAATGATAGTGTGTCTAGATGTACGTAAATACCTACTAAACCGATGATTATTAATAGAGAAGCTATTAAAGACCATACTAAGTAAGTAAGTGATATGCTAACACGATTACCATAACCGTAGAAGTATACTAAAGCCCATGAAGTCAACACTAGTAATTCATAGAATATTACAAATGTTATCATGTTATATGATAGTAACACACCTACTATCCCAGCAGTATTAAGTAGTAGTAGTCCGTAGTAGAGGTTTAACGGCGTACCTACCTCCTCAACCCTATGCCTCATATACACTTCTGAGTATAGGTATATAGAAGGTAGTAGAGTTAATACAGTTATCAGTAGGACTACATTTACGTTATCAATATGTAGTGAGAAGGAATACTCTATATGTTCGTGAATACTTACCTCCACATAATTTTCAACTATAGGTAAATCCCTAAATAGTAGAATTATGAGTAAGTACGTTAATGTTAATAATGTAGATGATGTGCTTAAGTAATGGACTAACTTACCATTACGTATGTTAAAAACTATGAATGCAGTAACTGCAGGTATGAGTATTAATTCTACAACCATGGACTAACCCATAATTAGTAAATGTAGGTTATACATGATTAAGACGTAAGTTAATATCATAGCCAGTGTTATTAGATATAACGTTAGGAAGGAATCCATATCTGCATAATTAATAATCCTAAATAAAATGCTTATATATCTGAAAATCACTAACCCCACATACCTCGTAGTAGTATTTAATGTATATTCCAGCAAGTTAAACACTTTCTCAACCCTCCTCACTATACTACCCCCTACACTATAAATTAATAATGTAATCTCCTCTGTAAGTGAAGTACTTAATCTTAAAACACTACGAATTAAGTAGTTAACCACACATGAAATTAAGTTAGCTATATTAGTTGGACTTATTAAGTATATGAACTTCAACTCATACCTTATCAGTGCTAGTATAACTCCTAAAATCGTTAACGATATCGTTAACAAAGTAATTAACGGATTAGTAGAGATATACTCAATTTCTTCTCCAGCAATTGTTAAGATATCTATTAATGAATGTTTAAACTGATGACCTATAATACCTAGGTATACCATTGTAATTACTAAGGATATTACTGGGTATAACATTAACTTACTCATTCCATGAGTATCATGGAGTTTGTACGGGATTTTATGACTTAAGAATATAAATACTATCATTCGTGTAACGTAGAAAGCTGTTAGAAAAGTTGTTGTGATAATTACGGATAAAGGTATGTATAATTCCTTAAAATGTATTATCTCTATTATAAACTCCTTACTCCAAAAACCTATTAATGGGGGTATCCCTAATAAGTTTAAACAAGAGATTAAAGTTATTAGGAAGAGTATGAGGTTATTACGGTTCTTAAGAGGGAATTCCATCCTAGTTAAGTATATAGTCCCGCTTAAATGTATTAGAATACCAGCTATTAAGAATAATACTGATTTGAAAACTGCATGACTTATCATATGGTATAGACTCGCTGCAATACCGTTAGTAATTGTTTCTGTGAGACCTGCAATACCTAGTATTAAGAACATATAACCTATCTGACTTATTGTTGAGTATGCTAAAACCTTCTTCAACTCTATAGCCCTACCAGCATTTACAGCACCGTCAATCATAGATAATACCCCAACTACAGCTAGTAATGTGAAGATTATTGAGACTTCACTAACACCCTCACTAATACCTACTAACTCAGGTAGTAATCTAATGATTAGGTAAACACCTGCTTTAACCATAGTTGCTGAGTGAAGTAGTGCTGATACTGGTGTAGGTCCTGCCATAGCGTACGGTAACCACGTATGTAGGGGGAATTGAGCTGACTTAGCTAGAGGGCCTGTAAGGAATAGTATTAGAGGTGTTAGGACTGACCATACAGGTAATCCACTACTTACTAGGGATTTAATACTCTCTAAGTCTTCATAGTATGGTGATCCAGTAAGAACTACTAACGTAAGGATACCTACCAGCATTAACGAATCTGCAGAACCTACAGTGATGAGTGTTCTGAAGGAACAGTACGACGGTGGGTGTAGAGGTGCTTTACTCGGTGGTCCTCCAATCCAGTACTCCTTCTCATCACCGTAGTAATAACCTATTAGTAAGTAACTACATATACTAACACCTTCCCAACCGATGAAGAGTAGGATGAAGTTATCAGTATTAACTACTATTAACATACTGGTGATGAAGATTAGCATTAAGAACCAATAACGTCTACTATCGTAGTACTCATCACTTAAGTACCCTATAGAGTAGATTAGAATTATTGTTGATAAACTACATAAGAGGATACCTACTAAAGTACTTAGTGGGTCTATAATAAATGAAATACCTACTGGTTTAATACCTGGTATGACTAACCAATTACTAAGTAGTTCAATTCTTTGAGGACCTGAGTAAACTACATTAACGTAGAGTATTAATGATGTTATCAGAGATGTTATCGATGCTAGTACTGAGAGTATACCAGTATATAATCTACTCTTAACTACAGTTACTAACAACGCTACTGCTATAGGTACTACTAACTCCGTAATTACTAGGTGATACATTAAACTCCAAGGATCTCTAGAAGGGTATATTTATTAACTAATATGTTTAAGTAGCTCATGTCATCATTAAGTAATCAGCTATAGTTCTAGCAACTTTTAAACCGTTCTTCATTGCCGGACCTATCTTAGAGGGGCCTGTAACTACATCACCAGCTGCAAAGACCCCCTTCCTACTAGTACGTCCCTCCTCATCAACTAATATCCTCCCATCCTTACCTAACCTAATACCGAACTCACCATCAGCTATAGGAGGTGTTGGTAACTCACCAATACTGTTAATAACTACATCAACTTCTAACTCAAACTCACTACCCTCTATAGGTACTGGTTTAGGCCTACCACTCTCGTCAGGCTCACCTAACTTACACTTAATTAACTCTACAGCTCTTACAGAACCTCCAGAACCTAATATCTTATTAGGTACTACTAACTCAACCCACTCAACACCTAACTCAATCAACTTTCTAATCTCACTTTCTCCAGCAGGAGCTTCCTTAATGGTCCTCCTATAGAGTATGTAGACCTTCGAAGCATTCATCCTTAAAGCTTCTGAAGCAGCATCTACAGCTGATAACCCAGCACCTATAACAGCAACTCTCTTACCGCTTATGTTAGGTACTCCCTCAAGACTTAAGTAACCTAATCCCCAGGACTTAACCCTAAATAAAAAGTCTAAAGCCTTAAACACGTTATTTAAGTTTTCCCCAGGAATCCCTAAATTCCTAGACCTCCAAGTACCAGTAGCTATAAGTACTGCATGGTATCTATCTATGATATCACCTAAGTATACTTTAGACTTTATAAACTCATCACCTTCATCATGAACTTCCTTCTCACCAACGACTTTAGCCCTACCTAAGAAGTTAACATTATAGGATTGTAGTACTTCCTTAACACCACCTCTAATCCTCTCAGGATTTAACCTATCACTAGGTATTGCGAATATGAGTAGTCCTCCAGGCTCAGGTAGTTTATCATACAAATCTACATCAGCACCACTACAGCCTAAGAAGCCTGCAGCAACTAACCCAGCAGGCCCTGAACCTACTACAGCAACCTTCTTACCTCTTAACTTCTCACCAGGTATGCATCCTAAAACAAATCTCATAAAAAGCCCTTAAACTTTTTATTAGGTAATTTAAATATTTATTATTAAATGATTTTTAATATAGTTGATATAGTTGGATATTATGTGGTCAGGGATATACGTAGTAGTAGCGTCAATACTATGGTCTACTATAGGTGTAGCTACTTTACTAAGTAGTGATGTAGTCTTAATGTTATTAATACGTTCTACTATAGTAGCTCTTGTAGGTTTACTGATGTGTAGGTCTAGGTCTAAAGCGTCGTTAGTAGTAGGTTTAATACTAGGTATACTCTTCACTTCATATATAGTATCGATAATATTAGCTGGTGTAGGACCTGCAGCTTACCTCCTATACACAGCACCTATATGGAGTTCTGTACTAGCTTTAAGATATGGTGAGAAGAGTAGTAAGTACGATTTCTTAGGTATGGTGTTAGTAGTAGTAGCTGTTGTTTTAATGACTTACGATAGTGTTGTTAATCATGTATTAAGTATTTACGGTATAGTCTCCGGACTCATATCAGGGTTTATCTACGGTCTCTACATATCAGTTGTTAGGTACTACTCATCTAGAGGTCTTGATAAGGAGGTATCTATAGGTGCTATGCCGTACATACCATTAACTGTTTACCCATTAACACTTTACTACGTATTTAGAGGCCTCACACCAGGTAATATACATTCGTCATTAATTGCAGGTACATACTTAGCTATATTCTGTACGTTAATACCTTATAGGTTGTTTACTATGGGAACTAGAAGACTGAGTGCATCAACAGCTTCAGTAATAGCAACTATAGAACCTGTATTCGCATCTATATGGGATTACCTAATATTTAGTAAGATCCCTACATTAACTCTACTTACCGCATATACTTTAATGGTGGTTGCCTTAATCACTGTTTCTGTGAGGGGTCGTTAACCCTACCCTCACTACTAAGTAATTCCCTCCTCTTATTAGATGCTAACTTGTAGTAATATCCAAACTCCCTCCTCTCACCGAAGGCTTCAATACCTTTAGTTTTTAAGATCTCTCTAAGACTATCAGCTAACTCCTTACTTAACTCACCCTTCCTCTCCAAATAATCAATTACTTCTAAACCCTCCTCAACACTCCTAACCCTACCTAGGAAGTCGTAGATGTTCGGTACGTAATTATGTAGGGGGTCTTTAACGAGACTGTTAACCTTAGTTGCATTCCTACCTAAGATCTCCTTAGATAGTTTAGGGAATAATTTACGGAATTCCTCAACATCATATTCAACCAATTAATCACCAGTAAGTAATAGGTATTAAAGTTTAAATTTAGAATTGTTAAACCCTAAACTCTTACTAAACCTCAACAACTTTACTACATTTAAGCTTACTTAATACTTCATCTAACCTATCTAGAGGGACTTTATAAGTGAATAAGTATTTCTTAGTCCTTAACTTAATCTTAGCGATCTTCTCCTTCTCTAACTTCTTAACCCTACACTCTATAGCTACCTCACTTAACTTAATCACATGCTCCTCATCTTTAACTTCTATAGGCATTAACCTACACCGTATAAAGGATATTATACAGTTTTAAAAGTTATTGATCAGTGGTTCCTGAGGTTATAGAGTTCTGGGTTTAATCTAGGTATTAACGCCATAACTACAGCGTTGAATGTGAGGTCCTCCCTAAGTACCCTACCATTAGATAGGATCTTTATGAATCCCCCATACTCACCTATATCCTTAGTCTTGAAGTACCTATCAACAACTACTTCTAACTCTCTAGCACTACCTCTGAGCATCTCATTAACGAACGTGTACGGGATCTCGAATGCTGGGCTTAAACCGTATGTGATACGACCGTACCTATCAGCAATTACAGCTACATGTACATCAAACCACCTATCACCTACTCTGAATAAACCTGCCTCAACACCTACCCCATGATCTGCAGAACCTACTACCTCTAAAGACTTTAAAGCCCTACTTAAAGACCCTTTAAATATTACCTCCATACTTAATGGTTGTGGTGGTACTTCAGAAGGTACTTCAACACTAACTACCTTAACGTCTAATGAGAAGAACTTATACGCTCTCTCAACACCAACGACTTTAGACTTATTCCTACTACCAACTACTACTAACATCTCTACCCTTAAAACAATCTAAAACTCTTTAAATAAGATTTATTATATGATGAGCTGAGTATTTCAGAGGTGTTGAGATGTCTGTAGGGAGTGTTTTAGAGGGTGTTAAGGATCTCTACGGTATAGTACTCTTCTTCAGGGATAACTGTGTAGATGACGACCTCTACGAAGCTTTAGATAGGGTTTTACGTATGATTGAGGAATTCCTAATGAGTAGTGATGTTAGTGAGGAAAAGGCTAAGGACTTTATGAATGAGTTATACAGTTTTGTTAGGTCTAACCCACTAACTAAGTTCTTAAGTATATATATTAGAGACTACGTCACTGCTTAAGTACTTGAGGGTTGACAGGGTTTAACGGGGGTAACCCCTTAAACCTACGTATTACTTCCTCAGCAGCCATCAATGAAACCCTCCTCATACTCTCATATGTTGAACCACCTACATGTGGTGTTATCACTACATTCGGTAGCTTATATAGTGGGTGTTCTTGAGGTAGTGGTTCAGGGTCTGTAACATCTAATGCTGCACCAGCTATCCAACCCTCCTTTAAAGCCTTATAAAGTGCTTCAGTATCTATTAAACCACCACGTGCTGTATTAACTATCACAGCTGTAGGCTTCATCATCTTCAACCTATCCTCATTAATTATATGGTATGTCTCCTTAGTTAACGGTGCGTGGATTGAGATTATATCTGCTTGCTTTAGCAGTGTCTCTAGATCAACTAACTTAACACCTAATTCCCTAGCCCTCTCCTCAGTTACGTATGGGTCGTAAGCAATTACCTCAGCACCCATAGCCTTAACAATCCTAGCAACTCTAGAACCTATATTACCAATACCTACTAAACCTACAATCTTACCACAGACTTCACTACCTGTACTGAAAACTCTAGCATCATCCCACCTACCCTCAAGCATCTTATCAATAATTAGATGTAAATTCCTTAAGATCGTTATCATGAGGCCTACAGTAAGTTCAGCAACTGCTGGGGCGTTAGCACCTGGTGTGTAAGTTACTAGTATACCCCTTCTAGTAGCTTCCTCAACATCAACTCTATCGATACCAACACCGTAGACAGAAATTATCTTTAGGTTAGGGCATACATCCATTACAGACTTATCAACCCTACCAATCCTAACTAATATTGCATCAGAACCTACAACACCCCTTAAAACATCCTCATCAACTACCCAACCCTTAGTAGTTACAAACCTTACGTTGAAGTACTCTAACAACATCTTAACAGCATCTTCATGGAGTGGTGCATCCTTAGTTGAGAGTACAGATACTATAGGTTTACCTGACATTTAAGCCCACCAGTATTAACTTAACTTACGTAATAAATTCTTTAGTGGTAGCCGGGCGGGGATTCGAACCCCGGTCACGGGGGCCAAACTCGGGGGTAAGTTAATGACTTACCTGCCCCGCATCCTTGACCGCTAGACGACCCGGCTTCATAATAACTAATTATAATGAAGACTTAAATATTTTATGTTGGTTGGTTAATTCCTAAGGTAATACCTATAAAAAACTATCTATCTAGAGTCTTAAACAGTATCTCTTATAACTTACTGAAGATAATGTAGTTTTAGGTGTCTGGATGAGTAGGGCTTGCTGTGTAGTTAAGATGTTGAAGGAGTTAGGAATACGTTCAGACTTCAACTCATTTAAGGATAGGTTACTAGCTCAGAAGATTGTCTACATAGCTCAGACTGTATTCGGTATTGATTTTGGGTATAAGTTCATATGGCATATTAGGGGTCCTTACTCTAAAACCCTTAGTAGAGATCTTAGAGTTTCTACAGACTCTACATGTAGGTGTCCTGAATTAAGTAGTGAGTCTTTAAGTAGGCTTAAATCATTAGTTAATGATTTAAGAGGTTTAGGTAAGGACTTAAGCATATCTACTGAAGTACTAGCTAGTTACTTAATGCTTTCTAGAGATGTGTATCCAAGACCTGAAGACCCTATCAAGGAATTAATAAGTAGGAAGTCATATATTAGTTATGAAGATGTTCAGAACATATTAAAAATCTATAGTAGGTATGTAACTTAATCACTCATCGCTAACTTCTTAATAGTTTTTATAGCTACTTCAGCATCAGCTACTACCACACGATCTACCTCATAGTTTAACATTACGTCAGGGTCCTTCAACGCATGTCCAGTAGCGATAGCTACTACTACCTCATCACCTCTAATAACACCTAACTCTACAGCTTTCTTAACACCAGCTATAGATGCTGCACTAGCTGGTTCAACACCTAAACCTTCTAACCTAGCTAGGTTTTTCTGAGCGTTTAAGATCTCTAAATCACTAACACTTAACGCATACCCTCTACTCTCATTAAGTACTCTTAAAGCTCTCTCCCAATGGACTGGACTACCGATCCTGATTGCTGAGGCTATAGTCTCTACCTTACTCTCAGGTACATAACTACTGTTGTGGAAGGCCTTAACTATAGGTGATGCCCCCTCCGCCTGTACAGCTAATACCTTAGGTAACCTCCTAATCAACCCTAAAACCCTCAACTCCTTAAGCCCCTTCCATAGAGATGTTATATTACCTGCATTACCTACAGGTAATACTATCCAGTCAGGAACTCCTAACTCATCAACAATTTCATAACCTACAGTCTTCTGACCCTCAATCCTCCAAGGATTAACTGAGTTGAGGGGGTATACGTTGGGGTCGTTAGCTAACTCCATAATCACCTTCATAGCTGTGTCGAAACCACCTTCAACTTCAATTACTGTAGCACCGTAGAGTAAACCCTGCCCCATCTTACCCTTAGCAATACCGTTCTTAGGAACTACTAGGATAGGTTTAAGCCCTGCCCTCCTAGCGTATGCAGCCATACTAGATGATGTATTACCTGTTGATGCACAAACAACAGATTTAACACCTAAGTACTTAGCTATAGTGATTGCTACAGTCATACCCCTATCCTTAAAACTACCTGTTGGGTTAGCACCTTCAAACTTAACGTAAAGGTTAGTAAGTCCTAAAGACCTACCTAGATTAGCAACACGTATTAGAGGTGTCCCACCCTCATAAAGTGTTACTATCTCAGCATCCTTAGGTACAGGTATTAACTCTCTATACCTCCACACGTAGAATTTCCTACCTCTGAATAACTCCCAACTGACATCGATATCTAGAGACCTTAACTCAACCCTGAGAAGACCTCCACAATCACAGAAGACTCTACGACTTAATAACTCGTACTCTCTACCACACCTCTCACAAACTAATAGGTTTGGAACATCTAAACCACCGTAAATCCTATACTCAAGGACTTAAATACTTATCGTTTACTTAGTAAAGACTATAAATTATTAGTTGTAATGTGTTTATTAGGTGGGTCTCACGGTTAGGGTTAAGACCTCTTTAGATAGTGGTAAAGGTGTTAAAAGTATTTATGATGAGGTCTACGGCTACATACCTGTATCTGAGGTTGAGCTTAAGGTAATTGAGACACCAACTGTTCAGAGGTTAAGGAGGATTAAACAGTTAGCTCTCGCTTGGTATGTATACCCTGGAGCACTACATACTAGGTTCTCACATTCTTTAGGAGTTATGCATGTAATAGGTATTCTAGTTAGGAAATTCATTGATGAAGGTTACGTAAGACGTGATGATTATGAGTTATTAAGGATTGCTGGGGTATTACATGACATAGGTCATACACCGTTCAGCCACGCTATCGAGTCATACATGACTCAAGCCTTCAGGATTAGACATGAGGAATTAACTACATACATAATAGAGACTGACCCATACTTAAATGAGGTCTTCTCAGAGTACGGTATAAATCCTAAGGAGGTAGCATCAGTGATTAGAGGGAATCATAAGGAACCACTATATAACATGTTATTATCTAGTGATTTAGATGCTGATCGTATAGACTATCTACTTAGGGACTCTCTACATACTGGTGTAGCTTACGGTATGATAGATGTTGACAGGATATTACATACAATAACTGTGGATAAAGATGGTGAGTTAGCAGTTCCTTCAAAGTCTATACAGGCTGTTGAGAACTTCTACTTAGCTAGGATGCATATGTACAGAGCTGTTTACCACCATAAGACTATAGCAGCATTTCAAGTTATGATGAGGACTATATATGAGATGATACTGAGTGAGTTAGGTGATTATCTAGAACCATTCACTACTTTACCGAAGATCCTATCAAGTATTAGGAAGGGTGAGTTCTACTTATGGGATGATAGCCTCATAGCAGGTACGCTAAACCTAGTGTTAGTTAGGGGTTTAGGTAATGACGTACTTAGAGAGTTGATCAGGTTACTACTGAATAGAGTTGGCTATAAAGCAGTATACGACGTTGTTAAACTCTCTCAAGAACCACTATCTACGGATAGAGATGAAGTAGTTAAGATGTTAAACGATGTTGTTAAGGATTTAAGTAGTTATGTAGGGTTTAAGGAGTATATGACTATACCCTATATTGAGGAGTTAAACTTAGTTGATGAGGATCTCTGTGTTAAGGTATTAGATAAGAACACCTCTGTAAGGATTACTGAGTATAACTCCTCAATAATTAATACAATACCGAGATTCATAGGTATAATCAGATTATACGTACATCCAAACATATATGATAAGGCTAGGGAAGTACTACTGAGTAAAGGTATTATATGATGGTTAGTAAGCGTTTTTCAGTGTTTAAGTCTTTAGCAGAGGTATTCTTAATCATTAAGTACGCATCCTCACCGTCTGGGTAGTAGTTCTTCAACACCTTAACTACTTCATAACCTAACGACTTATACATGTTAATAGCTACGTAGTTACTCACAGCTACCTCCAACTTAAACTTAGTGATACCGTCATTACGTAGTTTAGATTCTACAGAATTCATCAATAACTTACCAATACCTAAACCCCTATAGTTAGGGTCTACAGCTATTGAGACTATATGTCCTGAGGAGTCCTTATCAATAACAGCTACTACATAACCTATAACCTCCCCACAATACTCACAAACTAGGAAGTACTCAGGATATAGGTTTAATAATGTAGTGAGTACGAGTATTGAGTACGGATACTTAAAAGACCTACCCTCAATCTCAACTATACGTCTAAGGTCCTCATTCTTAGCCCTCCTAACAACAACACCACACGTACTACTCAAACATAAACACCTCTAAAACCCTAATCATGTGGATTACTTCCACTACAGTAAAGGTATTAAAAATATAAAGTCCTACATACCCTGACTCCAGTATTAAAGACTTATTACAGCTACTTAAGAAGTAATTACCTGGGTTAGATACTATGGATTTTAAGAGTAAGGAAACAGCTATTTATCAAGAACCCCGTAACGGTATTAGGAGGTGGATCTATATCGTTGGTGAGAAGGTGATGTTAATGATGGTTGAGTTAGACCCTAACGTAGGAATCCCTCAACATACACATCCTCAAGAACAGATAAGCTTTATATTAAGTGGTAAGGCTGAGGTCAGGACTTCAGAAAGTACTTACGTATTTAATGAAGGAACCGCATACTACTTCAAACCTAACGAACCTCATGAAACCCGTAATCCAGGACCTGAGAAATTAATTGTGTTGGAGGTCTTCGCACCACCACGTGAGGACTTACTGAAGGGGAGGTAAAACAGTTTAAAATATTATTCTTTTTAGGTTATGCTTGTTCAGGTTCTAAGGGTGAGGAATCTATTTCAGCATCATACTTTCTAATTATTTTAACTCCCTTCAACTCTATAATAACTATATCTGATGTTACTAGTATTGAGTTTCCACCCTTAACTAAGTGTCCTCCATGTACGTGACCCCACTGATCACATACTGCTCCGTGAATATGTGTTAACCTATTACCTTTCTCATCCTTACCAACAACACCTGAACCACCTAAGAATGATAGTGGTCCTACAATTTCTTTAGGTGGGCTATAACTAGCACCGATTTTAGCGTTAGGGTTAGGTATGAAGTACATTACCGTTGCTTTAGCTAGTGTTCCAGTACCTACGTCAACATAAGCATAATCAATACCTAAATCATCACAAACCTTCTCAATACCCTCAATAATATCAGTACCTGGTTGAAGTCTAATAACAACAACTCTACCGATAGAACCTACAGCAAACTTAAACCTAATAGCCAATTGAATCACCATTAAAATATTAAGTTAGGGCTTAAAACTTTACAGTGAATATGATAGTCAATAACTTTAGAATACTATCTTACGTATATTTTCTTATCTTATTTATTTCATTTTGAAGAACTAAATTCCTTGTACCGATACGTTAGGGTTTAATGAATATCTTTAAATAGATTTTGAGATCGCGATACAAACATATTCAGTACTTTAAATTCTCAAGAGCTAAGAATTTATATTGAGAGCTCCTAAGCAAGAATTAATTAATATGAGGAATTTCACGTATAGGAGAGCTTGGTACTTTAACCCGGATAGACTTGCTAAAGAAGTACTACACTATCTAAAGATAGTATCTAAAGAGTAATCTGTTTAACTATACTATTAAATCATTTACTAGAGGACTATCGATACTAATGAAAATACTGTTTAGCTAAACCCTATAATTACATACAAATAACCTTAATCCTTCTTAGACCTAAGTATTATTTAATTTAAATTAATTATCTCTAATTGAAATGTTTCATCCTTTGAATGAGAGGATGAAAATCTATTATGGTGACCTTAACTTAGTTCTTTCTCAAAATAATGCTTTGCAGACCTCTTTGACTTTATAAACTCCACCACCTACTTCTTAACAACTTCATCACCTCAACTATCCTAAGAAGTAATTTGCCCGTAGGTACTTAGAGTAAGTTCCAAGCAATTTTACTCATATTAAGTACTCGGTCTCAAGACCCTACCAGCTTTAGCAGAGCTCAACAGCATATCTTTTAAAATATCTATGAGCTACACTCATAAATTAAGAGTGAGTAAATAACACAGAATAGATACTAAAATAAGAAATAGGAAGCTTTTGGATGGCATGTTACGGAGATTGACGGTTACAACTTTAAGGAGATTCTAGATGTCTTAGACTATGTAGAGACTGTTAAGGGTAAACCTCATGTAATAATCTGTCACACTGTTAAAGGTAAGGGAATCCCATTCTTAGAAGGGGAGAATCCGCACTTCATAAGATTAACTGATAATCTCTACAGAGAGATAAGAAAAGCATTAGAGGTGGTGTAGTATGTCTAGATATAGGGATTATATTAGGGAGTATTTCAACAATTACCTTAATGTATACCAAGCGTATAATGAGGCAATAATTGAGTTATCTAAATATGATGAGAGAATAGTCCTCTTATACGCTGATTTCCCATCGAATGCTGCTGGTGAGTTCTTCAGAAAGCATCATCCTCATAGAATTTATGACTTCGGTATAGCTAAAGGAAATATGATGACAGTTGCTGCTTGGTTAATACCTTTCACTCATTGTCACGGGGTCTTCGCGGTAGGAAGGGCGTATAGCTAGATAAGGCAGATAGTTTATGATAGATTGAATGTGAAAATAGTTATGTGTAATTGCAGTATGTTACGACCATTTATGGGTGCATCTCATCAACTTATTGAGGATATAGCTGCACTTAGAGCTATACCGAACTTAGTAATCCTTTCACCAGCAGATGCTGTAGAGACTAAGAAAATTGTTAAAGCTGCTTTAGAGCATGAAGGACCTATAGTATTAGGTTATATAATCCACCATTACCAACAATATATAGGGATAATTATCATTACATCATGGGTAAAGCTACAACCATATGTGAAGGAACTGATGTAGCAATATTTGCTACGGAAGTATTGATTTCATCTCTACGATGTTCATATCCTTAAGCCTTTGGATGTGTCTTCAGTAATAAATGTTGCTAGAGAATGTAGAGCTATAGTTAGTGTGGAGGATAGCAATATCTATGGAGGTCTAGGAGGTGCTATAACTGAGGTCTTAGCTGAGAATTTCATCGTAATTCCATTCAAGAGAATTGATGTAAAGGACGTCTTTGGTCAGTCTGGAAATGTTGAAGATTTAAAGGAGTTTTACGATCTATCTGCTAAACATATAGTTAATGCTGTTAAAGAAGTCTTAAAGTTAAAAAAGGAAAACTTGATTTATAGAATATAGCCTTTAAGCTTTAATAACTTCATTAACATATCATCTCTCCAGCGAATCCTATCTCCAATGTTAGGGAATGCTTTCTCAACAGCATTTATGAGTTTCTCATTAACTTGAGGTAATGCTATATATAGGGAACTTTTATCTAAATCAGCATAAACATCATCAACCATCCTACTAAACTTACTTATAAAACCTCTTATACCTTCATCACCTCCACCTATATGCCAAATCTCTAATTGACCCATAAGAGCCCATCTAATACCTAAGCCTTCACTAATAACCTTATCCACATCTTCAACTGATATAACATCATTAACTACTAACCAAACCATTTCATGGAATAGAGCAGCTGATAATCTATTTGTTGCGAAACCTCTTATCTCTTTCTTAAGGACTACTGGTACTTTACTAAGACTCTTCATCATATCAACAGTCCTTTTAATGGTTTCAGTTGAGGTCTTAACCCCAGGTACGACCTCTACTAACGGGATTAAATGAGGAGGATTTATAGGATGAACAACAATTGTACGTTCAGGGTATCTTAAGTGAGGTTGTACATGACTAATAGGTATTGATGAGGTACTACTAGCAATTATAGTATCTTTAGGAGTATGATTCTCAATCTCTTTAAACACCTTAATCTTTATCTGGAGGTCTTCCGGTACAGACTCTTGAATATAAGTGGACTCCATCGAAGCATGTCTAAGGTCCGTTGTAATTTTTATCCTACTAATTATAGGGTTAATTTCATCATATTTAATAACATTGTACTTAGCAAGAACTTCTAAGCTACTCTTAATTTTATCCATAGCTTTCCTTAATACAACTTCATCTATGTCATATAGATAGACCTTAAAACCCTTCCAAGCAAGAGAAGTACCCATGAATGACCTATCGTACCAGCCCCTATACACGCTACATGAGACATTATAAACCCCTACATATTCTAAGAACACATTAATAAGTCTTTAGTAAAAGAACTAGGATGTTTAAAAGTTAATGATTAAGAAGTTGAGAAAGTTGCTTTACTGAAGGAAGTTTGTATTAATTTAATTAATTTTAATTTTCAAATATCTTA
>Ga0185307_1000305_pt1 | contig 32165 bp, 24 predicted proteins | sample LHCtaG_FD_128010 | JGI IMG/M metagenome (GOLD analysis project Ga0185307, IMG submission 128010) | Hot spring microbial communities from Little Hot Creek, USA to study Microbial Dark Matter (Phase II) - LHC4sed_matched (SPADES... | ecosystem: Environmental > Aquatic > Thermal springs > Hot... | reverse complement strand
CCTGGGGTGGGGAAGACTGCGACGGCTCACGCTTTCGCGAGGGACTTATTCGGCCCCAACTACATCGAGGATGGATACTTCTTAGAGATAAATGCGTCAGATGAGAGGGGGATCCAGACGATTAGGGAGAAGGTGAAGATGTTCGCGAGGCAGATACCGATGGGCGAGTATAGCTTCAAGATCCTCTTCTTGGACGAGAGCGACCAACTCACGGATGATGCGCAGCATGCGTTCAGGAGGGTTATGGAGCAGTTCTCCGTGACATGTAGGTTCATCCTGGCCGCGAACTACAGCAACAGGATAATCGAGCCCATACAGTCGAGGTGCGCGGTCTTCAGGTTCAAGCCTCTTAGCAAGGTTCATGTCATCCAGTATCTCAAGCGGATAGCGGATAATGAGGGGCTCGAGGTCGATGATCAAGCATATGAGGTCATCTATGATTTCTCTGAGGGTGATATGAGGAAGGCGATAAACATCCTGCAGGCATGCGCCTCTATCTCCAAGAAGATTGAGGAGAAGACGGTCTACGAGGTAATGGGATATGTTAGTAGGGGCGAGGTTAGGAGGATACTGGAACTCGCCCTCTCCGGGAAGTTCACGGATGCTAGGGATGAGGTTAGGAGGCTACTTTACATACAGGGGATAATGCCGAGCGACCTTATCTCCGCGATCTACCGCGAGCTATTCTACATTGATCTAGACGAGGATGATAAGCTTGAGCTGCTGGATCTGCTCGGCGAGGTGGATTATAGGATATCCGAGGGGGCGACGCCGGAGGTTCAGCTGATGGCGTTCCTCGCGAGGCTCGCGGCTAAGAGGAAGAGGGCTTGAGGGTGTGGCCCATGACGGAACTCTGGGTTGAGAAGTATAGGCCTAAGCGGGTTGCGGAGGTTGTCGGGAATAGGGAGTCTGTTGAGGCGTTCGTGAAGTGGATGAAGCAGTGGGAGCTTGGTAGACCTCCTGAGAAGAGGGCCGTCCTGCTCTATGGCCCGGCCGGAGTAGGAAAGACGAGCCTCGTCCTAGCATATGGCAAGGAGCATGGCTATGATGTGATCGAGGTGAATGCAAGCGACTGGAGGGATGAGGCTAGGGTGAAGGCTGTTGTCGGCGAGTCATCGCTCCAAGCCACGCTCGAGGGCTCGACAAGGAAGATAATACTTGTGGATGAGGTTGATGGGATCGCGGGCAGGGAGGATGCGGGGGGAATAGCGGCCCTAAGTAGGATAATAAACGAGACTAGGGTTCCGCTTGTGCTCGTTGCGAATAACCCGTGGGACCCGAAGCTCGCGCCGATCAGGGAGAAATGCCTTATGCTCGAGTTCAGGAGGTTGAAGAAGGCTGAGGTGGTGAAAAGGCTTAAGGAGATCGCGGAGATGGAGGGTATTAAGGTGTCTGACGCGGTTCTGGAGAAGCTGGCTGAGAGGAGCGAGGGTGATCTTAGGTCCGCGATAAACGACTTTCAGGCCATAACAGGCGGGAGGAAGATGGTTGATGAGAGGGCCCTCGAGGCACTAGGCTCGAGAAACAGGGTCAGGGAGATCTTCGACGCCCTCCGAATAATCTTCAATGCTAAGTCCGTGAGGGCTGCTAGGGCAGCGCTCGAGGGGCTGGAGGTCGACCTGGACATGGTCTATACGTGGATCCTGGATAATGCACCGGAGCAGATCCCGGATCCCGCGGACTTGGCTGAGGCGTTTGAGGCTCTGGCGCGGGCGGACATGCTACTCGCTAGAGTGAATAGGAAGCAGGAGTGGAGGCTGATGCGCTACGCGATCCCGGTGATGACTGGCGGCGTCGCGCTGGCGAGGAGGCATAAGCCATCAGGCTTCGTGAAGTTCACGTTCCCGCCGAGGATCAGGTTCCTCCAGGCAACGAGCGCGGAGAGGGAGCTTAGGAGGTCCATAGCCCAGAAGATCGCCGCGAAGCTACACCTCTCAACCGCGAAGGCGTTGAGCCAAATGCTACCATACATCTCATTCATCATGGTGAATGATGGCGGGGTGGGCGAGTCGCTTGCGAGATATTTCGAGTTTACCCCATCGGAGATAAATTATCTTAAGGGGGGAAAGGCTGAGGAGGTGAAGGCGGTTAAGGCGCGCGGGAGAGCAGGCCGGAGAAAGAGCTAACTCTGCCTCCTTAATATGGACTCGAGCTCGGCCTGGAGTATTGTGGCTGGTATCCCCGGGAGCGAGATGTAGGATCTCCTCCCCTTGATCCCATCGCTCCTCACTTTTATCCTGATTATCCCTAGGTCGTCGAGCCTCTGGAGGTGCTCCCAGAAGCTGGTATAGGCTCTTGGCTCGGCCGAGTATTCTTCGCAGACGAGCTGATAGTTCTGGTATAGGTCGGCTGTCGTGATGTATGCCTGCCCGCCCTGAAGGCTTCTAGCGAGAGCTAGCAGGATTAATCGCTCATGCTGGTTGAGGAACTCGAGATGCTCCCTTCTCACAGCCGGGTAGATGCTCGCCGCGGCCTTCCTCACGTGCTCCGGCGTGATAACCCTCGAGCTCTCGGCCTCGGCATATTTACCAGCTCTCCATAATATATCGAGGGCATATCTGGCATCCCCCCTCTCGCCCGCCAAGTCCGCGATTAGCCGCAGAGACTCCTCCAAGAGGACGCCTGGCATGAGAGCCTCCTCAGCCCTGAACTTCAGGATATCGTATAGCTGCCCGCTATCATACTCGCTCAAGTGTATCACGTTTCCCAAGAGAGAGCTTCTAGTGCTCTCATCGAGGAGATCGAAGATCTCCGGATTTCTGGTGATCAGGATTATCGAGATCCTCGGAGCCCCCTCCCTCTCCTCCCCAATCCTGCTTAGCAGGTATAATATGTCCTCGCCCCTGCTTATCAGGAGATCAACCTCGTCCAAGGCGATGATAGCATACACGTTCTTCAGCTCCAAGTAGTTTAGGATCCTGTGGAGGAGCTCCTCGTTCGCGAATCCACGGGCCGCGATCCTAGCCCTAAGCTGCTCGATGAGCCTCGATAGCACCGTGAATGTGCTCTTGCTTATCCTGCAGTTGACATAGAGGAATCTCAGGTTTACGCCGTTCCTCCTCGCCTCCTCCTCAGCCATCGCGCCGAATAGCTTGGCGAGGGCGCTCTTGCCCGTCCCCACAGAGCCGGTCACGATGACCCTAGTCGAGATCATGGATGATCCTGAGATCACGCCGCTGAAGAATGTCCTTAGAAGCCTGAGCTCATTATCCCTATGCGGCAGCCTTCCCGGGATGTAGTCTGGGGAGAGCTTCTCCTCAGCCTTGAAGATCCTAGCCATGCTACACTAGATCCGGCCTTGAGGCTCAATTAAAGGTTAGTTATGGATTTCCTAGCTGGGACTTCGCCTGCTGTAGTTTCACGCCGATGAGCCTCAAGTCGCTTACCAGGTCACTTAGGAGTAATGTTAAGAGAGCTGCCCTCTTATCATCGTGATGCTCCGAGACCATCTCGTGTATTCTCGAGAAGGCGTTGATTGCTATGGTGATTGCGTCCTCGAATTCCCGGATCTCCTCTCCTACGTCTATCGCCTCGGGGGTCTTAAGCCTGCCGCTAAAGGCTGAGAGGAACTCAGCCATCTTTTCAAGGATCTCCGCCATGTAGGTCCCATACTCCTTCTTGAGGCTCTCGAAGCTTAGGATCTTTAGGAAGTCTGCCCCAAGATAGGATAACCCGTCCTCGAGGTTCTTTGCGAGGAGCGAGAGCCTATTTGATGCGAGGGCGGCGTGGAGCCTCAGGTCGCCCTCCATGCTCATCGAGAACCTCTTTAGGAGGCTGGCCATCTCGGAGAGTAGAAACCATACGCCGACTAGGAAGTCTATGACCGCGTCCACGAAGCCCTCATCGCTGGAGCTACGATCCATGGAGAACATCTTATCAGCGATACTGCTTAAGCCTTTCTCGCCAGATTATGAGCCAGCCCATGGCCCTTGGCTCTTAAGGCTTTTAAGAGCGGCTAAGATACAAGAAAAGCAGGTTCCGGAGATGAGCCCTGGGGCTCAGGACCGATTTGTCAAGAGCTTTGTTCCAGGTCTCGACGACGTTATACCCGGCTTTCCGCGTGGAGGGCTTATACTTGTCTCGGGGCTGCCGGGCTCCGGGAAGACAAGCCTCGGCATGAGCTTCATCTATAATGGCGCCTTGAAGGCTGGTGAGCCGGGCATCTATGTCTCAACATACGAGAGCAGGGAGAGATTCCTCGAGAATGCTAGATCCTTCGGAATGGATTTTAAGAAGCTTGAGGACAGGAGGCTTTTCGAGTTCATCTCCCTCCCAGTCTTGATGGAGGTTGGGGTGGCTGAGTCATTTAACATAGTTGTTGAGCGTGTTGAGGAGATGGGCGCTAGGAGGCTCGTGATAGACTCGTTCACAGTGTTAAGGGAGAGCTTCAAGAGCCCGCATGAGGCCAGGATACTACTACAAAGCGTGCTTTATAGGATTCTCGAGAAGCTAGAGTGCACGACCGTGCTGATAAAGGAACGCGCATCCGCGAGCGAGGATGTTGGCTTCGAGGACTATGTCGCCGACGCCGCAATCCACTTGGAGGCCACGCTCCTAGAGAATAGAGCATTCAGGATACTGAGCTTTATCAAGCTTAGAGGAGGGGAGATTCGGTATCCGAAAATATGCTTCACGCTCTCTAGGGGCTTTAGAGCCCTGCCGCCGACGAGACCCTTAAGGCCGAGGGAGCCGATGAGCTTCTCTCCGCCGCCGGATCCGCCCGAGGGCTATACCACCGGCATCCCAGACTTAGACCGCGAGATAGGAGGATATCCGAAAGGAGCTACCGTGCTAATGGAGATAGACCCTAGGCTCACTCCACGCGATTATCATCCATTATTACTCCCAGCAGCGGCGAGCTTCATTCATAAGGACAGGCCTGTCATTGGAATCCCATCTGGAGGAGTGACGGTTAAGGCCTTGATGGAAGCGGGGAAGCTCTATGGAGTAAGCGAGGAGAAGTTCCTTAAGCATGGCGCCTACTTCATCGAGACCACTGCCCCCATGGAGGAGCTGCCAAACGTGATAAGAGTTGATGCGAGAGATATTGATGCCGCGTTCCGCAAAGTGATGGACACGGCCTACGAATTGGCAAAGAAGTTCAAGGAGCCACCCTTCATAGGCGTTGGTATTGATAGGCTTGTCCGATTATTCGGGTTGAATGCAGCGGCCAATTTACTAGCAGTGGCGCAGGATTACGTGAGGCAGTCTGGAGCGCTCATGATCTGGCTCGCAAAGCCCATAGAGCCAGGGATAGTTGAGAGGCTCGCGCCGATAGCCGACATGCACATCAAGATAACTCGAAGACATGGATGCGTCATATTCTACGGGGTGAAGCCCGGGACACCAATATACGGGCTCCAGATTGACCCGGAGTCTGGGACTCCGCTTCCGGAGATAATACCCATCGTCTAGCTGATATGAAGAATGGTGCGGCCGCCGGGATTTGAACCCGGGACCGCTGGCTCGGGGGGCTTCCGCGCCCATCCAAGGGTCAGCGTCCTGCCAGGCTAGACGACGGCCGCCCAGCTTTAGCTAATTGTGCGGCTATATTTTTGCTTTTGTTATTCCCTGAGAGGGCCCTGGCTAATACCCGGATACTCATCCACTTTCACCCATCCCCCGAGGGTAAATTAAGGAGTAGAGCATGCTCTGGCCCGGGCTGGACCCGATGGCTGCTGAGGAGCTTAAGCGCGCCCTCAAGGGGGTGGAGGTCGAGTTTGAGAACTCGCTCGAGGAAGTGATACTGCTCAAGGATATTCAGAAGCTAATCCTGCCATCTGGGATGCTCACGGGCCTCAAGGCCGGCTCAAGCCTCAGGGTCTACCACTGGATTGCCGAGAAGCTCTTCGAGAAGGAGCTCGCGAAGCCCGCCGAGGACCTGCTAGACATGAAGACGATCCTGCAGCTAAGGTGGAAGGAGAAGAGCAACCCGGCGGAGCTTCAGCCCCTTCCAAGATACTTCTACCTCCAGGCTAGGAGGATTATCTCAAGCGGCGAGCCCGAGCTAATGATGCACTTGAGAGACATCTACTCCCTCAGGCTCGCGAAGATAATGAGCTTCGCCGCGAAGAGGATCCCGGCCTCAATGGTCCGAAATCTCACAGCCGAGGAGGAGGTATTCTATGGCCAGCTACTAGGGCTCGTAAACGCCTGGCACGAGTTCGTGGAGGTGGGTGGCGATGGCCGCTGAGCCCCAGATAGAGGAGAGGATGCTAAGCTTCTTCAAGCAGGAGAAGTATAGGTCCCTTCTAGCCACGGCCGCGGCTCAGCGAAAACAATCAATACCCGTTGATCACAGCGACCTGATATCATTCGATGAAGAGCTCAGCCATCTTATAGTTAATGATCCGCTGAGGTATCTCCCGATACTCGATAGAACAGCATATAAGCAGCTTCAGGTCGAGGACCCGGACTACGCGGCGACGCTAAAGGAGTTCAAGGCAAGAGTCTTCAACCTCCCAGACAGGATACCAATCAGGGAGATCCGATCACATCATCTCGGAAAGCTGATAGCCGTGGACGGGATAATGGTCAGGGCGAGCACCGTCCGCCCAATGCTGAAGACAGCGGTCTTCGCCTGCTCAAATTGCGGCGCGAAATACCTGTCCTCCGAGGACTCCTCAGGACCGAGGCTCAGGCCCCCCGAGAGATGCGAAAGATGCAGGAGCAGAAAATTCGAAATGATACCGGAGGAGTCGGAGTACATTGACTTCCAGCTCGTGGGGATACAGGAGAAGCCTGAGGATCTTCCACCAGGCCAGATACCGAGGGTGATTGATGTAGAGCTTAAGGGTGATATCGTTGACGTGGCTAGGCCTGGCGACAGGGTGATAGTTACCGGGATACTTAGGACCATGCCGGAGCGCGATGCCAATACTCCGAGGAGGACCTCGAAGATGTATCTCGAGGCGGTTAGCATAGAGACCGCAAGCAAGGAGCCCGAGAGCCTGATCATAACACCCGAGGAGGAGAAGCTCTTCAGGGAGATGGCCAAGGATCCGGAGATCCATAGGAAGCTCATAGATTCGATCGCGCCCAGCCTCTACGGGCTAGAGCATGTGAAGAAGGCCGTAATGCTCCTCCTCTTCGGCGGAAGGCCGAAACAATATCCGGATGGCACGAGGATACGCGGCGACATCCACCTCCTACTCGTCGGAGATCCCGGAACAGGGAAGAGCCAGCTACTCAAATACGTCGCCATGATGGCGCCGAGAGGGATCTACACATCTGGAAGAGGCTCGACCGCAGCAGGCTTATGCGTCTCGGGAGACACTCTAATTTACACAAGCAATGGAATACTCACGATAAGAGAAGTCGTGGAAGAGAATCTCAAAAATGGATCACGAAAATTGGATGACGGAGTTTGGATTTCAGAGAATCCAGAAATCGTTAAATTAATTGCGCCCTCAAAAGATTTAAGGAGAATTGAGATTCATAAGGCGATACGATATTACAAGCTAAAGGCAGATAAGGTAATTCGGATAGATACTGTTTTAGGCAAATCGATCACTCTAACAGCGGAGACGCCAATCCTCTGCTCAGAAGATGGAGAAACACTAAAATGGAAAAAGGCTTGCGAAGTGAGGGTTGGAGACTATGTTGCTCTCGTCGCCAAAATCCCGGAGCTAGAGGGCGATTGGAGGAAATGTCTCTATGAGCTTATAGGAGACGATGTATTCATCGAAATTAACCCACGTAGGTTAAACAAATTACTAGACAGGCTCTCGAAGAAGCTTGGATCCTCGAGGAACGCGGCAAAATTCCTTGGGGTAGGTGAGGATTACATTTATTACCGATGGAGAAAGGGGCTGACAAGCCCTAGGCTTGGGATCTTGAAAAGGATCCTCGAAAAAATCGAAATGAATTTTGAGGATGTTATTCCATACATCAAATCCGTGGCATATAAGAGTTATAGGGGGGTTGAGAGAATCAGGCTGCCTCCATATCCAAATGAAGAATTCATGGAGTTTCTAGGAGACATATATTCAGGCGGATGCTTGATCGAGGATCCGCGCAAGAGGAGGTCCTGTATAATCCATTACTCAACAGGCTCGATCGAGGATGCGAGAAACTATGTCAGAAGAGTAAGGAAGCTATTTGGACTAAGCCCGAGGATTGAGAAGGATAAACGTGAAAATTGTTATGTCGTCCGATTCTCAAACAAGATCATAGCAAGAATCCTAAAAGCATTTGGAATCCCCGTCGGAGATAAGGGGAGAGACTTGGAGATCCATCCTCTAATACATGTCATGCCTAGAAAGCTGATTGGTAGATTTCTAAGACAGTTATTCACAAATAATGGTGGGGTCATGAATGGAAGATGCGTCTTCTTCTTAACATCGAGCAAGAAGCTTGCAGAACAGGTGGATATGCTCCTACGGAGATTTGGCATAATATCATCAATCATGAGACGCGGTGCACGTGAAAGCATTATTAACGGCAAGATCGTAAGGGAGGAACAGGTATACGAGGTATCAATTTATGATCTAGAATCCTTAAAGATCTTCCTCAGGGAGATAGGGTTTAGTAATTCGGAGAAGCTCCAGAAGTTGCTTGCACTCATCAGGCAGAGGAGGCGAACACGTAACAGCTTTAAGCGGCTAAATGATGAGATTATCTTGGTTAAAGTTAAGGACATGAGTGAGGAGAGGTTAAATGAAGTCTATGACTTGACCGTAAATGATTCACATGCATTCATAGCAAATGGGTTCATAGTTCATAATACGGCGGCGGTTGTCAGGGATAGCACGGGCGGTATGATGCTCGAGGCGGGGGCTCTCGTCTTGGCTGATATGGGTGTCGCATGTATAGATGAGATTGATAAGATGAGGCCTGAGGATAGGGTTGCGCTTCATGAGGCGATGGCTCAGCAGACGATAAGCATAGCTAAGGGCGGCATCGTCGCGACGCTCAATGCTAGGACCTCGATACTCGCGGCCGCTAACCCGACGCTCGGCAGATATGATCCATATAGGAGCTTCACCGACAACGTTGATCTACCCATCACGATCCTCTCCAGGTTCGACTTGATCTTTGTCCTTAGGGATGAGCCAAACCGGGAGCTCGATGAAAAGCTCACGGACCACGTTCTAGGACTTCAGTCGAGGAGTGTCGCCGTGACAGCGCCTCCAATCAAGCCCGAGATACTGAGAAAATACATAGCGTATGCTAAGAGGATTCAGCCGGAGCTCACGCCAGCTGCCGCCAGGCTGATTAAGGAGTTCTATCTCCAGATGAGGTCCATGTATCAGCAGACGTCCACCGTGACGATCACCGCGAGGCAGCTCGAGTCGCTGATAAGGCTGGCTGAGGCCAGGGCTCGGGCGGCTCTAAGAGACTATGTAACCGAGGAGGATGTGCTTGACGTGATAAGCCTGATGAAGAGGAGCCTTTCTGAGGTCGGCATAGATGTTGAGACGGGAAGACCCGACATAGATGTCATCCTGACCGGGAAGCCGAAGAGCCTCCGAGATAAGATTGCCATCTTCCTCGACACCCTGAGAGAGCTCCAGGAGGAGAAGGGGCATGCCGAGGATGAGGAGCTGAGGGATGCTCTCAGGGAGAAGGGATTCACGGACGCGGAGATAAACAAGATTCTCAGCAGGCTATTATCAGAGGGCAAGATCTTCAGCCCGAGAACCGGGGTATATAGGATAACGTAGGGCTCTTCTCCAGCGGGTGGATGAGGTGCTGGTCGAGGACCTGCCCGTGCCCGAGTTCCTCAAGAGAAATCTCAGGGATTTTGGGGTAGTAGAGCTTTACCCGCCACAGGTTAAGGCTCTTCAAGCAGGGGTCCTAAGCGGCGAGAATATAGTCCTCGCGACGCCGACAGCATCCGGCAAGACCCTCGTCGCCCTCATGGCCGCCTCGATACATCTCGTGAAGGGTTGCAAGGTGCTATATCTCGTGCCGCTCAGGGCGCTTGCATCCGAGAAGTTCGAGGACTGTAAGAGGCTGTTATGTAGGGGGACAAGCTTCAAGGCGGCGATCTCGACGGGGGACTATGATTCATCAGATCCATGGCTCGCGGACTATGATGTGATAGTCGCGACGAATGAGAAGGCGGATAGTCTTCTCAGGCATAGGGCGCCTTGGATAAATGATGTAAGCCTCATCGTTTTTGATGAACTTCATCTGCTCGGTGATCCGGATAGGGGGCCGACGCTCGAGATGGTGATAACGAAGCTTAGGAGGAGGCTTCCGGGGGCTCAGCTTATAGGATTGAGCGCCACGATAAGCAACGCGGATGAGGTTGCGGGCTGGCTCAATGCCAAGCCCGTGGTTTCAGAGTGGAGGCCTGTGCCATTAAAGGAGGGCGTGCTCCTAGGAAGGAGGATAGAGTTCTCGGATGGGAGCGTGTGGGAGCTGAAGCAGATGTCCGATAACGTGATAGTGAATGCTGTCCTTAATATTGTGGCTGAGGGTGGGCAGGCTCTCGTCTTCGCACTGACGAGGAGCAGGGCGGAGAGCTATGCAGCGAGGATAGCGAAGGAGCTTAGCGAGAGGATAGACCTGCTCGCGCCCGATGATCGTGAGGCGCTCGAGGAATATGCCGAGAAGATCTTGGCGGCTGATAGGAGCTCATTCTCGGAGAATCTTGCCCAGCTGGTTGTGAGGGGCGTGGCATTCCATCATGCAGGCCTATCACATGCTCAGAGATCCCTTATTGAGGAGGCTTTCAGGGCTAGGAGGCTTAAGGCCGTTGTTGCAACCCCGACGCTTGCTGCAGGCGTTAACCTGCCAGCAAGGCTAGTCCTCATAACCGAGGTTAGAAGATATCAGCCGGGATATGGATACCAGCTAATCCCCGTGCTCGAGTATAAGCAGTTCTGTGGTAGGGCTGGGAGGCCCGGCTACGATGAGGTGGGCTATTCCGCGATAATCGCGAGGAGAAATGATGAGAAGGAGTATTTCATGAGAAGGTATGTGCAGGGCGAGCCCGAGAGGATTAGGAGCGAGCTCGCATCAGAGAAGCATCTCAGGTTCCATGTCCTCGCCCTCGTCGCCTCGGAGGAGGTCGCGACTATCGAGGGGCTTCTCAAACTCTTTGATGAGACCTTTCTCGCCCATATCTATGGCGCTCACTTGATTGAGGAGGAGCTTACCGGGGTGCTGGGCTTCCTCGAGTCAGCCGGTCTCCTAGAGGTATATGGGCTGGAGGTTAAGGCAACGCCTTTGGGCAGAAGGGTTTCCGAGCTCTACATAGACCCGATGACCGCCATAAGGCTTCTCGAGGCCTTCAGGGAGGCTGGGAGGGTCTCAGTATTCGGCCTACTACACTCGATCACGCTAACACCAGATATCCCGAGGATACCGATGAAGAGGCTCTCACCAAGGCTCTTGGAGGAGGAGATTGAGCGGAGGGCTGAGGGCCTGATGATCCAGCCACCAGACCCTGGAGACGAGGCATATGATGAATATGTTGACGCATTCAGGATAGCACTGGTTCTCGAGGCTTGGGTCGAGGAGATCCCGGAGGCCGAGATATATGAGAGGTTCGGGGTGCAGCCGGGAGACCTCGCGATCCTGAGGGAGGCGGCGAGCTGGATAGCCTATGCAGCGTCCCAGATAGCGAAGGTCGCGGGATACAGGGAGTTCGTCAAGCCATATGATATCATGAGCGAGCGGATAAAGCATGGTGTCAGAGAGGAGCTTATACCGCTGGCGAGGCTCCGGGGCATAGGAAGGGTTAGAGCTAGGCTCCTATACCAGCATGGATACACGTCGCTTGAGAAGCTTAGGGCGGCATCGCCCCAAGATCTCATGAGGATACCCGGGATAGGCCCCGCGATAGTCAAGCAGATTATGGAGCAGCTCTAGGAAAATATCTCCGCTGAAACTCGATGATCGAGATCTCTTGGATCAGCTCGATGGATCCCGGCCTAAGCCTTCTAACAGCGCTTATCGCCTCCTCCGCGGATAAGCCCTTTGAGGCCACGAGATATGCTGCTAGAACTGTGCCGGTTCTCCCGAGGCCGGCGGCGCAGTGTACGAGTACCCTCCTCCCCCCAGATACCATGGCGAGAATCTTGTCAACAATCTCCTTCAAGGTCTCTGGATCCGGCGCCGAGTGATCCTCGATCGGGAAATACGCATACTCCATGCCAAGCTGCTCAATCCACTCGCGTGGGAGGGGATATTCCGTCAGCGAGATCACCGCATCAATCCCCCTAGACTTGATCCATCTAAGCTGCTGCATCGTCATAGGCCTTCCAGAGGCCGCAACCCACTCATCAACCCAGCTGAAGTTCGAGGGCCTATCCATGAACAAGGCTAAAAACCTCCTATAAGCATCCCCAAGCCCAGGCATTCCCTATGCGATCTCCTTCCCGATATTTAACCGCATGAAGCTAAACCAAAAATATGCGGGATAAAGAGGAGTTGCATGATAATCGTCGGGGGGCCGGCCTCAGCATACCTTGCTGAGAAAATCTCTGAGGCCTCCGGCCTCAAGCTAATCAGGGTCGAGCATAAGCTCTTCCCCGATGGCGAGAGCTATATACGCTTCCCGGAGAAAGTCTCCGGAGAGGATTTACTGATAGTTCAGGGGCTTCATCCACCACAGGATAGACATATTTTCCAAGCATTCTTGATGGCTGACGCGGCCCTAGATCTCGGCGCGAGATCCGTCCACCTATTATCACCATATCTTGCCTACGCGAGGCAGGATAAGCGCTTTCTGGATGGGGAGGCGATGAGTTTAAGCACACTGCTCAAGCTGCTTAAGTCCTCCGGATACGAGCGGGTATACACGGTGAACGTCCACTCTCCTTGGGCTGTCGAGTCATCGCCGGTGCCCGTTAAGGATATTCTAGCCGAGGAAGCTCTCGCCAGCTATATCAAGGATCTTGGGCTCTATGATGCTGTGGTTGTCTCCGTGGGGAAGAAGGGGAAGTGTATGGCTGAGAGGGTTGCCGGCTTCCTTGGAACGGGTTACCTAGTCGCTCAATCAACTAGGGACAAGTTTACGGGCGAGGTCTCAGTCGTGCTCGAGGATAGCGTTAGGGGTAGAAGCGTGCTCGTTGTCGACGATATGATTAGCACAGGAGGAACTATGGCCAAGCTCGTGGAGGTGTTGAGGAATATGGGCGCGCGCAGGATAATCGCGGCATGCATCCACGGCCTAATGATTGGAGATGCCGCCGAGAGGATCCTTAGGGCTGGAGCCGAGACGATAATCGCCTCCGACACCGTACCGAGCAGCTACTCCAGATACTCGGTCGCGAGAATATTGGCTAGGGAAGTCCTAGGCAGAGCTTGAGGGAGAGATTCTTCTTTCTCTTATCGGGAGAGCATGAGACCATCCCCGCATCTGAGTTAAATTCAGTTCTAAAACTCCTTGACCCGGAGGCCAAGATTCAGGAGACCGAGTCAGGTAGGATAATCTTGGCGGAGACATCGGAGGAGGCGGCGCGGGAGGCCATAAGGAGAACCGCCTATACGAAGCTCTGTGGAAGGCTTGTGGGAATCTCGGAGACAAGCCCCGAGGCGATACTCTGCATGATGAGCGGGGAGGCTGTTGAGAGGCTCATCCCGCCAACCGCCTCGACAATGGCTGTTAGGGGGAAGAGGATCATGGGCGCCTCCATTGACAGGCTAAAGCTCGAGAGGATGATTGGCGAGAGGATTCTAGAGCTAAGGCCCAGCCTCAGGGTTGATTTAGAGAAGCCCGACATCATGGTCTTCTTCATATCAAGCCCCTCTGAGACCGTTGTGGGATCGCTGGTTGAGATGAAGCCCAAGCACTTCTTCTATGATAGGCTTGCTGGCAGGAGGCCGTTCTCGCTACCATCCGCGATGCAGCCGGACTTATCAAGGGCGATGATAAACCTCGCGGGCATAGAGCCGGGCGGCCTAATCCTCGACCCATTCGCCGGCACCGGGGGGATAATGATTGAGGGAATCCTGCTCGGATACAGGGTTTATGGCATAGAGCTCAAGAGATGGATAGCCGAGGGAGCGCTAAGAAACCTCAGACACTACGCCCCGGGGGAGGAGAATATTATCGTCGGCGACGCGAGAAAGCCCATGTTCAGGGAGAAGATCTTCGACGCCATAGTCACAGACCCGCCATATGGGAGGTCGACAACAGTTCCTGACAGATCTGTCACAGAACTTCTTGACAATTTCTTCGAGGGGTGTCTAGATCTACTAAAGGATCGTGGCAGGATTGTCATGGCGGCCCCCGCGGAGCTCAGCTTCGAAGAATTAATCCAGAAGCATGAGCTTAGATTGAGGGAATCTCATATCGTGCGTGTTCATGGGAGCCTTGTCAGGAGGGTGGTGGTGCTGGAGAGATGACTGTGATGAGGGTTACATTTCTGGGCACGGGCGGCGGGATCCCCAGCATAAGCCGCTCCCTGCCATCGGTGGCCGTGACGTATTCAGGAGAACTAATTCTCTTCGACTGCGGCGAGGGCACGCAGAGGCAGATGATGAGGGCTGGGACGGGCTTTAGGCAGAAGCTGACAATCCTGCTAACACATCTGCATGGCGACCATATATTCGGCTTGCCGGGCCTCGTCTACACGCTCTCCATGCTCGATAGAAGACATCCCCTCAAGATCATAGGCCCAAGAGGCACCAAGGACTTCGTTGAAGGGCTGCTCTCGATAAGATTCGGCAGGCTGAGCTATGAAATTGAGGTGAAGGAGATAGATGGCGGGGTAGCATATGAGTCAAGAGCCTTCCTGGTGGAGGCCACGGATGCGTCTCACACAGTAAAGTCACTTGCATACAGGTTCAGGGAGAGGGATAGGCCGGGCAGGATGATGGTTGAGATATTGGAGGAGCTGGGGGTGCCGAGAGGCCCTCTATGGGGAAGGCTTCAGCGTGGCGAGCCCATAGAATTCTCGGGCAGAGTAATAAGGCCTGAGGAGGTTGTCGGGCCGCCGAGGCGTGGTAGAATCATAGTCTACACAGGCGATACTAGGCCATCTGATAAGATTGTCGAGTTTTCAAGGGGCGCAGATGTACTGATACATGATGCGACCTTTGGCTCCGAGCTTGAGGGGGATGCTGTGAAGGAGGGGCACTCAACGGCGAGGCAGGCCGCGGAGGTCGCGCTTAGGGCGGGCGTCAAGAGGCTTTACCTATTCCATATAAGCCCGAGATATGAGGGGGATGAGGAGAAGCTCTTGATTGAGGCGAGGCAGGTTTTCCCGAACACTTATCTCGCCGAGGACCTGCTGAGCATCGAGGTCCCACTCCCCGACTAGCCCTACTCTGTCAGCCAGTTTATCACCTCCTCGAGGTTCGGCGCCCTAACAATCACTCTTATCGGCGGGAGCGGGGACTCGATGAAAGGCTCCGTGAATGATGCCTTACCAGCATAAGCCGCCTGCTTATTCAGGTAAAAGATGAGAAGATCATCGCGTATCGAGGATTTTAGGATGCTCCTAGCCGCCGCCCTAATCCTCCTCTCTCTAAGAAGCCTCTTCAAGTTCTCTAGAGCCTCATATCCCTCAGCCGAGCCCTCAACCCTAGCTGATGAGTCAAGCCACTTGACCTCGAAGTTTATCGAGGGGAAGATGTTCCTGACAGCCCTTAAGACCTTCTCAGGATCCTCGGTCGGATAAACATCGGCGTCAACGGTCACCAATATACCGCCCCCCACGACAACATCCCTCCCAGCTACTCGATGAATAATTCGATCCTAGAGTTAACCCTCCTCCTGACGAGGCTCACGCCCCTCGGTATCAGCATCGCGATCTCCGCAGTGTTATGCACTGTCGCCCTCCTTAGATGGCCACCATAAACTTTGAGGCTCTCATCCGCTAGGGCGACATGAATATGTGGCTGGAGGCTTCCATCATCCCCTCGAGCAATATTCCCCTCTACTGACACGATCTCCATGGGGCTTGGAAGAACCCTCTCAACATACTCCCCCTTGAAGTAAGCGAGGACGGCCTCCCTCATCATGCCGGCGCAGCTTAGGATTACCCCGGAGCTGGAACCCGTGCTCTCGAGCGCCCTACAGATCTCCTCCAAGAAATCCTCGCCATCATCCAGCTTAATGAAGAGGATATCGCCATTAAGCTTGCATCGCATGGATCTCGAATTAAGACCTAAAGACTTAAACATTTCCTAGGGACCGGTTTTGCCAGAGAATAGTATGAGAATCTTGGTGGTCTTTTACTCGCGGACTGGGAACACTAGGCGCGTGGCCGAGGCGATTGCAGAGAGATTAAAGGCAGATATAGAGGAGATCAGGGACGTGAGGAGTAGATCCGGCGTCCTCGGCCTCCTCAGATCAGGCTATGAGGCGCTGGCTGGAAAGCTCCCAGAGATCCAGCAGGTATCTAGAAGTCCGGATGAATATGACCTAGTATTGATCGGCTCACCGGTATGGGTTGGCAGGCTCTCATCACCCATGAGATCCTACTTAGCCCTATATGGCCGCTCAATAAAGCAGACAGCATTCTTCTGCACATGCAAGAGCGACGAGGGAAAAGTATTCAAGGAGATGGAAGCACTCTCCAAGAAACCAATAACAACACTATGCATCCGAGAAAAAGAGGTCAAGTCGGGAGAATACGCTGGAAAGATCGAGGAATTCGCAAAAGCGCTAGCTTTCTTGTTTGGATTTTAAAACTTTAAATAATGGCTTGGAGACGCGGGCCTTCCAAACATAGTAGAGTAAGGGTATTACCGGTTGACAAGATAATGACAGGTGTTAAATAAGACCCGGACGTGATTGTAGACGTGTATTTGATGTGTGTTTGATGTTTAAGAAAATCATAACTCTCACATTGACTATAATGCTCCTTATCCCTGTAAATTTTATCATTAGTGTTTCCGCAGACACAACGTTCTACGACTTTATAGACCATGCATCTAATGCGCAATGGAGCAGTGGGGCTGGGGTTTTGCCCTTCCCCGGAGACCCCTCGGATAGTAGGGGGTTTACGCGGTATGTATATAATGCTCGGTTGGAGGACGGATCGACTTGGAGCAGGGTTCTTGAAACCCATCCCCAGTGGGTTAGCGGCGGTTGGATAATGGGGGTCTACCCGCAGCAAACAGTTCCGTCGAACACGCAACTAACTGTAAGGGTAGGGTTCCTCTATGGAGCTACAGGCACGGACGGCGTAAGGTTTGAGGTTTACTTCGACGAGTATCGTGGTATAGGCGCGGCTCCCCAAAGACATATCATTCTGAGAAAAGTTGCAACCTTGGACGGCAGCCTCGACTTAATAACGGTGGACTTGGACTCTATAGCTGGCAAGAAGGGTAGCTTCATCCTCTATGTCTATGCGTTGAAAACCTCAAACCGAGACTGGGCTGTTTGGACTGAGGCGAGGATAGAGGCGAAATCCAAGCCAGACTTGGTGGTTACCGACATATGGGAGAGCGGCAGCCTCATCCATTATAAGGTGAAGAACATTGGTAACGCCCCAACCACTGCTAAGAGCTTCTGCAACTCCCTTTCTGTGGATGGGACGTTGGTAGCAGAGCACTGTGTTGCTCAGGTGCTCCAGCCAGGGCAGGAAGTTGAAGGGGTGTTCAACTACGCTTGGCAGTCGGTATCAGGAGAGTATGATATGAAGGTTTGTGCAGACTCTAGGCAGAGCATTGAAGAGTCTAATGAGGGGAATAATTGTCTCGAGGAGAGGTGGAAGATAGAGAATCTTCCTGACCTGATAATTGCCGAGGTCAAATTTGATATGAAAAGCGGATTAATCGGGTATGTGCTGAAAAATGTAGGCAAGGAAGTTGCAAAGAAAGGTTACTCAACTACGCTCTACGTAAATCAGAGGGAAGTGGCGCACGACCCGGTTAACATCGACTTACCCCCGGGGGGAATATACCAGTCTTGGTTCAAGGATTACAAGATGCCCGGGGACATTAGTATCACTGTTAAGGTCTGTGCCGATAACTACAACCAAGTTAAGGAATCAGACGAGGGAAATAACTGTATGGAAAGTAGCTTGGACGCAGTCCCGCCAAGCGTGACGGCCACCCATTCGCCCGCCAACGTGACCACCAGAGACCGGGTAGAATTCTCCGCAGCTGCCACAGATGACGTGGGAGTGGTGAGAATCGTGATCTACTTGAACAAGACAATGGTTAGGGAGTGCGCCCCACCTCTCCGAAACCCCCAGGATGGAAAATACTATTGTACTTACGAAGAGGGTCCCTTCCGCGCAGGGGTTCTACATCTCATCGTAGAAGCTTTCGACCCCTCAGGAAACAAGGGGGTTTACGAGGAAGACATAGATGTCACAATATATATACATCCTCTACCGCCTCCTCCGCCGCCTCCAATTCAGCAGTGCCAGATCTCAGGGAAAATATACGGTTTCCGCTACGCTGCTGACACGCTTAAAATCAGGGTCTGCGAGGCTGAACAGATCTGCGCCTACAGCTCCAACCCCATCACCGGGGAGCGTGTGTGGAGCTGCCATAACCAGTGTAAGATGGTTAGGCCAGGTCCAGAAGGCTTGGGGATTGGATGGACCTACAGCTGGGTCGAGTACGCGGATGTAAGGTATGTTCGCCATATGGATACAGCACCAGAGTCTAAGCTACATGAATACAGCATTATTGTTTCTTGCACCGGCGAATACTTACTGGAGCCTGTGTATAGTCCATGCTCAGACCTCACGCCTGCTTGCCAATGCCCGTGGCGTGGATCATGGGACGCGAGCAAGGGATCTTATGTAAGGATGGATGGCAGAAACCAAGAAGGATACGATTTCACCTTCAGACCACTTGACACAACCATTCCCTCAGTGACGATAACATTCAGCAATGAACGCCCTACGATAGGTGAAACGGTAGAAGTAATAGTTGAGGTAAGAGACGCGGCGGAGATCAAATATATAGATCTAGCAATTTTTGACATTCTATACGTGGATGGCTCGAGTGGGACGCCGATAGTATACAGGTTCCTTCAAAGCACATTCACGCAGTACTATTTCGACTCTGCACAGGGTGTCTATGTAGCGATTGTAAGGTGGAGGGTTCCGAATAATATCGTTGAGGTCGCCTTTAATGCAACGGCTTGTGATGACTGCGGCAATTGGAGAATGGTACCCTTGAAGAGGCTTAAATTTGCAGGATGCCCGGTGATAGACTTTGACTTTGGAGATAGCGGTGGAAGGTTAATGCGCTCAGACTTCCCCATCTTCGGCCTGCCGGATGAGGATGGAGATGGGCTTAGCGACTGCTGGGAAAATGCGGCGATGGATGCGGTTAAACCATACATAGAAATGGATGAGGAGGAGGGCCTATCAGAATCTAACTCCCAGCACCGCGTGGCCTTTTTTGTAAGGGTCACGCCCTATACATCCTATGGACATACGGACCCAACACATATCCTCTTCTTCTTCGTTACAACTTGGAGCCATGATTTCGGTAGACTAGACCTCCCCGAGAAGATCCAAGAAATACTCGGCCTAGCTCATCCTGGTGATACGGAGCCCATTGTAATGGCCTGGAGGATAGTGGATGAACATAGTCTCTACCTCGAATACGTGTACATAGGGGCCCACGGATTATGTAACAAGCACCAGGACCTTTGGAGCCCATGGTATGCAAGCTCTAACACGGCCCCATACTGTGATCCTCTTAAAAATGTTGCAGGAACTCAAACTCTGAGTTCCTCCCTCCATTTTAAAGACAACAGGCTTTACCTCTATATCTCTGAAGACAAGCATGCGACATACCCCTCATGTTATGTTTGTGAGAACGTGTACTTGGTTTCTACCACGAATCCGGCGTTGACCGAGTGCTACGAAAGTGGGAGCAACTTTTTAGGGTGCATGGGGAGCCTCGCGAATTTTGTTGGTATGTATCTTACTATTCTTACTGGTTGTCTCATGGGTGCCTGTCCCCCTGAACTTACCATGTTGCTTATCGGGTTGGCGCCCGTGGGGATAGAGATGTTTACCCAAGGGTTACTGGGCCTCTTCTTTGGGGGCTTAGTGGCACTTATTAGCGATGCACTTGAAAACGATGAACGTGGGTCACAAGCGGCAACATGGAGTCTTCCAGATTTGTTGGACATAGCTGGGGACTCGATGTATGGGAGTACAACGCGAAGACTGGATTTTGAGGGAGACGGTTTCCATTATTGGGTGGAATATTCTGTGGAAGTGGATACCAGCGAACCCTATAGCAGGGAGAGGCCTCATGTCCGTATTAAAGTGCTCAGGGATCACATCGAGGACGAGGCCACAGACTCATGGGGTGATTCTGAGGAGGTCATTATGATAGTGACAGGATTCTCGATACATCCGGGGGGCGTTGACGTCTGGAGGGTCTTGGAATGCTATGATGGAGATGCGGATGAAGGTGAGTCTGAGTGGGTGAGTGATTCCCTAAGAAGAAGATACGAGGGCAATTGGTGTACTAGAGGAAGCACTGACGTAGTGTTTGAAGGCGAGGTGGATGCATCATATATCATAGGTTTCGTTGTTACCTTGATAGAGGACGACGGAGAGGATGATGATCTAAATGATATTGGTGAGGACTTGAGGCAGGCAGTGGAAGAGATGCTCAGACCGGTAGTAGAATTTCCCACATGTGAAGGAGAAATACTCCGAATATCGGCTGCGATTGGTGAGGACTGCGGGGGCCGGAAGAGATTTCGAGGATCTGAGCCGATATTACTTAATGCCTACAACGTAGGTGAGCCAGAGAGACTTGTGTTGAATAATTTGGACGGGAGTGAACATGCCTTGGGTGGAAGGGAGCTGGCCTCTCTTGATAGTTTCCCAGGAGAATCGGTTGTTGGTATATTGATAAACCAGGAATATAAGTTCTGTGGCGGTACAGGGAAACGTAGCTCTGACTGTGCATCATCCATCCTTTCCAATTTAGACAATGTACCAACGAAGCTGCATTGTACGCTTTCACACGAAGATCCTGAATGTTATGAAGAGGGTTAGGGCCATGTATCTCTACCCTACTCCAAAGGACTCCACGGAACCCCGCGCTGAAAGCATGAGCAAATCTTTAGAAGATGGCTCAAGGCGCCTTCTAATCAAGGCAAGGAGCAAGGGCGTGGCCGGCTCCATACTACTCATACTATCTAACATTCCATACCTCGGCGCCATAGGATTCACCCTCATACTCATGGCCGGGAAACATATCTCCGAAAACTTGGGCAACAGGTCAATATTCAAACACATGTGCGTCGCCGCCATCTTAGGTATACTTGGAGCAGTTACAGCGGCGGGTTGGTTATATCCAAGCCTAGTAGTCTACATGATAACTTTCACCAGCCTCAGGGGAGAAGCCTCTTTAAACATTATGTTACCTGCCTTGATTGTTACATGGTCCTTAACCATGGCTTCAGCAATATTCCTGAGGAAAAGCCTTAATGCAATCGCCTCCGGCGTAGGGGTCAGGAAGTTCAAGGTCGCAGCGCTGCTCTACCTCATCGGCGCAATACTAATCCTCTTTACAACCTTCGGCTTTCTCATAGCATTCATAGCCAAAATAGCACTGGCCGTGGCCTTCCTCTCAGTGCCCCGGAAATAAGGTGTACCCTTAGGATACTCAAAAATTTAGAATAGCCTGCTTATTCTCGAGGCTGAGCGCGTTCTGCATCACGAATGTTATCGTCTCGCCCTACATCCAGCCTCCGCGCGGTATGTGGCCGCTGGGCTATATAAATGAACTGAACCGAATTATGAGTTTGGGTCAGCGCTCAAGATCCCAATCATCGCGCTCAGCCTGGTCAGACTCATCATCCCCATGATGAGTCTGCCTGCCGCGGGCTTTTATCCCTTTTCCCTCCCTAGAAGCCCTCACAAGCGAGGCTTTTTCGGCTTATTGAGATGTTTAGGAGATTATGAATGCAGCTGTATGGAGGGGTTAAGGGAGCTTCGTCTGAGTTTCTTTGTGAGCCTCCACCCTATTGGCAGCAGTACGAGGAGGAACAATAATATGTTTATTGCATTGTTAGCTATTAGCATCGCGATCTCCACCGGTATGAAGAATGTGGAGATTGATATGTCAAGTATAGTGAGACCGTTTTCTGGCGCCGTGCCGAGGCCCCGTGTCCACACAATATAATTCTTTAGTTGTGGAAAATAGTCGAGTAATGGTAAACCGATAATGTTAAGCTCGATTGGAATGATGTATTCAAATCTGCCCGATGGTCCTATTAAGACGACATAACCCTCTTCACCAACTCTTATGTCAGCCTCGTAATATGGCCACTGCAAAGTCACAGCCATATTCTTCAGCGGTCTCCCTGTCTCTGCATGAGTCGCCCTTATTAGGTAAAGGCTGAACTCTAGCGGCTCTTGAAACTCGGGATATGCTTTGGGAAGGAGGTCATTTGTTATGGCAGGAATGGTCAGAAGCGCTCCTTCAAAGCGGCCTGTCTCATAGAGATTTTGCGCTTCCCACAAAGCCGCCGATGCTTGATCTACATCCACATCCATAGATCTCGCATCATCTACTATTCTTTCAGCGTAGTCAAGGGCTGTTCTAGTGATGTCCTGAGCCGCCTGTATATCACCGCTTGCCACAGCATCTCTCACATCGGCGGTTAGTGCTGTTATGTGGAAGGCAGCTACTTCAGCATTCAAGCTATAAGGATATTCAGGAGAAAATCCCTGGGCTATAAGATTAGCCCGCTCCATCAAATCTTTATAGTCCCTCGGGTCAAGGCCGGCAAGCTCCCAGGCCCTAATGATGCAACCAAGGCCTTCAATTCTCTTGATTTCTACAGGTGGATATTCCTCGTAGGGAGGCGGCTTAAGAAAAAATAGAATCCTTCTACCTTTGAAATTAGCGAATTTATTCCAGAGTTCTTTAACCTTGTCTGCGCCCAGCTCCTTTTCCAGCTCCATCTTCATCCTCTCAACCGTTTCTCTTGAAGCTTCAACGGCGGCTTTTTTCGCCTCTTCATGCTGTGGGTGATCGGTACTATCCTTCGCATTCGCTCCTATGCCGCTTCCATGTGGGTAGAGGTCTCCCGGCGGGTTATAGGGGTCCTTTGCATTTGGGTCATAGCCAGTCAGCTTAAGGCTGGCTGGAGGATTCTTTGCGGGGTCGAAGAGAGCATTTTTTGCTGCTGCTTTATCAGCTTTCGGGAGATCCACGTAATTCGAATGGGCAAAAAAGTCTTGCACCGCGTGCAATGCTCTCCCTATCGCGGCTATGGCCCCTATCGTAGTACAGTTCTTAAGATACTCTTTTGCTTTGTCCATCTCAGCCCTCACATATCTGGCCCCGTCCTTGAAGGCGTCTGCATGAGACTTGCCGGGAGGCCTGTCAAAATGATGTTCGGGCCTGTACTTGGACTTGTCCCGCCACTCTGACCAATCTTGGTAGGTGTTGAAGTCTTCCATGTATTCGATTGCATCTTTCGAGAAACCTTGATCTTTAAGCGCCTCCTCCGTTATCTCCTCATGCGTGCTTTCTGCTGTAGGGTGGTAGCTGTTAAACGCATCGACGACCTCAGCTTGTGCAAGAAATAACAGCATAATGAGACTTGCTATCCCAATTAGCCTAACCATCTGCATGCCTCGTTGCAGGTTACAAAGACATGTTAAGACTCTAATGCACTTGCAAGGCAGAAGTCCCAGACTCAAAATATTTTTATAGAACTTGAATATAAATTTTTACGACGGTCTGCGCAGGCTCTATAAACTCAGAAATTTTTGATCAACTCTTTATTATCATTCATGGCTTTTTTCTCTGTTCAGCCTTGTTGTGAAGTTTAGGGTTTAGTATGAAGGGTGGGAAGTTATGGGTTCTTTTCTTCCTCCAGAGCTAGGATTGAGAGACGCCCCTGTAAAAGCACAAGAATTCGACACTATAAATTATCCATACTCAAGCTTGCACCTAAAAATAGACTAATATAGCTATCTGTTTATCCAAGTCCGGGCTAGCTTGAGCCCCCCTCCAGCTATAATATTTAAGCCCTCGGGTCTGATAATATACTTGGTTTCCCGGGGTGGGGATTATGCTTCGTGAGGTCTCCGCTGGCGCCACTATCTTTTATCTCGGGTCTCAGATTGAGTATCTGCTACTGCATTATGCTGCTGGTCACTGGGATTTTCCCAAGGGCGCGATCGAGCCGGGCGAGTCCGAGCTTGATACTGTTAGGAGGGAGGTTTGGGAGGAGACCGGGATAAGGGAGATCGAGATCATACCGGGTTTTAGGAAGGTTATACATTACTGGTATAGGAAGTCGGGCCAGCTCGTGCAGAAGACCGTGATATTCTATCTGGCGAGATCCTTCACGAAGAACGTGACATTATCCTATGAGCATATAGGGTATGTCTGGCTGCCTTATGAGGAGAGCCTGAAGAGATTAACTTTTAAGACGGCTAAGGAGACTCTTCGGGAAGCCCATGAGTACCTCCTCAGGAATATTCATCTGCTCCGTCAGCCGAGGCTCCACGACTACTAGGCGGGAGATGATGCGCATGGGTAGGAGCCATCTCGCCGCGTCGATAGTGATATTGATGCTCTTCTCGAGCTTGATGGCGGTCTACTGCCAGGAGATATCTCTGACGGTTCATGTCAATGATCCTCTTGGAAAGAGCTTGGATGGTATCGAGGTTAGGCTGATTAGGGGTGTCGAGGTTAGGCGGTTCGTAACAAACTCGACGGGCTATGCCGAGTTCAAGTATCTCGAGCCGGGCGAGTATAGGCTTGAAGTGGTTATCGGGAACGTGACTGTTGGCGAGAGGGCTGTAAGGATCCCGGATGACCGGCTTGTCGATGTTACGGCTAGGGTGGGCGAGATTGAGCTCAGGCTCCTAAACTTGGATGTCGAGCCTGTCAAGGGGCTTAAGATCGAGCTACGCGCCGGCGGCTACGCCCGCTCAGCCGAATCCGATGATAAGGGCATTGTTAGGATCGCGAGGATCCCATATAGCGATCTGAAGGATGTTGGGGCCTACTCCATGATCATCAAGATGGATAAGCTGGTGATCTATGAGGGATCTCTCGAGGTCGCCGAGCCGAAGGTTTACAGGAACATTACGCTGCCTCTCGCGAGCCTGAGGCTCACGGTCGTGAATCTCGAGGGCGAGCCTATCCCAAAGATCATCGTTAAGCTATCTTCTGAGGGGTATTCCACGGAGGGCAGGTCTGATAGCGGCATCATAACCTTCAAGAACCTGCCATTATCCGAGGTTGGTGGTGTCGGCGCATACAAGGTCAATGTCTCGATGAGGGTTGAGCGCGGCGACATGCCGATATACTATGAGGAGAGGAGTATAGTTGGGAGCGCGAACATCTCTCTGATAGCTGATCTCGCGAGGCTCAGGGTGAGGGTTGTTGATGAGGGTGGTGAACCTGTTAAAGGCGTGGTCGTGAGCCTGAGTAACCGGCATATGGCCAACTTTACCTCAAGCCGGACCGATGAGAATGGTGAGGCCATCTTCGAGAATGTGCCTCTTAGCAGGGGCGTGGTCAGCGCTGGGACGTATATAATCCAAGCGATGAGGGCTGGCAGGATGATAGGGGAGCTGAGAGGGGAGTTTGAGAAGCCGGGAACAATTCTAGACGTGGTTGTCATGAGGGGTGAACAGAGGCTCAAGCTCCTAGATTATCATGGCAGGCCCCTCGCCGGATACCTAGTAAGACTCGTGGACGAGATTGGTGGAGAAAGCCTCAATGCCTCGACGAATGATCTTGGTGAGGCCATCTTCAAGATCTTCCACGGCCCATACATAATGGAGATATATAGTGATGGGAGGCGCATACGATCATCATCCATTCAGCTGGCCGGCGGATTCTTGGAGATCAAACTCGATGAGGTGAACTTTCCTCTAAGCATAAAAGTTGTTGATGCCATGGGGAGGCCCATCAGCTCGGGCCATATAGAGGTGAGCGCCGAGGGCAGAACCCTGGTCAGGAAAGAGCTGAACGGTGAGCCGGTTAATCTTGACCTGCCATATCCTGTTGAGCTGCGATGCGATATCTACTCGGATGATGGGAGGCTCCTGCATAGGGAGCTTCTCCGCGCATATGGGCCTCAGGAACTTGTCGTAGAGCTGAGGGGATACATATTCCTAGGCGGTCTCATAGAACTCGAGGCTGTTGCCGCGGCAATAGTGCTCGCCATAATAGCGGCATGCGCCCTCTTCTCAGCCGCCCTAATAATCAGGGCTAAGAGAAAAGGCTAATAACATGAGGATTCCGCGAAATTGTGAGATTAATTTGACTCAGAGCGGGCGGATGGCAGGGGATAAGCCCGGCTGGACCCTGAGCAGGAATCCAACGGAGGTCTGCAATCCGCTTTGCAGATACTTTAGATGTGGGAGGAAGGCCTTGGACTTTAAGAGGAATCCGCCGTGGTGTGGCTGGGTTAATTCTCCTTGTGTTGGCTATAGGTGCAATTACGCCCTCTGCATTCAGAAAAAGCTTCTCCCAGATGGTAGATGCGCCCTCTTCGTCAGGAGGAGGACGGAGGAGCAGGAGAAGCCGGAGATGCTGGAGTCCGGGCTTAGGATCGGCGCTGCTGAGAGGGTTAGGAAGAAGCTGGATAAGTTCGGGATCTAGGATCTGGCCACGATATAGCCAGAAACAACGATGAGCGCTCCACCTAGGATGTCGATCGGCCCTAGGAGCTGGCCTAGGAAGAATGCTCCCATTATCGCCGCGCTGAGGGGCTCTAGGTAGGTTAGGACAACCGCCTTATGCGCCTCCACCATCGCGAGTCCATAGAGATATAGCGTTACGGCCGAGCAGGTGTTCACGCTGGAGAGTATTAGCAAGAGCGTCCATTCCATCGTTGAGAGGCTCGGCGCCATAGGCCGGGACAAGGCCGCCAAGAAGACTGCCGCGAACACATATGAGTAGAATGCTGTGGTGAGGCTCGACTGCCCCTCGCGAAGCCTCTTCGAGACAATTATGAAGCCGGCGTAGCTTAGGCCCGCGAGAAGCCCATAAATGATGCCCAAGATGTCTCCGGAGGCGCCATTAAGCAGCTCCTCATGAGAGATCAGGTATATGCCGAGGATCGACATGAGCAGGGCCGCGACCGACGCTCTTCCAATCCTCTCCTTCAGGATCATGGGTGATAATATTGCTGTGAAGACTGGGCCGAGGTAGTTTAGGAGGACCGCCTCAGCTATCGGTATGAGCTTCATCGAGGAGAAGAGGAATGCCCAGCCGAGGGATAGGAGTAGGCCGTTTAGGATTAGGAGCCTCCAGCAGGACCCGATACGCGCGAGATCATGCATCCTGAAGATCACCATGAAGGGGAGAAGGATTAGCGAGGCGAGGAAGACCCTGAAGAAGGCGATTGTGAAAGCATCGAGGCTAATCATATTCACGATCACGCCATTCAGTCCCCAGATAACCGCCGCCGACGATATCGAGAGTATCCCGAGGAGCCGCGCATTCTCTCCCATTTCTAGCCTCGAGAGATCATCCGGAAGAAGTTAAAATATACTCCCTCAAGAGCTGGATAGGTGAAGTTGATGCTCATGTCGAGCGAGCTTGAGAAGCACTGGGATCCAAAGCTTGAGGAGGAGCTTCTGGAGCTTTGGAGAAGGGAGGAGATTTACAGGTTTAATCCTAGGAGTAGGAGGCCTCTCTTCCTAATCGATACTCCTCCGCCCTATCCATCTGGGAGGCCTTGGCATATTGGGGCCGCCGCCCACTACTCCCAGATAGACATGATTGCTAGGACTGCTAGGATGATGGGCTATGAGGTCTACTTCCCGATAGGGATTGATAGAAATGGCCTGCCCGTCGAGATCTATACCGAGAAGGTGAGGGGCGTCTCGATAAGGGATGTGCCGAGGGAGAAGTTCCTCGAGCTCTGCAGGGAGACCTTGGATCAGCTCGAGGCTGAGATGATAGCGCTGATGAAGCGGATGGGGCTTAGCGGAGACTTCGACAACTACTACAGGACTGATTCCGAGGAGTATAGGGCTCTTACCCAAGCCACATTCATCGAGCTTTGGAATCGCGGGCTGATCTACTCCGCCACTAGGCCGAATAACTACTGCTGGGAGTGCGGGACAACGATAGCCGATGCCGAGATAGAGTATGAGGAGAGGCCCGCGAAGCTCGTCTACATCAAGTTCAGGGTCGAGGAGGATGGAAGCGACCTGATAATCGCGACCACCCGGCCGGAGCTCCTAGCAGCATGTCAAGCCGTCATAGTGAACCCGGGCGACGAGAGGTATACTCACCTCCACTGGAAGCACGCGATCGTGCCGATATATGGGAGGAGTGTCGAGATCATCCCGCATCCGGCTGCTAGGCCGGAATTCGGGACCGGCGCCGTGATGATCTGCAGCTATGGAGACTATACGGATGTGCTCCTATTCAGGGAGCTCGGGCTCGAGGAGATAGTCGCCATAAATCAGGAGGGGAGGATGACGGAGGCGGCTGGCAAGTACGCCGGGATGAGGATCGAGGAGGCTAGAGAGGCGATAATCAGGGATCTCGAGGAGATGGGGCTTGTCGTGAAGGTTGAGGAGATAATGCATAGGACCCCGGTCTGCGAGAGGAGCAAGACGCCGATAGAGATCATACCCATGGAGGATTATTATCTGAGGCAGCTCGAGTTTGCTGAGGTCTTAAAGGAGAAGTCCGCGTCCATGAAGTTTCACCCGGAGCGGCATAGAAGGCTTCTCATAGACTGGATAGACTCGCTCCGGATAGACTGGCCGATTAGCAGGCGGAGATACTATGGGACGGAGATACCCATCTGGTATTGTGAGAGGTGTGGCGAGCCCCATCTACCGCCGCCCGGCAGGTATTATCGCCCATGGGCTGAGGACCCACCATTCAAGAGATGCAGAAAGTGCGGCCATGACGGGTTCATTGGCGAGACAAGGACCTTCGACACCTGGGTGGACTCGAGCATCTCGCCGCTCTTCATAACAAAGTATGGTCGTGATGAGCGCTTCTTCAGGAGGACTTACCCGGTCGCGATTAGGCCTCAGGGCAAGGACATCGTAAGGACCTGGCTCTACTACACGGTTCTCCGATGTTATCAGCTCACGGGCAAGATGCCCTTCAAGCACGTCTGGATAAGCGGGACAGGGCTTGATGAGAAGGGGGAGAAGATGAGCAAGAGCAAGGGGAACGTGATAGACCCGGCGCCAATAATCGAGAAGTATGGAGCAGACAGGTTCAGGTTCTGGTGCGCTCAGGAGTCGAGCCTAGGAGAGGATTTCAGGATCTCGGAGGAGAGGATAGCGAATGCGGGGAAGTTCATAACAAAGTTCCTCAACATCGCGAGATACGTCTCACTATTCCCGAGACCTAGGAGGGCGGAGCTCACGCCGACAGACAGGTGGATTCTCGCCGAGCTTGCAGAAACAGCCCGTAAATGCTATGAGGGATACCGCGACTTCAACTTCTTCATACCAGCAACCACGATAAGAAACTTCACCTGGAACATATTCGCCGACCACTATATTGAGATGTCGAAGCAGAGGGCTTATGGCAGGGGGTTCTCGAAGAGCGAGCAGAAGGCTGCATGGTATACGCTCCATGAGGTTCTCAGGACCATTCTCCTCCTTCTAGCGCCGATCACTCCATTTATCACCGACTATATCTGGAGGAAGCTATATTCCAAGAAGAGCATCCACCTCGAGAGGTTCCCAAGGGTGAGATGGAGCCGAGCATACTCGAAGTATACGGACGCGATAATAGAGTTCAACTCAATGGTCTGGAGAATGAAAAAGGAGAGAGGGTTATCGCTGAGGGATCCAATAGGGGTTGAGATACCGAGGAAGCTTAAGCCCTTCAAGAAAGACTTGATCGCGATGCATAATATCGTGATGCACTAGCCTACTTCACCTCGATCTTTCGCAAGGCCTCGAGGATTATCTTCGCGGCTTTCCTGACGCTATCCTCGAGCTTATCCGCAGTCAATATAGGCGTCTCCCGCACCACGTTATTGCTCAGAATGAGGAGGGCGCCCGACTTTATCCCCCTCATCCTCGAGACCCCGAATAGGGCAGCACACTCCATCTCTATCGCTATGACCCCCCTCTTAGCCCACTCCATCGCAAACTCATGACTCTCAGCATAGAATGCATCATTAGAGACCACAGCCCCGATCCTGAAGGTCACGCCACTCCTCCTCGCCTCCTGGACAAGGGCCTCCAAGACCTCGTAGTTCGGCGCCAATGGTAGATGAACCCCAGGAGCATATGTTGCTAGAACACCGTATGTGGAGAGGCTGGCAACAGCATCTGGTATAACAAGCTCCCCAGGCTCCATGTCTGGCAGAAGGCCGCCCGCGGTCCCCAGCCTCACGATCACCTTCGCTCCGAGCATTATCAGCTCCTCGAAGGCTATCGCGGATGATGGGCCGCCAATACCATGACAGGCCACCGAGACCCTGACACCACCATACTCACCCGTATAAACCGGAAATCCACGATGAAGATTCACAGGTCTCGCATTATCGAGAAGCCTCGAGACCTGCTCCACCCTTGCAGGATCACCAACAGCTATAACCCTCTCAGCAACCTCACCAGGCTTAGCGAGAATATGATAAGGACCACCCATAACCATTTACAAATAAGTTAAGACAGTCCACTTTTATTTTTTGCTTTTGTTTTAGGAGGATTTATTTCTATGGAAGAAGATTATTAAACAGTGGACGAACCTTCGCCTATTAAACTCCTTTAAGGAATGTATAAAAGAACCTCACTCTCTATACAGACACAATGCTCACAAAATAATCAAGGAAGTTAAGGATGATGAAAGATATGCGATGATATATAGATCGGCATGCGATGCGATAGGAGTCAGGGACAGCGCTGAAATCGCAATATTAACGGCAACAAAGCATTAAAAAGGGCGTGGCAACAGCGGCAAAAGTAGCGTAAGCTGGCCGGCGGGCAGTAAGAGTCGGAGTGCCGGTGGTAATTTGATGGTCCCGCCATGGGCTCCCGTGGTGGTTCGCCCATAACACCAGCCGGGCCGACTACGATGGCTCGTCGGCCAGCCCACCCCCATTACCCCCTTTTTTCCTAGATTTAGTTCAACATCAAACTTAGTAAGAGTTCTTGTCAGAGGTCATGAATGAGCACTATCAAAAAGATCTGAACGTTTATCAGATATTAATGTTGGCTGCCCGCATAGAAATGACCAAGGCATATTATGGATATTTGGAGGCAGGCTTCTTCATAATAGGGTTTGTGAAAGTTGGTGATGAGCTTGTTAGAGTTGGGTTTTATAGGAGCTTGAAACATCTAGAGAATGAGATTGGCGCATATCATCATCGTCCAAGGCTTGATCTCGGCGAGTTCCGGGAGCTTATCCAGGACCTCAGGGCCTATCTCTCGGGGGAGCATGTTGTCTTCGATTATCCATTTAGGCTTGAGCGCCCGGAATTTGAGAGGAGGGTTCTGCTGAAGGTTAGGGAGATACCATATGGCGAGACACGGAGCTATAGCTGGGTTGCGGGTGAGGTTGGTAGGCCGGGGGCTTGGAGGGCTGTCGCCAATGCACTGGCGAGAAACCCGATCGCGATAATAATCCCATGCCATAGGGTCTTGAGAAAGGATGGCAGGATAGCTGGAGGCGGCTTCGGCAAAAAGGTGAGGGAGTATCTTCTGAGGCTCGAGGGAGCGCTCCCGAGAAAGTGAGCCTCATTTCAGGATCTTCCCCGTATCCATGTACCAGAGGTAGAGGTCGAGCTCGGCTAGGCTCAGGCCAAGCCTCCTCGCCAGCCCTCTTAGGATGTTCTCGATCTCAAGATACCGCTTTCTCGTGAGAGACTTGAACTCGCCTATCACGCCATATCTCCTCAGCACCCTGAGCACGTGGAAGTCTATTATCGCCACATCCCGGTATCCTAGGTTTCTGAGGAGGTGGCTCGCCTCCTTCATCCCGAGACCGCGAATATTCTCTACGAGCCAATCTCTAAGCTCATGCTCGCTCCGTCCCGATCTAAGAACCTCAAGTATTATGGGAAGCCCCATCCTCGCCTCAACGATGTATCTCGCTCGTGCCTCGGGGAACCTGTGGCCTAGCCTCCTCAGCTCCTCGGCAAGCTCCTCCACGCCAAGGCTCATCAGCCTCTCACCAAGCTCCTCCACAATCCTGAGGCTCCCCGATGCCGTGAAGTTTGCGGCGAGAATGCAGAAGACTATCTCCCTGAACACGTCCTCAGCCGGCCTTGAGAGAGCTTCCTTGAATGACTTGATCCTAGACTCAACAACCCGCCTCACATCCACCCTTGACATCAGCTTCTCCAGATC
>Ga0185307_1000304_pt1 | contig 32249 bp, 32 predicted proteins | sample LHCtaG_FD_128010 | JGI IMG/M metagenome (GOLD analysis project Ga0185307, IMG submission 128010) | Hot spring microbial communities from Little Hot Creek, USA to study Microbial Dark Matter (Phase II) - LHC4sed_matched (SPADES... | ecosystem: Environmental > Aquatic > Thermal springs > Hot... | reverse complement strand
GGCGAGCGAGGTCTCCAGGAGAAAACCTATTATCGCGCTTAAGGCTGGGCGCACCTCCGCTGGTCGCAGGGCTGCCGCTTCACACACAGCCGCGCTAGCTGGAGTGGACGAGGTATACAATGCAGCATTCGAGAGAAGCGGCATCATCAGGGCTATGGATATGGAGGAACTCTTCGACTTCGCGAAGGCGTTTGTATACCAGCCGCCGCCCAGGGGGCCGCGCGTAGGTATACTAACAGACGGTGGCGGTGCAGGAGTCATGGCTGCTGACAAGGCCGAGGAGGTAGGGCTTGAGGTACCAGTTCTGGAGGGAGAGACCCTTGAGGAGCTTGAAGAGCTGAAAAGGAGGGGGGAAATACCGGCTTTCGCCCAGGTGTCAAACCCCGTAGACCTCACCGGCTCCGTAACAACGGAGATGTTTGTCAAAGCTCTCGAGATCATGCTCGAAAGCAAGGAGCTAGACGCTGTGGTCGTCTTGGCACTGCACCAGGTGCCAGGTGTACCAGACCCGGTCGAGCTAGCTAAGAGGCTGGCGGAAATCGCCTCCAGGTACACGAAGCCCGTGCTCGCCGTGGATACAGGCTGGAGCGAAGCCGCCATCCTTGAGAGAAGAGAGTTCGAGAAAAAAGGAGTCCCCGCATACCCGACACCCGAGAGAGCCGTAAAAGCCCTCGGAGCCCTTTATAAGTACGCTCAGTTCCTAGCCAGAGCCAGCGCCTACGAGAGCTACCTCCTCTCCTTCTTGAGGTTTAGGGAAAAACACTTCACCAGTAGTAAATAAGGAAGAAAGAAAGTTTAATAATAGTAACCCTCTCCCCATCCTACTTTTAGGAAGTCTCAATGACGCTGGTACCCGAGAAGCTAGCACGCTTCAGGATCGTTGTGCCCTCGGAGCATGAAGCAGAGCTTCTAGCCGCTTTGCGGGCAGTGGCAAAGGTTCACCTTGAGGAGCCTCTCCAGGAAGGCTCCACGCTCCCCGAGCTCTTTGTAGAAGTTCTTGAAGGGAGGGTAACACCCAGCACGCTGAATTTCGAGGAAGCATTATCAACAGCCAGGAAGGTTCTCAGAGAGAAAGACCCTCTCCTTCTGAAGCTCGAAGAACTTTTCACCGAGTACAAAAAGCTACAAGTACTCCGCGATGAGAAGCTACAGGTATTGCGCATTCTCGCTGAGCAGCTAAAGGCATTAGGAGTAAGTCCCAGTAATTTACGCCGGGAATTCCACGGAGTCATAATCGATGCGGTATTGACCAGTGAGGAGAGTGTAGGCACCGCCTTGGGAGAGCTCCTCAGAGTCGGCTGTAGCGTGCGGAAGCTAAAACTCGCTCCGGGAGAGTATGTCCTGCTACTAACATACCTGACAACCATGGCGGAGAGAGTTGAGAACATAAAGAAAAAGTATTGTTCGCCATTGGATCTCCCTGAGTGGTTTTATGATGACTATGACAAAGTCAGGAAGAGACTGGAGGAGGAGGAGCTCAGGATTAGGAAGGAGGCGCTGGACATTCTCCTGAGCATAGCATCAGCTATACGAGATGCCCTAGAGTTTGAGAAAATATCACGGGAAGAGATTCTGGAAAAGGTTCATCGTGCTGTGGAGAGCGTGAGAGAAGAGCTACCCAGGCTGGAAAACACCCTGCTAAGAGTGATCTCACTACACCTTGCAGTCCATGCTCATGAGAAAGGAACGAGAGCGCTTGAAACGCTAGGTCTCGATAAGAAGCTTACTCCCATCGTGGACGGCGTGTTAGGTGAGAAGAAACTCGATGATAAGCTAGTGAAAAAAGCCTTAGGTAAATACGCGAAGGACGAATTGATCTCAGAGATGCTATACAGCTTAAAAATTTATAATTCATTGCTAATCGCTAAGCAGCTTGTCTCTGAAGCAAAACAAATTACTGATAGTGAAAAGACCTACTGTATTATCTGTGGCACAGATGATCTTGAACAAGACCTAAAGGCACTGCTTGGAGAAAATACCAGAATTAAGATGAAGCTTGAAAAAGAGAGTGATGACTTTTACGCAGCCCTATTAGAGGGTGATCAAAAGGATCTAGAAGAGATAGCTAAAGCGTTAAGAAAAAGATTTACTATTGTAGCTCTTTTGTACAGGTCAGGAGTAGAAAGCCTTGAGAAGCAGATTGCAGATAGCTTAAGCTCGAAGAAGGCTGAACTGTTAGCGAACATAATTTACATTAATGTTTCTAAAAATAAGAGGAAGGGTGATCTAATTAAAGTGCTGACGCGCCTGGGGAGGCAGGACCTCTACAAGCTATGGCAGTCTTATAGCAGTCTAGGTACAACTGCTGAGCAAGCTCTCTTGAGTTGGCACTTCCAGCTAAAAGAGATAATATCAAACGCCGAAGACGCTGTGAGGAAAATTAGAGAAGTTGACGAGGAGACAGCCCTGCTCCTAGGGGTTCCTCTGCACGAGCTCTCCGATGCGTTAAGCGGGGCCGTTAGCAAGCTAAAGGATACTCTCCAAAAGGTGCATCACGTGCTGCAGCACTCGGCGCTCATAGAGTCTTCTCTCAAAGTTAGGTCCATGTTGAGGGAGTTGAGGATAATGAGAGAGAGACGAGTAACCATCGTCGAGGGCTACATCCCGGCTGGGGAAAAACAGAGGATGGAGGAGGCTATCCGCAAAATGGTTCCAAGAGTGCTTTATTTCAGAGCCGCGGAAGTCCCCCGAAGCGAGCCGGCCCCTACGTACATAGAGAAAAGAGGGCTGAGAAAGTACTTCTACTCGCTAACCTCTCTGCGAGGAATACCATCTTACGGGGAAATAGACCCAACTCCCTTCTTCACAGCGCTCTTCGTGGCTATGTACGGGATGATGTTCGGAGACGTTGGGCATGGACTCGTCCTAGCTCTCTTCGGTGCGTGGCTGATGAAAACCCGGTACAGGTTATTAGGTATAAGTGAGAGGGGGGCCGCCTCTCTCGGTGCGCTAGCTCTACTGGCGGGAATTTCATCGATTGTTTTCGGTGCATTGTACGGCTTCTCAGTATTCCTGAAGCCTTTAGCGCACCCAATACTAAGCCCAATCCATGATATCTATGGAATGATGGCTGTTGCGATATGCTTCGGTATCGCACAGCTTATGTTGGCAATGCTCCTGAACTTCGTGAACCGGGTAATTGCGGGAGACTTGACTGGGGCGATCTTCAGCGGCATGGGAGGCATGGGGATACTGTTCTACTCAACGGGCGTAGTGGTAGGCTACCATATAGTGACAAGCGGCTTTAACCTAGGTGTCCTCTCGGCACCACAGCTGCAGCCTTTCGTATACCTCCTCTTAGCATCCATGCTTGCAGTACTGGGGCACGGCTTCTTCGAGTGGAGGAAGGCTGGGAGCTCTGAGAAACTAATACATGCGGTCTCAGAGGTTTTAGAGATGATCATAGCTTTGCCAGCCAACACCATGTCCTACCTGCGGCTGGCAGCATTCGCGATGGCTCACGAAGTCTTCGGGATTCTGGCTGAGTATATGAGCGCGACGGCCGGCGAGCTAACCAGCTACCTGGCGGCGAACATCCTAGTACTCGCTATAGAAGGCATAGCCGTAGGTATACAGGCAATGAGGCTAGTATTCTACGAGTTCTCAGGCAAGTTCTTCAAAGGAGGGGGTACCGAGTTTAGACCCGCCTTCATCGCGGTGCGGTAGCGAATGACAAGTAGCAGGGAGAGCAGGAGCAGCAGGCACTAGATAAAATTTAAATAGAACCTTTTTTGGAAAACCGCTGTGCATACCAGAAACATCCCAAAAAAAGTGCTGATAGTTTTTGCTATAACCAGCGTGGCCATACTAGTTATTGCTGGAAGTACCTTAGCGCTAGCAGCTCTAAAGATCTCGTCCTCCGCTGGTACTACTGCGGCGCAGGAGGAGGCGGCTCCTCGCGGGCTGGAATACCCGGAGGCAGCAGCCATCTGGGGAGGAGCTGTTGCAGTAATAGGCTCTACAATGGCTTCAAGCCTTGCTCTACGTGAGATTGCTCGGGCAGGCTTTGCAGCTTCCGCCGAGAAGCCGGAGCTCGCAGTCTGGATAGTGGTGATGGGGGGGCTTGCTGAGGGCATCGCGATATATGGGCTTCTCGTAGCGATAATAATCCTAGGTAAAATATAATGGGGTTTAAATGACTGAAGTTTTTAAAGAAGAATTAAATTGCTAAGAATAACCTTCTCTGGTATTCTAAGTTCCTTACCGAGAAGTATTTTTTCAAGGTTTTGGGCTTCTATTAAAAGCAGGTGGTTTAAAATATAAATATATGCTGGGTCTAGAGGATGCGTTCTGATCCCCTTTAGTACGCGTGAGACTAGCATTCTTGTACCTTTTTGTAGTATTTCCGTTGTCGATGTACCTTCAAGGCTTTCAAGGAGCTCACTTTGCACTTTGAGTTCAGGAGCATACGACTCGATAAGATAGTGTACCGTATTCTCCGAGAGAAGCTTCACCCAGTATACATATCTGACTGTGAAGTCACTTGAAACAAGATCCATTAGTGCTGCAATAATATCTTTTCGCCATTTAAGATTTGTAATGATGCTTGTGAGGTACCTGTAGTATAATATTTCGAGTAGAGCCTCCCTCTCAGCGATAAGCCCCGTAGTAAAGCCAGGAGTTTTAGGGGCCTTCAGCGGTGTGTCTGAAAGAGCCTCCCAAATAGAGACCTCCGAGCCTAGAGACCTTAACTTCTCTAAGCCTAAAAGGCGGCCATAGGGGTAATACAGCACTGGTCTTTGGTACCCGGCAATGAAGCGGAGATGGAATTTAATGTTCTCTACCTCAAGCCGATCAAGAAAAGTGAAGGTTAGATCCGAAACTTTTGGTATTTTAGTGAGTGGGGCAATTCTATCTATGTAAACCTTGTATACTTTTTCGAGTTTCTTCTCCAGAGGATCTTGCTCTGATATATAAGCGTAGTCGGGAAACTCCCAGATTTGCTTCGTGCCTGCTACGAGAGCCTGATAGTCCTGCTTGGAAAGAAGCCTGGATTTTATCCCGTGTGCTCGTACTACTGCATATGTCTCCATGAGCTCATACCCCTTTGAGCAATTTTACTCTTACGAAATCCTCAAGCTCCTCTTCGAGAACTCTTTCCTCCACTCTGCGTAGCGTGTCCTGGAGGAGTGGGATCACGTTCTTCTCCAGGCTGTTCACAATCCTGTTGACGTAGGAGAGCTGTTCGCTTATTTTCTCGACGGCTACCTCCATGTTCGCGACTTCGATCAAGCTCTTCACGGCACTCCAGAGCTCCTCTATAGCTGAGCGGTAATCTGGATCGGTTACCTTAGAGAGGTCAGGCTCCTCAATAATCCTAGCCTGCGGCACCGGTACGCCTTGATAGCTAACTATTACTCCAGCGACCTTAGGGGGTTTGACCAACGAGACTATGGACCTGAAGTCGTGCTCGCCTCTAGTCACGCGTAGTGCTGTGATCCTCCTGGATGCTTCGAGGAATGCGCTCTCGGCTTCTGACCGCTTCCGCAGCTCTTCAAGCATGGTGAGCAGCTCTTTAGCGAGCTGATCCCTCCTCATCTGAAGAATGTCCTTACCCCTCTGCACCAGCTCGAGCCTGCGCCTTAGCAGCTGCAATGTGCCCCTGGAGGCCGGCAGGAACCTGAGCTCGCTGTACATCGTGCATCAGCCCCTGTACTTGGGGTGGTACTTCTCGATGATCCTCCTAGGTATCCTCACGAGCTCCTCCTCGGGCAGTATCGACAGCACCTCCCAGCCCCTGTCGAGAGTCTCCTCGACGCTTCTGTTCTCGTAGAAGCCCTGGTTCACGAACTTGTTCTCGAACTCCTCCGCGAACTTCAGGTACCTCCTCATCCTCTCACTGAGACCAATCTCGCCGATCACCCTGGCCAGGTCCCTGGCCTTCACCCCCCTCGAGTAGGCATCGTAGAGCTGGTCGGCCAGGTAGCGGTGATCCTCCCTCGTCTTCCCGGGGCCTACGCCGGCCTTCATGAGCCTGCTGAGGCTGGGTAGAATGTTCACGGGCGGGTAGATACCCTGGCTGTAGAGCTCCTGGCTGAGGAATATCTGCCCCTCCGTAATGTAGCCCGTCAGATCCGGGATGGGGTGCCTGAGGTCACCGCCGGGCATCGTGAGTATGGGGAATAGTGTTATGCTGCCCTTCCTCCCCTTTATCACCCCCGCTCTCTCGTATATGGTCGCTAGGTCGCTGTAGAGGTAGCCGGGGTACCCGAGCCTGCCCGGTATCTCGCCTCTCGCAGAGCTAACCTCCCTGAGGGCCTCGCAGTAGTTCGTCATATCCATCATGATGACGAGCACGTGCATGCCGAGGTCGAAGGCAAGGTACTCCGCGACGGTCAATGCTATCCTCGGCGTCATTAAGCGCTCCACAGCCGGGTCGTCTGCCAGGTTGATCACCGCGGTCATCCTGTCGATAGCACCTGTCTCTCTGAACTGCTCTAGGAAGAACTCCGCCTCAGTCTTCCTGAGACCTATCCCCGCGAAGACCACGGCGAACTGCTCGCCCTCACCGCGCACAGTAGCCTGCCTCGCCACCTGTGCTGCGATCATGTTGTGAGGTAGCCCTGAGACGCTGAATATAGGCAGCTTCTGGCCTCTCACAAGGCTGAAGAGACCGTCAATGACGGATATACCGGTCTGCACGAAGTCGTGGGGATACTCCCTCATAACAGGGTTTATCGGGGCCCCGGTTATCTCCCTCATCTCCCCTGAGAGGACCGGCGGGAGGCCGTCTACCGGCTCGAAGCGCCCATTGAAAACTCTCCCCAAGACGTCTTCGGACAGCCTGATCTTGAAAGTGGTGCCTGTCAGCTTCACCAAAGTATCCGTTTCCAGCCCTTCCCTGTCGCCCAGCACTTGTATCACTGCCGTGCCTACGCTTGTGTCGAGGACCCTGCCAACTCTCTCCCGCCCGTCCTTGCCGAAGATCAGGACTACCTCGTCGTAGGCGGCTTCTTCGACGCCGTCGAGGACGAGGAGGCTGCCTCTGATCTCCCTTACTCCTCGGTAGATCTTGCTGCTGATCCTTGGCACGACGTGCTGGAGTAGCTCGTCAGGCACCCGCGACCACCCCTGCTGTGCTTTCCAGGGTTACTCCGTGCCTCTTAGCGATTTCCTCCAGTTTAGCCATAACCCTGCTGTAGAGCTCCTTGACTGCCTCCAAGCCCCTCTCGTCCTCCTTCACCTGCATCATCTCATAGATCTCGGGCAGCCGCAGTATCTCTTCTATAGAGACCCTCTTCCTGATCAACTCATAGGCTCTGTCGTAGAAGTCCATCATCATCTTGAGGAGCCAGTACTGCTTCTCCGGCTTGCAGAAGACATCCTCGCCCTCCAGCGCCGTCTGCCTCAGGAACCCTTCCTTGATTACCTCCGAAGCGAGCAGGATCAGCCTCTGGTCGTCCGGAAGCGCGCTCTCGCCGACAACCGAGGCTATGGCTTCGATCTCGCTGGCGATAGTCAGCAGCCTGAGAGCCTTCCTCCTGTACTGCGGGAAGTCGGGAGCCACGTTCTTGACCCACCACCTCTCCACGACGTCAGCGTACTGGCTGAAGCTCCTCAGCCAGTTCACGGCGGGGAAGTGCCTCCTGTAGGCGAGGTCTGTGTCGAGGGCCCACATGGTGCCGACGAAGCGCAAGGTGTGGATTGTCACAGGCTCGTTGAAGTCGCCGCCCGGCGGCGAGACCGCGCCCAGGACGGTGACGGAGCCCTCCCTCTCAGGTCTGCCGAGAGCCTTAACCCTGCCACCCCTCTCGTAGAACTCCGCGATCTTGTCGGGTAAGTAGGCTGGGTAGCCGCGCTCCACAGGCAGCTCGCCTAGCCTACCGGCGATCTCCCTCACCGCCTCAGCCCACCTGCTAGTGGAGTCGGCTATTAGGGTAACGTCGTAGCCCTGGTCTCTGTAGTACTCGGCGATCGTCACCCCCATGTAGATCGATGCCTCGCGAGCGGAAACCGGCATGTTTGAGGTATTGGCTATCACTATGCTGCGCTCGATAATGGGCCTCCCCGTCTTGGGGTCTTTCAGTGCGGGAAACTCCTTCAGCATTTCAGCGATCTCGTTACCCCTCTCCCCGCACCCTATGTAGACCACGATCTGCGAGAGGCTATACATAGAGATCTTGTGCAGCGTAACCGTTTTTCCCGTACCGAAGCCACCGGGGATAGCGCCCGCACCACCCTTGGCCACCGGGAAGAATGTGTCTAGCACTCTTTGACCTACAAGCAGGGGCACGTCGCTGGGCAGCCTCTCCCTGTAGGGCCGTGGCTGCCTCACGGGCCACTCCTGCTTCATGTACACAGGTACCTCAGTACCATTAGACTCCAATACGAGTACGGGTTCCTCTACTGTGTAATCCCCCTCTGGGGCAACCTCTTTCGCTACACCACTCACGCCGGGAGGCACTATCACACGGTGCTCGATAAGCGGCGTCTCCTGCACCACCCCTACCACGTCGCCGGGACCCAGCCTCTCGCCTCGGGACACAGTAGGCTTAAAGTGCCACCGTTTGTTCCGCGGGAGCGATGGGACCTTTACACCCCTCCTGACAAAGGGGCCCACGAACGCTGCTATATCCTCGAGAGGTCTCTGCACTCCGTCGAAAACCCTCCCGAGAAGGCCCGGCCCCAGCTCTGCCACGAGCAGCCTACCCGTGGCGACAACCGGTTCCTTGGGTTTCAACCCGCTGGTGTCCTCGTATACTTGTATGGCGAAGTAGTCCCTGGACACGCGCACAACCTCTCCCAGAAGCCCCTCCTCGCCGACGTAGACCACCTCTCCGAGCTTGATGTCCTCTACGCCCTTAGCGAACACAACAGGCCCTGAGATCCTCACGATGATGCCTTTCCTTTCTCTCACGGTCACCCTCCTCAACCAGGTAGTAACAGAGATTAATGTTTTCCCCTCTCGAGTAGCGGAGATGAGGAAGGGAAGGCGGTTGAGGGTATACACGCTGTTGCTCGCGGCGGCAATCATAGTACCTCTATTTCACAAGACCTACTACTTGAGGATCGAGTACGTAGTTAAGGGGGAGGGGGTTGTTGGCCCCGAGGTCTTCTCGAGGCACTTCCTCCTGGCCCCAACAATCGAGCAGTTCCAGGAGAGAGATTATGCGCAGATTTACGTCAACGGCGTGCCTGTCAGCTTCTCTGTAAGGGGAGACAGCGAGGGTAATGAGTATGCAGATCCGGGTTCTGTCTCCTTTTCGGGGGCTGTGAACATAACCCTCGTGCAGAGGATTAAGGTCGCAACATCTCCCTTCAGGGGTAAGTGGATCCTCCGAGGGGGGATTGCGTGGGATGAGGTCAAGGGGGGAAGCCGCCTTGGTGGCTTCTGGAAGTGCAACTCCTCTAGCAGGTCGTTCGAAGATTTAGCCACTCTGTCGAACCAGCTGAGAAGATCTAGCAGCAGTGTTGACCAATTTATCGTAAACGTGATTCGATGGACGCTCGAGAGATTCACCTACTCTGAGCGGGAAGAGGGGGGCGTGATGTGCCCCGCTGGGTTCATGGAGAGGATGACAGGCTCCTGCGGGGATGTACACGCCTTTATAGCGGCGCTGCTCAAAATACAGGGAGTGGATGCCTCCCTCATCTACGCCTACATCGTCTTCCCAGAAGCCACTCAAAGCATAACCGCGGGCACCACCTCTTTCACCCTGGAGGGTGCATACCCCCACATCTTCGCGTTGGTGAACATCTCGGGTATCCTGCTGCCGATAGACCTGACAGCTAGTACGGGTAGCTCACCTGCGGATAAGGTTTCGAGGGCCAGCGTGAATGCTCTCGACAATATCATAATCCTTTACCGTGTGAGCAGCAGCGATCCGAACGACTACCTTCTGGTGTACACTCCCTCAGGCGCGCAGGAGGTCAGGCTGTCAATCCGCGTGTTGACTGATAGCTGGGAGGAGGTTAAGCACTACGCGGTACTCGTTGCAGGCTTAGCATTGCTCCTGCTTCTACTGAGGGAGGGGCGTGCTACTTCAGCCTGAAACCGCAGAAGGGGCATATTAAGTGGAGGTCCCCGTAGGGCAGCTCGCGACCGCACTGAGGACACGTGGGAGGACGTGCGAGCGGTGCCTGCGGCGTTTGGATTCTCGGGGTAGGCCTTGCTGGCTGTACAACCGTCTCGTGACTCTGCGAGACAGCTACTGTAGTGACTGTGGGCTGCACTGCGACGGGTGAGGAGCGTGGCGCGCGCAGTGGTTGCTGTGTAGGAGGTCCTGAGGGAAATGGTGTATGTGCAGCTGGCATAACAGGCTTCACGAGCACCTGAGTTCCTTCAGCAGCACGAGAAATCTCTCTCACAGGGGGCAGGTTAGCTGACGTAAGCCTCACGTAGAGCTTGTACGCGTAAGCATCTGCTACGCGCCTCGCCACCTCGTAACTTGTGTACGTGCACACAGACACTGCGAGCGCAGCGGCAACGAACGGGGATACGAGCACCATATCCGCGGCTGGGATGAGAAGCGGAATCAGTGCTAGAAGTAAGGATGCTACGACGCCAGCAATAGCGATTATCATCACTAGCTGCCGAGCTTTAGCAATAATTCTGCTGAAAAGCTCATCTGGAGATGGATCCCTCCCGCTGATCCCGGAGTCTTGCCTCGGCCTAGCCGAGCCTTTACTAAAGCGCACGAAAACCCGCCTCCCGCGCTAGCGCTGGGCTAGGTAGTGGCGTGCGCTGAAATAAGCTTTTTCACTATAGCCTTCTCCCCGTCCATCTCGAGCTCCACCATAGAGCTTTTATCGATAGCTTCCACGAGCTCATCCTCTATCGCGAGCTTTGGTCCTGTCAAATTGACCTCTAACCCCAGTAGCTCACTGAGCTCACGTAGAGTGTACGTGAGCTCCCTCACCCTGCTTTTCGCATCGACGATCTCGTCCTGAACCTCTGAGAGAAGCTTCACAACTTGCAGCAGAGCTTTCCTATGCTTCTCGTCGATATCCTTAGAGAGAGCGAGGTCCTCTACTATCTCAACAGCCTTTAGGATCTTCGCCCGAATGCTCATACAACAACCATTGAGGAGAGGCTGTAACCGCTCTAATCAAGAGCTACGATTGGCGAGAGAGGTACTACGAAAGTACTGCGACCATAGCACGCAGGACTTAAACCCGCCGGTGGAGTCAAATTCCACCGCAAGTTTCAGCGCCAGGGCGTTGTAGAGAAAAGCCTTAAGCAGGGAGCACCCTCCCTCCGCATACCTTTCAAGGATTGCGATGCGGAGCCAGGCAGGTGGCTGAGGCGAGGGGTTAAGTACACTCAAAACTTTGCTGCTGAGGGACATGCTTCTCAGCAGCTCCGAGTATTCGAGCTTTACCACAGCCCTCTTCAAGGATTGAGCACTCTTTCTAGCAGCTGCGGCGAGGTCGGCTCTAGTCTCTATAGCCCTGCATAGTAGTATGAGGAAGGCTGAGAAAGAAACAAGGTAGGCCGCGAGCGCTGAAGCTTGTACTGCAAGCTGTTGCGCAAAAGCCAGAGGTGCGAGACCCATCACCAGGGTGAGAGAGAGGAAAATGGCGTCTTTACGCCTGAAGTGCTCTAGTTCGTGCTCTATAACCGCGGAGAGTTCTTCGGGCTCAAGGTCTACCAGAAGCTCGGCGTTGAGAACTATATTCGAGTATCTACGAGAGAAACCTAGCGAGAGAGCGGTTATCTCTGGTACCGAGGTTATGTACAGCGCGATCCTCTCATCGTCACCGAGCATAGTGTTGAGGTCGAATTCGAGTAGCCTTACTTCACGTACAGGAACACCCCACTCCTCTAGCGTCCTCCTGACCTCGTTCACATCTAGGCGAGCTACAGGGTGCTTGGATATGCTTGCCTTAGCCAGTAGAGCAGAGGTGTACACCCTGTCGTCTAGCCTCTCCAGCACTACTTTGTAGACCCTTACCTTTTGACCTCGTGGAATTTTCCAACGGGGTATGGCGCGCAGTATCAGGAAAGGTGAGATGAGGGTGGCTGCGAAAGTGACCAGGCACAGCGATAAGAGCACGCTTAGGGAGAAATCCGCTCTTACAACGGCGCTCAGAAACCAGTGAAGCACGATGAATAGAGCTGAGAAGATAGCCGCTCTCACACCACTGCGCGTGAGTATCGCTGCGGCTTTGCCCTCCGTGTCCGGTACTGAGCTATCCCCAACAAACACTAGGAGAAGCTCCGGGCTGCGGCTTTGCTTACACAGCTCAGACAGCTTCCTTAAGAGAAGCCTAAGCAAGTGCCTAAGAGCCTGCTCAGACCCAGAGGCTATGCCGACTTCGCCTGGTGTGTAGTGCACCAGGACCGTGGCCCTGCCGATATTTACGAGTAAACATGCATAGTTCCTCTTTACAAGCATCCTAGGAATGTCGAGGCTTCCTGACTCGTGCAGGGGGAGGACGATTTTTTCAAGAAAATCTCCTACCCCGTGGGAGCAGGCTGGTGGGAGAAAAAGCTTCTTAGCGTACATTCTCAGATACGCTCACTCAAGCTCTATCTCTGCCTCCTCTTTGCGCTTGCTTCTGCTGAAGGCTGCCCCGGCGACAAGCGCCGAAGCTACTCCGACGGCAGCGGCTGTTGTGGCCGTGACCGGCCCCAGCAGCGGGAGCTCGAACAGTATACCCATGTTCACGTCCAGTACGGTGTCGGTAGAGAGACTTACGGTCTGCTGTGCTGAGACGCCTTTGTACTCAGCCTTCACGACGTAAGTGCCTTCTGGCAGCTGTGTGAAGAACACGCGCCCGTTATCGTCTGTCTCAAGGGACTGCGTGTACCCGCTCTGCCCGCTCACAGTGACCTGTGCTCCTGTGACCGGCGAACCGAGCGCCGTTTTAACATTAACCTGTAGGTCGTAGAGCGCGCAGGGTATCGTGATCTCCTGCTCCATCAGCGTACCAAGTACGATCTCACCAGCAGTCGAGCCCTTGTACTTGACTGCTACCCGGTAGACGCCCGGTGCGTAAATCTTGACTGTTGCCACGCCGTCTACACCGGTCACGCCGGAAATCTTGAGAGGTCCCTCCACCGTCACCTCGGCACCGGCCACCGCCCTGCTCTTAGCATCCACGGGCTTAATGCGCAAGGGGCTCCACTCGACGGCTATCGTGTATACACCCTCGTCGACCTTCGCCCCGTTCTTCACCTGAACGGCCACTTCGTGATCCTCCACGATGATAGTTCTCCACTCACCATCCCAGCTAGCCGTGTAATTCTCGAAGCCTGTTACTGTTATCCCGCTCGGCAGGGTGACGGACTTTATTCTTGCAAGGACTGGCACCTGCACGACCAGGAAGGCTGCGTACGCGGCGCCGAGGTCCTTCTGGCTAACCGTTATCTCGACTCCTTTCGACGTCCACGTGCCAGCCTCCCGGAAGTAGACAGGTATCGCCAGCAGCTGCACGTCATGCTTGCCGAGGTTTGTCACCTTCACTGTGTTGCCGTAGACGAGGTACGCTCTAATCCAGTAGTGCAGGAGCAGAGGGGGTATCAGCAGCGATGCACCCCGCACCTCGAACTCGTCCTTCTTTTCAGCGACGAAGTTGGCCAGGTCGCCCTCCACTTGGACATAGTTGTTGTCAAGAGGTCCTGGAGCCACGCTGTAAGCGACGATAATCCAGCCGAGAGGCTTCCATCCGGCCTTGGCTCTGAGCGCAAGGGTTTTGCTGCCCTTCGCTGGCAAGGTCTGCTCGATGAAGTCCTCCTCTATGACGAGCATCGCGCTGGGCAGTATATAGGCATCGTTCCTTTCAACCTTCACGGTGTACTTGCCGAAGCCTATCCGTGAAGTTTTGATCTCGACGTGCTTAGGATCTACCTTCACTACGCCAGCGCCCAGAGCCTCCTGGCTCTTGATGTCAAGCAGATTCTCACCCTCCGGGCCCAATACCTGCTTAACCGCGTAGGGTGCGTAGTTGTCAAGAGTGATCTTAAGCGTAACATCCTTGAAACCTGTACCCGTGAACTCCGATGTGTCAACTTCTATGCTACCGCTGAGGGGGTACCACGTAGTCCTCCTCATCACCGTTAGCGTGCGCACCTTGCAGGTGCCGTTATAGCCATTGGAGCCAAGGCTCACCTCCCCGTTATATGAGAGAACGGACTCGAGAACCCCCATCCGCTCGCTCTTCTTGTCGTACTTCAACGGCTGAACACCCTGCGGAGCACCTCCTTCGAAAATTACGACGAACCTGTCCAGGGTAAAGCCCGGCAGCGGGCTCGCGCTCATCAGGGTTATCACGCTCTTGCTGCTGAAGTCCAGCTCGTAGGTCTCCTCAACAGTCACCAAAAGGTCTGCCCGCGCGTAAAAAGCTGGTACCTGTAGAGACGGCACGGCTAGTACAGCAGTGAGTGCCAGACACGCCAGCAGGAAGCCCAGCACTAATTTTACCTTCATGCGCTCTCCTTAGCTATCACGCTACCCAGGGCGGAAAATCTCGTGATTCCGCACTCATCCCCAATATCTCGTCCAGCATACGTAGGTACTACGGACGCCCTCAGCAGACCTCCTGGAGTACACCAACTCGGCGAGAAGTGGCGCCGGGGCCGGGATTTGAACCCGGGACCCCCCGGTTAACAGCCTCACCCCGCATATGCGGTCGGGTGCTCCACCTGGCTGAGCTACCCCGGCGACACTCCTGTAAAGGAAGCTGGTTTCCTTTTAAATCTTTTTGTAAGAGCCTGCGCTCTAACCATGCCGCAAACCGGGCACAGGTAAACATCTCTATCCACTACCGCGCGCAGCTTACCGTGCTCAGCCTTCTGCTGGGAGAGGGGAGTTAATTAACCTGGGTGGGGGCTGGCCTTTCATGCTTACTCCTCACGCGGGCACCCTCTCCTCCGCGGGCTTCTCCAGGAATACTTCCACGTAGAGACCGTCGAGACCCCTGCCCATAGCCACTGCGAAACCATCCGCCACAGGGTGCGCACGGCGGGTGTGGACGCTCCGAAAGCTAGGAGAAGCTAACACCTGGTTTCAGCACCTCTGTTTCTCGACTTGGCGCTATTAGCGCTGCTCCTCAGGGGAGCTGAGCCTTGCTAGCTCGTAGTTGGCGCACAGGTATCGCTGAACCCTGCTTATTGCGAACTTGACGTCCTCTTCGGTCACGGTTTTTCGCTCAGCGTGACGAGAAGCTTCCACAGCCTCTTTCGCAACTTCCCTCGCGAGCTTCTCTAGAAAGTCCCTAAGGAAGACTGCCGCCTCCTCGCTAACTCTCTCAGCTCCTGCCTGGTGAATTATCCTATCTATTGGGGCTAGAGGTATCTCCTGCCTCCTCCGCCGTGAACTACTACTGCGTGACATCCTGTCTACTGCTGGGCCGGAGAATTATAATAAGTTTATCTCTGTGCTTGGAAAAGAGGAAGATACCTCTTGGATTCCGCTTCACTAGAGGGGAGAAAAGTTAATCTACGCCGCTCCGCCTTCGCAAGAGGGTCTCAATGGGGAATGTGCGGATAAGGCTTGTGAAAAGGACCGCGAGAGAACTGCTGAGCAGGTACCCCAATTTGTTCACTGAGGACTTCGAGTACAACAAGCAAATGCTGCTGAAGGTAGCCGACATACCCTCTAAAGTTCTAAGAAACCAGGTCGCAGGGTATATCACTAGGCTTGTAAAGAGGCAGAGGAGGCTGGAGCAATTGAGTACTAGACAGGAGCTTATGGTGACTGATGAGGAAGAATACATAAGACGCATCGAAGGAGTCTAGCAATATACGCGGAAAGAAGAGTTTAAATCCCATACTCACCAAAAGTAATTACCAGCAGCGGGGGTGCCCGAGCTAGGACAAAGGGGGCGGACCGCGAGGGCCCACACTTAGGATCTAAAGCGGATAAGAACTCCGCTGGCGTCGGCCTGCCCGGGTTCGAATCCCGGCCCCCGCACCACCCCGTTTCGCTTAACCCCGTGATCTACAAGAGCCTTTAGCGAAGTAATTTAGGCGGTGAAAGGGCTCTCAGAGGGGTGTTGGTGGTGCAGGAGATCAAAAGCGGGGAGGCTGTGGTCTGGAGGGCTGAGTTGAAAGGGAGGAAGGTTTTGATCGGAGAGCGTGCGGCCATCGAATTTCTCGCTCAGAGGGGTTACGGCATAATTAAGGGGGGGTTCCTGGAGCTCGAGCTGGTGGAGGCTGCTTACCTTGTAAATAGGGGAATGATTACTGTGGAGAATGAGGGTAGGCAACTAGGTTTTATAGATCTAGTAGAGCTGGGCTCGAAGGAGGATCCCGACTTCTGGGTTAAGCTCAACGTGTACACCGACCTCAGAAATAGAGCACTGGTCGTCATGCCGGGTGTTACGAGCTACGAGCTTCTCGTAGACTGGAAGCGGAGGGATTCCGCTAGGCGATTTCTTGTCAGAATAGTGAAGGAGGGAGTAAGGATAAGCTTCGCAGACTTTGAGGAGATGCACAGAAGGGCTTTGGAGAGCGACCGCGAGCTCGTGCTCGCGATAGTTGATAAGGAGGGGGTCGTCACATACTACACGGTAGAGGGGGTTGCGCATGTCGCAAACATCTCATGGGAAGAAGATCTCGAGCCGGTACAGTCTCAGCAAGAGGGATAGGCGGGACTTTGCCGAGAAGGTCTCAAGAGAGCTAGGTTCGAGCTTCAGGGAAGCCGTGGAGGAAAGCAGGAATATAGAGATAGCGAGGGTCGCGGACGACGAAGTCCAGGCTGTATACTACCTTGACGGCTTGATAGCTGTGCTCGAGCACTCTCGGTACGGGTTAATACCCTCGCTTTTCTACATCTACAAGACTGGCGTCGCACCAGATTTCGCTAACGTGTATGTTGACGCGGGTGCTGTTGCTAGAATACTAAACGGTGCCGATGTGATGGCGCCGGGAATCGTCAAGGTCGAGGGAGGGATGCAGCCGGGCGTCAAGGTTCTCGTGAGAGACGAGAAGGGACGGCCCATCGCCGTGGGGATCTCCCTGGTCAGCTCGTCTGATGTTGGACCCTCGAAGAGGGGTAAAGCCGTGCTAAACCTTCACTATGTGGGAGATGATTACTGGAAACTGGCGCAAGGCTGAGCGGCTAAACAATCCTGACAGTTTCCGCGTTCCCCGGGGCTATAACCTCTAAGCCCGGATTATACTTCTTCCTGAACCACTCGCTCAGGAAGTAGCTGCGCAGCTCAGCTATCTTGCTGCTCTCACCATGGTTTAGTATGAGGAGTTTAGGCGGGGGCTCCATTCTCCTCACGAAGTTCTCCAACTGCCTGCGGTCGCTGTGACCTGAGAAACCTTCGACCCTGAAGACTTTCACCTGGAGCTCTACGGTCACCATCTTGCCAGAGTGATCCGTGAAAGTAAGCTTTCGCAGCCCCTGCAGGATCTTTCTACCCAGGGTGCCTTCTGCCTGGTAGCTCACGAAGACGAGGCTGCTGTTCCCGTCTCCAGCGAGTATGCGTAGGTAGTCTAGCACAGGACCTCCCGTGAGCATGCCGGATGTCGCTAAGATCACTGCAGGTCTCTTGCTGACAACCTCCTCTCTCTCCTCACCGCGGATAACGTGCACATTTTCCGCAGTGAACGGATTCTCGTCATCATATATAAGGTTCCTCACTTCTGCTGAGAGGTACTCCGGGAAGGTCATGTGGACGGCGGAAACCTCATCCACCATACCCTCTATGAAGATGGGCAGCTGAGGGATCACGCCCCTCTTCATCAAGTCAAGAAGACCGATGAGTACTTCCTGAGCTCTACCGATGGCGAGCACAGGTATCAGGACTATTCCGCGCTTCTCCGCAGTATCCCTCACTATCTTAGCCAGCTCCAGTCTAGCGTCATCCTCACTAGGTAGCACGTCGTTCCTACTCCCGTAGGTAGATTCCATGATGAGCACCTCTGCTCTCGGGAACTTGTTGTTGGCAGGATCCAGGAGCATTGTCTTGGCGAACTTCATATCCCCCGTGTAGACGATGTTGACGAGTCCCTCGCCAACGTGAAGGTGCACGATCGCTGAGCCTAGTATGTGCCCTGCCCTGTAGAGCGTCAGTCTAACTCCCGGAGATATGTCTGTGACCTCTCCGTAAGAGAGGGTGTACGCGTGGAGAAGAGCCGAGTTCACGTCGCGCGCAGAGAAAAGCTCGCGTTTCCCCTCCCGGCTAGAGACCTTGAGGTAATCTTCGAAGAGCAGCTTCGCCAGGTGCAGTGTGGGCTCCGTCATATACACCGGGCCCCTATAGCCGTACTTGTACAGGAGAGGCAGCGCGCCGCAGTGGTCCAGGTGTGCGTGGGTTATTACGACCGCGTCAAGGAGGTCGATGTCGAACTCCGGCAAATCGAAGAGCGGTAGCTCGTCCTGCTCATTAGTCGGTTTGACGCCCGCATCTAGCAGAATATTGGCCTCGGGCGTCTGCACAAGTATGGCGCTCCTACCAACCTCCTGGAAGGAGCCCAGAGCAGCTATGCGAACCCTATCTATCTCGAATATAGGCTTGCGATATATTCTATCCCCAAGCATCTTGAGAAACGTCCTGCGATCCTCCGAGCCTGCCCTGTACAGCTCCCTAAGCTCGTGAACAGTTCTGCACCGAACAGGAGGCCTCCTTAAGACTTTGGGATACCAGAGCGTCTCGAAAAAGATCTTATACAGCACCGAGGCTTCCACCTTCTCCGGTGCCAGAACCTCTATCTCGACCTCGCCGGTCTCGTCATTAAAGAACAAGTCCCTGAGCCCGGCCTCCTTTGGGATTAACCTCTCTATAATCTCTTTCGACTCGCTCTCCTCTTTTCTCATGCTGGAGTCGCCGCGTATAACTACACGCTTCTTGATCGTCTTCGCTATCCTCCTGACAAGCTCCCCGTCATTCTCCAGAAAAACCCTAGGGTTCCTAGTGTATATTACCACCTTAGGCCCTTCAAACTCTATCCTCACTATGCCGGCTTCTGGCGGCACGTTTGTGAAGATACCTTCCCGTACTTCCCGGGCAGCCTCCCAGACATGCTCCAAAGCTGGTCACCTTGTGCCTGCGAGAAACCTCACTGCAATCAATGCAGTGAAGCAAATTTATATTTTTACCCCGGAGCGCCGCTGCCGGGCCTCAGGCTCTCAGGTACCTTATGCCCTCCCTGCTGATAACCGCAACATCAACACCTTCTCCGCTGCCAGGATCCCTTGAGAGCGCCGTTCTGACGGCTTTGGCAGCTATCTTCACAGCCTCGTCGACGGATAAATCGCTCCGATACTCGTTCTCCAGCACCGATACAGCGAAGGGGGATCCAGAGCCTGTGGCAGCGTACCTTTCCAGAGTCACAGAACCTAGGAGGTCCACAAGGTACAGTGCGGGACCTTCGGAGTCCACTCCACCCACGAGCATCTCGACTGTCAGCAGGGGCCTGTAGCTGAACAGAATGAGCGAGGCCAGCGTAGCTATGCTCTTGATGGGCATGGGCTCCCCCACCACGGTGCTGTAATACCTCGCCTCTGCTCTCAACCTCTCCACCAGTTGTTGAGCATCGCCGACAGTACCTGCCACTGTCACTGCAGCGTGCCTATCTACCTCGAGGATCTTCCTCACATCCTTGCTGGCTATGAAGTATCCGCTTGTAGCTCGTTTATCTGCTGCTAAGACGACGAAGCTAGGTCCCGTTAAACCTACGGTGGTTGTTCCCTTTAACATCCTGGGCTCGTCTGGCAGCATTCACGCCACTGGAGAAAAAAGTCGTCCGGAGATAAATACGCAGCGGCGCTTTCCGCGCTCAGCTTTGCCCTCAGGAATGTTTATGTGGTCAGTCTTCGTAGATTCTTGCCGACGGTAAATGCCTCGCAGAGCTCTATCAATGGTCACAAAGCCCTTTGCGCGAAAAGGAGCCGTCTTCCAGCCGCTCCTGACGAGCAAGTGCTTGTCGTGCGAGTTCTTCAGAGTCTGCATAGGCTCCACCCGCCCCCTTATCAGCTACCGTGTCGTAGAGGCCAGGGTGCACTTTAACCGCTGCCCGGCTCTCTCTGAGGAAATGCAAGTCGTTATTGTGGAGGAAATGCCCGCGAGGCTGGTCGTAGAAGCCCCCTTTATTGCTCCCGGAGTCGAGATAACCTACAGGAGGCCCGCCAGCTGCCCCGATAGTATGGACTGTGAGCACTTAGGGGTGGAGGACGGCGAGAAGGCGAGAATAGTGAAAGTCCTGGAGAGGCTGGCTCCCAACTTGTGGTTAGTCGAAGCAGAGCTCCTGGAGCCGCCCACTCCGCGTCTATGGCTTGCAGCTAAGCAGAAACTTCTCCAGAGACCTCGGAGGTAGCCCTCCCCTTCCCCCCTCCTTCCTCCTTTCCTCTCTCGATCCTGAACTCCTCGACCAGCTTCACCTTGGAGATACTCGGTATATACCTCTCTACGTCTCTGAGGAAGCCACTGAGGAGGATGTGAGCGTTGGAGAAAGCAAATATACTGCCGGGGACCTCTACCTCTGCTGCATCGCCGTCTATCCTAACAGAAATCCTGTCCCTGGGGAGACCCCTGAACCACTTGCATAGGAGCTCTGTGAGCTTTCCGCGGTCATCCTCGATTATCTTGCGTACTGTGACGCGGGCCTTCACCCTCTTCCCGGCGAAGGGATGATTGAAGTCCACCGTGACTCTACCCCCTCCCACCCTTATGATGCGCCCTCGCCTGCCCTCGATCTCTATCTCCTCACCCACTCTAGGCACAATACCTCGGCTGCTGAGCTCTCTTGCAGGTAAGACGACGATGTTCCCGGGATCTCTGTCACCGAACGCCTGGCTGGGCTCCAGGACAACCTCCTTGCTCTCACCCTCCTTCATGCCGACCAAAGCCTCCTCTATAGAACTCAGGAGGTATCCCTCGCCCACAATCACTAGCTCTGGCTCTTCGTGGCTCGCGGCACCCTCTTCGTGAGCGGTGGAAGCAATCACTCTTTCACCCGTCTCCTCCATCACGCTTATTGTGTAATTCAACAGGACGAAGTCCCCCTTAGCGATCGCACGCTCACTCATGCTGGTGCTCCACCGCCCCCCGCTGTTACACGCGCATAAAAAATTACTGTCCTCAGGTACCGCCGCCTATATCCCCCCTGGGCGTGCGCAATGAACACTTTTATAGTGCCGTTGTTTCACCCCAAATGGTTCTGGTGGTGAGCGTGTCTGAGAAGAAGCACGTGGACGAGATAGAGCTCAAGGTGCTCGAGGTCAGGCAGCATGAAGCGGGCAGAGGAAGAGTACGCATAGACGAGGATGCGATGGAGCTTCTCGGTATAAGCGCCGGGGATGTCGTGGAAATCGAGGGGAAGCGCAAAACAGTCGCAATAGCATGGCCAGGCTACGCGGAGGATAAAGGGAAGTTCGTGATCAGAATGGACGGGTGGACGAGAAAGAATGCTGGCGTGAGCATTGGCGATAAGGTCAAGGTGAGGAAAGCCGAGGTGAAGCCTGCAACCCTGGTTAGGCTAGCTCCAGCCTCAATGACCCTCGCTGTGGACGAGAACTTCGTGGCTTACGTCAAAAAGAGGTTGATAGATAGGCCGATAATCGAGGGCGATATCATCCAGATCCCAGTCCTGGGCCAGATCATACACTTCAATGTAGTCAGCATAAAGCCCAAGGGCGTTGTAGTAGTTACGGAGAAGACACAGCTGAAGATCCTCGAGAGGCCTATAGACCTCGGCAGAATACCTAAGGTAACCTATGACGACATAGGCGACCTCGAGGAGGCTAAGCAGAAGATCCGGGAGATGGTTGAGCTGCCACTGAGGCACCCAGAGCTATTCAAAAGGCTGGGTATTGATCCACCGAAGGGTATCCTGCTCTACGGCCCGCCTGGCACGGGTAAGACGCTGCTGGCTAAGGCTGTGGCGAACGAGACGGACGCCTACTTCATCGCGATTAATGGGCCGGAGATTATGAGTAAGTTCTACGGGGAGAGTGAGCAGAGGCTCAGGGAGATCTTCGAAGAAGCCAAAGAGCATGCTCCAGCGATCATCTTCATCGACGAGATCGACGCCATAGCCCCCAAGCGCGAGGAAGTAACAGGCGAGGTAGAGAAGAGAGTAGTAGCACAACTCCTAGCACTAATGGACGGGCTTGAGGCAAGAGGCGACGTCATAGTAATAGGAGCTACCAACAGGCCTAACGCTATTGACCCTGCTCTGCGCAGACCAGGCCGCTTCGACAGGGAGATAGAGATCGGAATCCCGGACAAGAGAGGGCGTCTGGAGATACTAAAGGTCCACACGAGGAGCATGCCGCTGGCGAAGGATGTTGACCTAGAGAAGCTTGCAGAGATCACACACGGTTATGTGGGTGCAGACCTTGCAGCCCTTTGTCGCGAAGCCGCTATGAAAGCTCTCCGCAGGGTACTACCGATGATCGACCTGGAGAAAGAGGAGATACCTCTAGAGGTGCTCGAGACGATCGAGGTTAAAATGGAGGACTTCATGAACGCTTTCAGAGAGATAACGCCCAGCGCTCTGAGGGAAATAGAGGTAGAAGTCCCCACAGTCCGCTGGGACGATATTGGTGGCTTGGAGGAGGTGAAGCAGCAGCTGAGGGAGGCTGTGGAGTGGCCGCTCAAACACCCCGAGGCGTTCGAGAGGCTGGGTATTGATCCGCCGAAGGGTATCCTGCTCTACGGCCCGCCCGGCACGGGTAAGACCCTACTGGCCAAGGCTGTAGCCACGGAGAGCGAAGCAAACTTCGTCAGCATAAAGGGCCCGGAGGTGTTCAGTAAGTGGGTGGGTGAGAGCGAGCGCGCAATACGCGAGATCTTCCGAAAGGCTAGACAGGCAGCACCCTGCGTAGTCTTCATCGACGAGATCGATGCCTTAGCCCCTATGCGCGGACTTGTGACCTCGGACTCAGGAGTCACAGAAAGAGTAGTGAGTACACTCCTCACCGAGATGGATGGGTTGGAGAGGTTGGAGGGTGTGGTGGTGGTTGCTGCGACGAATAGGCCTGATATTCTCGACCCTGCGTTGTTGAGGCCTGGGAGGTTTGACCGGTTGATCTATGTGCCACCGCCTGACGAGAGGGCGAGGCTCGAGATCCTCAAGGTGCACACGAGGAGAATGCCGCTCGCAGAGGATGTAGACCTCGCAGACCTCGCAAAGCGCACAGAAGGATACACAGGAGCAGACCTAGAGGTACTAGTGCGCGAGGCCGGGCTGCTAGCCTTGCGAGAGGATATAAATATACAGAAGGTTTACGCGAGGCACTTCGAGGAGGCTTTAAAGAAGGTCAAGCCCTCGCTAACTCCGGAGATTGTGAAGTTCTACGAGACCTGGAACGAGAGGTTCCGCAGAGCTGCCCGGCAGCAGCTAACCGTCACAGGCTTCTACGTGTGAGCGCTTTATGCTCGGACTAATATTCACAGAGATTCTTTACGAGCTGAAAAGGAACAACGGCGTGCTGGGGGAGCGCGAGCTCCTCGATGTCGTTAGAAAGACCCTCGCAGACCACTACCAGCTGGAGGTTTCAGAGAAGGAAGTGAGGAAAGCCCTCCTCGCTCTGGAAGTGCGAGGCTTAGTGACTCTCTCCACGTTGAAAAAGAATATGAGAATGGTTAAGCTAAACAGTAAGTGAGCAAGCGTGGGTGTCAACATTAGGGAGCTTGTGGAGCCTGTCGCAGTTGAAATCTCCTTCGAATACCTCTCGAAGAAAGCCATAGCGCTAGACGCCTACAACATGCTGTACCAGTTTCTCGCGACGATACGGCAGCGAGATGGTACACCACTGATGGATTCCAGGGGGAACATCACCAGCCACCTCAATGGCCTCTCCTACAGGACGACGAACTTCTTGGAGTGCGGAATAAAGGTCGTGTACGTATTCGATGGAAAACCCCCAGAGCTCAAGGCGAAGGAACTTGAGAGGAGGACGCAGGCGAGGCTTGAGGCCGAGAAGAAGTACCTAGAGGCGTTGGAAAAGGGGGAGGTCGAGGAGGCAAGGATCTATGCCCAGCAGGCAAGCAGGCTGACAACACCCATGGTGGAAGATGCGAAGAAACTGCTCACGTACATGGGTGTTCCAGTTGTACAAGCACCAAGCGAGGGAGAAGCGCAAGCTGCATTCATGGCGGCCAGAGGGGATGTCTGGGCTACAGGAAGCCAGGACTTCGACTCGCTACTCTTCGGGAGCCCAAGGCTTGTCCGCAACCTGGCGATCACTGGCAAGCGTAAGCTACCCCGGAAGGAGGTCTACATCGAGGTGAAGCCAGAGCTCATCGAGCTGGAAGCTCTTCTCAAAGCTCATGGGATCACCAGAGAACAGCTCGTAGTGATAGGCATCCTTGTGGGGACTGACTACGCCCCGGAGGGCGTGAGAGGCATCGGCGTTAAAAAGGCGCTAAGGCTGGTCAAGGAGTTTAAAGATCCTGAGAAAGTATTCAGAGCTGTCGAGTGGACCCACAGCATCCCTCCAGAGGAGATTTACAAGTACTTCCTGAATCCCGAAGTCACAGACAAGTACAAGCTTGAGTGGCGCCCCCCCGACAGAGAAGCCATAATCAGACTTCTCGTAGACGAGCACGATTTCTCTCAGGAGAGAGTGGAAAACGCCCTCGAGAGACTTGAGAAAGCATATAAAACACACTTCAAACAGACATCCCTCGAAAGCTGGTTCACATAAGATGCCCGCGGACATTGTCGTGGATAGGCTCCACGCCCGGGGCCACCCTAACATCAAAGCATCGCATAGAACCACCCTCGAGATAACCAAGGACGATTACGTGACACCTAGGGGGGACTGTATAATAGCCGTAAAAGCCACTAAGGCGGCTGCGGACCTCCGGTACGAGCTAAAAAGAACAATAACTTCTGGGAGCTATGTCACACTAATCCTCACCCTGCGCCCGCACAACCTTATAGAAGTTATGCAAGGAGTTGGCGCCCCTGCGCTAACCCTAGAGGACCCGCGCTCTATCGTCGTGAGAAAAAGCAGCTTCATAGACCCAAGAACCATAGCCATCAAATCCAGCAAAGCGGCTGCAGATCTCGATAGAAACTTCGTGAAGCACCTAAAAGATAGCAACTCTAACCTCGAGGTACTTATTATCGCCCACAGTACACCAGCTGCACCATCTCAATTGATAGAGATTGTGAAGAAGCTGCAAAACATACCAGTGAATCAATAAAAATCGCGGGAAGCTAGATTAACGATGTAGATGGCGCCCCGGCCGGGATTCGAACCCGGGTTCTGCGGCTCGACAGGCCGCCACTCCAGGGCTAAGGCCTTCCTGGACCACTAGACGACCGGGGCCCAGCGTTTAACCCAATCTTTTGCAGTATTTTTTAGCTTTTCGTTTGAAGGCATTGCCTTAAGAAGGAGAGGCTCACTGCGCGAAAAGTTCAAAAGAAGCAAGAAGACAATTAGTCGCGCAGGGCCGGTGGCTCAGCCAGGTAGTGGTTGCGCCGCCTACAGCACCCGGCTGATAACCGGGGGGTCCCGGGTTCAAATCCCGGCCGGCCCACCATTCTTCGTGAAGAATGGCTGAGCTTTATGAGCCCATAAACACTTTTGGTAATCGTTCCCGTGTCTGATCTTAGAGGCTCTCTCCTTTACGGCGGAAGCAACCTTTTTAAGGGATTATCTTTAGATGATGAAAGGTACTGGGGGCCGGTAGCTCAGCAAGGTAGAGCGGCGGTCATAGAGGCCGAGGCTCCAGACCCGTAGGTCGGGGGTTCAAGTCCCTCCCGGCCCACCATTTTTCGATAAACCGAGCTTAAGCACCTCCCTACATGAGAATGTGCCGGGCGTGGGTTTTCCGCTGTTCACAGGGGGCCTTGCGGCCTCTCGAGCGGAGACCGAGCGCCCGGCATACTTTAAATCGGGCTTAGGGATAAAATCTCTTACTTGGTGGTGATTTGTGGAAAGAGATGTCGAGCTGATTAAGAGACGAATGCTGTTGGAGATGCAGAAGAAACTGCTGCGCGCGATGCAGCCGGAGAGGAAGGAGGTCGTCGACTACGAGAAAATTTTCGTCGAGCACTTGACGGAGGATGGGCGCTTGATGTACGAGAAGGCTGTTGAGCAATACGGCGAGGAGGCTAAGAGGGTTGCAGAAAAACTGGGTAGGCTATATCACTCAGGTAGACTGCAAGGCCTGATGAATGCAGAAACCGTGTACTGGGTTTTCAGAGAAGTGGGATTGCCCATAAAGGTAGAAACAAAGATTGTCTACAAGAAGGGGGGCGAGGTAAAGAGCATAGGGGAGATGCTGAGGAGCGAGGACTAGGGTGGATCCCCCGAAGGCAACTCTTTTATCTGTGCCTCGGGGCTCTGGAGCGGTGAGGCCAAACGGCTAAACCTGTCAAGATAATACTCGTGGGCGCGCCCTGGGCAGCCTTCAACGACAAGCTGAAGAAGATCTGCCAAGAAGTAGCCTCGGAGAAAGGGCTGGAGTTCGAGGAGAAGAGCGAGGACTACCTCTTCCTCATAAAGTATGGAGAGAAGGACGAGCTAGGCGGAGCCGATATCCCGCAGGTTTTTGTCCAGCTGGACGACGGCACTGTAAAGCACGTCCTCACCAGGGTACCTGTCATCGGCACTCAACCTGACTTCGAGGAAGCAAGGAGGAGGCTGCTCGAGGCTATTGGCTAGCTGCGCTGCTCGCCTGAGCAAAGTAATCCTCTATAGTGAATTTTTCTAGCAACTCGTCGAAGCTTATATCTAGTGCTTCTAATACCTGTTCGAGAGCGGTTCTAACGACATCGATGTACTTCTCGTGGTCTATCTCGTCGATCCTGGCAAGCTCTATGGGTTTTACTCCGAGCTTGTCGGACGTCTTTATGTAGCTGATGACGTCTCCGACCTCGATTGTGCGCTCCACCCCGAATCTCTTGAGGTGGGTGAGCAGCAGCTTAGCTGCTTTAACGTGCTGCGGAGTAGTTTTATTATAGCTTGAAAGGGGTTTGGTGAGAGCCACTTTGAAGGCGAGGAGATTGAGCGGTACTTTCCCCTTCTTGAGCTTGAGTACGGAGTCCCTGAGAATCTCCCTGACGTGATCGACACTCTCCTCGAAGGCAGAGATGTCGGATGCTGTGGACAAAGCTTCTACGACGTTCCTGAAGATCTCCTTGACGTAGTCGGGGGTATTCCGCTTCTTCCCCGTGAGGCCCTTGATGTCCACCTGCCCACTAGAGAGCATTCCGAGGTAGTTCTTCTTCCTACGGCTGAAGACAACCCATTTGTACTCTTTGTCCACGCTCAGGTCGATCTGCAACTCGTTCAGCGCGAATTGAAGTAGTTGCTCCAGCGCGTCCCGAGATGGATTCCAGAGGAATAAGCTGTCTGTGTCGCCGTACAGCACCGGTATCCCCAACTCCGCGGCCTTCTCCATGGTCCTGAGGATGGAGAATCTGCCAAGCGCCGTGGTGCCCTCAGCTAGGGGCGGGCAATAAAGGGGGAAGGCGTCAGCGCCAAAGACTCCGTAGCTGGCGTTAAGGAAGACCTTCAAGGCCGACTGTACGACCTCCATTCTCTCCCTCTCCTCGGAGTTCCTCGACTCCTTCGCCAGGCGCTTAAACACGTAGACCCTTAGGTCTCTGAGCACGCCGATTACGCTTGACATAAGGCCTCTCCGCCTACGGCACACCCAGTGTCCCGTCCCAGGTATCTCGTTACTTCTGCACTCCTTGTGCAGGCACCTGACAGTCTCATAGCTGAGGTTCCACGTCTTTATCACGCTGGGGTACAGGCTGGCGAAGTCTACTACTACAACGTTGAAGTAGACACCCGGGATGGGGTTGAGCACGAGCGCGCCCATGTACTTCTTCCCCTTTATTATGGCACGCGTTGTGCCCTGGCCCTTTCTCGCCCGTATGTCCTCGGGATTCGGGATGAGCCAGCCCCGCTGCCTGTGCTCGTAGTACAACATGTTGCGTATCCACGCAGAGATATTGTGCCGGGTTAAGTCCTCCAGCGGAAGCTTAGAGATTCTCATCATGACGAGAATTAGGTTCATGACTAGGTCATTATTGAAAGCCGTCAGCTGGTACGTTAGCTCAGCGTCCCGCATGCTGTACTCGGCAAGCCTGGCGTAGCCCATCTCCGCCACCGGGCTCTCCCTCTGAATCTTCCCCCTTCCCAGCAGCGCCATCGCTATCTCGTCGAGCGTACGCCCCTCTCGGTATTTGTTGCCAAACGCGTAGACTCTCATCGAGCGGTTCGTGAAAAACTTGTAGAGATCCAGGTGCAACCCCTTCCTGAGCTCAGCATACTCCGACTTGGGCGACCACTCTATTGGTATATGCTCTCTCGGTACTCCCAGCTTCAAAGCCCTGCTGAGTAAGTAGGGTAGATCGAAGTTATCACCGTTGAATGTGACAACGAGGGGATACTCCTCAATGAGCTTGAACGCCTCCAAAAGCATCTCCTTCTCATCATAGAAGAACCTTACCTCTCCTTCAACGTCCGGAGTCTCTGACCCTAGATCGCCCCTCCTTAGGAGGAGGACACCCTTCTTCCCGTCGGAGGAGCAGTAGGAAATAGCTATGACCCTATAATTCGCCTCCTTAGGGCTGGGGACCTTCTCGAGCGGTGACTCTACTTCTATGTCTATGGCTATGCGCTTTATCCGAGGAAGAGGAGCGCTGAGAATCTCCGCCCACTCAAGAGCTTCGGCCACCTGGACTTTGTCCCTGTAGAGCTCTTCCACGAGCTTCTTCAAGAAGTCCGCAACGGGGAATCTCACGAGCTTTGGCTCGCCGTTGGAAATATCGTACGGCATCCCTGGTATGAGGCTGCAGTCGTAGATGTAGCAATGATGGTACTTGATCTTCGCCTCCCATGCATGCCCTTTGAGAAGCTCCCTGATACTGTTGGCAGTACCACCTATCGAGAGGGGGTCCTGGGCTTCAACTTTGGTCATTAGAATCATCCTATCTTCTAGCGCGTCGTACTTCTCCACCACGTCTAGCCTGTAGAAGCCCCTGTGCCGTATCACCTCAGGGTGCTTCTCCACGAGCTCTTGGGGGCTCAGGTCTGTGAGAAGATACGGCTTGTGACCAGTTTTATCCAGCACCTCCACCAGAGTATCCTTCTCGTCGTCGTAGAAGATCATCCGTGCCTTGCCACTCTTGCCGTCGTACTTCACAGCCATCAGGTAGTATGGCATTACAGCCTCACCGGGCGAACTTCTCAACCTTCCAGACATTCCTCCTGTACAGCTTCTTGTACTCTTTGTAGTGACTCCTGCAGAGGTACACCCTGCTGCCCACATCCCCCTTGAGTTCCACCTTCATACTGCTCTTCTCCAGCATATCCCTGGAGATTGAGCGGACAGCCTTCTCGGAGCAGCCTTTTACCGAGCAAGTAACACCCTTTGCTACACGCCCCATAGCAGCTCTAGAAGCAAGGAAACAGCGTGGGAAATAAACAAAGCGTTCTACTTCTTGTACCTCTTAGGCCTCAAGTCCCTGCTCTTGCACCTTCTGCAGCGTTCCGCGTCCCAGGGGTTCCTGGCATTGCACCTCCTGCATATCTTGACTTTGAAGTTGTGGTCGAGCGCCAGCTGCAGCTTTTCAGGATCCCTTATCGGCATCTCGCCTCAGCCCCGCCTTTTCCCGTAGCTACGTAAATACTTTACGTGGCCCTGGCAGCAGCTCAGGCGGTTCTAGCCATTAGGTACGCATCCTCCCCGTCGAGGTAGTAGTTAGGTAACACCTTCACAACGTTGTAGCCGAGCTTCTTGTAAAGCCTGATCGCAGGCTCGTTGCTCACGCGAACCTCCAGATAGTACTCATCGACGCCGTAGTACTTCTTCATCCTCTCCATGGCGTTGAGCATCAGCTGTGTGCCTATGCCTCGCCGCCTAGCCTTGCTAACCACCGCAATCGATATAACGTGCCCTTTCTTCCCGACCTTATCGGGCGCTGTGTAAAGGTTGTCATACTCTACCCTACACATTATGTAGCCAAGTATCTCACCGTTCTCTTCCGCCACTAAGAATGCCTTGCCGAACTGCTCGAGGTGCAGCTCGAAGTAGAACGGAGGATAGTTCTCAGGCAGTTCTGACCTGTTAATCCTTATCACGTCCTCGAGATCCTCCCTCCTCGCCTCCCGCACTACCACCACGGCGAAGAGCACCCCAAGCTCTCCTGCCAAAGCAAACAGGTTAAAAATTTCATGCCTTAAACTCGGGAGCTACTCCTCTATGAGGACTCCGTACTCCTTAAGCATCTGGTATACCTTCATCACAGCCTCTCTAACTTCTTCCTCTCTCTTAGCCCCCGTACAGACAACCTTTCCGCTGGAGAATATTAGGAGCACGACCTTAGGCTCCTTCATTCTGTAGATTAAACCGGGGAACTGCTCTGGCTCGTACATGGCGTTCTCGAGCAGGAAAGCCGCCTTCTCCAGGTCTACGCCTGCTCTAAGGTTCGCGCTCGCCACAATGTTTTGTATCTCTATTATAGGCTCGTTCCTTATATCGATGCCGTGCTGCTTCAACAGCTTGATTATACTCCGCACTGCCTTGTGCACTTCTGCCTCCGACTTCGCTCCTGTACACACCATCTTGCCACTAGAGAATATCAGTGTAGCAGTCTTGGGTCTGACCAGCCTGAGGACAAGCCCGGGAAACTCTCGGATCCCGGATCCGGAGATCCGGGATGTTCCGGGCTGTACTCCGCGTGAGGAACCTTCTCGGCAATCTTTTCGAGATCTAGCCGCTGGTTCAAAGTAATGGAAGCAACTACATTTTGTATCTCATACACAGGTTCCTTTGCTATGCTCCCACCCCTTTTATAAACCCCTTTTAAAGGGGATATAAATGCTTATCCGGCTGCATAAAGCCGAGGCAACTCTGATGAGCTCCTTCCTTACGCGTATCCTTTAAAACCATTGAGGGCACTTCGGTGCTTGTGAGGCGTATGCGTAGAGACTTGCTGTGGCACAATGTGTCCACAGCGCTCGTGCTGATTCTATTCGTAGTTTTCCTCCTGTGGTACTTTTACTCGCTTAAAGCCCTTGAAAGCCCGTTGGCGGTTGTTGCTAGCTGGTCCATGGACCCCACACTTCATGTAGGAGACATAGTTGTTATTAGAAAGCTAAGCAAGTATAATGTAGGAGATATAGTTCTTTACCACAATATATGCGGAACAGATCAAAAAATTATAGTTCATAGAATTATCGATATTGATGATGATGTTTATGTACTTAAAGGGGATGCCAATCCATTTGAAGATCACTGTAAACCAAGTGAAAGAGAAATTTTTGGCAGAGTTGAAATTGTGATACCATATCTAGGCTCTTTAAGGCTTATGTTGGAGCGTTTATTTCTAAGCAGAGTATCTTGAAGAATCTTTTATTAGATCGCGTAAGAATCGAGTAATCTCTACAGGAAATATATATATAGAAGTGATAAAGTAGTCCTGCGGAAGGGCTATGGCTCAGACCACGCAGATCCCTGTGCTGATACTTAAAGAGGGTACTCAGAGGACCACCGGTAGGGACGCTAGAAGGGCAAACATATATGCGGCGCGCGTTATAGCGGAGGCTCTGGCGACCTCTCTAGGCCCGCGCGGCATGGACAAGCTGCTCGTTGACTCTTTCGGCAACGCCACGATAACGGGAGACGGTGCTGCCATACTCAAGGAGATGGAGGTTCAGCACCCAGCTGCCAAAATACTCGTAGAAGTAGCTAAGGCGCAGGACGACGAAGTCGGTGACGGTACAACTAGTGTGGTCGTACTTGCAGGTCTTCTACTTTCCCACGCCGGTGAGCTAGTAGAGCAAGATATACACCCGAGCATAATAACCGAGGGGTTCGAGAAGGCTCTGGTAGAGGCCCTTAAGATAGTGGATAACATCTCCGAGAAGGTCGACCCACTCGACAGGACTGTGCTCGAGAACGTTGCTAAGACAGCGCTCTCCAGTAAGGTTGTCGCGGAGTTCCGGGACTATCTCGCGAAGCTCGTTGTAGACGCAGCCCTCCAGGTTGTCGAGAAGAAGGATGGAAAGTACGACCTCAGCCTGGATGATGTAAAAGTCGAGAAGAAGAGGGGTAAAAGCCTAGATGAAACCGTCCTGGTTCATGGCATCGTCCTGGACAAGGAGGTTGTGCACCCTGCGATGCCTAAGCGTGTGGAGAATGCTAGGATTGCTCTGCTCGACGCCCCCCTCGAGATAGAGAAGCCGGAGTGGACCGCGAAGATCAATGTGACTTCTCCAGAGCAGCTGAAAATGTTCCTTGACCAGGAGACCGAGATACTGAGGAAGAAGGTGGAGAAGATTAAGGAGGCTGGTGCGAGTGTGGTGTTTTGCCAGAAGGGGATTGATGATGTGGCTCAGTACTACTTGGCGAAGGCTGGGATTCTGGCTGTGAGGCGT
>Ga0185307_1000303_pt1 | contig 32258 bp, 31 predicted proteins | sample LHCtaG_FD_128010 | JGI IMG/M metagenome (GOLD analysis project Ga0185307, IMG submission 128010) | Hot spring microbial communities from Little Hot Creek, USA to study Microbial Dark Matter (Phase II) - LHC4sed_matched (SPADES... | ecosystem: Environmental > Aquatic > Thermal springs > Hot... | reverse complement strand
TGTCCCATCCATGAGGGAAAAACAGCCTCAATTTAAGCTTCTTTTGCGGAAAGAAGCGGGCCCGGTGGGATTCGAACCCACGACCGACAGCTTAGGAGGCTGCCGCGCTATCCTAGTTGCACACCCCACTTGCAGATGCAACGTGGGGTTCTGCGCTACGGGCCCACTACCTTTAGCCACGTCTGCCTCTCTTTAAAACCTTTCTTCAGGCATTAGAGTTTGATAGGTAAAACATTTATCCCTCAGAGCATAATCTACTCTTCATGTCTCCTAGAGAAGTGTATCTTTGGCTTTTAAACGGATTTGAAGATTTCCATATTGTAGACGCCCATGAACACCTTCCTCCTGAAAAATACAGGGTTTCCAGAGACGTTGATGTCTTCACGCTCTTCTCTCACTACACACTTACGGACCTTATAACAGCAGGCCTACCTGAGAATATGCTTACGGATTTTGGAGACTTCAATAGGGTTTTAGATCCTTCTCTTCCATTAGAAGAGAGGTGGAGGATTTTCAAGCCTTACTATGAAGTCTGCAAGCATACAAGCTACTTTAGAGCAGCTCGTATAGCGCTTAAAGAATTCTACGGTGTAGACGATTTAACGGATGAAAACTACTTAGAAGTCTCTAAACGTATGAAAGACGCTAATAAACCTGGGCTCTACAGGAGGGTTTTAAAGGAGAAGTGCCGTATAAAAGCCGTCCTAACCCAAATAGGAAAAATACCTGAAGAAGATAGAGACATTTTAATCCCAATCCTACCCATGTGGCTTCTAACGGAGCTATCAAACGCTCAAAGCTTAGAAGCTAGAGGCTTAAAACCTAATGTTGACGTCTCCAGTCTTGAAGACTACCTCTCTCATGTCAAGTCTAGAATGGAGTCGTGGAAACGCGACGGCGTCGTAGGTCTTAAGTTTCTAGCCCGTCGAACGGTAGACGTTTCAAGGGAAGAGGCCGATAAAATGTTTAAAATGCTTTTAAAGAATGAGTTAGCCGATCCTAAACCTCTAAACGACTTCCTGGTTAATGAGACGGTGAAAATAGCCTCAGAGTTGGATATGGTGATTTCCGTTCACACGGGCATGTTAGCCGGCAACTGGGAAGACTTTTCAACGACAAACCCCATCCATATGATTCCAATGCTTAGAAGACATAGAAATGCGAAATTCGACCTATACCACGCAGGCATCCCCTGGGTTAGAGAATTAGGAATCATAGGTAAGACCTTTCCAAACGTTTGGCTTAACCTATGTTGGTGTCACGTAATAAGCCAGAAAATGACGTGTTCAGCTCTAAGCGAATGGATTGACCTTATGCCTGTCACCAAGATCATAGGTTTCGGTGGAGACTATTCGATTCCAGTTGAGAAAATTTACGGTCACCTCGTTATGGCTAAGGAGGATGTAGCTAGGGTTTTGGCACATAGAGTTTCCAGAGGACTTATGAAACGTTCTGAAGCCTTGGAAATCGCCCGTATGTGGTTCTACGAAAACCCCGTAGAACTTTACAATTTGAAGCTCAACTAAAGTAAACATTTAAACACAACTTCTCTCCATCTTCAGTTGAGGTGTCTACTTGCCGAGTGAAGTTTCAATTGAGGAGTTTAAAAAGCTGGACATAAGAGTCTGTAGAGTAGTATCTGCTGAGAGAATTCCAGGTAGGAGTAAAATACTTAAAGCCGTCGTCGACTTGGGTGGGGAACAACGCACTGTAGTCGTCGGAGGAGCAGACATATATGGGCCTGACTACTTTATAGGTAAGCTTTTCATAATATTAGCCAACCTCCAGTCTAAAGAAATAGCAGGCGTAGTTTCAAAAGGCATGCTCCTAGCCGCTGATGTAGGAGGTAAACCCGTCTGGCTAACCGTTGACGGCTCAGCCCCACCAGGCTCTAAAGTGACTTAAAACCCCTCAAATTTTTATTAGAGAAACACGCCTACCTTGAGTGATCAATCAGACGCAGTGGAGAAAATTTAAATGAGGCGAATCTAAAACCAGAAATAGGGTCCGGTGGCTCAGCCTGGTTAGGGCACCAGCTTGGTAAGCTGGGGGTCGCGGGTTCAAATCCCGCCCGGACCTTTAAAAGAATTTTTCCTTCAATTCTCTTTATAAGATTCCGCCAGTTCGAATCCGGGACTCATACCTAAATAGGTTAAGTCCTAATTCCATTATAAGTCTTTGATAGAGGGGGAGAATAATCCTCCAAAACGACAGAAATACTCCAATAGAGGAGGAATGTGATGGAGTATAAATGAATTTATGGGCAAGTTGAAACAGAACCAATAGGATGATGATCTAGCCTTTTCAAGTGTTAAAGATATGGGTTGAGTTCGTTTAGGAGATCTTCTGGTTTAAGAATTTCTATTGCTGTGATTTCGTTCGTATCTTCATCTCTGAATATGGTGGCTAATGTTTTTAGTGGTAGTGGTTCTCCGCATTCCATTCTTCTAGGCTCCGAAAATCTTATGTGTAAAATTTCAGCTTTTGGGTCTAAGTATGCTTCTGTTACCTTCCTAGGTAAGACTATTCTGCAGGCTCTTTCGATGCCTTCGATAAGCAATCGGAGATCGATGTCCAGCAGGGATGTTATAGCCATCTTGCAACCCTATACCTATTATACTTCTTCCGGTTTATAAGGTATGCTGTGCGGGCTTCGGAGCCTACGGTTATAACACATAACCAGTAATCACCACCTACTCTTCGAAGAAAATATCTTATATTGTCATGGAAAATATCCCTATAAACCTCATCCGGCCTCCTCAGCACATCCATCATAAAAGTTCTTACGTCCTCAACGCTTTTTAGACCTATCATGTTAACCCAATCTCTATGCCTTCTAAACACATGTTTCACAACATTATCGGAAACAGTAAATTCATCCCCGTCTTCCATGAAATTCACCACATATGCTTCCAATAGTCTTGACAATTTATTTAATAAAGAATTTTTATAACATCGTGTGCTTATATGCAAAATCTCCATGTTTCTGCCAACCAGCTTTAACTCATCGGACACGCTGGCCAGTTTTTCGAGCGTCGGTGCGAGCCTATCTGCGCTCTTAATCACCACCCTAGTCCGGGTCTTCATTAAGGTTTGTCAAAGTCGCTGAATAAGCCTTAGAAGTAGTCAATTAATCTACAACTATATGGCCTAGCATTTTTCTGGCAAATCGATTGAACATTACGTCTAGAAAAATCTTGTAAAGTTTCGTCTTCAGCGTTGAGCCTCCCTATTCAACGCTTTTCATGGTTGCTTTCTTTTCCCAAGCCAATAAATTATTCCGGCTACTACAAAACATATTAGCGTGCTAACTGGTGTGAATGAACAGTGAGCATAGTAGCCTAGTAGTGAGGGTTTACTTGCTGGTGCAGGTATGAGAGTAGATATTCCTAGAGCGATGAAGGCTACAATTCCAATCCAATAGTATATTTTCAATCGGCTTCCTCCCATCCATTGCATATGTTGCTAAAGCTATTAATATTTTCGCTTTAAAAGGTTAAAGCTAAAGATAACACGAGGTACATACATCTACGTGGCTCTTATCTTAAAAAAGAGCCAACCGTTTCTAAAAGGCATAAGCATGTATTCTCCTTTAAGTCTACTTCCGTAAAACTTTAAAATAGTAAACTCATTCGTCTTATTAACAGCCTCGTAGAATCCCTTATCCCATATTTTCATAGTTCCAGCTCCATATCCTTCTCTAATCTCCCCCTCAAAATCCAGCCATGACAGATCGTGGTCTTCCTGAGCAAGACCAAACCTTTTAACTCCTACATCCTCTGGCGGTGCTTTTCTAAAAGCCCAGTCTTTGAGAACACCATTCGATTCAAGTCTAAGATCATAGTGAAGCCCCGCCTTCTTCGCATAATGTTCGTGGACTACAAACCTCAACTTTGCAGTCATAGTGACGACCGAACGTATCAATATACGGATTTCAACCATTTAAAGATTTAAGCACTTATAGAGAAACTACTTTGACATGGGTTTGCCTTAAATTAGTTGAAAGTTTTGAAACTGTTTCTCTCCGGCTTTTAACTATAGTGGCTTTGAAAGAGTAAATAAAATTTTTAACATATGTTGCTCTGCTCTGCTAGAGCATGTTAAGGTTCCTCGGCTTTTTCCTACATGAAGTAGCCTTCGGATTTCTCTCAGTCTTCTTCCCACTGTATGTTATGCTTATCGGTGGTTCTTTGATAGACCTAGGTGTGATCTATATGTCCGCGCTCCTCTCAGCCATTATATTCTCGTTTTTCTGGGGTCATCTATGTGATGAATTGAAACAGTATAAGTGGGCCATCCTCCTATCTTTTTCATCAATAGCAATCATCTTGTACGTTTTCACGCTTACGAGAAGTATAGCACTGCTAACGTTGCTCTACGTACTGCTATCCATTTTCCACGTTGCTCACGAAGCCCCGAAAAACATTATAATATCTGAAACGTACGAGCATAAAGAGTGGATTCAAGCCTTCGCCTTCTATGAAGGCTTTACTGAAATCGGATGGTTTATAGGCTTACTTCTAGGGTTTTTAACTCCAATCTACAAATTCGATGTGAAAACCATGATGCTGATATGTAGCCTATTGCATTTAAGCGCATTTATCTCGTCTATATTATTCGTAGACAACCCCCCTCTATTGATTGAAAGAGGTTTAGTGAAGATCGAGAAGACTGTCAACTTTGCCTGTAAAGGTATAACAATCTTATCGAAATCGCTATATGGCATACAGGCTGATAGAAGAATTAGAAGAGAGAACATTCACGGTTTCTGTATAGGGTTAACTCTATTCATGTTAGCTACAAGCATACTTTTCATACCACTTCCAGTATTCTTCTCGAGAAATCTATCCATGTCAACGGACCGCGTTTTCATGGTATTCGCCTTGAATTCGCTTGGCGGTATTGTAGGCTATTTTATGGCATGGATCGCATCACAATGGTTGATTGAGAAGAGTAGAATAGGTGAAATCGCGGCTCTTCGAGGCATTCTCACGCTATCGTTAATATTAGCGGTGGGGTCTTCATCGAATAGCATCACCATCGTAACGCTAACGCTTATGTTAATGGGGTTTATGTACGCAGTATTCTACGTGTATACGCTCTCAACATCTATGGAGCTTGTATCCGAAGGTGAAGCCGGGCTATTCAATGCATTAGTGGGCGTGGGCAACGCCATAGGTTCTTTCATAGGCCCTTATATCGCCCAAACGCTAGGATTTACACAAGTATTTCTATTAGTAGGCGTAGTCTTCCTCACATCCTCAATAATCCTAAAACTCTCAACATGAAAAATCATTTAGATCTACTTTCGACTCACGTATTTAAAACAGCCTTAAAGATTTGATCGCACTTACGCATTATACTGTCGATGTTTTCCAACGTACCTGCTCCTAGTGTTGGAAACGCTTCCTCAGCAAACTTCAAGATTATAGTAGAGAGTTTTCTAGGTAAGTGGCTTAGACTTTCCACCAACAGTTGCTTTACTTCTTGACCGAATCTTATATCGTTCAGAAGAGGAGCAGCACATCCAACAGTTTTTAAAATCGATATCAAGTATAGCGCTTTCAGTAGCGGGTTTCCCTTAGAAAGCTCCCAGGAAGTTACATCATCTTCAGAAACCCTTAGTAGAAATTTTACATATTCCACCTGATCTTCAACATATCCACGGCTGTAGAGGAAACGCGTCGCCTCGTAATCTTTTACAGCGATCGACACGAGGTATAGTATGTTCCTCACGTATTCGAGTGGTAAATTAAACTGGTTTGACATTTCCAATAGCGGGAGGGGAGGCTGAATCAAATAGTACTCTAAGCTTCCATGCAGGACCGTGTGAGCTACTTCATGACGTATCCCTCCAAGTTTAACAAGCTTCGGTAATGCTCTAACCTTTTCAAGACATATCGTAACTCTAGGCACCCCCCTCCACGCATCATGCGTGGAAAAGAATGCTTCAGCAAATGGCGTAACCATGACGCCGAGCTCCTCGCATTCGCTTCTGAGAAATGCCTCTACAGATGATGAACGTTCAAATAGATATAGGTCGACTAGAGAAACTTCATGGGGCATAAGTCTACTGTAACACTCCAGCATAATGTTGAGGATTTCATCCACTTCATCGTCGTATATGTTACCGTACTTTGAAACAACTATGCGTACCAATTTTCCAATTATTAGAAGAATGTACGCGATACCTTATAAAGTTCTTTCGACGTAGAACGCTCCACAATTCGGCGTTAAGCCTATAGCATAATTTTTTTATAAAGCTATTCTAAGTAAGAGTAGTCTATGTCTGATGAATCTAACGACGCGCAAGATACGTATACAATAGGCAAGTATAGAGATAGGATAGTTAATGGTCCCATCATCCCTACATTGCTCTGGCTTGGCGCTCCCCCTCTTCTAAACCAGCTTATAGTAGTTGCTTATAACGTGGCTGATGCATACTGGCTAAGCCTATACGGTGAAGTTACCGTCGCAGTACCTAGACAAGTGTGGCCTATCATAATGTTGTTTCAAGCTCTTATCAATGCTTTAACTGCCGCAAGCCTAAGCATAGTCTCACAATACATTGGAGCTAGAAACTACAGGGAGGCTAGTTTATCAGCTTCAAGATTCTTTACTCTAGCATTCTTCTCAGGTGTCATTTTAAACGCTATCCTTCTAACTATTAGAGGCTTTATTTTCACGTATATGATCTCCACGCCTCCTGAGATCTTTGAAGATGTAATGAAGTATTCCGGTGTAATAGCATTTGACATATTCTTTAACTACATATCCTTGACGTATACGACACTTCTTCAAAGCCTTGGCGATACTAGGAGACCGGCAATGGTCAATTGCATAGCCATCGGTGTGAATACTATTTTAGACCCATTTCTAGTTTTAGGGATAGGCCCCTTCCCAAGGTTGGGTGTCATAGGAGCTTCTCTGACAGATGTGATCGGCAAGATCATATCTATAACGGCTTTAACACACATCATTAAAAGGGAGTATCCGGATCTAAGGGTAACCTTCACCAGAAACATAAAAGTTAAGTGGGTAGTTCTAGTCTTACGGATAGGTTTACCCGTTTTAACACTAGGCTTAATGAACGGCTTAGCCTTCCTACTACAGTTGAAGATTGTAAACATGCTGGGCATAGTTGCAGCTACGGCCTACGCCATAGGTTTTGTTATTATGGACATAGTAGACGCAGCTTTATGGGGATTAAGTGGAGCCACTGCTATAATGGTTGGACAGAATCTTGGAGCTGAGAACGTTAAGAGGGCTAGGGAAGTCGCCTATAAATCCGCCCTCCTGATAGCCGCTCTTATAGCACTGGGAGCATGCATAATCTATCCAATAAGAGGCTACTTAGCTGACATATTTGCAGACGACCCATATATAACAGCTGAAACGGACCTTTTCCTTCAAACCTTGGTGCCTACGCTTCCATTCTTCGGACTGTTTGTAGTTGCGATGTCTATTGGAAGAGGTTCAGGGCATACGGTTTTCCCGACTGCCATTGGAATGCTTAGGCTTTGGGGGGTAAGAGTAGGTTTAGGCTACTCCCTAGCCTTCATACTGGGAATGGGCTCTTTCGGAGCATGGTTAGCTATATCGCTGAGCAATATAGTGGGGGGAGTAATCTCGATATTATGGATAAAGTATGGGAGGTGGGCTGAGGCCGTTATTAAGAAAAACCATAGAATGTAACCTTTTACAATGCTAATGTTTAATAGCAATCAGTTGCTCTATAGTTGCCGGTGTTCTATTTGAGGAAAGGTGTTAATGCGTGGATTTACCCCGAGAGTTTTACGGTAAGTAGAGTTCTAACGGAGTCCGCTAAGATAGGGTATGAGGGCGTTGAGTTAAACATGGATGAGCGGGGTGAGTTAAACGTTTTCAAAATAACCGATGCCGATGTCAAACGTGTAAAGGAGGAGGCCGATAGTTTAGGGCTTAAGATTCCAAGCTTATGTACTGGGCTGTTCTGGAAGTATAACCTTGCAAGTCCAGATGAATCCGTAAGGCGGAAGGGCGTTGAATTGATAAGGAAGGGTTGTGAGCTGGCCAATAAATTCGACGCTAAATGCCTACTGGTTGTGCCGGCTTTCACAATGCCTGAAGTTCCATATGAAGATGCTTGGAATCTCTCCAAGAAATCTATACTTGAAGCAGTCCAATCAGCAGAAGACTACGGAGTCTACATAGGCGTTGAAAACGTCTGGAACAGGTTTCTATACAGTCCTTTAGAATTTAGAAGGTTCCTTGAAGAGATAGCTCACGACCACGTTAAAATGTACTTCGACGTTGGAAATATACTGTTCCTGGGACACCCAATCCACTGGATTAAAACACTGGGCAACTACATAGTATGCATCCACGTTAAAGATTTCCTCCTGAATGAGAGGAGGTTTGTACCGCTTTTAGAGGGAAATGTCCCGTGGAAAGACGTTGTAAAAGCTTTAAGAGAAATAGGCTACGAATACTTCTTAAACGTAGAGGTTTCACCATACCCAGGGCATCCGTTGAAAGCCGCCGTAGACTGTAAAACAGCTCTAGACATAATCCTGCAAATGTAGACGTAGAGTTTTTCCCTTTTTAAAAGCTATTCATTTTTATTGACGTTGAAACTACTACCAGGGGGAACTTTCACCTTTTGGCTTCATCCAATCTGTTTGAAGTTAAAAGGCTACGGGTAGCAAAATTTAAACCTTTCTTCACTGGAAGATGTAATGTTTTCACGGCTGTTGCATAGGTGACTTCTGTTGATAATGTTTTCAATTTGTAATGAGCTTTTTAAGGGTTGGAGCCTTCTAGAGGCCTTCAGTTGTATTAGAAAACTGGGCTACCATGCCGTCGAACTGGCGCCTTTCACGCTGACGGATGACGTTAGGGAAGTCCCAATGTCTAAACGTGAAGCTATTAGAAGCCTTGCTGTCCGAAACGGTTTAGAGATCGTCGGGCTCCATTGGCTTCTAGTTAAACCGGAAGGACTTCACATAAACCATCCAAACCCAGACGTGAGGCGGAGAACAGTTGAATATCTGAAGCATTTAGGAGTTTTCTGTCGGGACCTAGGTGGGAAGATACTTGTCTTCGGCTCACCTAGACAGAGGATCGTTCTACCGAATGTGACGTATGAAGACGCGTGGGAGTGGACTGTTGAAGCGTTTAAAGAATGCGCAGAATACCTATCGGATTACGGTGTAATCTTGTGCATTGAACCTCTTAGGAGTGAGCTTACAAATTTCATAACAACAATTGAAGAAGCTTTAAAGCTTATAGATGAGGTTGCCAAGCCGAATTTTAAACTCATTCTCGACGTCTACTTTATGAGCGGAGCGGGCAGACCCATTAAAGATCAGATAATTCTCGGTGCTAAGCATCTGAGACATTTCCATGCGAATGACGATAATAGAGGGGGCCCTGGCTTCGGCTCCGTAGATTATGGAGAGGTTGCAGATGCTCTAAAACAGGTGGAATACTCTGGATATGTTTCAGTTGAAGTTTTAAGGGATGAGAGCGACCCTGTGTACGTAGCTGGTAAAAGCCTAGAAACTCTTAGAAAGTTTTTCGAAATCCGATGATAGAGACACCGTACGATTTTTATGTGAAAACATGTAGAGATGATAAGCATCTTCTAAAGGCATTGATCACGGACTTTATGGATATACGTGTAGGCATCCCAATCAAATCTCTACAATCTATACAACACCAACAACAGCCTCTTTCCTTTCCCGCCTTCTTCTGAGCCACGCTTTTATAAACCCTTCTATTTCACGTCTATTGTATGGGTCTTTCCAAGCGGATTCAAGAGCTTGGCACTCATTCAACGCACCCACGAGTCCAAAATAAGCAAGAAGTTCACGGTATAGCTCTCCAACCTCAAAATCGTTAAGCAAAATCCTCATCTCCGATAGTATGCTCATCAACACTGTTCTACTCACATTTCCACCATACTGATTAGAGGACTTACGGTTATTTAAGAATGTCTGGGGGTGGGTTTTTCTAAGGTCTTCAGAGTTTAGAAACGCTTAAGAGATTTTCAAGTTTATTTTGACAGGATTTATATGACGTTTAAATTAAAGAGAATTAGTGATAACATCGTCGAAGTGCATGAAGATGGCGAACTCGTATCTAGGTACCTCTTCGATAACCGTAGGCAGTTTAAACCATACATCTATCCTTTAAATGCACCTGGCGGTTTATGTATAACTGAGGACAGCCCCAGAGACCATGTGCATCATAGGTCTGTGTGGACAGCACACGGAGATATCAACGGTGTAGACTTCTGGACTGAAACCTCTGAAAGCGGTAGACAGTTCGTCAGAGAGGTCTCAGTTAAGGATTCAGAGGATTTAGGTGTAATGGAATCTAACGAGGTTTGGATGGCTAAAACTGGTAGTCCAGTCTTAGATGTCTATAGGAGGTTTATCTTTAGAAAAACAGTGAACGGTTTAAGAATCATAGACGTGGAAGTTAACTTCACGGCAAGCTATGGCGATGTTAAGTTTGGAGATACGAAGGAGGGGGGTGTGATCTCCTTAAGGGTTGCACCTTCTATGAGGGGGTCTGCTGGAGGAGTTATAAGAAACTCTGCGGGAGGTGTTGGCGAGGGAGGGTGCTGGGGTAAGAGGGCCGAATGGTGCGATTACACGGGTATTGTAAACGGTAAGGTTGTAGGTGTAACTGTCTTCGACCATCCAAGTAATTTAAGGCATCCTACGTATTGGCACGTTAGAGCCTATGGACTATTTGCAGCAAATCCGTTCGGCGTCTCCTATTTTGAGGAAGACAAGTCTTTAAACGGTTCTCTAACCGTTGGGAAGGACGATAGTTTAAGATTTAGGTATAGGATACTGGTGCATCTAGGCGTTGTTAATCCAAACACTTTAAATGATGTTTTCACAGATTACTGTAGAATTGAGGGTTGAATATTATGGCTGAGCGTTTCGATTGGCCTGACGGTAGGAAAGTAGCCGTTTCACTCACATTTGATGATGGCTTACAGTCTCAGTTGAATGTAGCCGTACCCCTCCTCGACAAGTTCGGTTTTAAAGCCACTTTTTACATAAACCCTACGGGAGACTATAGAAGTCTTCTTAAGCCTTGGAAGGATGCTGCCGATCACGGGCATGAAATAGGTAATCATACCCTTACACATCCATGCTCCTGCAACTTCCAATTTGCAAGGACTGCCGTTAAATGCCTAGAGAAGATGACTCTTGAAGATATAAGAGCTGATATAATGGAGGCGCATAAGAGGATTAGAGAAGTCATACCTAACGGTAGTAAGACGTTTGCATATCCATGCTATGAAACGGCGGTCGGCAGAGGATTGTCTAAGAGAAGCTACGTGCCAGTTGTTGCTGAGGTTTTCCTGGCTGCTAGAGGTTGGGGTGAGCTCGGCTATCCCAATTCTCCACTATCGTGCGATTTACATGAACTTTGGTCTTGGTCAGTCCATAGGATGAGTTTTGAGGAGATGATAGGGTTAACCGTTAGAGCCTCTTATGAAGGTGGATGGGCTATATATACGTTTCATGGCGTTAACGAGGGGCATCTACCTGTTTCAGATTACGACCTGACTGGCTTCTTGAAGTTTTTAAAGGACAACGAAGATAAGGTATGGGTTGCACCCGTCTGCGAAGTCGCAGAGTACGTAGTAGAGGCGCGTAATAGACTAGAGCTACGTCTTTAAAAATCACTCTTCCTTCATATAGGTTTTAACAGTCTTCGCAGTGAAAAAGTAAAAATTATATTTTTGTGTTTTACGGATATTTTTCTTGACCATGTCTTCTATAACACCCATCTCTCCCAGAGGTTTTGCAAGAGTCGGGGCTCACAGCCATATTAAAGGCTTGGGTCTTGATGAGAGTTTTAAAGCTAAGCTTGTAGCCGACGGTATGGTTGGTCAGACAGAGGCGAGGGAGGCTGCTGGCATAATAGTGAAGATGATTAAGGCTGGTAAGATGGCTGGTAGAGCTATACTGCTGGCTGGTCCTCCCGGGACTGGTAAGACCGCCATCGCCATTGCTATTGCCAGGGAGCTGGGTAGGGATGTACCTTTCATAACTTTAAGCGGTTCTGAAATATACTCCAGTGAGCTTAAGAAGACTGAGGTTTTAATGCAGGCTGTTAGGAAGGCTATAGGTGTTAGACTTCACGAGACTAGAAAGGTGTATGAGGGTGAACTCACCCAATTCGACATTAGAACCGCTAAGCACGCCTACAATCCATACCAACAGGTTCCAGAGTCTGCCAGAATAACTCTAACGACTAAGAGTGAGAGTAGAAGCTTCAACGTCGGTAGCTCTATAGTGGTCGCTATGCTCAATCAAGGCATAAGGGTTGGTGATGTTGTGCAGATAGATGCTGAAACTGGTAAGGTTATACGAGTCGGCAGAAGTGAAGAAGTAGCTGAAAAGTATGAGATTGCTGGCTACGATGAGAAGCCTGTTCCTAGACCATCGGGACCAGTTGAAAAGGAGAAAGAGTTTATTTACGTTGTAACACTTCACGATTTAGACCAGATGCAGGCTCAAGCTAGGGGGGGATTCTTCTCACTGCTGTTCGGCGGAAGCGAGGCTAGGGAGATAGACCCTGAAGTTCGAAGGAGGGTTGACGAATACGTCAAACAGAGGGTTGAGGAGGGAACCGCTGAGATAATACCCGGCGTCTTCTTCCTAGATGATGTATCAATGCTCGATATTGAGGCCTTCAGCTTCTTAAGTACGGTTTTAGAGTCTGAGCTTGCACCGATAGTCATATTTGCTACGAACAGAGGCATTACCACTGTTAGAGGAACTGATCTGCAGGCTCCCCACGGTATGCCTTTAGACCTCTTAGATAGGTTACTCATAATAAATACAAGACTTTACACGGAGGAGGAGATAATGGAGATCCTCAAGATTAGAGCTAGGGAGGAAAATGTAAATGTCACGGAAGAGGCTTTAAACTACCTGACTAAGATCGGTGTTGAAACATCGCTGAGATATGCCGTTCAACTCCTATCCCCAGCAGCTGAGAAAGCAAAATCTGATAGTAGAAACACGGTAACTAAGGATGATATAGAAGTCGTTAGAAAGCTGTTCTCAGACGTTAAAAGATCCGTAGAATACGTTAAACAGTATGAAGAGTACATGTTAAGATAGATATCTCCTCCTAATCGATAGAAAACTGTATATAGTGGCTATAACATTCTTATTTTATACATAAAAAGGAGATTGCATGGCTGATGTTATAACGGTTTTCACAGTAGCCGTTACGATAATAGTTGTAGGTTTTCTGGCAAACATCATCTTTAAAAAGACGGGTTTTCCAGACACATTGTTTTTAATACTCATCGGTTTAGTATTCGGACCCATACTCAAATTTTTCTCACAAGAAAGCCTTCTACCCGTAATGCCAGCCTTCACAGCTTTAACCTTGGCGTTAATTCTCTTCCAAGGAGGTTTAAACATGAACATTTACACGCTTCTATCGCAGAGTATAAGGTCGATGATATTAGCATTCTCATACGTGATTTTCGCAATATTTTCCACAACATTTTTCGGGCACTTCTTATTGGGCCTTAATTGGGTTGAAGCGTTGATCTTAGGACCTATGACAGCTGGGACAAGCTCAGTCGTAGTGATACCGCTGATTTCTAAACTTAGCGTTCCAGAGGAAGTTAAGACGATACTGTCCTTAGAATCTACGCTTACAGACATACTCAATATAGTGCTAGTCACAGTGTTCCTAGAAGTATATTTGATAGGATCCTTCGATATTCGAAGTATACTATTATCTCTGACGGAAAAATTCATGTTCGGTATAGTGTTCGGAGCTATTGTCGGAATAATCTGGATCAAAGTATTAGAGGTCGTTAGGGAGCAAGAATACACATACATGCTCACCTTAGCGGCATTGGTCATGTGTTACGCAGGAGTTGAACTTCTAGGTGGAAGTGGGGCTTTATCGGCTTTAGCCTTCGGGCTCATGCTAGGAATGCTACTGCAATACTTAAATCCAGATGAGCAAGGATTCCGATTTTTAGATTTAATCGTAGGAACACTACTGGAACGCTTAAACCTACAATACATGCACAATCTAATGGAAAGTATTAAGAGATTTAAAGCCTTTCAGGATGAAATCACATTCCTAGTTAGAGTCCTATTTTTCCTATTCTTAGGGTTAATCTACATACCAAATGTGATGGGGATTATGTATGCTGGAATAATACTCGGAATAAACCTTGCAATCCGTAAACTCGCAGTCAATGTATCCACGTATAAGAGTAATCTCCACGGGTATAGAACGTTTATGACGCTTATGTGTGGGACTGGCTTAGCAAACGCAGTGCTAAGCTTAAATGTTTACAATGAGTTGACCATACGTCAGGTGGCTATAGCATCGATATATCCGCTAATTGTAACGAATATAATAATGATAAACAATGTCATCACATCCCTAGCATCCTTAATGTTAAAACGTCACCTGCAGAGTGACAACGATAGTATTAAACCTTCTGAAGTGCTAGAGTAGGGAGCCATTTATGGGAAACATTCACTTAAAATGTTCCAGTGTGAAGAAGTTACTATCAATTATCCTCACAATCTTAGGACTAGCTATCACATTTTATTACTTTGAAAACCTAATCTTTAGGGGAACTCTCATGAAGCCCAGTTTAACCATAATCCGAGTGAGCTCTCAGAAAGTTCCATTATACGGTCTCTTAGAACTGGATTTAAATGCAACCGACAGCTTCAAAAACCCATTCAACCCAGATGAGGTGGAAATCTTAGCTTTAATCAAAACACCTAAGGATGAAACGATTGAAATACCAGCCTTCTACTATCAAGAGTTTAAACGTGAACTTACAGAAGGTAGGGAAACGCTAACCCCCGTAGGTGAGCCATACTGGAAGATAAGGTTTACACCGGTGGAGGTAGGTACTTACAAGCTTCACGTACTCCTCAGAACGGCTAGCCATACTGTAACCTCGGAAGAGCTCACATTTGACGCATATGAGTCCGATATTAGAGGCTTCGTCAGAGTAAGCGAAGTAGATAAGAGGTACTTTAAAGTTGAGAACGGTGAATCCCTACTCTTCATAGGGCATAACGTCTGCTGGTTCGGCAACCGGGGGGCATTCGATTACGATGAATGGTTTTCAGCCATGAATAAATCAGGGGAAAACATAACTAGGATCTGGATGGCGCCCTGGGCGTTTGGAATAGAGTGGAAGAAGCTCGGATACTACGATCTATCGGAGGCATGGCGTTTAGACTATGTGATTAAAAAAGCTGAAGAGGAGGGTATTTATATAATCCTATGCCTTATGAATCATGGGCAGTTGCAGTCGGGCGGATTAACTGGACAGTGGAACGACAACCCGTATAACGTTAAAAACGGTGGACCGTTAAGTAAACCTGAAGACTTCTGGACAGACGAAAACGCCATAAGACTGTTCAAGAAACGTTTAAGATACATAGTCGCTAGATGGGGCTATAGTACACATGTTCTCGCATGGGAGCTTTGGAATGAAGTTGAATTGACAGATGACTACGATTTCGACGTGGTTGCTAAGTGGCATGAGGAAATGGCCAAATACATAAGGGAGATAGACCCTTATAAGCACTTGATTACGACAAGCTCAGACCCTAGACTGGGAGGCTTAAACGGGATAGACTTTGTAACGGTTCATAAATATGGGCCTCAATCTTTCAAAGACATTGCTGGTGTAATTCCAGAAATAGTTGAAAATTTATGGATTAGCTATGGTAAGCCAGTTTTAATCACGGAGTTTGGAGCGGATTGGAGGTGGTTTGACAACCCATACTACTATAAGGATGTTGAAGGAGTTGAACTGCATAACGGAATATGGTCCTCCGTACTCTCAGGCTCAGCATCTACATCCATGCTTTGGTGGTGGGACAACTACATCCACCCATATAACCTCTACGGGCACTTTAAAGCATTAAGCAACTACCTTAAGGGTGTAAACCCGGAGAAGAGTAGATTCGTCAAAATTCAAGCTAAAGTCTTAATTCCAAGCCCACTTAGGAGGGAAGATTTAACGGAAATTACCATATATCCGAGTTTGGGATGGGTTAAGCCGGAAGTCAACGTATTCAAAATAGAGGTGGACGGAAAAGTCGCAAACATCTCACAGCTCTCATCCTTCATACATGGCAAAGCCCACCCAGAGCTTAAAAACAATCCAACCTTCATAGTTTCACTCCCATATGGTGGAGAAGCACTAATACACGTAAACTCCGTAAGCAGGAGCGGAGCTACTTTAGACGTATACATAGATGATCTTCTAGTGGAGAGCAGGGTTTTTAAAGATATTGACGGTAAGAACGACGCTGAAGCCGAAGAGTACAATTTAGACGTTAAAGTAGCAGTTCCGCCTGGAGTTCACGAATTAAGGTTCGACAATTCCGGTGGAGATTGGCTCACATTTGACTGCATAAAATTTACGAACGCCGTAGCTAAACAGAGCAAGGTGAGAGTGATAGGTCTGAAGAATGATACTGTGTCGCTTCTATGGATTCAGAATAGAGACCATACATGGTGGAATGTAGTTAACAACATACCTATAGAGCCCGTTGAGAAAGTCGAAATTGAACTATGCGACTTTAAAGATGGAGGTTACATTGTTGAATATTGGGATACGTATACTGGAGTTGTGGTGAAAACTGAGGAAACAGTTGCAGTAAACGGGGAAATCCATTTAACAATTGAAGACCTTGAAAAAGACGTGGCTTTAAAAATCTACCGTAAAACCTTCTAAAGTGGAGATCTTCAATCAGCTTTTCACATAACTCGTAGATATTTTCCATATCTTATTCTAATTTAATGTTAAAACCTCTCTAGCATAATTTAAAGTAAATAGGTCGGTTAGGAGTTAGCCTTAACTATTTATTGTTAATCTTTTCCATTCGCACAGAAACCGATCTATTTTAACGATTTACGCGCGAAAAATAGGTAGCCCGTATGGCCTATCATAACTGTTTCAGGCCTTGTTTCACCAGCTTTAACTTTTAAATGACGTTCTAAGCATTCAACAACCTCTATGGATGTGAAGCCCTGCATCCTGGCGGCTTCAACGGTCTTCTCCACCTGATTTATAGTTGGGCTGAAGCTTACTAAGACGCCGCTATTTTTCAAAGCATCATAAGCCTTAGGTATAACCTCCCAAGGTGTTGGGAGGTCCAAGACTATAGCATCGATGTCTTTCTCATCGAAACCTTCTCTGACATCTTTAAGCTTAAGCTCTATGTAATCCATTAAACCAGTATATGAGAGGTTTTTCTTAGCAATTTTAATGAAGTCTGATCTAATTTCGTAACCGTAGACTTTACCATTGGGTCTAACGTAGTATGCGAGGAAGGCCGTTAAAGCACCAGAACCAACTCCAGCTTCGGCAACCTTAAACCCAGGCCCTATACCAGTGTGGGTTAAAATCAAACCTACGTCTTTAGGATAGACTATTTGAGTCGGCCTCCTAAACTTTTTAAGTATGAACTCTCTAAGAGCAGGTTTTAATATTGTAAATTCTACGCCTATACTGCTTTTAACGCGTGACCCGTAAGGTTGACCTATAAGCTCTTTAAGTTTTAAATATCCCCTATGTGTATGGAAAACTCTATCTGTAGCCTCAACTAGGAAGCTTCTCCTACCGTCTAAATATAGAAGTATGTAGTCTCCCTCATTTACAACATCCAAAGATTCTAATCACCAAGACATAATTTGCAACCGATGTTTCTAAATAAACCCTTCCTTTTGACGATTATACAGTTTTCGCAGACTTCCCGACCGCAATTGGGGCATTTAACGGTGCGGTTTTGCCCTACGAAGCCTCCGCAGGACTGACATTTAACAGCGTCATCGCTACATATCGGTTTACCGCAGACTTCACAAATATGCTTCTCCTCGTTTGTGCAGAAGCTTTTACCGCAGACGTTGCAAATCCAAGCGTGATCCGGGCAAACAGGCTTACTGCATTTAGAACATTTAACTACGCATGAAGAACATAGGGTTTTACCGCATATAGAGCAGATGTTGGCAGATTTGATACATACTTCTTCACCGCAGACGTCGCACCACGTTAGATGCTCTTTAAAATGCTCCTTACATAAGCTTAAACCGCAGTGAATGCATTCAACAATATCATCCGGACAGTAGGCGGCAGAAGGATCGCATTCTACACAGTTCTTAACGCATTCGCCGCAGACAAGTTTTGAGCACAAGCCACATGTATGTTTCTCTTCATTATCGCACAGCGTCCTACCGCAAACACTACACTTCCAAGAATGTACTGAGCATATCGGTTTACCGCAGACTTCACAAAAGTGCTTATGTTCGCCACATATAGGTTTAAGGCAGATCCAGCATAATAGAAATTCGCTTGGAACACTTATAGTTCTGCCGCATTCTACGCATTCCCCGTAAAGCCCTCTACCGTTAACAGCATTCCAAGTCGCAACCATAGTTGTCTTAACATCACCTGAAGAAACGGTTAAAATAGCTTTAAACGTAGGCACCCATACAAGCTGAAGGAGGGTTATCTCCAGCTCTTTGGAAGAGGGCTGTATGACATAGCTTCTCACAGCAGTCTTCTCGAGATTCATATACTTATCCTTTATAGAATTCATCTTAATATTCCAATCTTGCACTAATGCATCCTCATATTTTTTAAGCTCTTTTAGCTCCTCCTCCAATGAGGCGACCCTCTTCTTAAGCTTTTCAATCCTCTCCTCCCTTGCTTCAACCATCGTTTTAATCCTCCTAACGGGTTTACTCGTTCTACGGGCGTCGCTAAGCTCGTTTTTAAGCCGTTTAACGCTTTTCGTAAGTTCTTCAAGCTCATCCATGTTCTTCATCATAATCTCCCTCTTACGCTTATATTCTTCCCTCACATTCTCCAAAATCTTCTGAAAACTATCAAACTCCTGCTTAATCTTCTCCTCTAAGAGGCGTTTAGCCTCTCGACGGCACTCCTCGATAAATGCCTTCTTATCCGAGGTTTGAGAAGCATATCCCAAGCCGGGATGATAGTAGACCACTTGAGCAAGCCTCATAGACGTATTTACCTTTAAGCCTCTGAGAAGCCTCTTAAAGCCTCTCTCAGATAAATCTACACCTGGCTGAACGTAACGCCCCTTAGACGAGGGCTCAGTTAAAAGTGTAGTGGAGGATAGTTCGTCAAGAGATACTCCATAGGCATCCATACGCGTTAAATTGAAGCCTTCAGTTAATGGTGTAAAACCGACCAAATCATGCTGAAAATTCACATTAGGCTCCCGTCTGTTAACTTGAGCCCGCACTTCATATTGAAGCGCAGGTTTATATTCAAGCTTATAGTCGCCAAGCTCTATAGACAAATATGGGCATTTGCTTGAAAGTTCGTCAACGATGGTCTTCGCTTCAACCTTCATCGGTAGAAAACCCTGAGGTAGATCTGGAGTTATACCTGGAGGAGCATCCCAGTACTGTTCATCCCTCTGCCTACTGATAAGCCTACGCTTAGTATCTCTAATATGCTGTGAAATCTTATCCTTCAACTCGGGCTCGGCGAAATCGAGAGGGTTGAAACCTGGGGCTCCATGCATAGTCTCCCTAGCCCTAATCTTAACAAGTATTGGAATTTTTTCAACAACCTCCCCCGTAACGACAGCCTCACCCTTATCAAGCCATTGTATTATCTCTTCCCACTTCTTCCCTAAACCCCCACTTTCTAAAACTATCTTAATGTCATTTGGATCTGTCACCCTATGTATTATCCAAGTACCTACAAGACCCCTAACAGTAGTATCTAAAAGCTGAGGTCTCTGAGTAACCACTACAAGGTTTGCTCCAAACTTTCTACCCTCTTGAGCAAACCTCTTAACAAACTCCGTAGTAGACCTTTTCTCCTTACCAGCAAACCTGTGTGCTTCATCCATAAAGCAGTAGAACGGTTTAATCCTCCTGGTTATGGAGGCTTGGAAAAGCTTATCTAAAACCTCACTAACCAATGCAACCTGCTCTTCTTCAACAATGCCTCTGAGGTTTATAATCGTACACTGACTAGGTACGACTAGGTCTTCAGGCTCAGCAACCTTTAAAGAATCTAATCCAACGTCAACACCGGGGTTTATCTGAGGGTCTCCAAACTCTAAAACCTGATTCACATAGGATCTGGCTTCAACCTCAGAACCGGATGATGGGTTTGGAATTTTCAGACTGGAGTATTCTCCATGCGGATCTATTATGACGACTGGAATACCCTTCTTAAGAAATTCCTCTACTATAACACCGACTGTGTAGCTTTTCCCAGAGCCCGGTTTACCAACTATGAATATCCTACCCATACCTTTAATAGGTAGAAAGACTTTACAACCGTAGCCTATCAAACGGCCTATGTATATGCCCTTCTTCTCATCGGTCGTTAAACCTAGGCTTTTCCTAAGGTTTTCCTCTGAAACCCTATACACCTTTGACCCAACGGGTAGGGGCTTTCTAGGTCCTAATCCTATGAGGCTACACTCACATAGGATTCCGTCCACGGTTCTATGGACGTTTGTAATCAACGCTACGTAGCTCTCTCCCTCATATCGGAGTTCAACATAATCGTTCAGCCCCACGTCTTCAGTTAAAGCTTTAAATTTAAATCTCGTGACAGATATATCTCCTTCGACCACTCCGATGGCTTCTTCCCCAGACAATTCGACTCATTCTAACCATATGCTAACTTCCTAAAGAATTTTCTTACACTTCTTCGAGTTGAAGAAAGCCATAAGCGCTTCAACAGTTTATCACAGGTAAACCTATATAAACACATTTAACGTAAATTTTCTAGGTGGAGATTGTTTAAAGTCTTCAAAACGGTTGAATTCTACATTTTACAGGATGAAGTTAAGCCTTCATCTATATCTCTCGCCATACATACGCCTCAACCGGAAACATACGGCTTCACACCTGAAGACAGGATAATAATTGAAATCGGCGGGTTTGAAGAATGTTCTTTTAAAGGCTTCTACCCTATGGAGCCGGAACGCGTAGAAGAGTTTAACGGGAGAATTAGGCTATCGTGGCACTACGCAAAGCCCAAGTTTACAGGTAACCCTAACTTCCTTTGGGGTGTTTGCTTTAAAGTAGATGGTAGTGGAAAAGGTTCGGTTAATGACTTTTCCGTGATGGAGTGGCGTTTAAAACCAGAGGAGACAGATGGGAGGGGTCTAGTAGACCTTTGGCTTAAATACAAGCTTAAAAACGACGCTGTTTCAACAGCTATAATCGGGCCGATACCTTCAGAAAAGCCTGGAGCGAAGTTTTTCTTCGAAAGAGACTTAGAGCAGTTTACTATAGATGTAACTCCGTCGAAAACAGCTTATGGAGATATTCAAACGCTCGTATCCCGTAGAAGACCGCTCCAAGGTATAGTAGACTTAAACGTAAAGATAAGAGTTAACGCTTGGAAGAGGGAGGAGCTGCTCATAGGAGGGAGGGTTGAAGTTGAAAGTGAAGATTATCCGTTTAAAACCTTCATTGAAAAACTAGGCCGAGAGGTGGAATTACCAGGTAAAACAACGCTCATGTATGGTCTGCCAGACTTGAGAATAGTCTGTAAGCCCAGTAGCTTCCACCCTCTGATGATTTAACTTTGAAAGAAAATGGGGGATAATACTAGAATATCTCTTTCTCACCTAACTTCTTCATTAGCTTGCTTCTAACTTTAATTTGAACATCTAATTCTTCACTAGGCTCTAAATCCTCAGTTCGCCTTTTAATCGTTAAACCACATACGCCGTCATTCAACAGTTTGTTTCGAATACAGCTGGCATAGTTACATTTATATCCGACACAGTAGTCGTTTGTATAAGTGCACCATGCACTTCCTCTACCGGTTTTTAAGGATTTCTTAGCACATCTAAAGAATTGGCAGTCGGGAGAGCAATACCTTAACTCCTTCAAGACCAACCCCAAAATACGCGGCCAGTAAAAACTATTATTTTCTAGGTTTTAAACTTTTCCATTTTACCACAATACTGTTTTCCAGTTTTTCATCCTATGAGCTACATAATGTTTTTAGTTAAGTTCCTAGAATGGTTAAGTGGTGTGTAATTTGAGTGAAAAATCTGAAAGTAGAACCTTCATTAAGAGGAGTGAAGTCGTCGGTAAGCAGGTTGTTGAAAAAAGAGGCTATGTGATAGGTACAGTTAAAGACTTGTCATTCACCATAACGCCTGAAGGCGTAGAACTAGCAATATCCGTAGACAGTGCAGGTAGAGAATTGAATATACCTTGGGCTGAAGTTCAAGCCATAGGTGATGTTGTACTGCTTAAATCCCAGTATGAGAAGCCTGCGTCAGCTCCAGCTCTAGTAGCTCCACCAGCTGTTCCAACTCCAACACCCATAACACCTGGATTAGAGAAGATATGCCCCTACTGTGAGTTTAAAAATCCACCTGATGCAAAATTCTGCGTACGCTGTGGGAGAAGACTGCCAGGTTGAAAGCCACGTATTTCAACCGCTAAACGGGGGTGGATCTGTGAAAATACTGTTGGTTATATGTGATGGTTTAGGAGATAGGCCTATCAGAGAATTAAACTATGAGACGCCTTTATCTATCGCTGAAAAACCGAATCTTGAAAAACTCTCGTTGATTGGCATTAAGGGGATCATGGATACTATAGCCCCCGGTGTAAGACCTGGAAGCGCACCAGCTCACCTAGCACTATTCGGCTATGACCCGAAGAAATACTACACGGGTAGGGGAATTTTCGAAGCCTTGGGTTTAGGATTGGAGCTTAAAGAGGGAGACATAGTATTCAGGTTTAATTTTGCGACGGTAGATGATAGAATGGTGGTTGTCGATAGGAGGGCTGGAAGAATAGGTGAACATACGGTAGAACTGGCTGAGGCGTTGAATGAGATTTCCATCCCAGGAGTAGAGCTGGTTTTTAAAGAAGCCGTTGAGCATAGAGGGGTCATTATTATGAGAGGTGAGGGGCTTTCCTGGAAGGTTTCAGACACAGATCCAGGTAAAACAGGCTTAAAGGTTAAGAAGTGTGAACCTTTAGATTCATCCCCCGAGGCGCTTAAAACAGCCAACCTAGTCGATAGTATTGTCGAAGAATCCTACAGGATTCTTAAAGACCACTGGGTTAATAGGGATAGAGTTAAAAGGGACTTGCCTCCGGCCAACGTAGTGCTTCCAAGAGGGGCAAGTATATTAACTAAGGTTGAAGAATTTAAAGAGCGTTACAAGCTTAAAGCGTCATGTATAGCTGGGGGAACCCTCTACAAAGGTGTGGCTAAGTTTGTCGGGATGAACGTTTTAAACGTACCGGGAGCAACGGGCACCTATGAAACAAACTATAAGGCTAAGGTTGAAGCATCTCTGAAAGCTCTCAGAGAGTCCGACTTCGTCTTCCTCCACTTTAAGCAAGCCGATCTGGCGGGTGAAGATGGAGATTATAGGAGGAAAATTGAAGTGATACAGCATATAGATGATGCTCTGGAGTCTCTTACAACCTTAGGGGATACTTTAATCGTCGTTACCGCAGATCACTCAACACCATGCTCTATAAAAACGCATTCAGCCGATCCAGTACCAATAATGATGTGTGGTGAAGGAGTCAGAAGAGATTATATTGAAGGCTTCGATGAGGTTAAAGCTACTAGAGGCGGTCTAAACCGTATAAGAGGGCTCGACCTTATGCCAATTATATTGGACATAGTAAATTTAGCCGAAAAGTATGGTGCATAACCCCTATTATTCTCAACCTCCCTACTATATCTTAAAATATAAGCTCCCGCTATATACTTACTGATTTTAAAGGAGGGGGTTAATGGACCGGTATAGTGAAATCTACGAGCTTGAACGGGAGCTTATGCGCAAGGAGCGGCAGATAGAGTATCTACAGATGGAGTTGAGGAAGTGCTACCAGATCATTGAGGAGCTTAAGCAAGGTATGAAGCCTATTGGAACGGCAGTAGACGTTAAAGATAATAGGGCTTACGTTAAATTCAGCGGTCAAATGTATGAGGTATCCATCTCACCCGAGTACATTGGTAAAATCTCACCGGGCATGGATGTGGTACTTTCACCCAATCGGGGGACAATCATAGGTATTGTCGAAAACCTCAAAGACGCCTCAGCTTGGAGCTATAAGGTTGAGAGGGAAGTGAAGGTATACTACGACGACGTCGTAGGACTTGAATATGAGCTTAATGAGCTTAGAAAAGTCGTAGAGTGGATTTTAAACCCAGTTAGTAGAGAGCGGAGAGAAAACCTTCTCCTTGATAAGAGGCTTTTAGAAGAAGGCGGGTCCGTACTACTGTATGGTCCTCCAGGTACCGGGAAAACCTACATGGCTAAGGCTATAGCTGGCACCTGTACGCTGTATGGTCATAAAACCAGCTTTATAAAAGTTGATGGATATGAAGTTGTGTCTAAATGGCTTGGCGAATCTGCTAGAAATATTAAAGAGATTTTTAGACTCGCTAGAGAAATAGCACCAAGCATACTATTTATAGATGAAGTGGATGCTATAGGTAGGTCTAGAGTTGACGTAACTACTGATGCGGGTAGAGATGTACAGGGTATGTTAAACCAGCTTCTAGTAGAATTGGGGGAGGGATTTGAAACGAATAGGAATATTGCCGTGATATTTGCGACAAACTTCCCATCTGTAATAGATCCTGCCCTGCTAGATAGGGTTAAGAAAATACTCTACGTTCCCCCTCCTAAGACTAGAGAATCTGTTAAACGGCTGTTCGACTTCTACACTTCAAAGATAGCTTTAGATCCAAGCCTTAAAGACGGCAGAGTTTTGAAAGATGAGGTGTTTGAGAAGATCTGGTCTATTATTAAGCGTAGGAAGATTATATATGACGCCTCAATACCTAGGAGGGGTGTAAGCGTTAGAGACGAATATAGTATAACTCCCAGAGACGTCAAAAACATAGTGCTTGAGGCAGTAGATGAAGCCTACTCCACTGGTAAGAAGGCTGTAAACGAAGAATGCCTACTCAGTCAAGTTGAGAATTTTGTAAAGGAGGAGCTCCGCTCCCAATCCATCTAGATTCGACGTCATAACCAACTATAGATGCTGTGGGTTTTCTGGCTATTTTTGGTAAAATTTAAAGAGTAATGCGTTTTAATTATCAGGTATGAGCCTGCCTTCATATATTCTAGGTGGTTTAGCTGCACTACCATACTATCGTGAGTCTTATCCGAGGAGGGTTTCAAGCTACGATAGAACAGGCGGCAATAGAGACTTTATAACGGTAAAGCCTTGGGAGACTAAGGTTTTAGCAAACATAGATGGGACTGGCGTGGTCAGACATATATGGTGTACAATCGCCTCAGAAGACAAGTATTACTTGAGAAACATAGTCCTCAGAATGTACTGGGATGGAGAGCCAAATCCAAGCGTTGAAACACCGATAGGAGACTTCTTTGGAATTGGACATGGTGTTGCTAAACACTTCATATCTCTTCCGTTGACAATGACATGTGATAGAGGCTTAAACTGCTACTTCCCCATGCCTTTCTCCAGAAACGCCAGGATCGAAGTCGAAAATCAAAGCGATAAACCTGTTAACGCATTCTACTATCACGTAGACTATGAAGAACTGCCTGCCTTAGATAGAAACATGCTCAGGTTTCACGCAAAATGGAGAAGGGAGAACCCCACAGACGCCATCTACTATCCGCCAGGTGAAGAAGGGAAGAATATAAACGGTGAAGGCAACTATCTGATACTTGAAGCCTATGGGCATGGGAGATACGTCGGGTGCGTCTTAAGCGTCTACGGGTTAAAACCGGGATGGTGGGGTGAGGGGGATGAGATGATCTTTATAGATGGGGAGAAGTGGCCTCCATCGATACATGGGACAGGGACTGAAGACTACATTGGATCTGCTTGGGGCTTTAACAGGGAATTTTATGGGCCATTTCACGGCTTCCCACTCATGGGAAAGCCTAATTGGACAGGCCCATCTTCAATGTACAGGTTTCACATAGAAGACCCCATATTCTTTAGTAAGTCTATAAAAGTCACTATTGAACATGGACATGCCAACGATAGAGGCGACGACTGGTCTAGTGTAGCCTATTGGTATCAGAATGAGCCCCACTATGAGTTCACTGAGCTCCTACCGCCAGAGCTTAGAAAACCTAGAGAATCTACGTAACTGGCATGTGGTATTCTAAACCGCCTGGATGGTAGACGCCTTTTATCGGTATACTCCACCCGCAATTCGAGCATTTCTTATCTTTCGTTAAAAGCCACCTAGAGATGTAGAAGCCGAATCTTTCGATAACGCGTTCACCGCAGTTTGGACAGTATGTGTGCTCATACCTATGTCCTGGTACATTTCCAAGGTAGACGTATCGTAGACCCACGTCTTTAGCAGTTTCATAAGCCTTCTCAAGTGTGTTTAAAGGGGTTGATGGGACGTCTGTAAGCTTATAGTCTGGGTGAAACCTCAGTATGTGGAATGGCGTATCCGATCCAAGGCTGTCTCTGACCCAGATGGCTAGCGTTTTTAAGTCTTCCATAGAGTCTCCATACTTAGTAACTATGAGGTCTGTTATCTCAATATGCACGTTTCTACTCTTCAAAGCCTTTAAACATTCATATATAGGCTCCACATCTGGCACAGCGGCCATGTTTCTGTAAAACTCCGGGTTGGCTGAACCTTTAAAATCTACGGTAGCCGCGTCGAGAAAGGGTGATATTAATTCAACGGCTTCCGGGGTCATGTACCCATTTGTTACGAAGGTATTGAACAGACCATTCTCTTTAGCTAGTTTAGCTGTGTCGTAGGCATACTCCATGAATATCGTTGGCTCTGTGTAGGTATAACTTATACCTTGACAGTCGTACTCTAAAGCCAGTTGGACGACTTTACTGGGTGGTAAATCCATACCTTTAACCTCCCTATCTTGACTTATAACCCAGTTATCACAATATTTGCATCTGAAGTTGCAGCCTACAGTAGCTATACTCATCACAGATGAGCCTGGGTGGAAGTGGTATAGAGGCTTCTTCATAATGGGGTCTGCTGCCGTAGCTACGGCCCTACCGTAGACTAAACTGTAGAGCTTGCCGCCTAAATTTTTACGGACACCGCAGAAGCCTATTCCTCCATCTGGTATAATACATCTCCTAGCACATAGATGGCATTGAACTCTACCGTTTAAAGAACTGTATAGGTAAGCCTCCTTCAAAGAAACATCTCCCTCTACATATAGAAATGGGAAGACTTACTATTATTGATTTCGAACCCATTAAACTTCAAACACGTTCTAGGTATAGGTTTTTAAGAAATGTTGAAATCTGAAATATACGTCAAATCCGGAAGACGGTTACAGCTTGGTGAGGGTTGAAAATTGAGCGTTAGAGTGATTTTCCTAGGGACGTCTGGAAGCGTACCTACCACTAAGAGGGGTATGCCTTCTCTAGTCGTTCAAAGAGAGGGTGAGCTTTTAATGTTCGACTGCGGTGAGGGGACGCAGAGGCAGATGATTAAGGCTGGACTTGGGTTTGGAAGACCGATGAAAATATTCGTATCCCATATGCATAGCGACCATATCCTTGGATTGCCTGGCCTTCTTCAAACGATGTCTATGATGGGTAGAGTTAAACCGCTTCAAATATATGGTCCTCAAGCGCTTAAAGACTTTTTAGAACACGTAATTGAAACGGTCATCGGCGAGCTTAACTATCCATTGGAGGCGCACAGCGTCTCGGAGGGGGAGGCTTGCAGAGGCTTAGATTATGCTGTCCAAGCCGTTGAAACGGATCATACTATTAGGAATCTCTCCTACGCTATAGTGGAGGACCTTAGGCCTGGTAAGTTCTACAGGGAGAAGGCTTTAGCTCTAGGTATCCCTGAAGGGCCCCTCTGGAAGATGCTTCAGAAGGGTAGATCTATAACGCTTGACGATGGAAGGGTGATAACACCTGAAAGCGTACTAGGTCCTCCTAGAAAGGGTTTGAAGATAGTCTATAGTGGTGATACACGTCCATCTATGAAGCTTGTAAAGCTTGCGGCTAATGCGGATCTACTCATACATGAAGCTACCTTCGATGGAGAGCTTAAAGACAAGGCTAGAATTGAGGGACATAGTACTATAGTTGACGCCGCTGAAATAGCTAGGTTGGCGAACGTATCTAAACTCGTCGTAACGCACATATCCGCCAGGTATAGTGAAACAGAGCCTCTACTAGAGCAGGCTAGGAAAATATTCAACAATACGATTATAGCTGAAGACTTTATGGAGGTTGTTATTCAAAGGTCTAAGTAGCCTCCTCCTTAGATGTTAACCACTCTATTACAGTCTTAGGCTCATCTGTTTCAATCTCCACCCTTATTGGTCCTAAGGGGGATTCCCCATAGGGTTCTGAGAACGATATGTTCCCCGAAAATGCCACCTGTTTATTGAAAAACATAACTGCTCTATTCGGCTCCATCCACTTCAACATAACTACTCTAGCGGCGTCTCTTATGCGTCTTGCCTTAAGCTTGGCTTTCATATGCTCTAAAGCCTTTAAACCTTCAGCTTCTCCAACGAGGTATTTGAAGCCAGCCTCTTCAAAAAGTCTTATGCGGGCTGATGGAACTATGTTACGTATGGCCTTTTCCACTTTAGCCACATCCTCCGTCGGGTTAAGCTCGACTTTAATCTTTATTTTAACATCTTCATACATTTTCAATAGAATCTTCACCCCGATTCCTATAGAAAAACGTTATCCCAACAGTCCAACCTGACTGCGTCTTTAAGAATCTGCTCAAATTCTTCTAAGGCTTTCTCAGGCGGCCCCTCATTCACCACCACTTTATCTCCATTCTTCAGAAGCTCCGTTAATCCAAGGGCCTCCTCTGCCCTATCTCTATCTTCAAGGTCTTTAATGCTCTTGGGGTCGTCGCTCCTCCCCCGTTTGGAGAGGCGTTTAAACCTTTCTTCTCTAGAAGCGATGACAACTACCAGTATGAATTTTTTAAATCTCTCTCTGAAGAATGACATCTCATCAAACGTTCTAAGGCCATCGATTACAATCAGGCTCTGCTCAATGCTTCCGATCTTATCTAAAATCCTCTTAGCTATTGCTAGAGGGCCTTCTTCAATTCTAAGCTTCCACATGAGCATAGCCATATTTTCCCTACTAGGTGGAAGTCCCCTTCTCAGGGCTTCCTCTCTGAGGACGTCTCCCATGTTTAAAACGGGTATACCTCTTCTCAAGGCTTCTGAAGCTAGGAGGGTTTTACCAGCGCCTGGATAGCCGGTAAGCCCTATACATACTTTATCGATCCTCAACTACAAACACTAATAAGCATCCTTACTCTTCAATATAAAACTAAGCATAGTACGACTGGTGATTGGAAGCTTGACAGAGGTTATTAGATGCTTCATATCAGTCGACGTTGAAGATAGCGGTATACTACAGGTTATTCAAAACCTTCAGAAGAGGGTTGAAGAGACTGAGAGTATAGTTAAAACGGTTGAAATGGAGAATCTGCATCTTACATTGAGGTTTCTAGGTGAGCTTCCACAGTCAGCCGTAAAACGTATAATGGATGGGTTGAAGGGTTTAAACTTTAAACCGTTTAAAATAGAATTTAAAGGTTTAGGCGTCTTCCCGAACATCAGCTACGTAAGAGTTGTATGGATTGGTGTTGGAGAAGGCGTATATAAGCTTGAAGACCTACATAATCAAGTCAATGGTATTCTTAAGAAGCTCGGCTTCGGAGGGGAGGAGTTCTCACCCCACTTAACAATAGCTAGGGTTAAAGCTATTAAAAATAAACCCGGTTTGGTTAAGCTTCTAGATGAATACCGCGACACCTCTTTCGGCTACATGGACGTAACATCTGTCAGGCTTAAAAAAAGCACTTTAACTTCTAGAGGACCCATTTATAATACTATTATGGAGGTTAAGGCGAGCTTGTGACCCTTGAAGAGCTTTTAAATGACATCCTTAGAGAGATTAAACCCAGCTCTGAAGATGAGCTTAAGGTTAGGGAAATCTCCGAGAAGATTACGGACGCCTTAAAATCTGAAACTAGAGCTTTAGGATTGAATGTAGAAGTTGAAATATACGGTTCTGTGGCTAAGGGGACGTGGCTTAAAGGAGATGTAGACTTAGACGTTTTCCTCATGGCTGATGTGGATGTGCCTAGGGAGAAGCTGATATTGGATGGATTAGAGTCTGCTAGAAAGGTGTTTAAGAGCTTCGGAGGTAGGTGGGTTGAAAGATATGCTGACCACCCCTATGTAGAAGGATGGATCGACGGAGTCAGAGTGGACGTTGTTCCATGTTATAGAGTAAAGCCTGGTGAGTGGCTTACAGCAGTAGATAGAACGCCATATCATACGAAGTATATTAAAAGTAAATTGGCTAGTGAAGCCTTGGACCAAGTTAGACTTTTGAAGAAGTTTACTAAGGGCGTTGGCGTTTATGGAGCCGACATTAAAACCGGCGGCTTCAGCGGTTATCTTTGTGAGCTTTTAATAGTCAACTATGGCGGCTTCATTAAAACATTGGAAGCTGCTTCGAAGTGGGGTAGGCGAGCTATCATAGATGTCAACAAGTACTATAGCGGTAGGCTGGGAGACCTTAAGAAGAAGTTTCAACATCCTTTAATAGTCGTAGACCCGGTGGACCCAAATAGAAACGTCGCAGCTGCCGTTAGATTGGAAACCTTATGCAACTTTATAATAGCTTCAAAGTGCTTCATCAAAAAACCTTCAAAAGTATTCTTCAACCCCCCTAATCCTATAAAGCTTACGGAGACGGCTTTCAAAGAGAAGCTTGAAAGCCTGGGTCTAGACCTAGTAGCCGTCAGCTTCGGAGCTATTGAAGCGGTTCCAGACGTCCTCTGGGGACAGTTGTATAGGACGCTTGATTCTCTGAAGGCTTTACTTGAAAACTGGGGCTTCAAAGTGTATAGGGCTAGGGCGTGGACTGATGAACGTGAATTAACTGTTTTCATGTTTGAGCTTGAAAGCTCCATCTTAAGCCGTTTGAAGGTACACATGGGTCCACCCGTATTTTCAAGAGAGCTTTGGAGCTTCCTAGATAAACATCTTAGAAGAGGAAAAATTTCAACTGGTCCCTGGATTGAAGGCGATAGGCTGGTTATTGAAGTTGAGAGGCGTTTCAGAGATGTGAAAGACCTGTTCGACTACTTCCTCAAGGTGGATGGAGGGGTTTCGGTGGGCGTTAGAGGTAGGGTTGCCGAGGCCATTGGGAGGGGGTTTAAAGTGTTAAGGAATATGGAGCTTTGGAACCTGATGGGTTCAAACGTAGACTTCAATATGTTTGTCTCTGAGTTTTTAGACGGTTTACCCACGTGGCTGAAGGCGTGGCTGGAGGAGGCTGAATTTGATAAAACCCGTAGTGTTGAAGCCTGACAGCCTACTGACGTTTAAAGAAGGTCTTGTACTGACGTATCCCCGTAGAGACTTTGAAACTTTGAAGCGTAGAGTTGAAGCCATTAAAAGGTTTGGAGTAGACTTAATCGAGTTTACAGGCTCTAAGGAGGTTTCAGGTGTAAATCTGCTCGGTAAAGGTACTAGAAGCATAGTCGTTAAGGCTTGGGTTTCAGGATATGTATACGCCCTTAAGATTAGACGGCTAGACTCATCGATACCCAATCTTAAGACTGAAGCTGAGAATATGATGATAGCCAACAGCATGTCTGTAGGTCCGAAGCTCATATTTTACGATGACGATATGATACTTATGGAATTGATAGACGGAAAACCTATATTGGATTGGATAAGTGACCAGAAGGACCATAACGTTGTTAGAAGGGTTCTGCTCAAGCTGATACTGGACGCGTATAGGCTAGATATGGTTTGGCTTGATCATGGAGAATTAAGTAGAGCTCCAAAACATATACTTGTAAAATCCGACGATGAGCCGGTAATCTTAGACTTCGGCTCTTCAAGCGTTAACCGGAGGCCTTCAAACGTTTCATCCCTAGTCAGCTACCTATTCATAAGGAACACCCTGAGAGATGCCCTCCATAAGGTATGCGGACATACCAGTAAAGAGGAAATAGTAGAAAGGCTTAGAAACTATAAGAGGAAACCATCTGAAGAAACGCTGAAAAACCTAATAGAATCACTCAACCTATTAAACGGTTAACTGAACACGAAAACAACCCTTATAAACCTCTACAGCCATCTTAACAGATTAAGAGTGGGGCCGTCGTCTAGCATGGCTAGGATACCAGCCTGGGGCGCTGGCGGTCCTGGGTTCAAATCCCAGCGGCCCCA
>Ga0185307_1000298_pt1 | contig 32769 bp, 30 predicted proteins | sample LHCtaG_FD_128010 | JGI IMG/M metagenome (GOLD analysis project Ga0185307, IMG submission 128010) | Hot spring microbial communities from Little Hot Creek, USA to study Microbial Dark Matter (Phase II) - LHC4sed_matched (SPADES... | ecosystem: Environmental > Aquatic > Thermal springs > Hot... | reverse complement strand
CTTTTCGGCCTGCCCGTCATCCCACAACCCGTTCCAGGTTATGGAATCCTAGGCGGGGTCAGGAGATTGTCCATCTTTGGAGCGGGACAGATGTCCGCCACGGAATCCCTCTCGCTTGAGGGAAATCCCGTCTCCGAGGACTTTGGATGGGAGGTATACCCGGAAGGCCTGGCGAGATGTGTAGAGATCATGGAGAAATACTCCAAGAGGCTTTACATCACCGAAAACGGCATCTCAGACGGCCAGGACAAACTCAGACCCGACTTCATCAAAAAGCACCTGCTGGTGGTGGAGGAGCTTATCGGGGGAGGACACCGGATAGGGGGATATTTCCACTGGTCGCTGCTCGACAACTATGAGTGGGCGAGGGGCTTCAGGAACAAGTTCGGCTTGTGCGCGGTGGATCTCAAAACCAAGGAGAGGAAACCGAGGGGAAGCTTCAAACTCCTCCAGGGAATCATCGAGCGGGGAGCCGTGGAGGAATAGAAGGGTGGGCCCGGAGGGATTCGAACCCTCGATCTCCACCTTGTAAGGGTGGCGTCATACCGCTAGACCACGGGCCCGAGACGCTGGAGTAAAGTTTCCTTTCATCCCACAAAAACTATCTCATCCATCATCTTGACCCCACACCTAGCGAGCGTTCCCGGGGGGAGCTCCAACAGACTGTCACATCCCCTCGGCGCCTTACAAAACCTCCAGGGCTTCATCTTGTGGACGAGTTTGAGCACCCTGCCTTTCCCGAGAAAGAGGAGATCGATGGGAAAGCGCATGAAACAAGTGTGAACGTGCAGACTTCCCCCCTTTAGCAACATGGCACAGGGTTTCTTCCTGAACATCCCTCCCTTCAGTCTCTTCCAGAAAGTGTCCGCCATCTCGACCCTCCCCGCCAGCGTGACCCCAGTGCTTTTAATAACTGCTTTCATCCTATAAAAACCGTCCGGATTTGAATCGGCGCCGGGGATGGGATTTGAACCCATGAGGCCCAAAGGGCCACACGCTCTCAAGGCGTGCGCCTTACCAGGCTAGGCTACCCCGGCTTTTAAACTTCCGCAAGAAACTGTAACTACCTTTTGAGCCTGAGTTCGGGTCTCACCACATCGGGAATGGGCAACCGCATGATCTGCCTGAGGGCCCTGTCATCCGGCTGGATGTAGAAAAGGCGCTTGTGGATCCTCATCTCCCATCTATCCCAAGTGATGGTTCCCTCCCCGTCGGGTGCCTTTTTGACGGGGATCACCACGCGCCTAGTGGGCAGGGGAATGGGTCCAGAGTATTCCACACCCATCCTGTCCAGAATCTCCTTGATCTGTCCACAGACTTTCTCCAGCTGATTATAATCTGGGCTCAGAAGCTTCAGCTGGGCTCTCAAAATTACTTAGCCTTCACTAGGTCGATGCAAACGCCGGCGGCGATCGTCATCCCCATGTCCCTGATGGCAAACCTCGCTAGCTGGGGGATTTCCGAAACCTTCTCTATCACAAGAGGCCTAGTGGGCACCACTTTTACGGTGGCCGCGTCCCCCTTCTTAATGAATTGTGGATGCTCCTCTAGGACTGCCCCGGTCTTGGGATCAAGCTTGTTCAGAATTTCAGAAATCTGGCAGGCGCAAGTGGCCGTGTGGACGTGGAAGACCGGAGTATAACCGGCTGCGATGGCTGTGGGGTGCTGGATAACGAAAATTCTAGCGGTGAACTCCTTAACCACCGTGGGAGGCTGATCCGGGTGCCCCACCACATCTCCCCTCCGGATGTCTGTCTTGGAGAGACCCCGGACGTTGAACCCTATGTTGTCACCTGGCTCCGCCTTTGGTATCCTTTCGTGGTGCATTTCTATTGACCTCACGTCCGTGGTCTTGCCCGCGGGCTCAAAGACGACCGTGTCCCCCTCCTTCAAAACTCCCGTCTCAACCCTTCCCACAGGGACCGTCCCCACACCGGTGATGGTGTAAACATCCTGGACGGGAATCCTGAGGGGCTTGTCGAGGGGCTTGGGTGGGACGGCGAAGGTGTCCAGACTTTGGAGGAAGGTTGGGCCGCTGTACCAAGTCATTTTGGAGCTGGGCTGAGTAACGTTCTCTCCGTAAAAGGCGGAGGTGGGAATGAAGGCGAACTTCTCGGGATTCCGGTATCCCACCGCTCTCAGGAGTTCGGTGACCTCACCCTTGAGCTTCTCGAAGACCTCCTTCTTGTAATCCACCAGGTCCATCTTGTTGATCACCACCACCAGCTGCCCGATCCCCATGGTGAAAGCTAGGGCGGCATGCTCCCTGGTCTGGGGCATTATGCCATCGTCGGCCGCCACCACCAGCACGCCTGCGTCCGCCTGGCTCGCACCGGTGATCATGTTCTTGACGAAGTCCCTGTGGCCGGGAGCATCTATGAGGGTGAAGTAGTACTTATCGGTGTCGAACCTGCGGTGGGCGAGGTCGATAGTAAGTCCCCTCTCCCTTTCCTCCTTTAAATCGTCCATGACCCAAGCGAACTTGAAGCTCTTACCCTTGTCCCCCATGGCCTCGAATTTCTTGATCTCCTCCTCGGGGAAGAGCTTCAGCTCGTAGAGCATTCTCCCCAGTAGGGTGGACTTCCCGTGGTCCACATGGCCCATGGTCATCAGGTTCAGGTGAGGCTTGGACATTGGAGAATTAGGGTCGAATATTTAAATAGGTTCCTACGCTTGCCACTTGCTCTTTCTTTATAGAAAAGGAGGGGAGGATGAAAAGCGGCCACGCCCAAGCGCGCGAGCACCTCTTTCCCATCTACTCCCCGCGAGCGGGCAGAAAGATGAGGGTAGTGATACTCTTCTCAGGGGGGGCCAGCGCGGCGCCCTTCATGCTCTCCTCTGAAAACTACGTGGTGGCGGGGGCGGTCTCCTCGAACCCGCAAGCAAGCGGGATACAAAGGTTGGAGAAGCTGGGGATACCCGTGGAGATTTTTGACATCCGCGAGTTTTACGGGGAAAGACCGATCACAGACATGGAAAGGAGAAGGGAGTACGATCTCGAACTCGCCCGCATCGTTTCCAAGTGGCAACCCGATGTAGTGGCCTGCTCGGGATACATGTATATCTTGACCTCCTCCTTCCTAGGAGCTTTCCCCAATAGAATCCTCAATGTTCACCCTGCCGACCTGAGAATCACGGAAGGGGGCAGGAGGAAGTACGCCGGACTCCATGCGGTGGAAAAACAGCTCGCGTGCGGGGAAAAATTCACGCGCTCCACCATCCACCTCATGAGCGAAGACGTTGACCACGGCCCCATCCTGTGCGTCTCGCAACCCCTGCCCTTCGAGAACAGGGGGCCCGCCGAACAGCAGGAGCTGATGAAACAGAAATGTGATGGACCAGCCTACCGGAAGACCCTCGAGCTCCTCTCCACCGGCTCCCTAGCCCTGGATGAGAACTCGGAGGTTTATCACAAGAGGGGAGAAAACTGGATTAGGGGGCCCTATGTGATGGTGAACGAATGGGAGTAGGCGTTCTCGGGATAAGCTACGGGAGCAGGTTTGCCTGCATCGCGGACGCTCTGGTGAGGAGCGGACAGAAGGTCAGGCTCTTCATCGCCGACAAGCAGCTCAACCCTTTCAACCTTCGACTCTGCCAGCTGACGGGAGGAGAGCACGTGACGATCCCCGGACTGGAAGTGCCAAAGATAGTGGAGTTTGCAAAAAAGCATGAGAACGAGATAGACTTTGGAATCCTGGGACCAGAGGGGCCGGGTATCGCTGGGCTCAGGGACGCCATTGAGAACCAGACGCGGATAAGGATGATCTGCCCCACCCAGAAATATTTCATCGAGCGCAGCAAGGTGGAGCAGAGGGAGCTGATGGAGCGGACCATCCCCAAGGCAAATCCAAAATTCCGGGTCTTCGATCCGGCCCTGCTGAGGTCCGAGGAGGAAGCACGGGAGGAATTCTACCGATGGCTGGACGAAATCGGGGAGGAGGTGGCAGTAAAGCCGGACGCACCGGCCACCGGAAAGGGGGTGGGTGTTTGGGGAGATCACTTCAGGTCGAGGGAGGAGGCCTTTCAGGAGTTCTTCCTCCCAAACCTGCGGAGGGGGAAAGTCATCGTTGAGGAAAAAATAGAGGGGGAGGAGTTCTCGCTCCAGTTCCTGACCGATGGAAGAAACCTCATTCCAACGCCCGCTGTCAGGGATTACAAAAGGGCCTTCGACTGGGATCTGGGGCCAAACACGGGCGGCATGGGCTCCTACAAGGATGTTGGGAACCTACTCCCCTTTATGACCCAGCGGGACTGGGAGGAGGCGATAGAAATCGGGGAGAGAATCCACTCCGCGCTTCGGGGAGGGGAGAGTAACCCAGAAGCGAGGGGGGTGATGTACATGGCCTACATCATCGGGAAGGAGGGGGTGAAGGTGCTGGAGATAAACAGCAGGTGGGGGGATCCAGAGGTGATGAACGTCCTCCCCCTCCTCAAGCAGGATTTCGTGGAGGTTTGCTTCAAATGGCTGGAGGGAGGGCTAACCCGGCTGGAGTTCGAGGAGCTGGCAAGCGTGGTGGTGTACGCTACCCCCCTCTCCTACGGTGGATACGCCACCTATACCGGGCCGGCCAAAGTTGACCTAGCTGGGGCCGAAAAACTGAGGGAAGAGGTCGGTGATCGCCTGAGGATATACCCTGGATCCATGGAGCAAAGGGAGGACGGATGCTACGCCCTAGGCTCCCGAACCGTGGCCTGCGTGGGAATAGGAGAGAACCTCGAGAAAGCCAGGGAAATAGCCTATTCCGCCGTGAGAAGGATTGACGGCCCACTCAGGCACCGGGAGGACATAGCCCTGCCGGAGTACGTACGAAGAAGCGTGGAGAGAGTTCGGAGGTTAAGAGGAGGGCCTTAAGCTCACGGGGAGAACAGCTTCTCATTTTTTCGCGAGTTTCCGGCTTAGCTGATGTTGTGAATCACCCGACTCACGCGAAATCTAGAACGCTTTCGTAGACCCTGCCCGCCTCCTTCTCCCCGGCCAGAAACCTGCTCTTCGCGCGATCCGCCATCCTCTGGGCAAGAGGGGTGGGGTACTGGCAGGTCAGACAGCCCAGGCACAGTTCTTCTTTCCTCAGCCCCGTTGCTCGGATGTATCCCTCCAATGACTGGTAACAGACCTTATCTGCCCCAACCATTTTGGCTATCTCCTCCTCGCTATATTTGGAGGCCGCCAGCTCCCCAAAGGTGGCCATGTCTATCCCGTAGAAGCAGGGCGCGATGATCTTGGGGAAGGTCACGAAGAGGTAAACCTCGGTCGCCCCGGCCTCCCTTATCTGCCCGATTATCTTCCTAGAGGTATCCCCCCTCACGATGCTGTCGTCTATAACCGCCACCTTCTTGCCCCTGATTTCCCTTGAAACGTTTATCTTCTTCGAAAGGATGAGCTCCCTCTGGCTTGCGGAGGAGATGAAGGCCCTGTCCGTGATGAACCTATGCCTCCTCACAGCCCTCTCCCAGTGGATCCCGGTCTCCTCGTGGAAGCCATAGGCAGCGTCGTCCCCGGTCTCGGGTATGGAGATCACTACGTCGGCTTTTCTGGCCTCCTCCGGGTACTCTCTGGCCAGATTCCTCCCGAACTCCTCCCTGACCTTGTAAACTGGCCTGCCACCGTCAAGAACCGAGTCAGGCCGGGCCACATAGGCAAACTCAAAAGCACAAAGAGCCCTGCGCGGGGACTCGGCCACCTTCACTCTCTCAAGACCCCCTTCCGTCAAAACCATGAGTTCGCCAGGTGGGACGTCGGATTGGGGAGAAATGCCGTTGATATCTAAACCTACCGTCTCCGAGGAAACGGCGAAGAACTCCCCCTTCCTCCCCCAGCAGAGCGGGCGAATCCCCAGCGGATCCCTGAAGGCGAACACGCACCCCGTTCCAGTCATTCCCACCATTGAATAGGCCCCCTCCGCTGAGTTCACGAAGTTTTCCACCGCAGAGAAGAGCCCATCTCCCAGCTTCTCCAAAATTTTCCTGCCCGCGGCCTCCACCTCACAAACCGCCCCCGTGACCTCCTTGAGCGCGTGCACGTTCACAAGGTTACCGTTGTAAGCCAGCGCGAGCTGTTCCCCCAGCTGGTACGGTTGGGTTTCCCGCGCGAGGAGCTCGGGATCCCCACTTCCAGAGGTGGCGTACCTCACATGGGCTATCCCTTTGCTCCCCCTCAGCCTCTCCGGCGCACCCTCCGCCAAGAACCTTCTGAGGGACGGAACCAGACCTAGACCGGAATACCTGTGCATTTTGCCCTCGAAGGTTATAAGCCCGTGGGAGTGGTGCCCCCTGTGATTTTGAGAGACCAGCCCCCAATAGAGTGCCATAGCAACTTGGTTCCCACTCAAATCACAGGCTAAAAAAACCCCGCACTTATCGCGGCACTTGTTCATCGGCTTTTTCAATAGAAGATAAAAATCTTTCGCCAGTCGAACTACGCTTGTTTGAACCTCGCCTGCAGCTGGTCTACCTTCTGGGCCAGTTCATCTTCGGACAGCGAGAGAATTTTCAGGGCCGCTAGGGCGGCATTCTGCGGATCCATCACCACCAGCGGGGCCACTCCACTGGGCATTCTGAGAGAAGAAAAAACATCAAAGGGGGCAAATTCCCCCTTCAGGTTGGGACAGGCTATAACCGGGTGGGGGGTGTTGGCATCCACCATACCGGAGAGAGCGTTCGACCTGCCCGCGACTGTTACAAAAACCACTCCCTTTTCCAGCTCGTACGCTCTGACCACCTGCAGAAGCTTCTCGGGAGCCTTGTGGGCGGAGGCCACATGCACCTCATACTTCACCCCGACCTCCTCCAGCCTCTCCACAATGGGTCTCGCAAACTCCTCGTCCGTCTTCGATCCCAAGAGGATTACCACCTTCGCCATTATACTCTGCCTTTTAGGAAATTTGCAAGTGAGTCAAAGATGAGCTTCCCGTCTCCCCATTCCTTCCTTTCCTTGGTCCACTCCGGTAGCTGCCAACCCCAGTAGGCCCGCTCGGGATGCGGCATCAGCCCGAGGATAGTCCCGGTGGAGTCGGAGATCCCCGCCACGTCAAACTGGGATCCGTTGGGGTTGAGGGGGTACTTGCCCCCGGCTGGCCTCCCCTTCTCATCGCAGTACCGGAAAACCAGCTGGCCACCCCTCACGAGCCTTTCGAAATCATCTCTCCCGCGAAGTATAAACTTCCCCTCCGAGTGGGCCACCGGCAGGTGGAGGATCCTTCCCTCCCCCACACCCGTGGTAAATATGCACTTGTTCTTCTCATGCCTCAGGTAAATCCACCTGCACTCGTACCTGGCGGAGTCGTTGGTCCCCAAAGCCGCCTGCGGCACCCCCCTCTTCCATCCCGGGAGGAGCCCAACCTCCACCAGAACCTGAAACCCGTTGCAGATCCCCAGAATGGGTTTTCCGGCCTCGGCATAGGCGAGGAGAGTCTTCTCCGCTTTCCTAGCCAGCACCGAGCCCGCCCTGATGTGGTCCCCGTAAGAAAATCCGCCAGGGATCACCAGCGCGTCGAAGGTTGGCCTGGAGTCCAAGAGACTAACATGCCGTACCTCCGCCCTCAAACCGGAAGCCTCCAGAGCCAGTTTGGTCTCCGCGTCGCAGTTGGTTCCAGGGGCCCTCAGGACGGCGACCTTCACAGCCCCCTCCTCCAGGCCCTCCTGAGCTCCTCCGCCTCCAGCTCGTACGCCTCCTCCTCAAGCCCGTAGATGCGCAACGCTGGCTCGGAGATCACCTCTCCCACCCTCGCTCCCTCCCCCTCCACCAGCTCCCTGAACTCCTTCTCCTCCTCCTTCCTCACCTCGAGTAGGAACCTGCTGGCCGACTCGGAGAAGAGAATGAAATCTTCCCTCCTGATCAGATCGGTGGGTACCGACTGTAGTTCCAGCTCCATCCCCAAGTCCCCAGACATGACCATTTCGGCGGCGGCTACCCCGAGTCCCCCCTCAGAGAGATCGTGGCAGGCCAGCACATACCCCCTTCTTATCGCCTCCTGCACCAGCTCCAGAATTTTCTTGGCCTCCTTGATCCTCACTTTGGGGACGCTCCTGCCCAACTCCCCCCTCAAGGCGTAATACTCGGATCCCCCAAGCTCCTGGTAGGTCATTCCCAGCAGATAGACTGGATCGCCCTCCCTCTTCAGTTCCAAGGAAACGGCTTGGGAGACATCGTCCATCACCCCAACCCCGGTTATCAGAAGGGTGGGTGTAACCGGGCCGAGGGGGGACTCATTGTAGAGACTGTCCTTCCCGGAGATGAAGGGCGCTCCAAAATCCTTGGCGAACCTGTAGCAGCCCTCGCAGCATCTGAAGAGATTCCAGAGCTGGTCCGGTTTTTCCGGATTGCCCCAAGTGAAGTTGTCCAGTAAGGCGACCCTCCTCCCGCCGACCGCCACGTTGTTTCTGAGCGCCTCCTCGATGCAAAGAGCGGCCATCCAGTAGGGATCGATTTTCCCGTACCGCGGATTGAAGCCACAGGATATGACCACTCCTCTTTTGGAGTGCTCCAGCGGCTTGAGCACGGCCGCATCGGAGGGGCCGGCCCACTTTCCGTGTAGGGGCTTCAGCACGGTGTTTCCCTGGACCTCATGATCATATGTTCTCACCACCACCTCCCTGCTGCAGACATTGGGGGAGGAGAGGAGCTTCAGAAGGATTCTGTCTAGGTCGTCAGGTTCGGGGAAGGAGGGTTCCTCCAGCCTCCTGCGCCTCGGTGCCCCTCTCCTTTTCACGGCCGGCGGGGAGAAGAGAAAATTCAGGTCGAGTTTTGCAATTTCCTCCCCCTTCCACTGCACCCTCAACAGGCCCCCCCTCTCCAGCTCCCCTATAACGACGGCCTCAACCCCCTCCCTGGAGAAAACCTCCATAACCCTTCTGCTATTCTGCTGTGGAATGCAGAGCAACATCCTCTCCTGCGACTCTGAAATCCAGATCTGCCAAGGAAGCATCTTGGGGTACTTGAGCGGCACGCGGTTTAGCCTGACCCTCGCTCCGCATCCGAACCTCCTCGCTGTCTCCCCCACCGCACAGGAAAGCCCCCCTCCACCCAGATCCGTGATGGCGGAGGCCAAACCTTGGTCACGGATTTCTAGAATGGCCCTCCTCAGCTTCTCCTCCTCGATAGGATCGGGTATCTGAACGGCCGATCTCAACTCCTCCGACTCCTCCGTCAGCTCGGCAGAGGCGAAGGTCACCCCGTGTATTCCGTCAAGGCCAGTCCTCCCCCCCGCCAGCACCAGGAGATCCCCCGGCTTTGCCTGCCTTACATATTTGTCCTTGGGGACAAGTCCCACGCAGCCGCAATAAACCACTGGATTTCCAACATAGGACTCATCGAACCAGATGGCCCCGGCCACCGTGGGTATCCCCATATTATTCCCATAATGGCCTATCCCTGCCACCACGCCCCTGAAGATGTATCTTGGATGCTTGATTCCCGGAGGCAGGGGGCCGGAGTAATCCAGCGGGCCGAATCCGAGGACATCGATACAGGCGATGGGCTTGCCCCAGACCCCCAGGATGTCCCGGATGACCCCTCCCACCCCCGTCGCGGCGCCTCCGAAGGGCTCGACGGCGGAGGGATGATTGTGGGTCTCCACCTTGGCCGCCAGAAGGTAGTCTCCCTCGAAATCTATCAGCCCGGCGTTGTCCTCGAAAACGGAAAAACACCACGGGGGGTTAAGTTCCTTGGTCGCCTTCTCGATGAAGTCCTTGAAGAGCCTGAACCTCTTTCCTCCGACCTCAACCTCCCCCTTGAAGGTCTTGTGAAAGCAGTGCTCGGACCAAGTCTGGGCGATGCTCTGCATCTCCACATCAGTGGGGTTCCTCCCCAGCTTGGAGAAGTGCTGCTTGCAGGCCTTCATCTCCTGAAGGTTCAGGTTCAGCCCCAGCTCCCTGCTTATGCGCTGCAACTCCCGGCTCTCCGCGGAAAGAAGAGGAACCTCTGAAACACCGTCCGGGTACCTCGGCATGCCAATTTTCTTGGTTTCCCGTTTTTAATTTTGCACCAGGACCCCGAAAGGAAAATCAAAAGTGGATTAACTTTTCTCGCTGAGCGTATTTTTTCTTCCAAATAAGTTCACCCCACCCACCTGGAACAGGTACAGATGAAACGAGCTATTCGTGGTTCGACATCGGGCAAGACCTGGTGGCAGAAACCAAGCCTAGGGATTATATCAAATCGAATTTCGTCCTGGTTGGATACAACGCAATTTCAACAAGTTCAACGCGAGCCTGAGAGACAGAGGGGCCGGTTCAATTTCAACGGTCCGTATTGCCGGATAGAGGATTGGATCGAGCTCTCCCATCGGGGTCGATTACCACATATTTGAGGTCGAGTGGCAGGACAGTTTGGTTCAACACCTCTTACCGAGGAGCCCCATCGATTATCGCCCCTTTAGCCGGAATCCCGATTACAGCAATGCTCACCATCGTAATCGTGTCCTTGCGATGGCAACAATAGTGTGGCAGACGGAAGAGGTAAACTCATCCAGAAAATTTTATCGATAAAACGCGGAGCACTTTTAAATTATAGGTTCGTCCGCGATGAAGAAATTCCTCCACATTTCCATCTTCTCGGGAGCTCAGGCGAGTTTTCGGAAAGAACCTTGGCTGCAAAAGATTTGAAATCTTGACCCGAAATGTGAATGATTCGCCAGCCCATCGTCTCGGTCCTCGGGCATGTGGACCACGGCAAAACCACCCTCTTAGACCGAATTAGGGGGACGACGGTGGCGGCGAGGGAGGCGGGCCAGATCACGCAACACGTGGGGGCCAGCGAGGTTCCCGTGGAAACCATCAAAAAAATCTGCGGCCCTCTCCTGGACACATTCAAAGTGTCCCTCACCGTACCCGGACTCCTCTTCATCGACACGCCCGGGCACGAGGCCTTCACCAACCTTAGAAAGAGGGGGGGAGCGCTGGCCGACCTCGCCGTCCTGGTGGTGGATGTGAAGGAGGGATTCATGCCCCAGACCCTTGAGTCCATAAACATCCTGAAGACCTACAGAACTCCTTTCCTGCTCGCGGCCAACAAGATCGACACTCTTCCCGGCTGGAGACCCTCCAACAGCCCGAGCTTCCTCGAGAGCCTGAAGATCCAGCGACCAGCAGTGGTGGGGGAGCTGGAGGACAGGATCTATGAGGAAGTGAGAAAACTTCACGAGCTGGGATTTGAGGCCGAAAGGTTTGACAGAGTGACGGATTTCTCCAAACAGGTGTGCATCGTCCCCCTCAGCGCCAAAACTGGGGAGGGCATTGCCGAGCTCCTCCTCATCCTCTCAGGCTTGGCCCAGAAGTTCTTAAAACGGCAACTCTCGGTGAGGCCAGGAGCAGCGAGAGGAACGGTTCTGGAGGTAAAGGAGGAGGTGGGCCTGGGAAAGACCATAGATGTCATCCTCTACGACGGTTGCCTCAGACAGGGGGATCTCTTTGCGGTCGGGGGATTGAAGAAGGTAGTGGTTTCCACCGTCAAGGCCATCCTCCAGCCCATGCCCCTAGACGAGATAAGGGATCCAGAAAAAAGGTTCAGGAGGGTCAAGTCTGTCTCGGCGGCGGCCGGGATCAAGGTGGCGGCCTCCGACCTAGAGGAAGCGGTGGCGGGCGCGCCCTTCTGGGGAATCACCAAGGAGGAGGAAGCCCAGGAACTCTGGAGAGAGATGCAGACTGAGCTCGAGAGGCTGAGGATAGAGTCCAAGATTGACGGGGTGGTGCTCAAGGCCGACGCGCTGGGCTCCCTTGAGGCGCTGGAGAATCTTCTGACCTCCAAAAATGTCCCCATAAGGCTTGCGGACGTGGGGGATGTCTCCAAGAGGGATGTGGTGGAGGCTGGGGCGGTTGGGCGGAGCGACCCCACGTTGGGAGTGGTTCTCGCCTTCAATGTAAAGGTGCTGCCAGACGCCAGGGAGGAGGCGGAGAGACTGGGGGTGAGCATTCTGGAGGAGAACATCATTTACAGGCTGGTCGAGAGGCTGGAGGAGTGGAGGGCGGGGAGAAAGGAGGAACTCAGAAGGAAAAAACTGGAGGGCCTCACTCTGCCCGTCAAGCTCAGGGTGAAGCCGGGGTATATTTTCAGGAGGAGCGGGCCCGCCATTGTGGGGGTGGAGGTACTCGGTGGTATCCTCAGGCCCAAGGTTCCCCTCATCACGGAGGAGGCACGGGAGGTTGGAACCGTGAGGGAGATTCAAAGCGAGAAGAGGGGACTACCGGAGGCGAGGAAAGGCCAGGAGGTCGCCGTCTCGGTCGAGGGTGGGGTGGTTGGAAGGAACCTCTTTGAGAATTCCATCCTCTACTCAGACATCCCGCGGAACGACGTTCTCGCGCTGAAGGGTGAACTCTCGTCCCTCCTCCCCGAGGACGCCCTCGCCGTTTTGGAGGAGATAGTGGGGATTAAAAAGAGAATAGAACCGGGTTATGGAGTGATGTAGATGTTCAAGGTGAACATCTCCGACCCGCAGAGCGGAAAAACCTTCAAGAGCGAGGTGAAAGATCCCCAGGCTAGAAGGCTCCTCGGCCTCAGGATAGGAGACACCTTTGACGGCGGAATTGTCGGCCTACCGGGTTACGAGCTCCAAATCACAGGGGGAACGGACAGGGACGGCTTCCCCATGAGGAGCGATTTGACGGGTACGGGAAGGTACAATGTATTGCTTGCAAGGGGGCCCGGTTACCGGCCAAGGCGGAAAGGGGAGCGGAGAAGGAAGAAGGTAAGGGGGAACACCATCTCCGAGGCAATTGTGCAGATCAACACCAAGATCGTGAAGCGAGGGGAGAAACCCGTCGAGGAACTGCTCAAGCCTCCAAGTTAGTCGCTTTTTGAACCGCACGGTAGGGTTTGATGCAAGCAGTGGTAAACATCGGGATGGTGGGGCACGTGGACCACGGGAAGACCACTCTAACCGCCTCCCTGACGGGCAAGTGGACGGACACGCACAGCGAGGAGTTGAGGAGGGGAATTTCCATAAGGCTGGGCTTTGCCGACACCTCCTTCTACAAGTGCCCCTCCTGCGAGAGGTATTCCACCAAACCGAAATGTCCCTACTGCGGCTCACCCACCAAGTTCCAGAGGAGGGTTTCCTTTGTGGATGCGCCCGGGCACGAGATGCTCATGGCAACCGTCCTCTCCGGGGCCATGGTAATGGACGGGGCCATTCTGGTCATTGCCGCCAACGAGTTCTGCCCCCAGCCCCAGACAAGGGAACACCTGATGGCAATTCAGATTGCGGGTGTCAAAAATCTCGTGGTGGTTCAGAACAAGATAGAGCTGGTTTCGGAGGAAAAGGCCCTAGAACACTATCGCCAGATCAAATCCTTCCTTTCCAAAACTCCCTACGCCGAGGCGCCCATCCTCCCCGTCTCCGCTATTCACAAAGCTAATCTGGACAAACTCATCGAGACTTTAGAGAGGGAGATCCCGACTCCAGCCAGAGATCCGAACCTACCCGCAAGAATGTTTACCATAAGATCCTTCGATGTGAATTATCCGGGAACCGAGCCGGAGAACCTGCAGGGGGGGGTGCTGGGCGGAACCCTCAAACAGGGAAGGCTGACAGTGGGGGAGGAAATCGAAATCAAACCTGGACTGGAAACCTGTGGGAGGTGGACACCCTTGTATACCAAAGTTGCCAGCCTCCGCGCCGAAAAAACAAGCCTTCAGGAAGCAAGGCCAGGTGGACTAATCGGAGTGGGCACCCTCCTTGATCCAAGCCTCACCAAGGCGGACAGATTAGCCGGCTCCATCGTCGGTGAGGTGGGAAAGCTCCCCCCCACCGTCCAGAGCTTGGAGCTGGAGGTGCATCTCATGGAGAGGATAGTCGGAACGGCTGAGGAGCAAAAATCCTCCCCCCTCTCCCCGAACGAGATGATAGTTCTCACGGTCGGAACTTCAACCTGTTTGGGGACCCTCACCAAACTCAGGGGGGAGCGGGTTGAGGTCAAGCTCAAGACACCCGTATGCGTGGAGCAGGGGGAGAGAGTAGCGATAAGCAGGAGAGTAGGTGGAAGGTGGAGACTGGCAGGTCACGGGATAGTCCTCTCTTAGCCCTCGGCATAGAGTCCACGGCACACACCTTCGGGGTGGGTGTGGTGGACGAGAAAGGAAGGATTCTCTCCAATGTCTCAAGCGTCTACAGGGGACCGGGGGGCATCCACCCCAGAGAGGCCGCCCGCCACCACTGCGAAACCGCAGCGGAAACCATCCGAAAAGCGCTCGAGGTTTCAGGCAAGGATTTTTCTCAGCTAAACCTGATTTCCTTTTCCATGGGGCCCGGACTCGGACCCTGCCTGCGGACCGGAGCCACCGCTGCCAGGGCTCTTTCCACTTACTATAAACTCCCGCTGGTGGGGGTGAACCACTGCGTGGCCCATATCGAAGTGGCCAGGATGCAGACGGGGGCGAGAGATCCCGTCGTCCTCTACGTAAGTGGGGGGAACACTCAAATTATAGCCTTTGACGCGGGCAGGTACAGAGTTTTTGGGGAGACCTTGGACATCTCGGTGGGCAACTGCCTGGATGCCTTCGCTAGGGAGGTGGGAATAACTGGGGGTGGCCCGGCGGTGGAGGAGCTCGCCGAGAGGGGCGAGAGGTACATCCCCCTCCCGTACGTGGTCAAGGGGATGGACCTCTCCTTTTCCGGTCTCCTGAGTGAGGCCATAAGAAAGGTGGGGATGGGGGAGAGGCTTGAAGACGTTTGCTACAGTCTACAGGAAACCGCCTTTGCCGCCCTAGTCGAGGTGACGGAGAGGGCGCTGGCCCACACCGAGAAGGGGGAAGTGGTGCTCACGGGGGGAGTGGCATCGAACCGGAGGCTGAGAGAGATGCTCGAGCTGATGTGCAGGGATCAGGGGGCGAGCTTCTACGTCCCCCCCCAAGAGTTCTGCGTGGACAACGGTGCCATGATAGCTTGGACGGGGATCCTTGCCTTCAAACATGGAGCTGTCACCAAGATAGAGGAGAGTGCGGTGAGGCAGCGCTGGAGAACTGACGAAGTGGAGATCCCTTGGAGGAAGTAGCCAACCTCATTAAAATTGTATTTTTCACGAGGCTTTCCAACATCGGCACCACGCAATAGTCTCGCTCGTTAAACCAAGACCTACGTATATACGTAGTCCGGATGACTTGGCAACTCTACGTAGGTACGTAGTCCTCCCGCTGGTGCAGGCTCTACGTATATACTAGTCTGATTCTCAGAAGCTTGTAAGAGGCGGACGCTCTCAGAACCCCCTACGTAGGTACGTAGTCTTTTGAGAGCGGGAGGGAGCTCTACGTATATACGTAGTCTTTCGACTCGGTCGGGTCTACGTGTATACGAGTCCGAGATCCTTGTGGCGACTCTACGTAGGTGCGTAGTCCGTCAGAAGCATATCCACGCAGGTACGTAGTCTTGACCCCTTTGGTTCAGGCAGCTCGCTAAACTCTACGTAGGTACGTAGTCCTCGGCTGGGTTGTCTTGGACGTGGTGGCGAAAACGAGCCGATTAGCGATCCGCCACAGATGGGGTACACGCCTTGCTGCCGTCGAGCCCTACGAAAATCAACTCTACGTAGGTACGTAGTCGCAACCGGCGGCTCTACGTATATGCGTAGTCCAAGATCCGGCACTAGGCAGTCTTCCAGACCCAAAAATGGGCTTTTGCGTGCTCTCGAACTCGTGAATTGTGGTCTATGCATGGTCAGGAGAACCCTCTACGTAGGTGCGTAGTTTTTTCGGAAGCCTGAAATGACTCTACGTAGTGCGTAGTCACGCAACGGAGAATCTATATTTCGTCCCGGTTCACAGGCTCTACGTATATGCGTAGTTTACGGGATTTTCTGGAGCTGGGAAAGGACGTACTCTCTTATCTCATCGACGGAAGGAAGGCTGCAGGGTTTTCCCCCCAAGACCAAGGGTTTCAGAATTTCCTCCATCTTGCCCCCGCACTTGGGACAGGAAGGTTCCATCTCCCCCGGAAGGCGGACAAGCGTGGTCAGGCAGGCCTGACACCTCCAGACCTTCTTCCTCCCGCCGAGCTTTCCCCTCTTGGCGGCAGGCCTTCCCTCTACCTCGACCAGATCCATGGCGAGGTCGAGGACTGGGGCGTTGGTGATGGAGGTCCCCACACCGAATCCATCCGCCCCCGCTTCCGAGAGCTCCTTAATGTTTGAGTCGTCAATCCCGCCCGATAGGATTATCTTCACATGCTTGCCGCCCCTGAGATCCAGCTCCCATCTCACCTCCCTCAGGAGTTCTGTGAAGTCCCCCTTTCTGGAAGCTGGGGTATCAAGCCTCACCCCGTGAAGCTTCTCGCCGAGCGTCTGTAGGGCTAAGACCGCCTCAGCCTTTTCATCGTAATAGGTGTCGACTAGAGCCACTCTCGGAACGCCTGCCGGCATGATCTCGTCAAAGGCCTTCCAAGCCTTAGCCTGATCTCCAAAGCATATGATCAGGGCGTGCGGCATGGTCCCCATGGGTTCCTTCCCGATGGTTTTGGCCCCCAGTAGGCTGGAGACCCCATCAAAGCCCCCGATATAGGTCGCCCTGTCCAGCATGGGGGAAAGCGCGGGATGGGCCCTCCGTATCCCGAAGGCAATCAGAAGCTTTCCCCAGGCCTGCTTCCGGATGCGTGCGGCCATGGTGGCAACACCCGAGGCGTGGCAGAGCATTCCCAGCATGGGGGTCTCGTAAAGACAATAATCTGTGTAGATCCCCTCGATGGTGAGCAGGGGGACCCTCATCCCCCTGGCGTCCTGAGGCGAGAAGATGGTCCCCTCCGGCAGGCTGTACACATCCACGGGGAGACCCTCGAAAAGGCTCGCGACCTCCTCCACCCCGCACAAAACCGCCCAGCCCCAATTTCTGGGTAGCCTTCCGGAGGTAACCTCCGCCAGGGCCCTCACCCTAATCCCCTTCCTCTCCAGGATCTCCTTGGTCCTAGTGAAGTACACGTCAGTGGTGAGACCCTTCTTTATCTCTTCCGGGCTGGCGATGTGGAACCTCATCCCCATTCCTCCAGCAGTTCCCCGGAGCTCAGGATCCTCGCCCCGTACATCCTCTTCATGTAATCCAGGGCCTCCGAGTGCGAAAGTTCCTGCGGGGAGGCGGTGCAGTCGGAAAGAACCGTGAGCCTGAATCCCCTGAAAAAGGCATCAGCCGCCGTGTGCCTGACGCAGATATCCGTAACCACTCCTGTCAGGATGAGGTGAGTGACTCCGGCCTCCCTCAAGACCTTCTCAAGCTCCGTCCCGAAAAACGAGCTGTAAGTTCTCTTTTTGATCACCAGCTCCCCTGAAGCGGGGGTCAGTTCGGGAATCACTTCCGCATCTGCCGTTCCCTTCATGGCGTGCTCCCCCCACACGGAGAGTTCCGGATCCCCGATTTGGTGAGAGTCGCAGGCGAAAATTACGCATACCCCCTTCTCCCTCGCCTTGGTGAGAACCCGCTTAAGGGGGGGAACTATTCTCCTGGCTCCCTCAAACCCAAACTTTCCCGTCACGAATTCCCTTATCATGTCTATGACGAGCACTGCCTCCATCAGAGATTGGGGATAAATTTAAAACGCGTTTCAAAGTTTTGAGAGCGGGGGTAACTCAACCTGGGAGAGTGTCGGGCCCAACGGGGCAAAACTGAAGACCAGGTTGGCGGGTATCCGAATGTTGAGGGTTCAAATCCCTCCCCCCGCACCACTTATGGCAAACAATTTGAAAGACCAGGAATATTTTTGGTGAGCAAGAAATCTGATGGTGGGATGGAGAGAAGTTCACAAAAGGCTTACGGAAACCGAGCGCGATCTGCGAGAGAAACTCAAAGCACTCCGCGAAGAAAACAGAAAACTAAGGGAGGAACATGAGTTACTCAAGGCAAGGATAGCGCAGCAAGAGGATGCATTAAAAGAGTACGAACAAACGCTAGGGAAGCCGGTCGAGAGGGTGAGAGAGAAAATTCTGGAACTCCAAGAGGAGACCAAAAAGGAGATAAGCAGGCTGACCTCGCTTAACCAGAAATACGAGAAAAAATGCAGGCTCCTAGAGATGCAGCTGGAGGAATCGCTTTCTAAACTCAAGGAAACTCAAGAAATCAACAAAGAGCTGGGCACTCAGCTCTCAACGCTCAAAACCGAACTCTCCGATCTTGAGAGGACCCACCAGGCCAAAATCGAGGAATTGACGCGCAAACTTCAGGCCTCACGCAACAGACTGAAGAGATATCAGGAACTCATAAAGAAAAGGGAGGACGAACTGAGGGAATATCAAAAGGGCTTGATGGTGCTGGAAAGGATCGTGAAAAAATCTCCATCATTTATTAGAGAATCGGGGAAAACTCACTGAGCTGCTCTAGTTCAAACGGGGATATTTAAAAATGTCAAAAATAATGATGGCGAGGGCACAAAGGCAGGATAAGGTGAGACTTGTATTTTCTGGCATTGTTGGAAGAATCGCCGAGTACGAGAGGAAGCTGGCAGAGTATGAAACACAAACTAGGGCGCTGAGGGCTGAGGTGGCCAAATACAAAAGGTTAAGTGCAAACCTGAAGGCGAAACTGAACAGTCATCAAGCGGTTTGTAAGAAGTGTAAGCTTAAAACCGCTGCACTTGTTGAGCAACTTTCAGAGTACAACAGGCTCACCGACGAGTTGGCCAAAGTCATTAGAAACCCCCACGTCCTGAGGAAATATGCAAAGAAGAGAGGATAGAAGTCCTCTGCGGAAGGTAACCGAGGAACTCAGAGAAACAAAAAACCGGTTGGAAATGCTTAGAAGCCTCCGAGAGAGGGTGGCTCAGAGCGATGAATATAGGATTCGCTGCGAGGCTCTCGAAGGGCGCGTGAGGGAGCTTGAACAGAGGTATCGGGGGGCACTCAAGGAAATCCGAGAACTGAGAAACAGGGTTCTGGAGGTGCAGAGAGAGCGCGATGAGTACAAGGCCCTGACTGCAAGGCTGTTGAGAGACATCAAGGAATACAATAGACTAATCGATTCCCTAACCAGCTGGTAATGAAACCGCTGGAGAAGGCGCTCGAGGAGGTCGAGCGCTTCGAGGGGAGGATAGAAAAACTGCGGAAGAAAAAACCTCCCCTCCCAAAGTTCGGTTTCAAGTGGCCTTGGTCCAAGGGGTTGCCCAGCAAGTTGAGCCTCGCACTCTACCAGCTGGATGCAAGGCTGTACGGTAAGAAAAGCTTCTTTGGGAACCTAGACGAACACCAGGTGCGTGAGCTGGCGGCGAGACTCCACCCCATCGTCGAGAAATACAAGCTTCCCTTCTCGCCTTATCCTGAAGGAAAGTTCAGGGGAAACGTGGCTGTGTTGGGGGGCGCGCTGGCTCTGGTCTGCGAGTTGGAGGAGAACGAGGAGGTCCATTTCTACTTCAAGGGGAGGATGGGGGGGCCTCTCAGGAAAAAATGGATCCCCGATCGACGCTACCTAGAGGATCCGCTCTACGACCCCAAAAAATACCCGGATCACTACCTCGTTAGGTTGCCCCTGAGCGAGATGGAGAAGATTGGGCTGAGGGCCCAGATAGGGAGGATCTCCTACCTCCCCTGCCAAATCCTACCAGCGAGAAGGATAACACCCCCGGTACCATGATAAAAGTCGGGTGCTGCGGGTGGGGGTTTTACAAGAGAGGCCTGAAGGCGTACGCCAAGGAGTTTGGGCTGGTGGAGGTTCAGCAGACCTTTTACAAACTTCCCCTCCCACAGACCGCCGAGAGGTGGAGAAAAGAGGTTCCGGAGGAATTCGAGTTCACCTGCAAGGCCTTCCAAGCGATCACCCATCCACCCACGAGCCCCACCTGGAGGAGGAGCGGGATTGAGGTGACGGAAGAGACCAAAAACAAGTACGGCCTCCTAAGACCCACAAGGGAGAACTTTGAGGCGTGGGAGAGGACGAAGGAAATCTGCGAGACTCTGAAGGCGACCGTGTGCGTGATCCAGTGCCCCCCCACCTTCGGCTTCACCCCAGAGAACGTTAAAAACCTGAGGAAATTTTTCTCGGAAATCGACAGGGGCAAGCTTTTCCTAGCCTGGGAGCCGCGGGGGGACTGGAAGGATCACCCAGAGGAGATCAAGAAGCTCTGCAGGGAGTTGGAGCTCACCCATGTGGTGGATCCCATGCGGAGGGAGCCCCTCTCGGATCACCCCCTCTGCTATCTGAGGCTTCACGGGCTGAATCCGCGTGAATACGACTATGACTACAGGTACACAGAGGCCGAGCTGAAGGAGCTCGCCCGCAAGCTGAGGAAGCTTGAAAAGGATCACGAGATGGTCTACTGCATGTTCAACAATTATGCCATGTATGAAAACGCGAAGCAGCTCACTAGGCTCCTAGGGTCTTCCTGAACCCCCAGCACCTCGTTGCACCCTGATTTTATCTCGGGAAATATTTGATGGCGCTCCTCAAAGAAATCATTCTGGAAAACTTCATGAGCCACAAGTACAGCAGGATCCCCCTCAAGCCCGGACTCAACATCATCTGCGGGCCCAACGGCTCGGGCAAGTCCTCCATTCTCCTAGGCCTAGCAGTGGCTCTGGGTCAGTCCTACACGGAGCGCTCAAGAAAACTCGGGGAACTAGTGAGAAGGGGGGAGAACATTGGAAGGGTAACGGTCGTCTTCGACAATCTCCCGAGGGACGGCAAGTCCAGGCCCATCCCCGAGATAAAATCGGATCAGATTGTTCTCTCTAGGTACCTCAGGACGGACGGAACTTACTGGCAGGAGCTTAACAACCGGAGCGTGCTGAAGGGGGAAGTGGAGAGGCTGTTGGAGAGACTCCATCTGAACCCAGACAACATGCTCATCATCATGCACCAAAACATGATAGATCTTTTCGGTGCCCTAGATCCCTCCGAGAGGCTCAAGCTGGTGGAGGAGGCGGTGGGCTTCAAGGGTTACAGGGAGAAGATCCTGCAGGCGAGGGAGAAGCTCTCTCACACCCTCAGCGAGGAGCAAGCCATACGGGGCATGCTAGAGAGGGCCCAAGAGACGCTGAAACACTGGGAATCGGAGTACAAGAGGTTCCTGAGAAAGAAGGAGCTCCAGGAGAGTAAGGTTAGACTTGAGCTCGAACACGCCTGGTCGAAGTACCAGAGGAAGGAGGAAGAGGCAGCCGAACTCCGGGAGAGGATTTCCGGTCTGAAGAAGGAGCTGGCGGAAATCGTGCAGGGGCTGGAGAGGGGGTCCAAGGAGGAGACAGACCTGAGGGAGGAAATAGGGAAGCTGGAGTTCGAGCTAGATTCGACATACCAGAGCCTCATCCTGCTCGAGCGGAGAGCGGGGGGGGCGGAAACGAGAGTGAAGATGCTGGAAAAACTCAAGCTACCGGGCGTGGAACAGGAGAGGGAAAGGGCGAGGGCGGAACTTCCGGAAATCGCGGAGGAGATAGAAGGAAAGAAATCTGAGGTATCCAGGCTCAAGCGGCTGCTGACCGAGAAAAGGGAGGCATATGTCGACTGCAGGGTGAGGACGGCCGTTCTGGACTTTCGAAAAGGGCTGGTGGAGGAGGAGATCTCTGGGCTGCAGTCGGACTTGAGAAGAGTCCTTCAGGAACTCGGGGAGCTACGTACAGAAGCCGAGAAGGTTGGCCCGAGAGTGAAAACCAGCAGAAAACCCGCGGAAATTTTGGACGAGCTGAGACTAGTAAATGCCCAGCTCACCGGCCTTGCGGACGTCTCGGAGGAGGCGGAGAAGATGTACCTGAGCTATCAGGAAAACCTCAGGGAGCTGGAGGAGAAGAGCAGAATAGCCGCCCAGAACAGGGAGAGGGCACTTCAGGAGCTGGAGCTCAGGAGGAAGCGGTGGCAGAATGAGCTGGAGAATCTACTGGAGGAAGTGAAGGTCAATTTCAACAAGCTGCTGGGAAGGGTTGGCGGGAGGGGTGATCTGGCGCTTTCCCACCCGGAGGACGTGGAGGAGGCCGGGCTCGAAATATACGTGGGTTTCCGAGGAGCCGCACCTCACCTGCTGGACGCCTACACTCAGAGCGGCGGGGAACGGACCGTTGCCGTCATGTGCTTCCTGCTGGCCCTCCAGAACAAGATAAAATCCCCCTTCAGGGCGATCGACGAGTTTGAGGCCCACCTCGACCCCCACAACAGAGAGGAGTTGATGAGGGGACTGATGGAGGTGTGTGGCGGGGATGAAACCCAGTACCTTCTGATCACGCCGGGCTGGCTCACCGGTTTGCACAAGGCCTCGGTGATTGTGGTTCAGAGCGTGGGTGGCAAGTCGCAGGTGAGGGTGGTTGAAGGGGACTGAGCGAAGGGAGCTAATCCTTAGAATTATAGACCTCTGCGAGTCGGTTAGCAAGAAGGGGCTCAATCCCTTTGACGTACAAGTGAGAGAGTTCTTCGACAGACTCCGCGAACTCCTCCCCCTTCTAAAAAAGCACGAGGAACTTTACTTGGACCTGCAGGCCGTGGTGGGGCTCTCGGACGTGATCTACCAACAGGGGGAGTGGATAAAGCACCGCTCCTCCCTTCTCTACCTTGACCCCTTGCTGGTGCTCCTGAAGATCCAAGCCCTCTCCGCCGAGGAGCTAGCGGAGGTGTTCGTCAGATCTTGGCATCCGGTCCTTGAGCAGGAGTGTCTCACCCCCAGCTCTCTGAAAGAGGGGTACGAGTATTGGAGACTCCTCCCCAGTCTAGAGGAGAGGCTGAGGGGGCTTGAAGTGGAGGAGGTGGAGCCGGGTCTGATGGGAAGAGAGGAACTAGGGCAGATGGGCTTCCTACCCAAAGAACTCTTCGAGGAGATGCTCGATCAGCTCTGGATGGAGCTCAAGAGAAAAGGAAAAATCTCCTACTGGGACTTCGTGAGGGGGAAGGACTATACGGAAACTGTCAGAAGGGCTTATCTCCTCAGCTTCCTTATCACGTACGGCATGGTGTCCGTGGAGATGGATCCGCTGAGGGAGGAGATAAAAGTGGAGGCCAGAGAAAAACCGGAGAAGAGGGAGGAGGTCTTCTCCCTCCCCATTCCCCTCTCCAGCTCTCATGGAGGAAACTGAGGCAGAACTCAGGGAAAAGAAGGCGAGAGCTGTTCAGCTCCTCTTCTTCAAGCATCATATGGAGCCGGGGGCGAAGGTCTGGGAGCTCAGGCATGCCCTTGGAAAGAACTATGAGCAGATTTTAAAAGCACTGGAGGTGGAGCTGGAAAGGTTGGGACTCGCGCTAAAGAAGGTTTCCATGGGTGGAGAAGCAGAGTCGGACAGATACTTCGTGACCCTCAAAGAGCCCCCTCCCCTCGCCGCGGCCAGGACCTACGGGTGGAGAGTGGACGAGATGGGGATGCTGACCGCTGTCTTGGCCCAGCTCCTGGTGAGGGGGGGAAAGCTTCCCCTGAAAGAAGTCACGCAACTTTTGGAGGAGAAGTTCCCGAAATTCAGGGTGGACGCGGCCATCGAGAAATTCATCCGGAGGGGGTACCTCGAGGAGGACGAGGAGGGGATGTTATACATAGGCTGGAGGACAAGGGCAGAGGTGGACGAAAAAACCCTGCTGGGCCTACTCTTAGGGAAGACCGCAAAGGCGAAGCCCGAGGAGAAATCGAAAGATCTGTAAAGCCTTTTCTGCGTGAGCTTTACCACTCCTCCTTGGCGACGCTCCTTCTGGTTTTTTGTTCGTCCCTGAACCTCCAAATGCCCTCCCTCATGTCCTCGAGTGCTATTTTCAGCTCGCTCGAAACGAAATCGTTCAAGGTGACTTCTGTCTCCCCGACGCTGATTGCGGCATGTGTCTCAACCGGACCCTCTACTCTATCCTCCGTCACCACCGAGATTTTGACCTTCTCCTTTAGTGGGAATACCATGACACTGACCCCTCCGGGTCCCCTCCAGCTCTCCTCCCTCAGTCCGGTTAGCTCAAAACCTAGCTTCTCCCCAGCCTTCAAGGGTAAAACAATTAAGGGGATATCAACTTCGAAACCCGAGTTGACAAATCCAGAGGTTTCAATCGCCCTGCCCCCCGCCTCTATCCTCACCCTCACTCTGACGGCCATTTATCAACCACAATTCTCCTCCAAACCGGCCTTTTCTGCACTCTAATCCTCCTCCACTTTACTTCCTTTTCCATCAATTGGTGCAAATAGTTGGATTAAACTGTGCTCCCACGTATGGGAGGAGCAAAAGGAAGCAGATCTGGCCATATTTCCAGCTTTTCAGCGGCTTCAGCGGCGAGCTGATCCCTAACGACATGCTCCTTTCGAAGGTACAAGACGGCCAATTCTGCTTTTATCACGATTTTCTCCGCATTTCTTTTTTGGTAAATAGCCTCCGACTTTGCGCCAAAAATCGAGAGCGTGAATAGAATCCGAGCTTCGGCCAGACTGCTTCCAAAAGTTACTTTCTGCAAAATCTTGAAGGAATAAAGACAGGTGAGAATCTTGGAAACCTGCAATCCCGCTGGTCTTGCCGAGAAGATGAACGGCTAAAACCAAGTTAACTTTTTAGAAAAGATCTGAACAGCGCCCGCCTCTCCTCTTCCACCACTAGCTCGAAGAACCTATCGTTCGGCTCCTTGCTCGCGGAGAGGATGCGTTTAGCCGCCTGAGGACTCACACCCCTGCCAGCGAGGGTCAAGACCGCCAGCTTCCCGTGGGCTTCCACAAGCTTTGAGGTTTCCAGTAGCTCCCTCCACAGCTTGGTAGTCCTCCCCCTCCGCTTGAACTCGAGCACCCCCCTCACCTCCTCCTCCGTCGAATCCACCACTCCCAGTTTGGCGGAGCCGCACACCGGACACCTCGGTTTCTCCTCGAGTTGGTATATCTTCTTCTCGCCTACGTACTGAAGGCATTCCACACAGGCGAAAACCCTCACCTCACTCATGAGCCTAGCCCTGGTGGAGGCTAGAATGAGGGCCCTCATCCGTTTCGGCGCCACGGGTTCCAGATAGAAGGCTGGCTGTTTCCAAAAGAGGGAGGAGATGGGCGTGGGGCTCTTCCTGACGCCGAGATTCGCGATATCCATCTTTCCCTCTCTTATGCCCTGCAGGATCTCAAAGCATTTCTCGAAATCCAGATCCTTGTCCAGCACCTCCTTGTAAGTCTCATGATAGGCCGGTGTCCCCTTGAGAGCAACCTGCAGTTTCTCCACGATGGGCGCAGTGATCTCTGCCTCCTTTTCTATCACCCCCATCCGCTTGGCCACCTGGACCAGTCTCCAGGCGAAAAAGTGGCTGCGCTCCACCGCTTCGCGTAAGGAGGCCCTCAGTTCTTCCAGTGGTCTCCTCGTCAGAACCTCCTCCACCTGCTCCAGACTCAGCAACTCCGAGCGCAGAACGATCCTGTATGGATCCACGGTCAGAGCCACGGTTCCCCCGGTAGCCTCAGACAGCAGGTGAGCCAGCAGCCTCCCGAGGGCCCGGTTGGCGAGGGTGCCAAAGCAGGAATTGAGCACGCAGAACTCACCCACCTGCTCTAGGGTTATCCTTCCGTCCGTTGGCACCGGGATTCCTTCCTCCACCTGCTTGCAGACCTCTGCCAGAACGGACCTCAGCATCCCCATCGGGACCGAGTACTCCCGGGAAAGCTCCTCTAGGATTCGCTGCTCCGCTTTCCCCTCCTCCACCCTCCTCCTTATCCTCCCGACCTCCTGCGCCACGGAGAAGGGAACCGGTATCTCCTCCCCTATCCAAGTCGGGACGCAACCGAGGGGGTCCTCCTCCGCCTTGACGTATATTCTGTCCTTGAAAATCTGGAGTATCCTCCAGGGCCTCCCAGCGATGATGAACTTGGTTCCAGGTTCCCCGTACTCCGCCACAAAGGATTCGTCCAAAATTCCCACGGGGTTGCTCGTTTCGTCCTCCACCACCAAGTACTGCTTGAGCTCCGGGATCATGGAAAGGTTCTCGTAGTAGTAGGAGAAGGTGCGCTGGGAGGAGAGGGGGCGGTAGTATTCCTTCCCCGAGAGCCCGAGCAGCCTCCGCTCCAATTTTTGCGCGAACTCCAGCACGCCAAGCACCTCCTCTTCTGAGAGTTCGCGAAACGGGTAGGCCCTCCTGAAGATCCTGAGAGCCTCCTCGATACTCACGCTCTTCCTCTCCCCGAGCAGGGCCACCAAGGAGTGTAGGAGAACGTCGAGGGGTTTCTGTGGAATCTTGGTAGACTCCAGCTCGCCCCTCCTAGCCTTGGCCGCTATCACCATGGACTCCAACGCGTCGTCGGGATCTAGGGCTATAATCCTGCCCTTAGAGACCTCGGTGAGTCTGTGCCCCGCCCTGCCCACCCTCTGCATGAGCCTCGTCACCTGCCTAGGAGAATTGTACTGAAGCACGAGATCAACGGTTCCAATGTCCAGTCCGAGCTCTAGCGAAGAGGTGCAGATGAGATACCGCAGCTCTCCCGTCTTCAGGCCCTTCTCAGCCCTCACCCTTACCGCGCTCGAGAGGGAGCCGTGATGAACGGCCAGCGGGACCTCCATGTCCCAGAGCCTGAACCGGCTGGAGAGGATTTCTGCCATGGGGCGGGTGTTGGTGAAGATTAAGACCGAACGCTGCCCCTCCATCAGCTCCCTCATGACCCTCAGTCTGGCCGCCACCTCCGGGAAGGAGTAGAGCTTCTCCGCCAGTTGGACGTCCTCCCTCCTCACCTCGGGGTAGATCACCTGGATCTCGATCTGCTTGGCCACGCTGACATCGAGGACCTCGCACTCCCTGCCCTCCCCCACCAGAAACTTCCCCACTTCTTCCGGCGAACCTATGGTGGCTGAAAGCCCCACGATCTGAAAATCCTTCCCAACCACCTCCCTAAGCCTCTCCAGCGTGAGGGAGAGCTGGGCCCCCCTCTTGCTCTCCGCAAGCTCGTGGACCTCATCGACTATCACCCAGCGAACTGTCCTGAGGAACTCCCTCAGCTTCCGCCCCAGCAGGAGAATCTGAAGGGTTTCGGGCGTGGTGATGATGATGTCTGGTGGAACGAGGGTCTGGATCTTCCGCTCCCTTGCCTCGGTGTCGCCGTGCCTGACGGCAATCCTAAAGTCCAGATTCCTGCACCACCACTCAAGCCTTTCAAGCATGTCTCTGTTGAGGGCCCTCAGGGGTGTGATGTAAATCAGTTTAATCCCCCTCTCCTTGGGCAGATAGAGGAGCTGATGCAGGATGGGGAGAAAGGCCGCCTCCGTCTTGCCGCTTCCCGCCGGCGCTATCAGGAGGACATTTTTTCCCTCTAGGATGGGCGGTATGGCCCTCTCTTGGGGGAGGGTGGGCTCCGTGAATCCCCTTTCGGCCACCAACCTCTGGATTGGCGGCGCAAGCAGTTCAAAGACCCCCATCTTCTTTTACACCCATCGGCTCTTTGAAACATCTGTCGGTGACAATGGCCTTGGCGGTTCCTGACCATCCCCTTCCAAGGAAGGACGAGCCAGCAGATCGGATCCCAGTGAAGGGTCACTCTGGGTTAAAAAACGTCTGTGCAGATTCCCGCTCCGATGGTAAGCCCGCCGTGCCTGATGGCGAACCTTCCAAGCTGGGGTATCTCGGCCACCCTCTCCACGACCATCGGCTTCAGGAGGGTAACTCTCACGACGCCCGCCTCTCCCTTCCTCAGGCTGGAGGGGTTCTCCTCCACCACCCCGCCGGTCCTGGGGTCTATTTTTTTCTGAATTTCCTCAATCGTTCCCGGGGCATCGGCGGTGTGACAGTGGAAGCTCGGTGTGAACCCGGGCCGGATCTCATGAGGGACGTTCAGGACTACTATTCTGGCAAGAAACCCCCTCGCAACGGTTGGCGGGGCGTCCGGGTGACCGGCCACGTCCCCCCTGGAGATATCTGTCTTCATCAGACCCCTTACGTTGAACCCTATGTTGTCGCCGGGTAATGCCTTGTTTCTGGGCTGGTGGTGCATCTCTATGGACTTCACCTCTCCTCCCTTGCCCGAAGGCTGGAAGATCACCTCATCCCCGACCTCCAGCACGCCCGTCTCCACCCTCCCGATGGGAACGGTGCCGACCCCAGTGATGGAGAAGACGTTCTGGATGGGGATGCGGAGAGGCTTGTCCACCGGCTTCTCGGGCTCGCGCAGAGTTTCAAGGGCTTGGAGCAGGGTGGGGCCGCTGTACCAGCCCATCCGCTGGCTGGGCTTGGTGACGTTCTCCCCGTGGAAGGCGGCCATCGGAATGAAGGGGAAGTTCTCTGCCCCTTTGTATCCTATACTCGTGAGAAGGGCGATCAGATCCGCCTTCAGTTTCTCGTAGACACTCTTCTGGTAGTCCACCAGATCCATCTTGTTTATGGCCACGATTAGCTGGTTGACGCCCAAGGTGAAAGCTAGGGCGGCATGCTCCCTGGTCTGGGGCATTATGCCATCGTCGGCCGCCACCACCAGCACGCCTGCGTCCGCCTGGCTCGCACCGGTGATCATGTTCTTGACGAAGTCCCTGTGGCCGGGAGCATCTATGATGGTGATGAGGTTTTTCTCCGTCTCAAGCTTCTGGTAGGCTATCCCGATGGTCACCCCCCTCTCCCTCTCCTCCTTCTCCCTGTCCATCACCCAAGCGAACTTGAAGCTTCCTGCCTCGGGGTGAAGATCCTTCTCGCTCACCAGCCCTAGCTCGAAGAGGAGCCTGCCAATGGCGGTGGATTTCCCATGGTCCACATGCCCGATGAAGACCAGATTTACGTGAGGTTTCATCCGCCGGCTTCGGGTCTGGGTTCAGAAGATGTGACCTCGGGGGGCGCCGATTGGGATTGCTCGGGCTCGGGCGGGGGGGCGGGAATCTCCTCAGGCTTTTTCTCCCCCTCTACCTCAGGCGGTTTCTCCTCCGGTTTTTCGGGAACCTGAGGCTTCTCCGGCGGTTTCTCGGGGGGCCCCTCGGGCGGCGGGACCTCAACAGGCTTCAGCTCCGGCAGGGGTACGGCCGGGGCGACTGCCACGGAAGGCGGTTTGATCGACGCGAGGAGGACACCCAAGTGAGACCTCGCCTTCCTGAAATCCTCCGCAAGTTTACCCGCCCTCGCCTGCAATAGGGAGAGGGGAGTCGAGAGTTCTGGAGGCTGGGTTCTAGATAACTCCAAAAGTTTTTCGGAAACATAAGTTAAGTTGGTGGAGCACTGGTCAAGGGTGTTCAGGAGGAAGTCCTTTTTCTCAAGCGCCCTGCCAGGGAACTCGGGGAACTCCCTAGAGAAAATTTCCATCCTCCTCCCCACCTCTAACGTCGCCTCTTTAAGCCCCTCCACTCCCACTCCCTTCCCCTCCATTATCTCCAACCTCGAGGCGAGGAGATCCAAGTTTGCGCACAGATCCTTCACATCCTGTCTGACCAAACTGGCTGCGGACTTGAGGTCGCCACCCATGTTCTCTATTTTTAGGAAGGGTTCCCCCGCCTCCACCCAGACGGTGAAGTCGGCCACGGGGAGCCTTTCCGACGGAGCAGGGGGAGGTTTGGGTTTGTAGAGATAGAAAGTTGCCAGAAGGACGACTGCGCTCGCTAATGCCACCGCTCTTTGCGCAAGATGCTCTACACGGACGGCCACGAGAAGACAGGCGATGAAGGCCAAGAAAAGTATGGTCCTTGTCCACGAGACTACCATCGCCTCTTTATCTTTCCTTTTAATATTCATTAAATTCGGGCTTTCGCCTCACGCGGGCTGACAAACCGTAACACGCTTTCGGATAATTTCATAGAGCAAAAAGTAGGATGAGTGAAGTTTATGAACCTGTAGCGGAAAAAGTGAAATCCCTCAAGAAGTTGAGCGGGTCAACGACCGCCAAGATGGGTGCCGAAGTCTCCGATGCCATGCTTAGGGTTCTCACGAGTTCCCTCAAGCGAAGGGGGAGGCTCAGAGAACTCCGACCTCTGGGGAGAGCGAAAATGAGCTACGAAAAGGTGTCCAAGAAGATCTTGAGAGTGCTGAGGGAGGCTAAGATCCCCTATATGATAGTAGGGGGGCTTGCGGCGAACTATTACGGATGTCCTAGGGCAACATATGACCTAGATTTGGTGATAGAACCGGAAGAAGCAGGCATCAGGAAACTCCTGAAACTTGCCGGTCAGGCAGGCTTCAGATTTCATGAGAAGGAGGTGCTCCTGCTTACGCGGGCGGGAAATAGGTTCGTGGTGGAATCGCCGGAAAAATATAGGGTGGATTTCTGGCTGGCTAAAACTTCACTGGAGCGAGAAATGCTTGCGAGGAGAAGACGCGCGAAAGTTTTTGGTATACCAGTCTGGATATGCCGGCCAGAAGACCTTATTCTCCAGAAGTTGCGTTCCGCGAGACCCCGGGATCTGGAAGATGTGCAAGCGATACTTGCTAGATGGTCCGACGGGCTGGATAAAAAGTATCTCAATAGGAGAGCGACGGAACTCGGTTTGGCAAGGTTGTTGGAGGAGCAGAGGAAATTGGCCCAGGTTTAGCTGTGGAAAAACCGTTATAGCTTGTGGCCGACCAAGTGAGAGAACCGAAGCTCTAAATTTCTTGGTAAATCTCTCTTAATGGAAATTTTCCCCAACCATCCGCGCGCCGAATCTCTCCGGATAAGGAAAAAACTCTCCGAGGCCTTCGAGAAAGGAATAGTAGTTCCGGAGGGGCTTGCCGCTCACGGAAGGGGTGAAGCCTTCGATTACCTCCTAGGGGAGGCTACAACGGAGCCAGCTAGAAGGGCAATCGGGGCGGGCGCAGCACTGCTCCTCACCTCTTCTAGGCCCGTTATTTCGGTGAACGGAAACGCTGCTGCCCTAGTGGCCTCTGAGCTTGTGAAACTCTCCGAGCTAACGGGGGCGGCTCTCGAGGTGAACCTCTTCCATCCCTCCCCAGAAAGGGAGCAGAAGATAGCCGAACTCCTTCGGAAGGAGGGTGCCCGAGAGGTGCTCGGAACTGACCCTAACTACGCCACAACCATACCAGAAATCCAGAGCCACAGAAGGAAGGTCGATAAAAGGGGAATATTCCAAGCAGACACCGTCCTCGTACCGCTGGAGGATGGAGACAGGACCCAGGCACTGAGGAGAATGGGAAAAAAAGTGATTGCCATAGACCTAAATCCCCTCTCAAGAACTTCCCTCTCAGCCGACATAACCATCGTGGACAACATTGTGCGCGCCCTCCCCCTGCTGGTCAAAACCGTGGAAAACCTGAGGGGACGGCCGGATGAGCAACGGGAGATTCTGCGGAGGTTCGACAACCGGAAAAACCTCCTAGAATCTCTGGCCACCATCCTGAGTAGGCTTCAGCGGCTCTCTAGCGGGGAGGGGCTCTTACCTTCCGCATCTCCTCCAGCATCCTCCGAGCCGATTCCCTAGGATCCGCCGAATTGTAAATGGCGCTTCCAGCCACGCAAACATCCGCCCCAGCCGCTACCACGTTGCCCGCCACGCCCGCCTTGATTCCCCCGGCCACGAAGAGGAGGAAGTCCCCTGCCCTTTTCTTCGCCTCCCGGATGAGCTGACTTTGCTCATAGATTCCCCTGCCCTTCATCTGCTCGCTTATCCCCCTGTGGAGACAGAAGGCCACCCTCTTGGGCTCCTGCAGCTCCTGTCTGAGCTCCTCAATCTCCCGGAGGGGGTCCGCACAATCAAGCAGATCTATCAGAATGGCTTTCTCCCTCCTGCTCGCTTCGGCCAAGGCCTCGAAGATCTTCGCCTTCCCCCCGATTCCCATCACCGCCACGATATCGGCCCCCCTCCTGAAGGCGATCCTCGCCTCCAAGTTCCCCACATCCATGGTTTTGAGGTCGGCCACCAGAATGGCATCCGGACAGGCCGAGCGGAGAGCTGGTAGCAGTGTCTCCACCCCGTGCCTCTTTATGGCGGGAGTTCCAGCCTCCACTATTCTGGCACCCCCCTCGTAGGCCGCCCTAGCTATTTCAACTATGGTCCGAACATCCGCGTCAAGATCGAGCGCGACCTGCAGCTCCGGTGGGAGGAGCCTCTCCAAGGGGCTAAGGGGCAACTCCATCCTCTCCACTAGCACCGGTTCCCTTTCGGGTACGGCTTTTGGAACCCCCCTCTCATCCCACCCCCTCTCCCTGTAGTACTCGAGGAGGAGATCCGAGAGGTCCATCCCAAAACTCTCGGGCAGCCGGTCGTGTTCGGGACCAAACCCCTCCCTCAAGTTGAACAGCCTCTCTGTCCCAAAGATTCTCGAGCCCACCTCGTGCAGGCCCTCCCCCGTCCACTTCCAACCCGTGAGGGACGTGAGCAGGTCTGCGAGCTCGTCTAACTCAAACTCGAGACTTGTGAACAGAGCGGGGAAGTAATACTTACAGATGATGAGGCTGTCAAGGACCGCAAAGGCATCCTGCATTCTCCTAACGAGCCTCGCCTTTCCCATCTTGGAGGCTGGGTTTACGAACTCGGGGATGCTGAGGATCTCCGGTCCTATGAGGTAGGCCTGAAGGTGGCACGCCCCCCTAGTGGAGGTGGCGTATGCCAACGCCATCCCCCAGACCCCCCTAGGATCGTAGGCCGGAAGACCCAACCCCTTCACCTCCGCAAGACCGGGGGGTGGCTCGAACCTCCCCGCCAGCTTCCTGAGGAATTCCATGGCCTCCACCAGAGTCCGGACCTTCCCCTCCCTCCTGGCGCGACCAAGGATCACCCCGCTCGAAATCGTGTCTATCCCCAGCTCGTCGCAGAGGAGGGACAGCGGGAGGATTTCCCTCTCGTAGTCCCAGAAATCCGAGTTGGGCCCAAGCATGACGATGCTCTCGTACTCTGCCCCCTTAACCTCCTCCTCCCCCAACCTCACCACCCTTCCACAGGCCGCGGGACAGGCGAAGCAGCCTCTCCTCCTCACCAAGAACTTTTCCCTGATGGTTTCCCCCGAGAAGCCGTCCACATCCGAAAAATCCACCTTTTCCCCCGAGAAGTCCCTTACAGGCAGGATTCCGGCAGCGGTTA
>Ga0185307_1000297_pt1 | contig 32770 bp, 38 predicted proteins | sample LHCtaG_FD_128010 | JGI IMG/M metagenome (GOLD analysis project Ga0185307, IMG submission 128010) | Hot spring microbial communities from Little Hot Creek, USA to study Microbial Dark Matter (Phase II) - LHC4sed_matched (SPADES... | ecosystem: Environmental > Aquatic > Thermal springs > Hot... | reverse complement strand
CCAATTATTTAAACATTGTTTTTTTTAAAAAAAAAGAACATTGATTCTGTTATACAGGCTCCGGTTCTCCTGCTCCGGGCCCCGGGCTCCCTGCTCCTATTGCATCATAGAAAGTTATTTGTCCTATTCTAAGATATCCGAATCTTAAGAAGAAAGCCATAATCATAGACACTGCAGCACTGGGACTACACCAAAATATATTGTAAATAAAGCGAGCATTGTTAAAGAGCCATTCTACAAATACTCGGCTAATCCACCACCATATGCATCCCCATTCATCAGTAAATTGCCCGGTAACGTATACTGACACTATGGCACCTAAGAAGAAACCAACGAGAGGCCCTATAATGGCACCATAGGGGCCTCCAATCGCAAGACCAATAGCTTCTCCAATCACAGTACATATAGCTAAAGGAGATATCGCTAAAAACTGTGAATCAGCCTGATTTATCTGATTATGTATTAATTTATCGCCAGACATACTCCAATCTCTGAAAGGTGAAATTCCGTAATAGTCTCTGTCTGGGTGGGGATATTTGATGTATTGTCCTTCGACGAATCTTACTCCATCCCACCAGTAATATATGTTTGTAGATCTGCGGTAGCACTATCATCTAGTAGCGGAGGATCTGGTTTTAACGCAGGGATTCTGTCTTTTGATAATCTGTAGGCTTCTACGCCATCTACCAGAAGAGTTATTTGATTGCCCTTCTTAACTATGTCGAACACCATTATTTCCCTAGTTTGATTGATGCAACGTAACCTAGTATGGGATTCTGATATTTCTTCGACGATTGTTGTCAGATTGAGCCCAACAGTTTCAATGCTGAAAACATTTCTTAGCTATTTTCTTAACTTTTAGCAAGCCTCTATTCCCTGAGCTTTTGGCTGTGCAAGAACATGTGGAACCCCGATGTAAGCAAATAGCAGTATTGCAACGAGGCTTAGGGCAGAAGCTTCCTTCCTATTCAATGCTCCTCAGTTTAACGGAGGGAAGAGAAGATTTTAATAAAATTTTTGTTTAAAAAAGATAACGTTCTCTAAAAAATTTGATGTGTAAAACGTCGTTTTGCGACAAGTAACATTATGATTAAAAGACACATAATAGTAAACATAATTAATACTGGAATAGTGCAATTCACTTATAATTTTTTTCCAAGGTTTTAATAAAACATACAGTTAGTTCCTTATAAATACAAAAACCTGATTACAGAATTGCTCAATCAACTAAATTCTATTGGTCTAAAGCCCTTCCAAAAGAACAAGTATAAGATTCGATATTGATATGATGGCGAGCTGTGAATTAATAAGGATTAGCCTACTCACCTTTGAATCTTAAGCATGCTTCCGCCATTTCTTGAATAACCTTCTTCGGGTCCTTCGCCTTCACGACACCGCTCGCCAGAAGTACTCCTACTGTCTTAAGCTTCAGCGCAGCATACACATCGTCCCCTGTTGTTATCCCTGCTCCGCATATTACTTTAACATTGGGGTTTACTTTCATCACAATGTTCACTGAGTCCAAGACTACTTCGGGCTTGGCTTTTGAAACAGGTATTCCTGTGCCTATTAGTTCAGGAGGCTCTATCGCCAGGAAGTCGGGGCCCAGGGCTGCGCCAGCACCAGTTACCGCGGGAGTGTTCGTGCATAGCACGCTAACCAGATTGTTCGCCCTAGTCTTGTTAACCAGTGTTTCGATATCTGCTAGCAGAAGCCTTTTCTCAGAGTGGTTGATTAAGAGTCCTGTTGCCCCCGCCTCCTTAACCATCTCCACCGTTATAGATCCCGTGTGCGCACCCGGCTCAACAGGATCAGCGTGCTGGGCGAAAACAGGTATTTCAACGGAAGAGGATACTCTCGCTATCTCTGTAGAGGGCGGTGCTACGACTATCTGCACACCAGTATCCTTGTAGACGATTTCAGCAGCCTTAGCGATGTTGAGGCAGCTCACGCCGATAGACTCCAGGTATGCTTTGAAGTTTATTATTATCACTGGTGTCTGAATCATTTTGTAGGATGCTTAACCCTGTTGTTTAAAAACTTAACCCTTTAAGAAGCATTTAGTAGTAATATTTTCCCTGTGCTCTCTGAAGCCTGTCAGTCTTAGAATCCTTCTTGTTTATTCTTGGACGTAGGTTCTCCGGCTCTCTTCTAATCGTCACATCCAAGTATTTGAGAAGCATGTTCATTCCTTCAGCAACCATCACCGGTGGAGAAGCCTGTCCGAAAAAACTCGGCTCACCCTGGATTAGTATGAGCCTGTCTGAGAGGAAGTCTAGCGCAGCAATATCGTGCTCCACAACGAATGCAGAAGCCTTTTTAGAAAAAACCGTATGGCGTATCGCCCTTATTACTGCCAGCCTCTGCTCCACGTCGAGATAGGCGCAGGGCTCGTCTAGAAAGTATATTGGAGAATCCTTCAACAGTGCTACTGCTATTGCAAGCGCCTGAAGCTCGCCGCCGCTCAGCGTTTCAGCAAGCCTGTCTGAGAGACGGTCTAGCTTAAGAGGCTTTATCAGCTCGCTTTGGAGGAGCTCAGGTATCTCTCCGCCGTAGGCTTCCCTCAAAATATCGCCCACAGCCCCCTTGAACAGTCCTGAGACGTACTGCGGCTTATACCCTATTCTCTTAATAATCTCCTCGTCGTTCATAGAAGTGTCTCCAATGAAGCTTTTCAAAAGCTCTCTGAGCATTGTGGTTTTTCCTATCCCGTTGGGGCCGGCTATTCCTATTATTTCGCCGACGCCTATGGAGCCTCCTTCAGCAACAAGCCTAAAGCTTCCGAGCGAAACCTCTACGGCCGGCCATTCGAACATTTTGATCTGCGGGGCTTCCTCAATCCTCGTATGGGTATGAAACCTTATGCTCTCTTTTCTAAACCGAATGTTCTCCTGCCTTATGTATCCTTCTAAGTAAGAGTTTATTCCGACCCTAGCGGAGAGCACTTGAGAAACTATGCCGTATACTGACGGCTGTCCGTACATCACCACTATGTAATCAGCCAAGTAGTCGAGCAGAGTTAGGTCGTGCTCCACGACAGCTACAACCTTATTCTCCTCCTTCAGGGAAACTATGAGGTCGGCTGCTTTAAGACGCTGCCTAACGTCTAAGAAACTTGACGGTTCGTCGAACAAGTACACATCTCCATTCCTCATGCATGCTGCTGCAATAGCAAGCCTCTGCAATTCGCCGCCGCTCAAAGTATTAACCCTATTGTCCAAGACCTTGTTCAAATCCAGTTTTTTAACAATCTTTTCGAAAACCTTCCTCTCATCTATTTTCTCCAGAACTTCTCTAACTTTCTTATCTCCGATTCTCCTGGGAATTTCATCTAAGTATTGCGGCTTATAGATGCATTTCAACTTTCCCTTGAAAATCTTCTCGATCAGGTTGAATGAAACGTTCCCCCTGAGGGAAGCAAGTATCTCCTCTACGCTGACCTCCTCCCCGACCCTGCCTAGGTTTGGCTTAATCAAGCCCCCTATTATCTTGAGTATCGTAGATTTCCCGATGCCGTTTTCACCAAGTATTCCTGTAACGGAGCCCGGTGAGAGAGCTGGAAACCCGTAAAGCTTGAAAGCGTTGACTCCATACCTGTGGAAAACCCTTTCCTCCAAGTCATCGGGAAGGTTGACGATTGATATGGCGTTGAAGGGGCATTTCTTGACGCATATGCAGCACCCGCTGCAAAGATATTCGTTAATCACAGGAGGCTCTTTCTCGTCGACGAAGTATATCGCCTCCTGTCCTGTTCTCACTATAGGACAGTATTTTCTACACGGCTTGCCGCATTTAGTCGGCTTGCATGAGTCTCTTTCTATTACTGCGACCCTGACCAATCTAAGCCACGCTCTTAAGATTTAAATCATGAAAAATAAATATTGGAGTATTTTTTGAAGGCGCTACCACTCTTCTTCGAGTTCTTCTTCCCAGTCTTCCTCCTCTTCCCAGTCCTCTTCCTCTTCTTCCTCCCACTCCTCTTCCTCGAAATCTTCGCTCATATTAGGTCGGATGAGGTTTGAAAAACGAGTATAAAAACATATCCCCGGCTAGAAAGGAGTAAAAATAGCTATTGAAAGCATTTAATCTATAGTTCTTCGGCTGATAATGTAACTGTTGTCCTTTCCTCCATCCTTTCTATAACGCCGTCTCTTAACCAGGCTAGTTTGTCCGAAACGTCCACCATTTTAAGGTCGTGTGTAGCACATATTACTGTAGTATTTCTTTCTACTTTAAGCCTGTATAGAAGCTGAACTATGGAGAGGCCAGTAGCCAAGTCAAGGTTTCCAGTAGGCTCGTCTGCAAGTATTATAGAGGGATCGTTGGCAAGAGCCCTCGCTATCGCAACCCTCTGCTGCTGCCCGCCTGAAAGCTCGTGTGGCCTATGCGTAAGCCGGTCGCCTAATCCAACTATCCCTAAGAGTTCAGCAGCCTTCCTTAACCGCTCCTCCTTCTTTATTCCAAGGAAAACCATCGGTAGAGCAACATTATCTTGTGCAGACAACACGGGAATCAAGTTAAATGTCTGGAATATGTACCCTATTTTCCTGCTTCTAACCCATGCTAATTGGCGATCATTCATTTTAGCCAGATCCATCCCGTCTATGAATACGCTTCCGCTAGTAGGCCTGTCCAGCCCACCGACCATGTTGAACAGCGTTGTTTTACCGCTTCCAGAAGGCCCCATTATGGAAATGTATTCTCCCCTCCTAACCTGGAGGTTGATTCCTTTCAAAGCCTTCACAACACCGCTTTTCAAAACATAATCTTTAGTGACTTCCTGAACGTTTACTACCAGAGATGGTGCTTCCAAGGCTATCTATCTTTTTTTGAGGAGGTATTTAATCTTTTATCACATTTATAGAGAATAAGGCTATAAGTAGCTTGTTGCAATCCTCTCCTTGACGAGTTCGAGTATTTGGTGGTAATCCATACCCATTGTTCTAAAGCCTAACCCTATGAAAAAGGGCCTCCAGAATGATGTGAACAAGTCCTCGTCGTTCTCAAACAGTTCAATATTAGAACCCGCTTCGTAAACCTTTTTCTTTAAGACTTCCATCGCTTTCTCCAGCTCCCTAACCGTTTCTGATAAAATTAGCACTACCGCTTTATCGCACGCCGATACTCCGACGGTGGACAACGCATCCTGGAAGCTCTTCTTCCCGTAGAGAGCTATTAGAAGCTCCTGTTCAAACCCCTTCAGCGAATTATAATGGTATTTGAAAGCTTGGTGGACATTGTAGACCAGGAATGGGACGAGCTCGGTAACTAGAGAACCCTGCCTAAAAAACTGGATGTAAACCTTATTTCCACTCTTAACCTCCGCCGCGATTCCAGCCCAGTCTTTCGGCAAAGGGTTAACTGAGAAGAGAGCAAAGTACAGGTTCAACGATTCTATCGCCTTAATACTCAACGATTAAGCTTTAAGATAATTGGGATAAAAACATTTATTATTCGTGATCATAGAATTCAAACTAGCATGGAGTTTGAAATAGTGAGCTGGGAGCATTTCTACCAGCTTACCCTAGAGCTTGTAGATAGAGTTTTGAAATCGGGCTATAGGCCAAATGTGATTATCGGCGTCTCAAGAGGGGGGCTTGTCCCCTTAAGAATATTCTCTGACGAATTCGAAGACGTTGAAATAGGAGTCATAAGAGTTGTTTTCTACGAGGATGTTAAGAAGACCGGGAGTGAGCCGAGGATAGTTCAGGACGTTAACGTTGATGTTGCGGGGAGGAGAGTGCTCGTAGTGGATGATGTTGCGGACACTGGGAGAAGCCTTGAAACAGTGCGTAAGCATCTTCAGGATAAGGGAGCTTCAAGCGTGAAGATTGCAACCGTCTACTATAAGCCGTGGAGCATTTTGAAGCCAGATTACTATGTTAAGAAGACAGAGAAATGGATAATATTCCCGCATGAGATCGGTGAAACAATTAGAAAGCTTGCTAAACGCAGTCTTAGGGAGGAGAACAAGACTATTGAAGAATTTAGAGAAATGTTGATAGATATAGGTCTGCCCCCCATGATTGTTGACAGTTACCTGAAAAAAATTGAGCAGGAGCATTTATAGTTTTTCAGAGAGGTGCATGATCCTCATCGAGACAACTCTCAGAGCAGGTCAGTTTACATCATCAAAGTAACCTAGCGCACGGCAGTATTTAAATATGAAATTTAAGGCTGTTCAATTCTTACTCAGAATTTGTTCAAAAATCGTTGAGGAAAGATTGTACAGGAAATCGCTTATTTCAATAGCCTCGTCCTCTGATAACTGTATTTTGTCAAATTTTTCAAGAGCCTTGTCGTAGAGGCTTCTAATCCTGAATTCAATAGGATTAAAATTCTTTTCATCAATATTGTGACCCCCGTACTTGCTTATGGGAGGGAAAAGCATGTTAATCATCATCTTGCTGGAGACGATAGACATTCTCGCATACACTAGTTTCATAGGATAGGGTGCTTTCTTAGACTCGTTAAGATAGGCCTCAGCCTCTTTAAGCATCCTTTTCAACCAACCGTAGTCAGAGATAGACAAGAATATTGGAATCCTATTCTTCTCCGACTTCAACCACCTCTTCTCGCCGTTTGGCGGAGGATTTAACTGAGGTAATGTATCCCGCAACACGGTTCAAAATCTTCTTGGACCGAAAAATCGCAGTCTTTTTCAAAAATTCCTTATTAGCGTAATAATCATCACTAAAACGGTCTCCGTATTTCGACAGCAGTGTTTTAGCAATCCCCTTTATCTTTCCGTCGTATACTTTTCCCAAACCGAAGGGTAATCCTCGCATACCCCTAATAAACATTGTTCCTCAAGTGGGAAAAAGCTTTTAAAAAGTGGCTTTAAAGAAGAATCTGGAGGTGGTAAGAAATGTCCTATGAGCAAACGAGACCAGCAATAGTATTAAAGGAGACCACTATAAGGAGGAGTAAAGAAGAGGCTTATGAAAACAATATTGTAGCATCACTCATCATAGGGGAGATTTTGAGAACCGCCTACGGGCCCCGTGGCTTGAACAAGCTTTTAGTAGGTTCAGTCGGAGACATAACTGTTACGAAGACCGGTGTAACAGTCCTTAGCGAGGCGAATATTGAACACCCTATTGGAAAAATGATTGTAGACGCTGCTAAAGCGTTGGAGAAAGAAATAGGGGACGGGACGACTTCTCTGATACTGTTAATGTGTGAACTCGTTAGAAACGCTTATGAGCTGTATAGGCAGGGCATAAGCCCTATCTCGATAACCAGAGGATACCACAGCGCCCTGCTAGAAGCTCTTAGAAAATTGGAGAAAGATGCTAAGCGGGTTGATCTCTCGGATAAAGAGCTTCTGAGAAAAGTTGCTGAAACAGCCATCACATTCTTCTCGTCTCAGGAGGAAAGGAGGATTCTAGGCGAGATCTCCCTAGAGGCTGCTGAGAGAATAATTGAGAAGAGAGACGGCGGGTATTATGCTGACATAGATTGGGTAAGCATCGTCAGGAAACGGGGAAACGAGATATTGAACTCTAGGTTGATAAATGGAGTCATAGTCGACAAGGAGGTCGTTCACCCGAATATGAACAAGACTATTAAAGATGCGAAAATAGCCTTAGTAGACTATGCTCTTGAAGTAAAGAAAACAGAGATCTCTACTGAAATAGAGGTAAAGACCACCGAGGAATTGCGCGGGTTTATGGAAGAGGAAGAGAAGATAATTCGAGACAAAGTTGATGCAATAGTTAAGTCGGGAGCAAACGTGGTTTTCTGCCAGAAGGGGATAGACGAGCTTGCGCAACAATACCTTTACAAGAACGGGATAACGGCAGTTAGAAGAGTAAAGAGGTCAGATATGGAGAGGTTGGAGAGAGCAACCCGTGGAAAAATAGTGTCCGACCCAGAAGATATTACTGCAGACAAGCTCGGTAGAGCAAGCCTAGTTAAGGAAGAAGTCTTCGAAAATGAGAAAATAGTTTTCGTGGAAGGGTGTGAAGAGCCTAGGGCCGTCTCAATACTATTGAGAGGGGTTAATGAGGATCTTTTGAAAGAGTATGAGAGGGAATTGAAACACTCGCTTTCAGCTATCTTAAGCCTTTACAAGGACCCTAGGTACGTGATTGGCGGAGGAGCAGAACTAATGGAGATAGAGAAGACGATAAGGAGTAAAGCTGAAACCATGGAGGGAGAGGAGAGACTGATTTATGAAGCTTTTGCAAACAGCATAGAGTCGTTGGTGAGGACCCTCGTAACCAACGCGGGGATGAAACCGGTAATAGCAATGGCTACGCTTAAGAAAAAGCATTCTTCAAGCGACGGTGCAGCCTACGGAGTAAACGCTATAAAAAGAGAGATAGAGAACCTGGATAAAGAAGTGATTGAACCCTACTTGGTTGTTAAAAACTGGCTTGCTTCTGCTGTAGAACTGGCTTCATCTATAATTGGAGTCGATGAAGTAATAATATCCTTTAAACCTAAGGAAGAGAAGAGTAAAACCGACTGAGAAACTTTAAGCCCATTTTCTTCTTAGCACTAAAAGCAAGCGGAATTAGTAGGGTTGACGATAATTCTGAGATTATTGAAACTGTTAGGAACATCGTCAATAATCCGAAAGCGTCTGAGACTAAACCTCCCAGAAAAGGCCCCAACGCCATTCCGAATTGGAGTGAAAGATTATAGAGCCCTGCGTAGAAACCCTTTTTCTCAACATCCCCCATGCTTGAGCTTAACGACATTCCTGAAACCATGAAGAACGCGTATAGGACACCTCTAAGCCCTTGAATAATAATATAGGTATAAATATTTTTAACAGTTCCATAAAGCCAATAAATTATTCCTAAGCCTATTTCTCCCATCATCAGAACCAGTATTTCACTAGTCTTGTCTGACAATATTCCACCCAAGTACATAGCGGGGACTTCTAAGAACGCGCCTATTGCAATGATAACACCTATGAAAAAAGGGTCGCTCCCCAGTTGGAAAAGAAAGATGTTCAAAAATGAGGATGCAGCACTCATACTTAAGCTCGACAGGAATATGTTGAGTATGAAGAAAACAACAAGTTTAACAGGCTTGCGTGTTTCATGCCTCCTGATCTCGCGGTGGCTTCCTGCAATCCCTTTGACTTCCGGTATTGCTAAACTTGCGAGAAAGGAAGAGAAGGATAGAACCAGTGTTATTGGGAATATACTCCAAATTCCATACTTGGCGAATAGACCAGTCAGTATGCATGAAAAAGCCCATCCTAGAGACCCAGATAACCTGTATTTCCCCATGGAAAAGCCGAGTCTTTCATCTTCAGAAAGCTTTGCAACCATGGATTGGGCGATTGGTAAAAATCCAGAGAGAAAAATGCCTGACACAACATACCATAATAATGTGCTCACCAAGTCTCTTGAAAATACAAGTATTAGGCATGCAACGCTTCTAGCGAGAAGCGTGAGAGAAATTATAAGCCTCGTATTCTGATACTTGTCTGCTAATGAGCCAAATACCAGTTGTAGAAAGGAAGATAGTATACTGGTTGCAGTCATCAGTAAGCCGATTAAAGCATATGATATTCCTTGGGATACTAAGTAGACTCCGAGAAAAAGGCTGAAGGGAGCAAATGAAGCCCAGACAAACCCACCGACTATGGATATTATGAGTAACGCATACCCTGTCTTTCCAGATTCCAATTTTTCAACTCAAGCCTTCCGAATGTATTTGAACTTATCCGTTTAACGGAACTAGGGTTTAAAGATAAGCCTGTCGATTATTTAAAGTATTAAAGACCACGTAGAGTATTGAACGCTTCCTAAAAACAATCAACCCAATATCAAAACAGCCTTCTTGATAATAATAAGAAAAGACAATCGCTCAAAGATATTTCTCTTCCATGACTTAAAAGCTTTTTTAGAATGCTCCGACCGGGATTTGAACCCGGGCCCCGAGCTCGAGAGGCTCGTATGCTTGACCGGGCTACACCATCGGAGCCGGATGGAAAAATCCTTTAGGGGGAAATAAATCTTTTTGCCAAAAACATGGGGTCATTTTTTTAACCATGAATGGCTGTATGGTTTCGACTTACCCAGCGGCCTCTAATAAGATTTGCTTCCCCCCTCTATCAGAATATAACTGTTCATGCCGTGTTCTAAAGCAACTGTATTTTTAAAACCTGCTTCCTCACACAATCTTCTAAGCATCTTAGCATCCATGAGGAAGTAGAACCTTTTGTATTTTCCCCATTTTATTAGAAAATAGTCATCCGTCTTTTCGACTTTCTTCAAGAATCTTTTACTTCTCAATATTTTGGTAGACCATGAGGATACAAGTAACCAACCCTTATCTTTTAAAACATTTTTCATTTCCAACATTGCTTTAACAACGTCATTCTTCTTCAAATGGTGTACAGCAGCTATGCAAACTATCCCGTCGAAAACATTATTTCTGAATGGCAGGTGCGTTAACACGTACTGCAAGTAGTTGATGTTTAAACCAGACTTGTTCTTCCTACACTGTTTCAACATTTTTCTTGAAACATCTCCCGCTATCAAAACATTTTTCTCGCTAAAAAGTCTAAGGTTTCTACAATTACCGCAGCCATTATCAAGTATAAATCTAGAACTCTTTGAGAAATTCCTCGCCGCTAGCATTTCTAGGAGGGGGTCGGGTTTTATTCTTGTCTTGTTGAATTCCTCAGCCACGGTATCGTAGAATTCCATAGTCTTCTTCTGATACTCGAGACCCATACTGTTTTTCAAGTCTATGCGAGTTATAAGCTTGCAAAAATGCTTAACATCTTGTTGTAGCAGACTATGTTTATAAGCATCTTAACATAGGAGTTCTAATAGTCTAGGCTGGAGAGGAAGATGGTTAGGAAGGAGGAGGGGGAGAAGGTAGAGGTTTTCGAATCCGTAGAGGATATTCCAGGCGTGGGGCCCTCCACCGCTGCTAAGCTTAGGGAGCTTGGTTATACTACGGTTGAAGCATTAGCAACAGCTACTATAAACGAGCTTGTTGAAGGAGGTATTTCCGATAAGATTGCTGCTAAAATAATATCTTTGGCGAGGAGCAGTATTGAGGTTAAATTCGTATCCGCGCTCGACATATTAAAGCAGAGAGAACACATTCAGAAGCTTACTACGGGTAGTAAAAGGCTCGACACCCTTCTTGGCGGGGGGTTAGAGACAATGACTATAACAGAGTTCTTCGGCGAGTTTGGAACAGGGAAGTCTCAGATAAGTCATCAACTAGCTGTAAACGTCCAGCTCCCCGTGGAAAAAGGTGGGTTAAACGGCAATGCTGTTTACATCGATACTGAGAACAGTTTCAGGCCGGAGCGTATTGTCTCCATGGCTAAGCATCTCGGCCTAGACCCGATAAAAACCGTAGAGAACATTATTGTTGCAGAAGCATTCAATTCAGATCATCAAATACTTATTGTCGAAAGGCTGGATGAGATAATTAAGAGTAAAAACGTAAAGCTGGTGATAGTGGATTCCTTAACAACTCACTTCCGAAGCGAATACTTGGGCCGGGAGAGCTTGGTCAAGAGACAGCAGAAGTTGAACGCTCACTTGCACAGGCTTGAACGTTTATCCAAGGCTTTCAACCTTGTTATCGTAGTTACAAACCAGGTTATGGCTAAGCCTGATGAAATATTCGGCCTAGGTGCCTATCCCATAGGTGGGCACATACTTGCGCATAGAAGCCATACGAGGGTTTACTTGCGTAAGGCTAGGGGCGAGCAAGGTCTTAGAGTGGCACGCTTGATAGTTAGTTTGGACAGGCCTGAGGGAGAGTGTCTCTTTAAAATTACTGAGGACGGAATAATAGATGTGGAAGAAGAGGCTTTAGAATAAGCTGCTAAGGCTCTAGTCTAAACCTATCCCTAGGGTAAAGAACGACTTCCCTTATATTGTCTATTTTCAGGATGCTCATCAAGAGCCTTTCGAGACCAACTCCCCATCCTGCGTGAGGAGGCATACCGTATCCGAATGCTTTAAGATGGTAGGAGAAATTGCTGGGGTTCAAGTTTTTCTCAATCAACTGTTTTATAAGCTTCTCCTTATTCTCCTCCCTTGTACCTCCTGAACCCAGTTCTAGGGGGCCATAGTTTAAGTCGAATGATTCTGAAGTGCCGTCACTATTCATCTTTATGTAGAAAGGCTTTACTTTGCTTGGCCAGTGAGTTATGAAGTAATACTCGTCCATTAACTCTTCGAGGTTCTTCAACTCCTCACTCCCAATATCGTCTCCAAACTCTACTTTAATACCCCTGTTGTTCAACTTAGAAATAATCTCATCGTATCTAAACCTTTTCAAAGGGATCTCGGGAACAGATACTTTTACCCCCAGAGCCTCCAGTTCGTCACTACATTTCTCAACTACTTTCTCATACACGTATTTTATCATTCTCTCGCAAATAGACATCACGTCATACATGTTTGCGAAGGCAACTTCAATATCTACAGAAGTAAACTCGTTCAAGTGTTTAGTTGTGTTGAATGGTTCTGCTCTGAAAAACGGTCCTATTTCAAAAACTTTTTCAAAACCTATTACCATCTGCTCCTTGAAAAGCTGAGGGCTCTGAGCAAGATAAGCTATCCTATCAAAATACGGCAATGGGAATAGTGCTGCACCCCCCTCCGTTGCGGAAGCTATTATTCTGGGGGTGATTATTTCAACGAAATCGTTCCCATGGAAAAACTCTCTTAAAAACTGCAGTAAAGCACTCTTTATTAAAAACATGCTTCTAACCTTTGGTCTAAATACGTCAAGAGGCCTAGCATCCAGCCGAGTATCCAGGTTGCTTTTTATTCTCTCAGTCGGGTCTAGGGGGAGAGGATGCTCTGAAGCGTTTAGAATTCTTACTTGAAGAGGATCTATCTCCAGCCCCCTTGGGGCCTGGGGCACCTTCTTAACTCTCCCGATGACCTCTATCACGTCATTGAGCTTTATCTCATCCAGTATCGGTTCAACTTCCGGATTAGACTTATTTCTAATCCAAGCTATCTGTATCTTGCCCCACCGGTCGGCTAGAATTATGAATTTTATACCACCGAGGTCTCTCCTGTCAAGAGCCCACCCGTAAAGCTTAACGGTCTTACCCTCGTCCTCCGGAGTTACGTCAATACTTCTCTTCCTATCCTCCAACATTTTTCATCATTCTCTTAAGCCTGGAACCTCACGTTAATCCCGATTCTTTTAGCCAGTTTCTCAAGCTTCTGTAAATGCTTCTCCTCAACCCCCTTACTCTCTATTAAGACCCTGAACTCCGTCATGTTTCCAGGTAACCACAACTTGCTTAATCCAGCCATCCTGAGAGGATACACTAATTCCTCAAGCTTTCTCTTCTGATCCTTCTTATAATCCACTACAATTACCTTCTCACTACCAGTTTCCCTCTTAATTTTTTCAACAAGATCCTTATTGTCCCTGAAAATCCTCACACCCTCGTTATCGCTTAACAAGAGTAGGAAATCATCCTCTTTATAGGCCTTTTTAAACTCTATTCTATCCAAACCACGTATTCTACCAGTTTCCTCGAGAAGAATCCTGGAAACCACTAAATCTAACTCATCGTTTTTGCCACTATCCAGAAGCTCTTTGCATTTCTGACATAAGCTCCCGCTTTTCGCACAGAAATCGCAGAAAGGTATTTTCATACGCTACCTTTGACCCGAAGAATGCTTTTTAAATCTTCCCATTTTAAAGCCCTACCTGAGAAAAGATATAGTAGGTAAATCTTTAAAAAACTCGTGGCAGCGTAGAAAGCGGCATGAAGATAAGCGACCCAGTGTTGATAGAAATCGTAAAGAAGCGGAGGCTCCGCTTCATGATATGCAGGAAGTGCGGGGCAAGGAATGCTATTACTGCTAAAAAGTGTAGGAAGTGCCACAGCAAGAATTTGAGACCCAAGAGGACTGAGATAAGGGCTAAGAAAGGATAGACTAATTAAAGGGGAAAAAGAATATAAGAGGATACTTAGCATTAATCTAGTGGGCCGGTCGTTCAGATGGTTAGGACGCTGCCCTCACACGGCAGAGGTCGCCGGTTCGAGAAAATCTTCGAAAATCCGGCCCGGCCCATCCTTACCTTATGTTAATATCTAGCAATATCTCCGACGCGTATTGTTTATTTAGGCTATTATATTCCAAACTTCGTTATAATCTTTTCTAATTACACTGTTGACTGGACTATTCTGAAACTAGATAATATAGCTTTCTCCAAGCTTTGGAGCATATGCCTTGAGCCCTAGAACCTCTCTTGCATATTCCGCGAGCCTTTCACAGTTTTCCGGCTCACCGTGGACGATGAAAGTCTTGTCTGCATTAATCTTCTTAATCAACGCTTCAAGCTGGTCCTTACCGCTGTGAGAAGATAATTCGAAATGCTTTATTTCAGACTTCGCCCTGACCAGTTTTCCATCAACCGTAATTATTCCTTTCTCTAACAGAAGCCTTCCAGGAGTCCCCTCTACCTGGTAGCTGACGAAGGCTATTAGATTCTTCTTAGAATTCCCTACTTTCTTCAGATAAAAGTTTACGGGCCCTCCTTGCAACATGCCTGCAGGGGTAACTATTACTCCCGGATTCTTTAAAGCAGACTCTCTCTGTCTCTCAGTATTTATCCAGATTACTTCGTTAGCTGCCCTCTCCAAAAGGCTCGGGTTGGATAGCCATTCTGGAAATTCGAACAGTATCTGTGTAACTGCTCTAGCCATGCCGTCATAGTAAACTTCGTATGGAAACGAGTATTTAGCGAGTATTGTTATAACTTCCTGAGATCTTCCTATCCCGAAAGCAGGTACTAACGCTATTCCTTTCCTTTCAACAACTTCTTCAAGTTTCTCGACGAATTCCTTCTCAATTTCTTCCCTCTCTGGATGATTCTTATTAGCATAGGTGCTTTCTACAATCGCTATGTCTATGGGAGGATAGTCTGTAAAAGCACCCTTGAGCAAGGTGGTTTCAACAGTGTTAATATCACCTGTGTAAAGTATTCGCCGCCCCTTAAATTCAAGCATTACTTGACCTCCTCCAGGAGTATGGCCTGCTGGAAGAAACGTCAGCTTAAACCCGTTCTTTGAAGCTTCCTCATTGTAATTGAGTTTTTCAGACTTCTCTACGAATTTATCTACTTCAAGTATTTCAAAGGGTAATAATCCTTTAGACACTCTTATGAAGTCTAACAGAATGAGCTTTGCCAAGGGGGCGGTCAGCGCAGTTAGAAAAGACCTCCTCCCTAGTCCTATGAAGAAAATGGGGGCGGCTCCAATATGGTCTAGGTGAGCATGAGTAATAATTATTTCATCCACTTCTCTCGGAGGAATATGCATCGGATATTTTACTTCCCTTCCTGAGAGCATGACACCCGCATCTAGTAGAAAACGTTTCTCTTCGTCCGCCAAATATATGGCAGACCTTCCTACTTCGCGAACACCCCCTAAAAATTTTATAAGCATTTTCTTAATCCTCTTTTCTCAACATCCACTCCACACCCTTATTTAAGGTTTAATAGGAAGGAATAGAATCTTACTGAGGGATGCTAAAGAAGGTTCTAAATAGCAGGACGGGAACTGCTGATTGTATGATAGTATGTTTGCCCGGTATTGGTCTAGTAGGCTCATTAACTGGAGAACTCTTAACGGAATCAGCTTTTGAAAACACTCCAGTAGTAGAGTTTTACCCAGAATCGCTTCTCTACGTTTCAGTAGCGTCTAAGGAGGGGCTAATAACCTTGCCTAAAATAAGCGTTAACAAGGTTCGTTTAAGAGAAACGGGTGATTTACTAATAGTTAGAGGAACTTCGCAACCCGCTACCCAAATCAATCAATACGAGTTAGCTGAGAACCTTGTTGAGACTGCTGAAAAACATGGTGTTAAGATTGTTATTGGCGTAGGTGGATATGCTATTCCACACGTAGGTGACAAGAGAAAAGTATACCTCTCCTCATCTGATTGGCGGGCCTCTATGATAGGAGCTTCATTGGGGTTTTTACCGCTGAGGGGGACTGTTGTCGGCGCCGCAGGTTTGGTTCCAGGCATCGCAAGCCTACATGGCTTAAACAGTGCATGCATACTTGTTGAAACAAGAGGCGAAGGAGCCGATTTAACAGCCGCTCAGACCGCGTATAGCAGTATTAAGAATTTCCTTAAAAAATATTTGAAGGAAGCTTAGGATTCTGAAACTTCTTTAACAAATTCATTATATATCTCGCTGACCTTTTCCGCAGCAAGGCCGCTTCCTTCTACGACACCGTTTTCAGTAACCCTTATTCTATTCATTACTATTATTACTCCGGCTTCCTCGTTGTACTGCACCATTTTAGGAAATACCCTCTCTATTCTCTCCGCCAGTTTCCTTAGGTCGATGATTGCTTTTTTGAGCTCTATTCTTTTTACATCCCTACCATTAAGTATAACTTTGGGCAGCACGTTACCATCTCTCAACTCTACGTTGTTCAGAATAACTGAGAAGGTGTCTATGTCTAAAGAGGCTAAAACCCCAGAAAACTCCTCGCCACTTTGAGTGACTACGACGACTTTTTTACCTATTAAGCGGTTGACCTCCGTTGTAAACCCTGTCCTCATCATTTTAGCTCATTTTTACACTCCACTCCCTATTTTTAATACTTTCTGAAGTAAGTTATTTACTTTAGAGCATAACTCTGTTTCATAGTAGCTTTTATCGACTGACAGACCATTGTTACTTTGAAGATGCGCCAAGAATTAGTTCAAGACTTTACGAAGTGTCCAAATTGTAATTCTTCCATTATAAATTCGGATAACGAGCTTGTTTGCAGCAAATGTGGTCTAGTTATAGGGGCTTCAAACAAGTATGTGATCCATCCGAACCAGAATCACAGTATTCAAAAAGAGCCTCATTACGGAAGCATTATCATAGAGAAAAGTTCTGTAAGAAAAATATCCTATATTCAAAAGAGCATGTCTTCCCTTAATAAAAGCGAAAACGAATTGAAATGGTTAATAGATAAATTGTGCGATACCTTTCATTTAGGCCACTCAATAAGACTGGAATCGCACCGGATTGGTTTAAGCCTGATCCATGCGTTTAAACGCAATCGTGAGAGGTCTAATAGAGCGGCTATTGCAGCATATTCTGTAGTTACTGCAGCAAGACTCCACGGCCTAAGCATAGCTCCTCACTACAAGAATATAAGAACATATTTGCAAAGCATAGGTCTTAAAGTTAAAACTAGAGATATTCTCCAAGTAATATCTGCAGCAAGAGGCATAGGCCTCATGGAGACGAGAAATGATGCGGACAAGACAATTATTGAAATCATCTCTATGATCATGAGGAATAATAGTCGTCTGGAAAAGCTTAAGTCTGAAGACAAAGTTAGTTTCATCAATCATCTTAAAGCAATCTCATTCAGGATTCTTAAAGATTTAAGAGCTAGGCATTACTTTTTCAGAAGCAAGAACCCAATGATATGCATAGCTTCTATAATCTATGCAGCATCCAAGGAAGCAGCGTCAATTCTAAGCATCAAAAACCCCGTTACTCAAAGGGAATTAGCAGAGTACATAGGGTATGCGGAATATAGTGTTAGGGAAACCTATGAGGAATTATTTGGAAAAAGTTCAGCAATGTTTGATTCTTTACAGGTTTCTTGAGGAATAAAACGCACTATATTGCTGTTACGCCTAATTGAGAAAAGCCCTTCACAGTCTTCTGCATAAGCCTCAGCAACTATTTGAATAACGTATCCTTCAGTATTATTAAAGAAAACAATAGATTTTCTAAAGCTGATTTTTAGTCCACATTCTTCTAAAAAACCCTTGGTTTTTGAAACCCTTTCAATTAATTTTTCAATCTCCTTTTCTAAGGTTTCCCTCATAATTGAAAAATTCCCCCTCGAACTACTCACGCTATCATCTAGGATTGTGTTAATGCTTTCAAAGAAATCATCTATACAGGAATTAGCGGTGATCGCTTTCCTTTTTTGTTTTAAGAAATTTATTGAAAGCTCAACGTTTACTAAGAGCATGAGGTTTACTGTAAGCAGAGTAATCATCATGAGAATTGAAACAAATACTACAATAAGCCAAGTTTTAATCATTCCTGACCCCTATCGTAAGATACAACACGTCTTTGCTTGTGATTTTTAAGACTTTCACGTATCTAACTTGCCCCCTGGATCCTATTAGAATTCTTTCATTATTTATCATAGTTTTCCCATACTTCTCGCTGGAAAGCTCTATACTCACCCACTTCACCCCATTAGAATCCAGAAAATTAATCAATTTATCGAGTATGTTTTTAATTTCATGCTCTTGATTAAGTATTTTAAGTATGTTAACCTCTGTTCTCAAATCCTCATCGATGCAGGATAATAATTTGAATTCCAACCCCAAATATTGGGAAGTGACAACCACTGGTATAACTAGAAAGAAGCTTAAGATTATTACTAAGATGCTCTCCAAAAAATCCATAATATTTTCACCATTTTTTGATAAAGTCCATCATAATGGATACATTATGTAACGTAAGCAAAAGAGCTAATCCAAGTTCGATTATTAATAGTAGGACTACAAGTGAAGAGAATAAGGATTCGAGCAGCTTATCACTCATATCTAGTAAACATAACCTCCATACCAGATGCTTTGACAAAATATCTGCACCCAGGTTCTAAAATCACTTTATTGAAGTAATAATATTCATCCTCTCCCTCGAAGACACAGACCCCATAAATAATGATGCAGTACTTATGGCCGTCAAGCATAATGGAATAATCGATTAAGGGAGGGTTTGGCATTAACAGAGTGAAAGCACACTTATATTCCGCCGAGAGAACAGCGTATTGCTTTATTACTAAAATTATGCTTTCAAACACATTGTTTAAAAAAATCATTCTCAAGCTGTGAACAGTATTAAAAATGGCAATTCCTATTAAAATTGAAGCGAGAAGCCACGAAGCATCTTTCAAATGCTCTTCAAGTATTTCGCTCAATAACCTCACCTGAGCTAGCTAGTAGCCAGTTTAACTACAACTTCATATATTTGCTTAAGCATAGGAATCACTTGATCAAGCAGGTAAGCAATACTAATGCCAAAGATTATTGCTGAAAAAAGCAGTATCAGGCTTTTCTCTAAGAGATTACTCATCTTTCGAAACCTCCTGCTTTGAAATTTCTTTCATCATTCAACCGAAATCTTGTAAAAAGTACTTATAACCGCCAATGTTCATCGATATTGGTGGATAAATATTCTTTTCAAAAGTTCTGAATAGAAATGATCCCTAAAGACGATCTATTAATCAACGCAATACTTCAAGAAATAGAGGATTTGAAGATCAGTCTAAGCAAGCTCAACAACAGAGTTTTAAGCTTAGAGAAAAAGTATCGCGAGTTAAGTAGTTTCCTAAAGGTTGCCTACAGATGAGCGAGACTAAACAAAGCCTCATGTTTTTCACACAAAGAACCTGGGCATGGAATACTAAGGAGAGAATTCTATACCTATCTGCTCAAGAAATCGACTCCTCCCTTTTTTGCAACATTGTACATAAGCTTACACATTTCTACCCAAGGAAGATTATAGTTAATCTTAATGGTGAATGGTATGAAGTTAATAAAGAATGTTTAGAACTGTTAAAAGAATGTTCTCGAATAGTTAGGGAAGAGAAAAACAGGCTTTATAGAACTCTTGTTGAAAAAGACTGTGTTGATGATGCCAGCATAGATAATATTCGGAAAGAGCTCTGCATTACCCCTTCTTATGGTACTTTGTACTTAAACCAGATACTAGAGCTTAACCTGCCTGGCGAGTTATTGATCAAATGCAATATCAAAGATGTGAAAAATATTTTCGACAAAAAGTTTTCGGACGAGCATAGATATGTAATAGGGCACTTACTTTATTCTGTAGACGACGAAAATAGTCTTTATAGAGTTTCCTTCTTGTCAGACGATTATTTCTGGATTAATAAAGAGCTTTCGATAGTCTTACGTCACGCTTACTCCGAAAAAATGCTTAGAAGCGGGAGACTAGATCAAATTTGTAAGCACAGGTTTGAAACTGGTTTAAAACTCTTAAACATCCTGACTTTAAGAGAAGTCGAGAAATCTGTCAGGGATTCTCTCGTTAAGCATGCCGTATATTCTTCAATAGGTCTATCCAAGGTCTTTCCTTTAATAATCGATGAAAATGTACAAAGCTTCTTCTTAGATAACGTTGGTGATAATTTGTATGTAGATCACGCTGTTTTCGGAAGGCTAAATACAAACCTCAAGTTTCGGGAGAAAGATTTTGAAAGCTTCATAACCTTAGTCAAAAGAGAGTCCAACCTTAATCTAGACTATGCTAATCCTTCGATCAAGACTTCCATAATTTTTGAAGAAATACCTGTGAGGGTTTCGGTAGATATTCCTCCCCTAACCTGGGGTAAGGGGGTTATAGATGTACGGAAGCACAGGGTTCAAGTTCTCCCTCTTAAGTACCTTCTGGAAACGCATTATTTTTCTCCAGAATCCGCTGCCTTCCTAATCTTTGCTACACTTAACCGGGCAAATATATCTATAGTTGGCGAGCCGAACTCTGGAAAAACTTCCCTCCTAAACTTTTTAAGCTATTTCATGCCTCCCTGGTGGCGCATAGTGCACATAGAAGATGCTCTCGAAACCCTTCCCTCAAGAGTTTCTGATCAGCACAGAATAGTGTATATTGTCGAGCCGTTTGAAAGCAAAGAGACTAAGGATACTAAAACTCTCGAAATAATTAAAGTGCTTCACAGAACCCCTTCTTATCTAATTCTTGGAGAAATCCAGACTAAGGGTCATGTAAAAGCAATGTTTCGAGCCGTGTCCGCTGGACTTAGAATAATGCATACTGCACATGCTTCTGACAGTCGCGGGTTTATTAAGAGGCTTGTGGAAGTATATGGTATTCCAGAATTACTCGTATCCGAGCTGGACTTTATAATAACTATGAAGAAAGTAGAATGGGGAAGTATGGTTAAAAGGTTTATAAGCGAGATAAAGATAGTTGACGAAAACTCTGGTTTGAAGAAGGTTTACGCTAACAACAGTTTTTTGAAAAATTCTGCCTACTACGACGATTTAAACGCTTCAAAAATATTTCGAAAATTAGCGTCTTTAAACTGTATTGAAGAAAACGTTCTTCAAGAAATATATGAGGAGATTAAAAAAATAATTATTAGCCACGGTTTTTCAGAGAACCCTGTTATCAAGAAGCTCGTTCTTGAAACCTATTTGAAGATTTTAGGGAGAAAGTAGAGGACTATGAAGAGCATTAAAAAGCTCTTAGCGTTTCTTTACGCCTCAATACCATTAAAGGAATTGTCAAGGGGAAAGGAAGAAAGCTCCTACGAGATAGTAACACCATTGGTAATGGATATTATTACTGCTGAAGCGATCTATAATGATCTATATAAGACATTTTATAGTATTTCAAAAAAGGAATATGGCAATATCTGTAGTTTATTAAGAAAATGTATCAGGGAGAACTTAAACGGGAGAGATGCGCGAAAAACAATAAAAAACTCTTTAAGAAATGAGTTGGAATTATTAACTATTGTTGACCAAGCATTCTCCATTAATGTAAAGAAGATGTGTTCAGAAGAAATCTTAGTGCTCTTTAGAATCTTTGAGTCGAAGGCAAGAAGAAAATATCAAGAATATACTTTAAAGCTTAATTCCTTGGTTTCTATTTTCTTCTTTTATATCTTCCTCATTCCAACTCCAATTATACTGATCTCAGAATTCATGCCACAAACTTCTTATATGCTGCTACCAGCCTTTTTCATCTCTAACATCCTGATATTTAGAATATTTTTCAACAAGATTAGAAAGATTAGGAGTGCATTGCTAGGTTGAGAGAAATTTATTGGCATATATTAATTGGAGCAGGAATTCTTGTATTAGCATTCATCTTAAGGCTCGGGATTATGGCCGCGAGTTCATTACAGCTCCTAGCATATACGTTAATGTTGACTAGAAAAAGTGATGAGGTAGATTCTTCAAAAGCACTAGACTTGAGAGCAGTAGAGAAGGTATGTGAGTATCCTGGAAACCTAGAGAATTTAGTTTTTAAATCGTTTTCAGACATCGGTGAGGAAACAAGTTGTTACAAAATTTTCGAAAAAGCTATTCATGATAACATAAACGGTTTTCCGATGGAAAAATCCCTGATAAAATATTCTAGGTTTTCAGATAAGACTATTAAAATATTGATGAAACTTATTTCAAGCCTATTTGTTAGGAATACAGCTTCTGCTAAAAAGGTTTTGAAAACATACATCATCATTCTTAAAGAAAACGAGATATTAAAAAATGAAAGAAGAAACATTTTCTCTGAGGCTAGATTTAGAGCCAGGATAATGCTGATCGTTAGCGCTCTTTTAATGGGATTTCTCTCAGCAACGGGACCAATAATTAATATGTTCTCTTTTTTCTCACCAAAGCTAGTTTTTCAATCAGAAGCACTGCAGACATTTTCATTATTTACATATCTACTGAGCGTTTCGATACTGGTACATTATTCTCTCTCTTATAAGAGGCTTTTGAAAACATTACTATACTCCGTAACCAGTTTTACACTCTCTTTCCTAATATTTAACAAAGTACTTACAGCACTATTATTTAAAACGCCTCCTTAAACTACATTGGAGCTTATATTTTGTTCATCACTTCCTTAAATGAGGTGGTGTGATTTGAAAATGAGGCTTAAGGGATCGCAGCTAATAGAGGAGGGGTTGCTCGTCGTACTCGCATTAGTAATGCTTGGAGCAGTCTTCGGAGTTTCGAAACAAATCGTGGATAACATAGTTAATTTCTTCGATTCCCTAATAAAGGGTGTAAGCGACCTAGGCTACAGCTTATTTGGATGGCTCTTCCCCTGAATATATGAATCAAAAAATAGATCCCACATACTTCGTATTTCTAATAGTGTTACTGATATTGGCGATTAAATACTTTGCAGTTGCTTCCCCCTTCTCTTTCCACAGCTATTTTCCGGTTGTTTTACCTTTAATAGTTTTCATAATAGTCATTACATTGTTTTTATTAAAACGTCCTAAATCTATCAAGAGCATACTTTCATTTGATGACGAAAAATACTTTATCGTGAAAACAGACTCGTCTGAATTAATAATAGGAGGGGTTTTAATATCCCCTGAAGAAAGCTCTGAATTAAGTAGCATTAAAGCTGACGATTATTATCGGAGGGTTCAAAGTTTCATCAGCGGTATTTTAAAGTCAGGAGTTTCACTAACTTGCGTAACGCACGTTTCTCCTGGGGGTGCTTTTGAGGATTCTGCCCACTTGACGCAGCTTTTAATAGTTAGCAGAAAAATAGGTCGTGAGGGCATTAACGAGGCTATGAAAATGCTTGAAACAGATATTGAAAAAATAAAATCTGTTTACAATACTGCTTTTCCAGAACTTAAAATAGTCAGATTGAGTGGGGAGAAGCTTGTCAAGTATTTAAACCGAATTTTAATAGAAAAGTCTGTCTTAGAAAAGTCTAAAGTAGGATGTTCAGCAAATTTGCTCGTACCGCATATACCTAATTATACTTCTCCGCTTCCTTCGAATTCCTATATTGAAAACGGGAGAGAAAAAGAAACAATATACCTAGGATCGATTATTTTCAGTGGTTCTAAAATTTCCCCGCTAAGATTGAAAGTCGGCATGTTTGAAAAGCATGTTGCCATATATGGTTCAACAGGGTCTGGAAAGACAACTACTGCAAAACATATAGTGAGAGAATTAGCAAGATTAGGATATTCTTTCATGATTCTAGATTGGCATAATGAATATCGTCATCTTGCAGAAGAGCTTAATGGAAGGATTCTAGGGTTGGGGTCTTTCGCTCTAGATATAATTAACCCTATTGAATCAGATAATATATCTGAGCATGTTGCAATCGTTACAGACATTTTTGATCAAATATATAATTTTACACCCTCGCAATCATATATGTTTAGAGAAGTGCTTCTGCAAACACTAACAGAGAATACGCTTGGTATAAAAGCATATGATCCTCTGGTTTCCTTTATAGATACGCTGGAGAAGTGGAGTATTAAATCGTTCTATGAAAATGAGACAAAGTTTGCATTGTTAAGGAGGTTGAGGCCTCTAGTAACGGGGCAGAATAGAGAAATTTTTTGTAACAGAGATAAGCTGATAAGCATCAAGGACGTATTGGAGGGGATTACTGTTTTCGAGCTTGGGGACATCATAGAGGTGGATATGCGTAAACTGACTTCGCTCTTCATTTTAGCACTGCTTTACGAATTTAGATTAAAGAATAGGAGTGAGAAATGCCATTTTATCGTATTAGAAGAAGCGCATAATATGCTTCCTTACAGGAGGCGCGATTCCCCGCTGACTATAGCTGAAAAACTATTCTTAGAAATGAGGAAGTTTAATGAAAGTTTAATACTTGTATCACAATTCCCATCACAAATTTCTCCAGAAATAGTAAAGTCCACCGGTTTGAAAATCTCTCATAGGATATGCGAAGGAGAGGAGTCGAGAATCCTAATGGACATAATGGGCCTGCCCCAGGAGGGTTATGATCTTCTCAAGAGGCTTCCTCCAGGATACGGTTTTTTAACGGCCGAGGGTATTCCTAAACCGATTCTTCTATCCATCGATTTCAACGGGAAAAGAGCTTCAGCTTCTCAGAATGCTTAGCGAAATAGTTGATCCAATCTACTTCATCACTCTTGCATCTGAAATCATTTCTGTAGCATTTCATAAATCTATAGTATAGTTTTTTAACGCTCCTCCTAGTGGTGTCGAACTGTATAATCTTTACTTTTTTCAAGTGCCTCTTGGCAGTCAAGTAACAGTAGTCAGTAAGTTCTGATTCAATATTCCTCCTCGCTTTCTCGCTATTATAGCCTCTGATTTTCCTAAGCCTCTGCCAAAGAATATCAGGCCTGCACCTTAAGACAATGCAGCAGTCAACGAATTCGGCGGGAGAAACCTCCGCCGCGTAATGACCATCTATCAAGAGCTTCAAATCTTCTCCGAGCTTGCTTAAAATATAATTTCGTAAAGCTTTCTTCAGAACACCCATATCCACAATCCTAGATTTCATAATACGGTCATAGCCGATTACAGCATTGGATTCGACTGCAAGCTTTCCCAAATCAAGATGCAACCATCCTTTATTCTTCCTCACTATATAACTGCATAAGGAGGTTTTACCAGTCCCAGGCGTACCTGTGACAGCTATGATTTTCCTCATTCTCACTAAAAATGAAAATTTGAAGAAGTATAAAAACCAGTAACAAAGATTTGAGAACCATCGGGATAAAGCTTTTATTCTTCTTTTCCAAAAGTAATAGCGGCGGCGTTCGTCTAGTCTGGTTAGGACACCAGCCTTCCAAGCTGGGGATCCCGGGTTCAAATCCCGGACGCCGCATAAAGCCTAATAACTCGTTACTACTTCTCCAGCAGGTTTAATTGGCAAAAAAGAAGGCAATCGCAATAGCGCGTGAGAGAATAGATATTTTGATAAGGATGGCCTTAGATACGGCGAGTGAAAACATTGGCGATGCAGAATCGTATGTTAAGCTTGCTTGGAGAATAGCGGAGAAATTCAATATAAGGGAGAAAACAATACTCAGAAGATATTTTAGATGTAGTAAATGTAAGAATTTCATAATACCGGGTTATGGTTGCCGGATCAGGGTTTTAAAGAAAAGGGGGCTCGGGATTCTCTGCGTAAAATGCGGAAAACTTAAGATAATCCCGATTTTTAACAAAAAGAAATAATAAGTCGATTAGCGTGTCAAAAGGCAGAATTGAGCCCTGAACTCGTGGTGGAGTTGGAGCGTTTCGTAAAATCTTTCATTCTGCTGTTTGCAATATTGGATTCTGTCGGCAATGTCCCTGTTTTCCACGCCTTCTTAGAATCCGCACCTGTAGAAAAAAGGAGGAAAATAATATTGGAATCCGTAGTTGCTGCGACCGGGGTCTTAATATTTTTCGCCCTACTCGGTTCAGCCATGTTCAGCTTCCTCGGAATAAGATTATCAGACTTCTACATAGCCTCGGGGATAGTGCTTGTAGTAATCTCTCTGAAATACATAATTGTCGGAGAGGAGAGCGAAGTCCGTAGCGAGAAATTCGAAGAACTATCTGTTTTCCCCTTGGCGACCCCGCTCCTCGCAGGACCGGGAAGCATATCCACCGTTATCATAATATCCAACCAGCCCTATAATGTTTTCACCTGCATACTTGTAATCATTCTTAATGCGATTTTGGCATACGTTATACTTTTAAATGGCGATAGAATTATGGCTAGCATAGGGAAAACACCGTCAAAACTAATTGCGAAAATATTCAATCTCATAATAGTGGCCTTTGGAATAGTAATGATCAGAAACGGTTTAGAAGAGTTTTTGAAATAATAGGTGACGGAAAAGTTAATATAGTGCTCCCCTAAGGGTTAGGGGGGAGGTGTAGCGCGTGTACAGCGAGTATACTGCCCTAAGGGGGCGAGACTACCTGCGTACAGGAGACACCTCTAGCCGGAGAAATTAGTAGTTTCAGAAGTTTTTTAGGAGGCGAGTCCAATGGTTTGGAGAGGATATTTTGCTGAGTCTAAACTACCCGAGAAAGTTGTGCTCTTCGACACCACTTTAAGAGACGGCGAGCAGACCCCGGGCGTAGCACTTACCCCTGAGGACAAGCTTAAGATAGCCAGACAGCTCGACATGCTGGGAGTGCCCGTAATGGAGGCTGGTTTTCCAGTAACTTCTCCCGGAGAAGAAGAAGCTGTGAAGAGAATAGTGAGGGAAGGGTTAAAGGCGGAGATAGCTGCCCTAGCAAGATCGTCGAAGCAGGATATAGAGAAGGTTGCTTCAACAGGTGCTCAGAGAATACACCTCTTTATAGCGACTTCAGACATACATTTGAGTAAGAAGCTAAAGATAAGCAGAGAGGAAGCGATTAAGAAGGCTGTAGAAGCTATTGACCTAGCAAAATCCTATGGGATGAAAATAGAGTTCTCCGCAGAGGATGCGACCAGAACAAACTTAGACTTCCTAATAGAGTTCTACAAGACTGTTGAGGAAGCAGGGGCGAACATAGTCGATATACCGGATACTGTCGGCATGGCAACGCCCTTCGCCATGAGGGAAATAGTTAGGAGAGTGAGAGAAGCATTGAGGATTCCGATAGCCGTCCACTGCCATAACGACATGGGGTTAGCGGTTGCGAATACTCTTGCAGGAATCGAGGGAGGGGCTACGGAGGCGCATGTAACAGTCAATGGTCTCGGAGAAAGAGCTGGTAACGCGAGCCTTGAGGAAGTAGCAGTTTCCCTGAAAGTGTTATACGGCGTAGAAACAGGTATAAATTTCAAGGAGATATACAATACTTCCCGGATGGTTTCATCAATAACCGGAATAACAATACCTGTGAACAAGCCGATAGTTGGAGAGAATGCTTTCTCACATGAGAGCGGGATACATACTCATGGCGTAATCTCTTCCCCCGAGACCTATGAGCCGATAGACCCTGAATTCGTCGGGAGTAAAAGGAGGATCATAGCGGGGAAGCACGCGGGGATACACGGCGTTTCCGCGCAACTAGCGGAAATGGGGTATAGACCAACCGAGGAGGAGCTTAAGAAAATAGTGAAAATAGTTAAGGAGATGGGTGACCAGGGTAAGAAGGTTACGGATGCTGAGCTCGCCTCCATAGCTGAGAGCGTGATGGGCTACGGGATTAGTGAGAAAGAGCGTATTGAACTCGAAGAATTGATGGTGGTTACTGGTCTGAACATTACCCCTACGGCGGCGATAAAAATAAAATGGGGAGACCAGTCTTGGAGGGGGGCAGAGTTTGGAGTCGGCCCCATAGATGCCTCGATAAAGGCTGTCGGCAAGCTTCTCGGAGACTTGATAAAGATAAAGCTTGAAAGCTTCAGATTAGAGGCGATAACCGGCGGCACAGAGGCTTTTGCAGAAGTAACCGTTAGGGTTTCCGATGAAGAGGGGAGGAGCGTTACAGCAAAAGGTTTCAGTAAAGATATTGTCTTAGCAGGGGTCTACGCAATATTGAATGGCGCAAACAGGCTAATACAAATAAGAAAGGCGAGGGCTAAATGAGTGGATTAACGGCGATTCAAAAAGTGCTTGCGAGAAAAGCAGGGAAACACGTTGAAATAGGAGAGATAATTGAGGCAAAGGTGGATTTTCTAATGCTCCATGAAGTAACTGGACCATTAGCGGTTGAAGAGTTTGAAAAAATATCTGATAGAGTGTGGAATCCAAATAGAGTTGTCGTGATTTTTGACCATGACGTTCCTCCGAGCACGATCGAGCTTGCAAACCAAATGAGGAAGATGAGGCTCTTCGTCAAGAAATACGGTGTAAGCAATTTCTACGAGATAGGGAGGGGCGGGATTGCTCACCAAGTTCTCTTCGAAGAAGGTTTTGACATACCCGGATCCCTGATAATTGGCGTGGATAGTCATACGTGCACCGCTGGTGCGACTGGTGCTGTAGGAATAGGAGTAGGCTCGACTGATGCTGCAGCAGTCTTAGCTACTGGAGAAATCTGGTTGAGAGTTCCTGAAACAATAATCGTTGAAGTTGAGGGAGAATTCAAGAAAGGGGTTTTTGCCAAGGACCTTGCTTTAAGCATCGTTGGGAAAATAGGGGCAAACGGTGCCACTTACAAGGTTGTGGAGTACGCTGGCAAGACTGTGGAGAAATTATCATTATCTGAACGCTTGACTCTAGCAAACCTATCGATCGAAATGGGTGCTAAAACTGGAATTGTTCAAACAGATTCCAAAAGCTTTGAATACGCTAAAAGCTTTGGTAAACAAAGCGCTTTCATGGATGTTAGAAGCGATCCTGATTCGGCTTTTGAAAAAGTGGGAATAAATGCTTCGGAATTGGAACCAGTAGTAAGTGTTCCATACCGGGTGGATGATGTGAAGCCTGTGAGCGAGGTTGAGGGCTTGGAGATAGACCAAGCCTTCCTAGGCTCCTGTACGAATGGTAGGCTAGACGATCTCTTAATAGCTTTTAGAATAATTAAGGGTAGGAAAATCTCTCCTAGGGTGAGGCTTGTAGTAAGCCCGGCTTCAATGAAAACATATAGCGATGCTTTGAAAATGGGGATAATTGAAGAAATATTGAGGGCCGGCGGCGTAGTTACTTCTCCAACCTGTGGCGCATGCTTAGGTATGTCCAGGGGGGTTCTCGCAGAAAACGAAGTTGCAATATCAAGCAGCAATAGGAACTTCATGGGGAGGATGGGCGATAAAAGCAGCAGGGTTTATCTGGCGTCTCCCGCGACAGTAGCAGCGTCGGCAGTCGAGGGTAAAATAACTGACCCAAGGAGGTACCTTTAATGATTGTCCGAGGAAAAGTAGTAAGGCTCGGAGACGACATAGATACTGACATAATAATACCTGCAAAGTATCTAGTAACGCATGATGCAACGATTCTCGCCAAACATGTTTTTGAAGACTATTATCCGGAGTTCAGGGAGAGGGCCAAGGAGGATATTATAATTGTCGCAGGGGAGAACTTTGGACTAGGAAGCTCTAGGGAACACGCTGTGATAGCTTTAAAACACTCTAATGTTAAAGCGATCGTAGCAAAATCCTTCGCAAGAATATTCTACAGGAACGCCATAAACCTAGGTATGCCTGCTCTAGTGCCGGAGGAAAAAAACAGGATCGGGGAAATTAACGATGGAGACGAGGTGGAGATTCATCTTAAGAAGGGAGTTTTAAGAGATCTTAATACTGGGAGAGAATTTTCATTTTATAAAATACCTGATTTCATAGTGGAAATACTGGAAGCAGGCGGATTAATAAATTATTTCAAGCAAAAAGGCGGGAAAACGGGTGAAAAAAGCCTCCGATAACTATTTATAAACCCGACGCGAATAAGCTTCTACAGTTGCAGCGCAGGGAAGCAGTTACTAGATACTCATGCCCTGTTTGTGGACGCCCTCTCAGTCCTGAATACAAGTTCTGCCCCTCCTGCGGAACACCGCGTAAAGGAATTTCCTATGTCAGGAAGGTTTCCACAGGTAACCCAGTTATAGACGAGATATTGGAGGGAGGCTTTGAAGCTGGAAAAACATACTTGCTCGCCGGAGAAGCGGGCACGGGTAAAACCATTTTCAGCCTCCAGTATTTGATATACGGCGCCAAGAATAACGAGCCCGGTATTTACGTGACGATAGATGAAAGGCCGGAGGTACTGATAAGGGACGTTAGGAACTTCGGCTGGGATCTGCAGCCTCTCATAGAGTCTAGAAAGCTTTCAATCATCCCGGTGAGGAGGTATTTTACTTCAAAGATGTGGGGGAGAGAGATGGATGCTATCGTCAACAACATAGTGGAAGAATTGGATAGGAAGAAGAAGGAGATAGGCGCTAAGAGACTCGTAATAGACCCGATAGCACCATTAGTAACAACATACTCTAGTGAAATAGCTTGGGTGAGAGAGTATATTAGGAGCCTGATTTTCTCCATAGAGGAACGCCTTGGTGTGACAACACTCATAACTTCAGAAATACCCACTGGCGAGAATGCTATGAGCAGGTATGGCGTTGAGGAATTCTTAGCATCCGGAGTCATAATACTTTCACTAACCAGAGTCGGCAATTCGATCATAAGAACAATGTTCATTAGAAAAATGCGTTGGACGGCTGTTAACCCAACAATATACAGGTTCGAAATAGAACGCGGCCGCGGAATAGTTCTTAAAGAAGCACTAACCTAGGGGAGCCTAGTACCGCATCTGAAGCAGAATTTATAGCGCGCGTTATTTATGGCTCCACATTTCGGGCAGGTCTTAGTGTTTAAAGTGGTGCTTTCCCCTTCCATCCTGCTTGCTTCGAAATCCTGCATAGTAGCATTTGCTGCCTCGCCCTGCTCAGGAACCATGTAATCCGTCTCCTCTTTAAACGAGGCAGGGAGCTCAGAAACCCCTCGGACTCCACTCTTCGGAGCTATTTGAACCTCTGCTTCAGTAGGAACGCGTTGGGGCTGCGGCTTCTCCACAGGTATCGTGGGGCTAACAGGCTGCTCCTTTAAGACGGGTTTAGCCTCTTCACGCGACTCGGCGACAGGCTTTTTAGGCGGAGGGGTAACGGCAGGAATAGTAACCTCCTTTTTGAGAATAACTATGTCTTCAGCAGCCTCAACTTCGCTCCATATGAACTCCATCTCACGATTATCTCTCCCTACGACAACTATCCCAACAAGGTTTTCTCCCAGCACGAAACCGATATCCTTAACTGTCCCCACGTACCTGCCCTTCTTATCATAGACTTGGAGACCTATTATCTTCTCCTTCCTAATCAGCAATTTGTAAGAAAAAGAGGCTTACGGTCGCTTTTATTCTTTTATTTTCGACGCGAGCTTATAGTGTTACCGACGATTGTTAATCAATTTTTATGAATTTAAAAAGACCTAAAATACTAAAAAACAGCCATTTTCTCCCTCACTTTTTACGGAAAGGAAAATCCTTCTACAAGCCTAGCAACCTGGCTCTCCAAGAGTTTTTTAGCATCCCTGTCTCTTTGAACCATCTCGTTCAACTTGGAACAGTAATCCTCTAACAACCTCTCTCTTTCAGACAGCATTTCTAAATCGTTACTCCGGCAACCCGCACCAGCAGAGGTTCTTAACGAAACCAGGGTCTCTTCGCTTCTACTCAGGATGTTTAAAAGGAGCGGACTTATGTCCTTACCCAATATTTGAAGAGAAGCCTCCTTAAGATCTTCCTCCTTAAGGTTCTTGAAGCCTTTATCGTTCTTAAGGCTTCTCCTCACCATCTCGCCAACCAGCTTATGCGCTAGCCTGAATGGAACTCCAGCCTCCTCAATAATTCTCTCAGCAACGTCTAGAGCAATGATGCTTTGCTCCATGGATGATTTTATCCTCTCCCGGTTTTCTCGCATATTTTCAACAACAATCCTAATGATTCTAAGCGTTTCTTTTACTGTTTCAAACGCCTCAATAAGGGGAGGCTTAGTCTCCTGCAGGTCCCTAACATAGCCGCTTGGTGCCGCTTTGCAAACCATCGAGAGCTGAGCTAGGCTTGAGAAAACCCTTCCAGACCTAGCGCGGGCCAGCTCAAGTATGCAGGGATTCTTCTTGTTCGGCATTGCACTAGAGGGGAATGCTAATTCGTCTGGGAGAGTGAAGAAGCCGAATTCTGAAGTCAACCAGATTATGAAGTCCTCCATCATTCTGCTCAAATTCAGCATCAGTATGTTAAGGTTTGACACAGTCTCCAGTATGAAGTCTCTAGAGGATACTGCATCAAGCGAGTTTTCTAAGACACCGTAGAAGCCAAGGAGCTTTGTTGTAAGCTCTCTGTCTACTTTCAAGGAGGTTCCGACTATCGCAACGCTTCCAAGAGGGTTAAGGTTAATCCTCTTTAGAGATTCCGTTATGCGATCAAAATCCCTCAGTAAAATGTCGAAATAGCCGAGAAAATAATGCGATAAAGGGGCTGCTTGCGCTTGCTGAAGATGTGTGTAAAAAGGAAATAGAACGTCGATGGTTTCACGTGCTTTCTTCAACAATGCTTTTTCAAGATCCAGTATTTCTCTAAGAACATTAAGAATCTCCCTCCTAGTTTTAAGCCTCACTGCGGTCACAACTTGGTCGTTTCTTGAGCGGGCAGTATGAACCAATCCTCCGATTTCAATTCCGATTTCCTTAATTATGAACGACTCTATAAGCTCATGCACATCTTCATATTTGCTTGCGTCTACCTGTGTCAGCGCCTTTCTTTCTAAAAGTTTTTTAATTGCGGAAGCAATCT
>Ga0185307_1000296_pt1 | contig 32841 bp, 35 predicted proteins | sample LHCtaG_FD_128010 | JGI IMG/M metagenome (GOLD analysis project Ga0185307, IMG submission 128010) | Hot spring microbial communities from Little Hot Creek, USA to study Microbial Dark Matter (Phase II) - LHC4sed_matched (SPADES... | ecosystem: Environmental > Aquatic > Thermal springs > Hot... | reverse complement strand
CCTTATCCAGTACTTGAGTTAAGTTATGTTCTAATGCTATATTCCTTAACTCCTCAACCTCCTTCTTAAGTTTCTCAACATCAATACTATACTTACCTACTGACTTATTAATAAACTCTCTAACTACCTCAGACTTAGGTTGAGGAATACCTCTTAACTCCTCACTTAAATTCCCGAGTAGTTCCTTAGTGATTAATATCCTTACCGTAGCATTCTCCAAAGCTTTAATAGGTACTGTAGGGACTCCTAACTCTTCCAACCTACTAGTCACTCTATTTAAAACACCAACAACTTTATCGAGTTCCTCTACTGCCCTCTTAATACCTACAACATCAGGTTTTCTTAAGATATCCTCAACCCTACCCTCCATAACCTCAGAGAATTTCTTAGCCCTAATACCATCTAACTTACTATTAACTATCTTCAACGTATTCATTAACTCAGTAATGTCCTTAGCTCTCGATATATTACCGACCTCATCAAGTGATACACCGTATAGTCTCTCCATAGTCCTTACCCTAGCTTCCAAAGACTTCTTCAACCCCTCATGATATATACTACCAATACCTTCACCAGCTCTAACCCTAACCTCCTCCCTAATTTTACTTAAGATCTCCTCACACTTCTCTACAAATCTCTCAAGCTCATCATCACTTAACATGGAGGTATTAGTATTTACTAATCCCTCAACCTCAAACCTAAGTTCTGATGATATATTAAGTGTTAGTGAGTTCCTCAGTAGATTCTGTAGGAGTAGAGCTCTACCCCTAACTCCTATACCCTGCTGTGATGATGTAGGTACGGCAGTCATAGGTATTATAGGTATTAATAACATTATCAATAATGTTAAAGCTATTACCTTACCTACATCCATACCTATCCCACTATTTAACATCTTAGTAAAATATATTTTAGGGTAGTTATGAAACACTCTTTCCATCTGTTCCACCATCATAACTTAACATCTCTTACTAACGTCACTTTATTCTGAAGTCCTACTTTCTCAACCTTAACTACCCCCAACCTCTCAAGTCTCTTAATATGCCTCCATAACGTAGTCTTAGGCACGTTTATAGAGTCTTGAAGTTCTGCCTGTAATGCAGAACCTCCCCTAACCTTCAACTCCCTTATAATACTCTTATCAACATCGTCAAGTAACCTATCTATATCTCCGACCTTCCTCCTACGTAGTAATACGTAGATAACACCCGAAGCTCCAGCAACTACTACTGCACCAGCAATTAATAATGTTGTATAGTCAGGTTTCGGAGCTACTACTGTAGGTGGTGTAGTAGGTATTTGAGTTATATTCCATGTACGTAACGTATACGTGATTTCCTGAGGTCCTCTAACCATTAGAGTGAGTATCCCGTCCTCCTCCTCAAAACTAACTATATTCTTAGGTAGTGTTAGTAAGATGACTTTTAATGTCGGTATCTTCAAAGTTAAATTATCATCTGTGTTAATGGTTAAGTGGAATACATTACCTACTAATGATACGTTAGCTATATATGAGATCTTAACAACTGAAGGTTTATCAAGGATTACATGTAATGTGTTATTCTCATATATTATAGGTAAGGCTCTACCATCAGTTAAAGCTATTATAGATGCTGCTATAGGCTCTATAGGTAGTTTAACTGATTGTAAACCCTCATTAAGTTCTACAGTAATATCTACTAAACAGACCCCAAACTCATTAACTTCTACATTAATTGTTTGAGCGTTCACAGCAGTAGTTATGAGGAGTATTAATAGTATTAAAGTAGGTAATCGCTTATAAAGATACTTAACTCCAACCATGTTAATACTCCCTACGCTTACTTAATCACTTTTTATATATAAACTTGTTAAATAATTAATATCATCATGAATGTTAAGAATTTATAATCTTTCTAACGTAATAATATACGTGGTTGTATGAGAGCTGCATTACTCCGTGAGATTGGTAAGCCCTTAGTTATTGAGGAAGTCCCTGACCCTAAGCCTGGGGTTGGTGAAGTCGTTGTTAGGGTTAAGGCAGTAGGTATTTGCCACTCAGATCTTGAGATTATTGAGGGTAAGATCCCCTTACCTAAACCATTACCTCATATACTAGGTCATGAAGTTGCTGGTGTTGTTGAAGTTGTTGGTGAAGGTGTTACTCATTTAAAACCTGGTGATAGAGTTGCTCTCTCATGGCTTTGGTGGACCTGCGGTAGGTGTAGGTATTGCTTAGTAGGTCGTGAGAACATATGTGAGAATCAAGTGAATACCGGTTATAGTGTTGATGGTGGTTATGCTGAGTTTGTTAGAGCTCCAGCTTCCCACGTACTTAAAATACCTGATAACGTACCGTTCCCAGAAGCTACCTCAGCTACAGATGCTGTAGCAACACCATACAGAGCACTTACCTTCGCTTCTAGAGTATACCCTGGAGACATAGTCGCTGTATTCGGTATAGGTGGTTTAGGACATAACGCTGTTCAGATAGCTAAGGTATTAGGTGCTAAGGTAGTTGCTGTAGATATACTTGAGAATAAGTTAGAATTTGCTAAGGAGTTAGGTGCTGACTACGTAGTAAACGCTTCTAAGGAAGATCCAGTTAAGTACATTAAAGACTTAGGAGGTGCTGACGTAGCACTACCTACAGTGGAATCACTTAAGGCTATGAGGCAGGCGTATGAGTCGTTAAGACCTGGAGGGACTCTAGTACTTATAGGTTTACCAGTAGGTGAGTTATCATTACCAGTGATAGACTGGATCTTAAAGGATATTAAAGTAGTAGGTAATATAGGCTTCACAAGACATGACATACTCCAAAGCTTAAAACTAGTATCTGAGGGTAGGGTAAAGCCACGAGTAGAGTTATTCAAGTTTGAGGAAGTTAATGAAGCTATTGAGAAACTTAAGAGAGGAGAGGTTAGAGGGAGGGCAGTCCTAACATTCTAAAACATAACTTTTTAATTAATACCTACCTAACTACCTAAACCTCATCACCATCCCCATCCTCACTTAAGACCTCATCCTCACTACCACTTCTAAAACTTCTTAAAATCTTAAACATACTGAGTTAATACCCATCGCAGTAACGGATGTTTGAAGTCCTGAAATAACCTTAGAAATAGTAGATATTGAACACTCTACATATGACCTTATAAATAATGACTGAAGCCTCTTCCTTTCCCGATACCTACCGACGTAACCACCTATAAATTAAGTAGTTAGATAAAGTTAAAAATGGTTAAGATAGTTAGGAAATATACTGAAGTAAATCTCCAATAATATAATATTTTAAACCGTCTTACCCTCTCAGCAAGTCCTCATAAACAGTTTTAGTTTAAAATTTCTATACATTAATAAACCTCTGTATAACTAGTTTTCACAAATTATATATGTAATTAAAAAGATGTGTGATTTTATTAGATACCTAAACATGGGGGCATCATCTCACAGCTAATGTCGCATGGTGGTTGCCCGTGCATGGTATTTCGAGTGTTTTTCATTATTTTGGTAGCCATGTATGGGTTCATCCCACCTGTCTAGCCTACCTCCCCACCTACGGCTCCAGAGGGTTACTTCTTCTCCAGAGCCATCAGCGAAGAAGTTGGTTACCTCGTCCCTCAGCTAAGCCTCATCAGCTCATCAGATCCAATATATTTATATATCCAAATACCTAAAAACTCTACCCTCACTAACAAACTTACTGAAGTTTTCAAAGTAACCCAAATACTCAAACAGTCATACAGTCTTTTATCAGTTACTTTAGGAGATTTTATCGGTCCACATCCTCGCTATACCATCATAGTAGAGAATTGAGAGTTGAAGAGTGTTGCAGTGAGCTACTGTGCTCCATACCTTATCAAATATCTCAGCTATAATTACTGCAATCCTCCATCCTGACAGAACATCTAAACTGCAGACTTTAGCTACAGTATATCCAGCTAAGCTAGCGATGAATGTGAATAAAATCCCACCTAATATTACGAAGGATACTATCACTGTTATCCAATTCAACTTCATCCACTAATTGAAATTTCTAATCTCTTAGGACCCTAATAATCAACCATACAACCACTCCTCCTAATATCTTCAGGTCTAAACGTAAGACCTGTTACCCACTAGCTAAGATATCACTTAAGATCTTAGGAGTTAAGACAGCTAGGGAATTAGCTGAGGTTATGGGTGCTGTAGGACTAGCTCAAAATCTAGCAGCTCTAAGAGCTTTAGTAGCTGAAGGTATTCAGAGAGGTCATATGAAACTCCACGCTAGGCAGATAGCTATAGCTGCTGGAGCTCATGGTGATGAGATAGATAAGGTAGTTACTGAGATGCTTAAGGAAGGTATCATAAGAATCGATAAAGCTAAGGAAATACTAAGTAAGTTAAGGACCTCCCGGCAGTGATTGTGGGCCGTGGTAGGTAAGCTCGTAGAGGGCCCTCAATAACTCAATGATATCTACAAGTGTTTGTGAATACGTGATGTTGGAGGTTCTCAATCATAAGCTGAGTTAATGCTCTAATTTACTGTGCTACCTTATGTTTCTCATTACAATTTAGGATGAAAAGTATTATACCGAATGGGATGTATCCGATTGTAAGGTAAAAAGTTTCAGTAAGGAATTTCCCTACATAGCTGAGGTCTGAGAAAGCATCTATGAATATTTGATGTATAAAACGGATTAGATGGACATAGAGGAGGGGGATAATTGTAGCAATCGCTACTTTGCTAGTATTTCCAGTCTCCAGAAGGTATAGATAAATAAATGAAGTGATGAAGGTGGAAGCTCCGACTGTAAGAGTTGTTAAGGTGATATCTATTAAACCCTTATACGGGTAATACTTAAGGATAAGACAAGTATAAAGTACCATCATGACTATTGACCAGAGAAGACTTTTCTTAAAACCGCTCCTACTAATCATGAACTATCCTTGTAAGTAGATCATTAGGCAAATATATACTTTACTGTATTATGGTTGTAGGGATTCGGACTCCATACTGTTTTATATGTGACCCCAAGCCCTTACCTTCATGCTTTCAAGACCCTATTTCATCAGTACCCGTATCGCTGGACTCAGCCCGTTTGGGATAATCTAAATCAGTAGCTCAACCCTCATCATTACCCTGAATCCCGGGAGGGATAGGGGTAATGGGCCGGAGACCCGGCCCGGGATTAAACCCTCGAGAAGAGGGGATGTAATCCCAAACCTCCCCGCCCTAGCGGGAACCCTCACCCTTTAGGGCGGGGAGGAGGTCAGTCTCCCAAAATAAGCCCTATACCTTCCTCCCTAACCCAATTAGTATGCCAGAAATTCCAGTTACGGTGTTAAGGGCATAACCATTGATGGTATGAATCAATTTGAAGTTTATACTAAAGTTAAGAAGGTGATGGAATCTTGAGTACTAAGAAAGTAGTAAGTTACCTCGACTAGATGAGCTTCAGGGAACTGCACATGTAGTTGAATGGCATAAGAAAGTTCACACTTAAGACGTAGGTCTAAGCATGATTTTATCAACCACATAACAAGATTGTGTTAAGCTACCTTATACGAATTCAAAAACCTTGAAGTAAAAGTCAGTAGAGTACTAATGAAGTCCTACCTAAACAATAGACGTACATTACTAGAGGGTATTATATTGAGAGATATTATGGTATCTAAGGATCCTCCAACTCAGTTAAGTCCTTCCTACCTTCAGAACTCAAACTGTTAGATCCTCCTTTTATAGTACTTAAAGGGTAAGGATGCGTATGTTCTAGTAGTATATCTACTTTAACTTATTAAGACTAAAGCTATACATACTTTAACTTTTAGAAAATGTGTTTTAAGGTGATTCATAATTACGTTAGATGTTTAAAGGAAGTTATAATCTTTTCCATAGGATTAATACTTAATGTATTACCTCTTAGATATTATCTTTAGGTAGTGTAGTACTTCTTTAGCAAGTCTATCTGGGTTGAAGTACCAAGCCCTCCTATATGCGAAGTTCCTCATGTTGATTATTTCTTGTTTAGAAGTTTTCATTAGCTTTATTAAGTATTTTATGAATTCTTCATCGTTACGGGCTATATACCCGTCCCTACCGTTAGTTACTAGTTCAGCAAGTCCTGATTGTTCGGGGAGTATAGGTATAGCTCCTTGACTCATAGCTTCTACTGGGGCCATACCGAAGTGTTCTCCTAACCTTAGATGTACGTATACTTTAGCCATCCTATAGTACCTCATCATCTCATCAGGTGTTAATACCTTATCAATAAATGTTACCCCCTCAACCTCTGAAGACAGCCTCTTAAGTCTGTCGTAGTAGTTTAAGAACCTCATATCAGGCATCCCAATAATTACTAACTCAGCATCAGGTATCTCAGGCTTTATAAACCTCTTAAACCAGTCAAGTAGTACGTCCTGCCTCTTCTGAGGTACGAACCTACCAACAGTTAATATTATATCCTTCCTATCCTCTGAGAGGTCAAATTGATTCCTGAAGTACTCCCAACTAACTGCTGGGTATATCACGTTACTCTCAATACCGAAGGATCTATATAGAGCTGAAGCTGTGTAGTTTGAGTTAGTTATATGGAGATCTGCTAACTTATAGAGGTTTTCATACGTGTGTGGGAATCTGTAGAGGGTTAAGAATACGTAGATGTTATTACTAGTTAACTCCTCCTCAAACGGGTAATGTATATATAGTGCCGTACCCATCTTAGGATCTGCTAACTTAGTAGCTATGACGTAGATAGGTTCTTGAATCATAACTAAACATACATCAGGTTTATACCTATTGAGGACTTCATCAACTGTGTAGACTATATTGATTATCCTCTCAGTCCTCATAGAAAGTATGAAGTCTGTAGGGATCTTACTAAACACATCCCTTATAACTTCAAATCTAACGTTCCTAAACCCAACCATATCCTCAGCAGTACCACTACTTAAGACTATAACCTCATGCCCTAAATCACTTAACTCACGAACTAACGTCCTAGTTAGTACTTCACTACCTCCGAAGAGCTGGATATGTGGATGTATCACTAATATCCTAAGTCCATCAGGCAATTTATCACTCCATACGAATATTTTGAAATACTAAATTTATAAAAATATGTGTCTGATCCTATCGTTACAGATATTACCGTATATTAGTTAGTAACTACTAATAAACTATGGAGGAGTAATACAGTTAAAACCTCTATGAATGTCTAACCCCTTAAGAGATAGTAGCTTCAGCTACAGTTAATTAAATGAATATACTTAATATTTATTTAAGTCTAGGCGTAGTAGGTCTTAGGGAGTTAAAGTGATTACGGTCTCAACCATGGTGTATATGATGTTAAAGCCTTCAGAAGCTCTTACCAGACTTAACGATATGGGTGTTGAGTATGTAGAGTTAAGTTATGATAATTTTCAGTTTTTTAGGAAGTTAGGAATTGATTACGATACGTTAATTAGGGATGTTAGGAATATGTACCAGTCTCTGAAGTCTAAGGTAATTGCAGCACATCTACCATACGGTGATTTAATTAATAGAGCTGTAAACCCTTTAGAACAATCTAAAGTTATTAATGAGTTAAGTAGGTGGTTACATTTTTTCTCAGAGATAGGTGTTAAGGTAGTAGCTTCTCACATACCATTCAACTACGCAAGTATTGAGGAGAGTTCTATCACATATGCACAGAGGGTTAAGGAGGTTAATCAAGAATTCTTTAAGAAATTAACTTTACTTGGTCATGATTACGGTATAGTCATAGCTGTTGAGAATAGGTATGAGAGAGGTGTTTATGGGTACCTACCTAAAGACTTAATAGATATTGTAGACCCTATAAACGATGACTACTTAAAATACTGTTTAGATACTGGTCACTCAATAATAAATAACTTCCAACCACATGAGTTCTACAAACGTCTACACCCTAACGTAGTATTAATACATATGCATGATAACGACGGTTCTAAAGACCTACACCTACCACCATATACAGGAGTTATAGATTGGGATAACCTCACCTCAACACTTAAAGAACTTAACTACAACGGTACTACAGTACTTGAAGTAGCTTGTAGTGACTCCCTCAGAAGGTGTGATAATATCGTAAAACTACTTAAAATAATCTTAAATTCATTCTAGTAAGACTTACTAACAACTTCACTAATTATTAACTCCTTAGGACTACCATCAACATCTAAACACCTAGCCCTAATATCAATACTTATCGGAACTGCTCTCGAGACTGTACTCCCAACAATCCAACCATTAAACACTTTATTCAGTAATTTACGGAGTTTCTCACAGTTGACTCCAGTACTTATACTAGCCTTTAATGATAGTGATTTAAAACCTGATGTAAACTTCTCAGGCATTATAAATCCTCTAATATCGAATGAACCCTCACTAAATACCTCTACATGATCTATTACTAAGCCTAATCTCTTAGCATGTAACTTAAGTGTTATTATGAAGCAACTAGCTAATGCTGTAAGGAACATTTCTATAGGGTTTGGAGCCCTACCTAACCAACCAACAGCTCTAGGCTCATCAACACTTAATACATGTCCCTCAGCTGTAGATACCTTAGTCAGTAAGTCATCACCTAAAGATAATGCATGAACACAGAATCTATAGTTGAAATCATCAATAACTATATACGGCTTACTAACCTCCACATAACCACCTAAAACAACTTAACTTAAACTTAATAACGTTATACTAACTCAAGTATTTTCCTGAAGAAACATGTCTTACTACCTGTATGGCATATAGGGCCTAACGACTTAACCTTAATTAAGACTGAATCAGAATCACAGTCTATTAAGACATCCATTACTAGTTGGTAATTACCGCTTAACTCACCCTTCAACCATAATCTACCCCTACTAAGTGACCAGAGGTGTAAGTAACCAGTAGTTAATGTCTTTACTAGAGCTTCTCTACTCATATGACCAACCATTAAAACCTCATTAGATTCGTAGTCCTGTACAACAGCTATTACTGTACTACCTTCAAATCTGTAGTTAAGTTTATTAGCTATAGATTCAGCTACCTCCTTACTCATCACTAACGTCTTAACCACCTCTTCAACCTCTCTAAGAATTTAATACCTACCTTACCACTCTTCTCAGGATGGAATTGAGTAACTACTAAGTTTCCCTTAGTAATTAGGGTTGGGAATTTAATACCGTAGTAACTGTAGGTATTGTAAGGTTCATCAGTATATGCTATATAACTATGTATGAAGTAGACGTATTGATTAGCTACTACCTCATTAACATCATCAACATAATCTACGTAAACTACATCCCAACCTATATGCGGTAACTTAACATCAGCTCTAATTAAATCTACATAACCTCTAAACCACCCTAACCCTCTGTTAAAACCTCCTTCAAGACCGTACTCAAACATAATATGCATACCGATACATATACCTAGGAAGTAAGTCCCCTCACTCCTTAACTCATTAAGTACTTCAGTATTAGAGTTAACGTACTTAGCAACTGTTGAGAAAGTACCTACTCCAGGGAATACTATTAAGTCGTAATCACGTCCTAACACATCATTAACACTTACGTTAAAACCAACCTTCTTCAAAGCTGATGAAATACTAAATATATTACCTACACCGTAATTTACTACTAAAGCCTTCATCTCCTCCTCCTCAAGATCTCTTCATAAACCTCATCAATACTTACGTCATTAAGTGCTAAGAGGACTATTAAGTGGTATAAGAGGTCTACAGCCTCACTTACTAACCTATCTTTAGACTCAGTTAATGATGCTATAATAACTTCTAAGGACTCCTCACCTAACTTCCTAGCTACGTAAACCTTACCCATACTAGCTAAGTAAGCTGTATAACTACCTTGAGGCTTCCTACTAATCCTATCAACTACAACATTGTAGAGTTCCTTAAGTACGTCCATAAATAACCCCTATACTATCACTATGAAGTTTAAAACCTTCATACTTAGCTAATGAGGTAGTAGCATCTAATAACTCCTTCTTAGGCCTACCCTCAGCTACTACTACAGTCTTCATGAAGTCATAGATTGTTAAAGCACCTCTAAACCTAGCTAAGCCGTTAGTAGGTAGTATGTGATTAGGGCCTAAGTAATCTATGATAGCTGATGGAGTCCTTAACGATACAGCACCAACATTTAAAACCATACTTAATAATTCATAATTTTTTGATGTATGTAATGAGAGGTGTTCTGGAGCTAACTTATTAACTAATTCCATACCCTCCTCAACATCTCTAACCTTAAATATGAAGTATGTATGTTCATCAGAACCTAACCTACTCTCAACAATACTTACTAACTTATCAGAGTCTGATATCAAAACTATAGTTGAGGACTTACCATGCTCTGCTTGAGCCCTCATATCAAGGACTACTTCATCAGGATCTGCTGAATCATCAGCAAGTACTACTAGTTCTGTAGGTCCTTCAACACCGTCTATAGCGACTACCCCCTGAAGTAAGTACTTAGCTACTTGAACATATACGTTCCCAGGACCTACAACCTTATCAACCCTATCAACACTCTCGGTACTGTAAGCCATAGCAGCAATTACTTGAGGACCTCCTACACAGTACACCTTACTAACTCCTAACTTAATTGCTAAGTAAGCTATAGCTGGGTCAACGATATAGTCCTTCTTAGGGGGTGAAGCTACGTAAATCCTACTAACACCAGCTACTTTAGCAGGTATACCGGCCATGAGTAGTGTTGATGGGTATGTCTTAAGACCTCTAGGTACGTAAATACCTACACTACTTAAGGGCTTCCACATAATACCTAATCTCAAACCATCATAAACTACGAAGCTATCCTTAGGCTTGAAGTACTCGTTAAAACTAGTTAAGTGGTTATATACTACGTCTATAGAGTTCCTCACATCCTCAGGAAGTAAGTTAGCAATACTTTCAAGCTCATCATAACTAACTACAACATCCTTTAGTAACACATCATCGAATTTAGCTGTAAGTTCTATTAACCCTCTATCACCGTAAGACCTAACATACTCTATAATACTCTTAACATAATCTACATACTTACTAATACTTTGAGCTCTAAACTTAAGTAACTCATCCAAAGATCTACAAACTACTATAATCTCACCTCAATACCTCGACTCCTTAAGTATTTCTTAAGTTCGTAAATCCTAATCACACCGTCATGGAATACACCTGCAGCTAAAGCAGCATCAGCACCTCCAAAACACAGTACATCGTAGAAATCCTCTAACTTACCAGCACCACCACTAGCTATCACAGGTATCCTAACTAAACTAGTAACTAACTTAGTCAACTCGATATCATAACCTAACCTAGTCCCATCCCTATCAATACTTGTTAGTAGTATCTCACCAGCACCTAATTCCTCAACAGTCTTAACCCAATACCTAACATCTAAACCAGTATTGTAGGTACCTGAACGTGTGAAGACAACATACTCATCACCGACTCTCTTAGCATCTACAGCTACTACAATACTTTGAGAACCGAACTCTCTAGAAGCTCTAGTTATTAATGACTTATCATCAACAGCTGCTGTGTTAATACTTACTTTATCAGCACCTGCTGAAAGTGCTTGAGAGATATCCTCTAAAGTCCTTAAACCACCGCCTACAGTTAACGGTATACTTAATACGTTTGCTGTATCCTTAACAACATTAAATAATGTCTTCCTACCCTCAACACTTGCTGTGATATCCAGGAATACTATCTCATCAGCACCCTCCTCCTCATACTTAGAAGCTAGTTCTACAGGGTCTCCCTTATCCCTTAAATCAACGAATTTAACACCTTTTACAACCCTACCCCACTTAACATCTAAGCATGGGATAATCCTCTTAACAGTCATAAAGACCCCTTAACACTTACTACTGAATTACTTACAATCCTAGTAGCTTCATGTAACACCATACCTAAACCCTTAAATACAGACTCAAGTATATGGTGGGAGTTACTACCATTTAATTGAATTACATGTAACGTTATTTCAGACTTCCTAGCTAGGGATTCTAGGAAGTGGTAGACGTTCTCAATAGCTAAACCACCTATAGACTCCCTCTCAATATTAAGTCTAACGTATGCGTTACCCCTCCCGGAAATATCTACAGCTACTATAGTTAAGGCATCATCCATAGGGACTATAGAGTATGCAAACCTCTTAATACCTACTCTATCACCTAGAGAATCCCTTAAAACATCACCTAAAGTTATCGCTACATCCTCAACTAAGTGGTGGTCGTCATAACCGAGTTTATCAACAGCTTTAACATATACGTTAGACCTCATATAGAAGAACATAGTCGTTAGTAAGTGGTTAAGGAATGGTATAGGTGTTAAGACCTCAACAGAACAACAGTTATCTATGTCTAAGGAGACCTCAACTAAAGTCTCCTTAGTCTCCCTAACCTTACGTGAAGACCTAGACATACTTAACACCTAGTAAAGTACCTCTGTATATAGCCATACCAACTATAACGTAATCAACACCAATACCTTTCAGAAACAGTAGGTCATCTACTGTTGAGACACCACCAGCATATTCCTTCAAACCCTTAATCCTCCTCACGAAATTAGTAATCCTCCTATCAACACCACCTTCAGTACCTTCAGAATCTATATACGTGAGTATGATGCCTAACACATCATAATTACCTACCATATTAAGTGCTTCATCAACACCTACACCACCCTCCCTCCACCCCTTCACCCTCACTGTTAAGGAGTTATCATAATCTACAGCTACTAATACCTTATCACCACCTACAACCCTTAACAACTCCTCGAAAGTATTACGTGATGTGTAGAACATCGTCGAAACTACTACTGCAGTAACCCCATAGGATAACAACCTAATTGCCTTACTAATACCTCTAATACCACCACCAACTTGAACCCACTTAAACCCTACCTTAACTACATCCTTTATTAGGTCTTCATTACTTCCTAAACCCTCAGCAGCATCTAAATCAACTATATGTACTGAGTCATAACCTAACTCATAGAGTTCTTCAGCAACTTTAACAGCATTACCAACAACTACACCAGTACCTCTAATACCTCTAACCCTCTTAACCACCCTACCTAAGCTTAAGTCAATACTTGGTAATACCTTCACTCAACCACCTTCTCAATATCAACTACGACTAAGTCTTTAGCACCGTATGCTTTAGCCTTAGCTATAATCTCAGGTAGTAACTCCTCACTAACAACAGTAATCACTTCCCAAACATCACTACGGCTTAACTTAGTAATTGCTGGTGCTAACATTGCAGGAAGTACTGATAACACCTTACTTAACCTATCGTCAGGGACGTTCATAAAGACTAACTTCTTACCCTTAGCAGCTACAACACCTTTAATCATAGTAATCAGTAAGTTTATATCTTCAGATGCTTGACTCCTCATCCAGTCCTTAGATGCTATTACAGTAGCGTACGTATCCATAACAACATCAAGGATTTTAAGACCGTGTAGTCTTAATGTAGTCCCAGTACTCATAACATCAACTATAGCATCAGCAGCTCCTAAGTAAGGCATCACCTCAGCAGCACCGTTAATCCTCACGATCTTAGCCTTCAAACCTTTAGACTCTATATAATTCCTAGTTATACTGTAGTACTTAGTAGCTATTCTAATACCTTGTGGTAAGCCACTAACGTTGTTAACCATTAACTTCTCAGGAACCGCTAATACTAACTTAGCCTGCCCGAAATCAAGTTTAATTAACTCATCAACTAAAGCACCGCTCTCAACTACGTAGTCATGACCTGTAATACCTAATTCAGCACCACCACACTCAACTATGTATGGGATATCCTCAGGTCTAGCCATGACTACCTCAACATTCTCCCAATTAGTTGGTAGTATAAGAGCTCTCTCATCTATCGACATAACCTTAATACCTGCTGATCGGAGTAAGTTTAAAGTTGGTTGTTGTAGCCTACCCTTATTAGGTATTGCTACCCTCATAACACACCACCTAAGACTTCCAACAACTTAATACATTGTTCTTCAGAACCTACTGAAACCCTATAGAGGTTATTACCTAACGACTTAATAGCTATACCGTACCTTAAGAGTAACTCCCTAATATTAACATCACTACGTACTAATACGAAGTTAGTTAATGAATTATATACCTTAAAACCTAACTTCCTCAAACCATTAGTAAGTAGTTCCCTACTCCTCTTAACACTATCTACAACTACCTTAACGTATGAGTTATCCTCTAACGCAGCAATCCCAACAGCTAGTGATGGTAGTGGTATATCAAATGGTGTATACCCCTTACTCAACGCTTTAATAACTTCGGAACTACCTACTATATAACCTAATCTAAAACCTGCTAGTGAGAATGCCTTACTTAAACTCCTTATAACTATGATGTTTGGGTAATCCTTAATCAACGGTACTACAGTATATCCTGAGAACTCATAGTATGTCTCATCAATTACTAAGAACCCTCCAACAACTTCAGCTAGTTCTGAAACTAACTTAATACTCCCCTTCAGTATTGGGGAGCCTGTAGGGTTGTTAGGGTCATCTATAACTACTAAGTACGATTTCCTAACACTACTTAATAATTCATTAAAGTCTATACACCACCAATCACTACATTCGTAGAGGTCTACAGTAAGTTTCTTAAGACCTCTTAACGATGTGAAGACGTTAACCATACTATAGGTTGGGTTGAGGATTACTACAGAGTCGTTAGGGTATGTTAACTCGTAGAATATAGTTCTTAAAGCTCCATCACCACCTAATGTAGGGAACACGTTCTCTACATCAACACCTACATACCCAGCTAATAACTCCCTAAACTTATTAAACAGTTTTGAGTTTATGTATAAGTTACCGTATTGAAGTAAGTCCACAACATACTTAATAACATGTTTTGGTGGTGGGTATGGTGATTCATTTAGATGGAGTCTTACATCAGCTTCAACATCACTGAATAAGTAACCCTCAGAATCTACTAGCCAGGGTTTTAACCTATCCTTAACACTCCTACATGCAATTCAAGGTCCCGTAAAGTACTGACATCTACAATTTAAAAATCTTACTTCATAATTATTAACCCTTAACAACACACATGATCAGGTGTAGTGTAACGTCTATAAGGTTCTTCCCATACGATACGTTTAGACGTGGTCAGAGAGAGGTACTTAAAGTATGTGAGGAGTTATTAAGTAAGTCTAAGGTGTTAGTTATTAAAGCACCTACAGGATTTGGTAAGACCTCAGTAGCTATATCGTTAAGTATGTTGAGACCTCCAGTACTACATTCTGTGAGGACTAGGAATGAGATAACTCCTGTCTTAAGAGATTTGAAATTACTACGTAGGAAGTTAGGAGGTCTTAGATACTCATTCATACATTCAGCACATACTATGTGCCCACTTACTAAGGGTAAGTATGTTGAGCCTGAAGACTTCTGGATTAGCTGTTCTATATTAAGAGACTTAAAACTATGTGAATACTTTAGAGGGTTAAGTAAGGTAGGTGTTGAAGTCATAGAGTCTGTAGTCTACCCTAGTGAAAATCATGTTGATGCTGTGAGGAGGGTAGTAGATATGCTTAAGGTATGTCCTTACTTCTCCCTAGCCAAACTAGCTAATTACTCAGACTACATCGTCGTTACATACCCATACGTGTTTAACCTAGAATTCTTTGAGGATTTATTCCAAGACCGTAACACTAACGAGTACTCAGTAGTTGTTGATGAAGCACACATGATAACTAACCCAGCAACTATATACTCGTATGAGGTTAGTACCTCCAGAGTAAAAGCAGCTATTAACGAAGTTAATCACTACTTAGGCGGTGATGAATCCCTTAAGAACTTTCTAAGTAGTTTAGTAAGTATTGCTGAGTCTAAAGCAAAGGATGATAAGCTAAAGATCTTAGATAAGAAGATACTTAATATAGATGAAGAGTTAGTAAATTACGTCGTAAGTAGGGCTTTAGATGTTAAGAAGATGATTATAGAGGAGCTAATAGTAAGTGGTAAACCTATATCCTCAGTTATGAGTCGTGGAGCATCTATAGTTAAGGTAGCTACACTCATATCCAACTTAGTTTATGAGGGCTTCGCACTCTTCACCTATAGAGACTCAAACAACATCTTCTTAACGACTATGGCGACAAGTCATGACGTGATTAACAGGGTTTTAACTAGTTATAAGAACTTAATACTTATGTCTGGGACACCACCTTCTAAGGAGTTCTTAGAGAGGGTTGTAGGTATGAAGGATGTAGAGTTCGTAGATGCTTTAGAATTAGGTGCTTGGTCACCTTACGAAAACATAGTTGTACTACTCATATCTCAGTTAACATCTAAGTATGAGGTTAGGGGTGAGGCTACTTACGAGTTATACGCTAAGTACGTAAAAATCATTGATGAGCTAGTAAACGGGGTTAAGTTAGTAGTCTACCCTAGTTATGAGTTCATGAGTAACGTGTTTAAGTATGTTGGTAGGGGGTTTGTAGAGGGTAGGACTACAACTATAGATGAGTTAAGTAATTATGTTAGTGATAATACGTTAATACATGCAGTTGCTGGTGGTAAGTTATGTGAGGGTATTGAAATAGTTAGGGATGGTAAGTCATTAATTAAATGTGTCTTCGTAGCCGGTGTACCTTACCCGCAAAGTGATGACTACTTAGTAGAGGTTATGAATAACTTGAAGATGAAGGTTAGTGCTGATGAGGCTTGGGACTACCTGTACAATATGGAGTCATCTATAAAGACATTACAAGCTATAGGTAGGTCTATTAGGTCTGAAGATGATAGAGCTTTAATAGTATTAGGTGATAGGAGGTTCTTATCGAGGGGTTTAAGAAAGTACTTAGGTTTAAAGATAAATAAAGTTGTTAGGGATTTAAAAGAATTTGAAGGAGTTGTTAAGTTATTAGTTGAGGAATTCCTTTAAACTTATCATCAGGCCATGGGAGTTAAATCATCACTCATACCTTAACACTCATCATCGTTAAATACTTAGTTGGAGAGGTAATTAACATTACCTAACTACTAAGCATGAGACTGGAGAGTTTATTATTATTGATAGTGCTGTACTCCCTATGAGTAAGTCCTCAGATAGAGTCCTACCTCTAGCTCCAAGTATTACTAAGTCGTAACTACCTTCAGATATCTCCTCTAACACCTTACTAACTACGCTCTCGTTAGGATTTCTAACATCTTTAATCTTAAGGACTACCTCTATACCTGACTTACGTGCTCTACTAGAGACTTCCCCACTAACCTCCTCAACATTTATTGTTTTATCATTAACTACTAGAGCTGTTAGTTTAGACCCATACCTTTTAGCGAAGTCTAAAGCTATATCTAACGCTTTTAAACTACTAGCACTTCCATCAATAGGTACTAAAATCCTTCTAAACATGAAGCTTATTAAGTATGTAGGTTCCCTATAGTATGACATACTACCACCTAATTTAAGATCTTATTTGTTTAGTAGGGAAAAACCTTTTAGTAGATTCTACTAATGCGTTTATAGCTGGTAGAGGTTCTCCTGAGAGGTATATCAGTAGTGCACCACCACCAGTTGATATATGTAGGTTCTCCCTCACGTTATCCTCTACCATAGCACCTAAATGACCACCACCTACTATGACGAACGCACTACTATTAAGTGCTGACCTAAGGAGTTCTTCAGTCCCCTTCCTAAACCTCTCATCCTCTACGTAACCTGCAGGTCCCCTCATAACTATTAGTTTAGCCTCCCTCATCAACTCAGAATACATAGTGATTGTGTAAGAACCTATATCTAAAGCCTTACCACTTAAGCTATATACTGACTCCTCCCTAACATCACCATTAGGTGTTATTACTATGTAGTCGTAAGGGGTCTCTATAGGAGCTCCTGAAAGTATTATCCTACGAGCTCTAGGTATTAGAGGTAGTAATCCCTTAGACTCTAACACCTTCATAGACTCACTACTAATCCTACCACCCTTAGCTACGTGGAAGAAAAGTCCTACTAACCCAGTAGTTAAGATCCTATCAGCAACCTTATTCTTATTTAAGAACTCAATAATCTTTATAGTATCTTGAACCTTAGCACCACCTAATACGAAGACTTTAGGTCCTTCAGCAAAGTTGAAAATCCTACTTAACGCATCTAACTCCCTCTTCATAACACTACCTATAAGTGACGGTAGTACCATTGGGAAACCAACAATACTTGGTTGACTCCTATGAGCTGTTGCGAAAGCGTCAAATACGAAGTAGTCGAATAGCGGTGCTAACCTCCTAACTAAGTAGGTCTTAGCCTGAACCTCAGGTACAGCCTCAATAACCTCCTCAGAAACTAACCTAAGATTATCTAAGAGTAAAACCTCACCAGGTTTTAAGTTCTTTATCTCGTTAATAGCTGTAGGGCCTATAACATCAGGTATGAACTTAACATCAATACCTAAATACTTACCTAATAACTCAGCATGCTTCTCAAGAGTTACGAAGTCAGACTCACCTGGTCTACCCTGATGAGTTATTAAAACTGTTGAAGCATTACGACTGATTAACTCATTCACAGTCGGTGTATGAGCTCTAATCCTAGAATCATCTAATATCTCACCATTAACACCTATAGGACAGTTAAAATCTACACGTACGAGAACTTTCTTCTTATTCAAATCAACATCGGATATGGAGACCAGCTGAGGTATACTCATTAAAAACTACCAGGGATATACTCATAAGCAAACTAAATAAGTTTATATTAAAACATACTTTAAGTACGACCTGAAGATCTAGACCTTAAAATACTTAACTTACTAATGATTTTCTTAATCAGTTCCTCCTCATCCTCAGCAACTACGTATAGTCCGTAAGGACTATACTCTATATCTACACAGCCCCAACTATAAACCTTAGTAGATGGTACTACCTTAGCTACGTAGTTATCAGTCATCCCACCCTTACTTAACGATATTAAGAATATATCATCCTTAAACTCAGCAACTACTACCTCACACTCACGTTGCTTAATAGTCTTAACCCTCATAGCTCCTAAGTCCTTCAGCATGGATTCTAACGAAACCACCGACATCTACACCAACTTAAAAACACTCATCTAAAGTATTAATACTTAATTCCACAGTTTAGGTGGGTTGTTGGAGTGGTTGTAGATGTTGAATACCTGAAGTATTGGTTGGTAAGGTATGGTGAGTTAGTCACAATGGTTGTTAGAGTACTTAGAGAATGTAGTGGTTTATGTTGTGAGTTATCTCTGAGGTACTTAACGATGTTGTTAGGTCTAGACATAGTTAAGTTATGTAGGTATTTAAACTACGGATTAGTTGATGAGTGTCTTAAAGAACTTAGTAACGTATGTAGTGAGTATAGTGGTAAGGTAGGTATTTTAGTAAGTATTAGTAGGAGGTTAGGTGAGGGTGAGTTCGTATTGTTTGAAGACTTAACTAACTTACTCGGTGTTGATGGTAGTGATATCTCAGGTATATACTTATGTCTCTCAAGACTCATAACTCAGAACTTAGTAGTTAGTGGTGAAGAACTCAAGTATTAAGTCCTTATAGATTTTAGTACCTAGTTCTAACTCCTCAATACTTATCTCCTCATAATCTGTATGTGCTAGTTCAGACTTACCGGGACCGTAACTAACTATGTTATCTGTTAGACTTACTAGTAGGTTCATATCACTAGTACCTAACTTAATAGCTGGTGATGGTTTCAACCCATTCTTAATTATAGCTCTTACTAAAGCCCTAACTACAGATACGTTAACACTTACCTTAACAGGGGGTGTCTCATCAATTAATTCATAACTACAGTAATTACTTAATGACTCGTTAATCTTAGACTCAATATCACCTAACTTCATACCTATAGGTACTCTAACATCTATAACCCCCTCACATAACTTAGGAATAACACTAAATAGTTGACCACCACTAATGTAATTCATACCTACACTTACATTTAACGACTTACTTAACTCCTTAAGTCTTAACCAAGTACTTATGAATTCCTCAATAGCTGAGATACCGCCTTCAGGATTTGATGAGTGACCTCCAGTACCCCTACATACTAACCTTAACTTAATACTCCCTCTATACCCTATAACAACACCATCACATCCAGACGGTTCACCAACAACTATTGCTGTAGGTTTTAAACCCCTCCTAATTAATGCTCTAGCACCTGGACTCCTACCCTCCTCACCTACTAACGCAGCTACAGTCACTCTACACCTACTGATGTCTAAGTACTTAAGAGCTTCTAACGCACCTACAGTCATAGCTACTAGAGGTCCTTTAGCATCTACAGCACCCCTACCCCTAAACACCTTACCATCATAACTAACCGGTAACTCACCTTCTACAGTATCTATATGACCTGCTAATAACAACCACTTACCACCGGTGCCGTAGGTAAATAAAGCATTACCGACATCATCAACTTCTACGTTATTAACACCTACAGATCTTAGGAAGTCTACATAAGCTTTAACAGCTAATTCCTCACTACCTGTCGGGCTGTAAGTCCTAAGAAGTCTTAACATTAAGTCTTCTAGTAGTTTCCTCATTTAAACACCTACTCATGATAGACGCTATATTCTCAACGTCCTCATCATTTATTAGATACGGTGGTAAGAACCTAACTACTGTCGTACCGGCCTTCAACGCTAACACACCACTCCTCTGAAGACATTCAATCACTGGTTTAGGTTCAAACCTAAGCTCAACACCTAACATTAAACCAACACCTCTTAACTCCCTAACTATTTTAAAGTCTTTAACAACACTTGATAACTTACTCATTAACTTACTACCCATAACCCTAGCCCTACCTGAGACATCCTCACTAGTAATTACATCAACACCTGCTTTAACAGCTGCTAACGCTAGTGGATTACCACCGAATGTAGATCCGTGATCACCCTCACCTAACTGACTACCTACATCATCAGTTAAGAAGGCTATCGATACTGGGAAACCACCAGCTATTGCCTTACCAGCTAACATTATATCACCGTAGACTCCATACATATCTGAAGCCCAAGTATATCCAGTCCTACCACAACCGCTCTGTATCTCATCAACTATTAACATAACACCTCTCTCCTGAGTAACCTCTCTTAACGTCTTCATAAACTCCTGAGTTGCTGGGTTAATACCTCCCTCCCCCTGAACAGGTTCGACAATTACAGCAGCTACATCCTCATTTACAGTCTTGTCTAAGGAGCTAACATCGTTATATTTTAAGAACTCAACCTCAGGTACTAAAGGTTTGAAGGGCTCCCTATACCTAGGATTCCAAGTAACTGATAAAGCCCCGAAGGTACGTCCGTGGAATGAATTAGTAAATGATATGAATTTAACCTTCTTCCTAACCTTCCTAGCAACCTTCAATGCGAAGTCTACACATTCAGAACCTGAGTTAAGGAAGTACACGTAGTTATACCTCTTAGGTACTACCTTCTCTAAAGCTGTTAAGACCTCATCCCTTAAACTACTTTCAAAAGCTGTTGATAGTGATATCATGTTATCTAGTTGTTCTTTTATAGCGTTAACGATCTTAGGGTGTCTATGCCCTAAGAAAGTAGCCCCATGACATGTATGACAGTCTAAGTATTTATTACCGTTAGAATCCCATACGTACTGACCCTCACCCTTAACAATCTTAATACCTCTAGAGCCGTAGAGGCTTAAGTACTTAAGAGTCATTAACGTCTCACCAAACCTATAATGTACTCTAACACCTTACGTGTTAAGTCATACCCAGTAACTGCTACAGTATTCTTAAACTCTGTTACTGCGTTAACCTCATTAACCACATAGCCTTTCTCAGGGTGTTCGAAGATATCTATACCTAGGAATTGACCCTCAACAACTCTAGCAGTCCTTAAAGCTAAGTCCTCAAGTTCAGGGTCAATACGTAGTGGTACTGCCTTACCACCCCTAGCAGTATTAGTTATCCAGTGACTACTGTACCTGTAAATACCTACAGGTACTTCATCACCTACAGTAAATATCCTGATATCCCTACCAGGCTTCTTAACAAATTCCTGTATATAGTATATACTGTACATTGGGTTATGCATGTATGACCTATGCTCAACTACAGTCCTCATATCCTCCTCCTCATCTATTAAAGCTAGTAACCTACCCCAACTACCATAGATAGGTTTAATCACGAATGGATAACCTAATTTATCAGAGATCTTAGGTACTACCTCATGACTAAAAGCTACGTATGTATCAGGTACTGGTACCTTATTCCTCACTAATAACGCTGTAGTCCATAACTTATCCTGACAAACCATTATCGTGTATGACTTATTAACTACGTTGATACCGTATGATTCAAACAGTATTGTAGATTCTAAAGAGTTGTAGAAACTCACACCTCTCTGTATAGCTATATCTACATTATTACTTAAGGAGTTACCGTCACCAACCCTACCGTAATATGTTGGTATATGGATAGGTACTATATCTACATCTAACTTCTTAGAAGTTTCTACGAATGACTTCTCCTCCCAACGGAGGATGTCGTAGAGTAGAGCTACTCTTACTCTCCCCAATCCTCCCTAACACCTTCAAGAGGTCTTAACTTGATAGTTCCTCCATCATTAACTACTTCTAAAGTAACACCACATTCATGATCTATTAACTCCCCAGGTAGTGCGTCATCAGGTACTTCAGCATTACCACCACATACAGGACACTTAAGCATCATCCCCTAAACACCTAATGAAGTCTTTAAGGTGTGGAGTTTATAAAACTATTCTTAACACTCCATGAAGACCTATTTGAATGTTATTATACGTACTTCAAACTAAGTGATGGTGTGGTAGTACGAATATCTACAGATAAACTACTTAAATCTCTATGTTTGCATGTAGTTTCCTTAGGTCTTCCTCAGTCTTACCTAGCTGGACCATTAACTCAACTACTACAGCATCTAACACTACCATAGCTACTACCTCAAATAAAGTTCCTAGAGGTGCTAACGGTTCGTAAATACCTATTAACTGCCTAGTGTAGTAGTCGTTCTCACTACTTATTTTAGTCCTCCCAGGGATTTCAACAACCATATCTGAGAGTTTAGCTAGTGGTGAGTTTATGTATGTAGTTAAAGCTATTACCTTAGCACCTACTGATTTAGCAGCTTCAGCAACTGTGATCACAGATCTAGTCCTCCCAGAGCCTGAGATAGCTATTAAGGCATCACCTGCACGTAGTGGAGGTACTATGGTATCCCCGAGTACGTAGACGTTAAAACCTAAATGCATTAACCTCATAGCGAATGCCCTACCGATAAGTCCTGACCTACCAGCACCGACAACTAATACTTTCTTACCCTCCTTATGGACCTCTATAAGTGTTTTTATGAAGTCCTCAACCTGGTATTCCTTAATCATATTTACAGAGTTTGCTATGTATGAAGCTATACTAAGTATAGACTCCTTAAATACTCTTATACATATCCCATGTAAATACTCTATGTATCAGTTTTAAAATATTAACTACTAATTAACTTCTTATCGGGCCTACATCAGGTAATCCCTGTCTTAACCCTTTACCAGCGTAGGGTCTAAGAGCATCACCACCTCTTAATAACTTAACTAGGTTTTCAGCATGTTCTTTAGCTCTATTCACAGCTATTTCATAGAGTTTAACCTCATCATCAGCTTCATCCTCATGTACTGTTACATCAATTACGTGTTTATTAGTCATTAACTGAACTAGTTGTAGACCTACGCTTAAAGCAACATAACTTAACTTATCAGTTAATGTCTTACCAACCCAACCTAACGTTATAACACCATCACATCCAAACTCCTCAATTAACTTCTTAGTAGCTACTGGTATATCCTTAATACCTGGTACTGTATAACGGTATATCCTAGCCTCAGGTAGTAACTCCTTTATAGTCTTCTCAACAATACTACCCATATCAACTCTAGCGAATGTAGTATCAACTATACCTACTTTAATCATAGTATATCACTTACAAACCTACCGTTAGAGTATATCAGGTCTCCATCAGCGAATACCTTACCATCTCTTAAATCCTTAATTAAGTCTAGATGTATTGCTGACTTATTAGTACCTCCAGTTGCTAGGTATGCTGAGCCTAGAGCTAAGTGTATAGTACCACCAATCTTCTCGTCGAGGAGTATCTGCTTAGTAAACCTATCTATATCGTAGTTAAGACCGAAGGCAATCTCACCAACTCTCTTAGCACCTTCATCAACATCAACTATCTTCTTAAGGAATTCCTCACCTTTAGTAGCTGATGTGTTAACAACCTCACCATGTCTAAATACTAGTTTAACACCGTCTATCTCAATACCCCTCCATATCACCGGATACGTAAATACTACATAACCTTCAACACTATCCTCTATAGGTGCTGTGTAGACCTCACCACCAGGCATATTCCTCCTACCGTCATCATTAATCCACTTCCTACCATCAACTCTTAACGTTAAGTCTATATCACTACCTAAGAACCTCAACTCACTAACCCTACCTAACACGTTAATCACCTTCTCCTGAAAACGTGATTGACTTACCCAAGCATTTATCGGGTCATCCTCATAAAGTTTTAATGCTTTATAGATGAAGTCTTCATAAGTGATTAACGACATACCTGCTTCTTGAGCTAATGCTTTAGTTGGGTATATAGTAACTACCCATCTTAAAGAACCTTCGAAATCCCTCCTCATGAAGACTTCACTTAAAGTCCTTAATGCTTGAGACCTAACCCTTAACTTCTCAGGATCTATACTGACTAAGTGTTTAGTATGTGTGTATGAGATTATAGATATTACAGCGTTGATGTTCTCCTGAATAAACTTATCAACTTTAGAAACATACTTAAGTAATCCATCACTAGCGTATGAGTAGAAAATCTCATCAAGTACTTCATCAATTAAGTTTAGGATTGGGTAAGCATTAACTCTAACTAACTCCCTCCATAACTCCCTAACTAAGGGTATAGCTTCGTAAGTAGCTGAAATCTTAACTTCATCACCTTCTGAAGCTCTAATACAGTAATTAACAATTAACTTAGCCAACCTATCTAACACATAAACACCGAATGAGATCTTAATTAGGAGTTTAAAAGATGTTTACGATTTAGTTGGACTAAATATCTTTATCTTATTCGTTCTCCTTATATGTATTAATACCATAGCAACTATCAAAACCGTAGCTATTAAGTCTACCGCTAAATCTGTTGGTGCGAATAGTAGTAAACCGCTAATAATCAGTAATAACCTCTCAGGAATATTCATAGTTGTCTTGTAAAATCCTTCAAGACCTAATGCTATAGCGTATATTGCTATGAATGCAGTAACTATGTTCTCAATAATTATCGGTAGTGGTTCTCTAATAATCAGTAGTAGTCCTGGCTTAAATATAAGTATGAATGGTACTAATATAGCTGCAAAACCTAACCTAGTAGCTGTAAATCCAACCCTCATAGGGTCATCCTTAGCTATAGATGCTGCTGCATAAGCAGCTAGAGCTACTGGTGGTGTTATAGCTGATACAGTTGCGTAGTAAAACACGAAGAAGTGTGATATGAATGGATCAACACCTAACCTAGATAACGCAGGTACTGATAATGCTGCAGTCATTATATAAGCTGCTGTAGTAGGTACACCCATACCCATGATTAAAGTCAGTACTGCTACGTAGGTTAAAGCTAGAACTAATATACCCATAGAAGCCTCAAGAACTATACTACTTAATCTAAGCCCAGTACCTGAGAATGATATAGAGCCTATCACCATACCAGCTGCAGCACCTATAACAAGTATGGATAATGCTTCCTCAGCTCCTTTAGCTAGTGCTTTATATATTTTCTTTGGTGTCATCCATGTTTCTCTTTTTAAGAAGCTTAATGCTATTGTTATGAACATTGCTATAAATGCTGCAGTTACTGGGGACCACATAAGTACTGCTACAATATATACTAATACAGCCATAGGTATTAACATATAACCTCTCTCCTTAAGAATACCCTTAAGACTAGGTACTTGATCTTTAGGTAATCCCCTTAAACCAGTTTTTAATGAGTAGTAATGTACTTGTACATAAACTCCTAGATAGTATAGTAATGCTGGTATTATAGCTGCAATCATTATCCTAGCATATGGTACGTTTAGTAATTCAGCCATAACGAACGCTGCAGCACCCATAACAGGAGGCATTATCTGACCACCAGTAGATGCTACAGCCTCAACAGCACCTGCAAACCTAGAAGGATAACCTAAAGACTTCATAGTAGGTATAGTAATAATACCAGTACCGTAGACATTAGCAACCGCAGATCCTGATATAGTTCCGAAGAGTGATGAAGCAACTACAGCAATCTTAGCAGGACCACCAACCATCCTACCAACTAAAGCTTTAGCAAGATCTATAAAGAACTTACCAACACCAGCTTCTGAGAAGACAGCACCTAAAATAGTAAATGCAATAACATATGTAGACATTACCTGGAGTGGTGTTGTGAACGTCCCGTACGTAGTTAAGTAGTTAAGTTCTATAATCCTATCAAACCTCATACCCCTATGTCTGAATGGGTCGGGTATGTATGGACCTATATAGAGGTATATTAGGAAGAATATCACTAAGAACGTTATTACTAAACCGCTAGTCCTCCTAGTAGCTTCAATTATAGTTGCTATAAAGACTATACCCAGTACTAACTGTTCAGTTGTTAAAGCAGTTGCAAACCACATCCTCTCGTAAATCCATGGCGGGTGGTGGTATAGTATTATAGGGGGTATTACTGAGATTATAGCTAGTAGGTAGTCATACCATGGAATCCTATCAACATCTTTCTTCCTTGCTGGGTAGACTATGAAGATTAGTGGGAGTACGAAGGACATGTTTAAAACCATATGTAGTACTACATCATATGCTGTGAATAGTAATGCGTATATGTTGTAGGTAGCCATAAGTACTAGGATCGCAGTAACTACAGCTTCAACCCTCTTACTTAAAGTCCTCTTAGCCATGATAAAACCTAAAAACTCCTATACTATCTAAAATTTAAACTTTTAATCATATTATCATAGTTATTAACTTAATCACTTCTTCACTATTTACTAACTTAGCCCCGTAGAACTTCTCCATAAACTCAAGTCCTAGTCTATGGTATTCCTCACTAAATGCCTCTACAGCATCCTTAACAACTATTAAGTTATAACCTCTGTAGAATGCATCTACAGCAGTATGCATCACACATATGTGGGTGTGTATACCAGTAAGTATTAATGTATCAACACCTAACTCCCTCAGAAGTAGGTCTAAGTCAGTTTCGAAGAAACCACTATACCTTCTCTTCAAGACTATGAAGTCCTCCTCAGTAGGTTTTAAATCATCAATAACTTCAGAACCTTCAGAACCTCTAACTGCGTGGGGACCCCATAACATGAGTTCACGGTCTACACCCTTAATGTGTGAGTCATTAACGTAGATTACCGGTATTCTGTAATCCCTAGCAGTACTTACTAACTTCTTTATGTTGGGTATTATGTTTAGAGCTCTCTCACATCTTAAACTACCGTATATGAAGTCTTTAAGCATATCAATTACTAATACAGCGTATTTAGGCATGAGAACACCTACTACCTATGTACTTCAGTAGTTAAAAATTTAGTATGTTGTTTAGTATTATCTCCTAGGTATAGGTATTGGATGTTGAGGAAGTGATTACTAAGGTATTTAGAAGTAATGTTGAGTTAGCTAAGTCTCTAATTAAACTCATAGGTAATTATGTTGAGAGATTAGTTAGTGATTTAAGTAGTCCTATCAAGATTATGAATTTCTGCGGTACTCATGAGTGGACTACTACATACTATGGTTTAAGGTCTTTAATACCTGAGGATATAGAGTTAGTTGCTGGTCCTGGATGCCCAGTATGTATTACCCCAGGTGTTTATGTTGATGAGTTAGTTAGACTCTCTCTAGAAGGTGTTAGGGTCTACACTTTCGGTGATGCTTATAAACTACCTACAACTACTGGTAAGACTCCTAAGAACTTAGCTGAAGCTCAAGCATTAGGTGGTAATGTTAAAGTAGTTTACAGTTTCTTAGAAGCTGTTAAGGATGCTAGAGAATACAGTAAGGACTCAGTATTCTTCGGTATTGGTTTTGAGACTACAGCACCTTCATATGCGTTACTAATTAAGTCCGGTGGGGTACCTGAGAATTTAAAGTTGTTAAGTGCTTTAAGACTTACACCACCAGTTATGAGGTATGTTATTAAGTTGTATAGGGAGAGGGGTTTAATGCCTATTAGAGGTGTTATAGCTCCTGGACATGTATCAGCTATAGTTGGTGGTATGGCTTGGGAATTCCTACCTAAGGAGTTTAAAATACCTACAGTAGTTACTGGTTTTGAACCTATAGATGTTTTAGTAGCTATAGTTAAGATACTTAAGATGTTAGTTGATGGTAGGCCAGGAGTTAGTATTGAGTATAGTAGGTTAGTGAGGTGGGAGGGTAATTTAATGGCTAAGAAGGTAGTTAATGAGGTATTCGAAGTTGTTAATGCTGCTTGGAGAGGTATTGGTTACGTACCTAAGAGTGGTTTAGAGTTGAAGGATGCTTACAGTAGGTATGATGCTGTTAAGGAGTTTAAGTTGAGGGTACCTAAACCTACTGACTACGTATTAACTACAGCTACTTCAAATCCTTATGAGAAGGAACTACCTCCTGGATGTAGGTGTGGTGAGGTTATACTAAGTATTGAGAAACCTATTAAATGTCCATTATTTATGAAGGTATGTAGGCCTGAATCACCTCTAGGTCCATGTATGGTTTCTTCAGAAGGTACTTGTAGGATTTGGGCTTTATACGGTAGTGTAGAGTTTATTAGAGGTGTTTAGTATGTGTTGGGGTATTCCAGGTAGGGTTGTTGAAGTTAATGGTATGTATGCTAAGGTAAGTGTAGGTGGTACTATAGTAGATGCTGTAGTTGGTGTTGATGGTGTTTGTGTAGGTGATTACGTTATGGTTCATGCTGGTTTAATAGTTGGTAAGTTAAGTGAGGATGAAGTCTTAAGTAACTTAGCTGCGTTAACTGAGTTACAGATAAGTAATTATGTGAGTGAAGGTTTAGATGAGTCTTTAGCTAGGGAGAGAGTTATTGAGGAGTTTAAAAGTATAGTTAGTTCTTTAGGTATTGATGTTAGTAAGTACTTAAGTATGTTAGAGAGCCAGAGAAAGGATTTTGAAGTAGTTAGTGAGGAAGTTATTAAAGTACCTGATAATGCCTACGTATATAGGGTTAGAACTACATTAGCTGATACCGACTACCTACAAGTAGTACACTACATCAACTACTTAAGATTTTGTGAAAAAGCCTGGTCAGAACTACTAACTAGTCTAGGATTCAGCTATAGTAGGTTAATACATGAATACGGAATATTCATACCCACCACAGGAGTAAGTTATAAGATATTAACACCCTCAAGACTAGATAACGACTTAGAACTATATGTATGGGTTGAAGACATAAGTAGTAAGTCAATTAAATGGAGGTGCGTAATAAAGAACATAACTACAGGTAAAGTAAGTACAGACATAACACACACAACAGTATGTACAGACACAGCACTAACACAATCACTAGAAATACCTAAAGAACTCATAGAAAAACTAACAAAATATCTAACAAAACATGAATAACCCATTAACACAATCCCAAACAAGACCACATCATAAATCAACTTAATATAAAATATTTCTAAAGAACTTTCTAAAGAACACCTTAGGAAACAGAGTGAGTGAACATCGCAAGATCTCAAGTTATAGATTAATAAAGTTCTACTATAAGGAAAGTCATGTATTTCTTATGATAGAATTCCCAAGATCTGTCTTGGGATTGATAGTGATGTAGACTATGAGATTTCAAGAACATCGCTAAGTAAATAACATTAATGAAACAAACCTTCAAATCTCTAATAGAAGTAGTAGGATGTAGAATATCTAAAATAGAATTGAAAGTCAGTTATGTACTGTTCCTATTAATTGTTTTATGTCTTTCACTCCTACTTCGTCCATATAGTTTATTATCGAGTTTACTATTTCTTTTATTATCGTTGGTGGGTTTTTAATTAGTGCTGATACTACTTGTACTGCTTTTGCCCCTGCTAGTATTAATTCTATTGCTGTTTCGTGGTCTAAGACTCCACCTACTCCGACTATATCGCATTTGAGTTCTCTATATACTTCATAGACTACTCTAACTGCTATTGGGTGTAGTGCTTTTCCTGAAAGTCCTCCAGTACGTGCTGTTAGTATTGGTTTCTTACTGTATATGTCTATCTTCATACCTCTTAATGTATTTACCAGTGTTAATACGTTAGCACCAGCACTTAATGATTTAGAAGCTACTTCAACTACGTTATCCCAAGGACCTAACTTAACCCATACAGGTATCTTAACTACAGACTTAACGTTCTTCACAACCTCATAGGTTGTCTGTGGGTCTCTACCTAACTCAGCACCTAAGCCTCTAACATGTGGGCAGCTAAGGTTTAATTCTACAGCTGATGCCCTACCTAACTCAGCCTTAATAGCTAACTCTACAAACTCATCAATACTACTACCTGCAATACTAACTACTACAGGTACACCACACCTTAAACCAACACTAACTAAATCACTAACTACCTCAATACCTGGATTCGCTAGACCTACAGCATTTAAGTATGAATCACAACCTAACTCAACAATTATAGGTGGTAAGTAGCCCTCACGTCTATACTTAGTTAAAGTCTTAGTAACAACTGCTGATGGATCACCCTCCCTCACTAACCTCTCAATCAACTCAGGCTTATCACCTAAAACCCCAGAACCAACCATCACAGGATGCTTAAGTCTTAAACCACCTACTAAAACATCAATACCTACTACCAAATACTACCACCCTAGGCTTAATAAGTAAACCCTCATCAAATACTATAGCACCACCAACTACAGTCTTAACAACCTCACCAACATATTTAAAACCATCAAGACATGATCTACGAGCTTTAGAATACCTAACATAAGCTACACCCTCCCTACTAAGATCTACGACTGTGAAGGAAGCCCTAAAACCACTACTTAAACTACCTAAAACACCATCAACACCTAAGACCTTAGCAGGACCCCTACATAAGTACTTAATAAGTAATTCATAACTTATAAAGCCCTTAATAAATAACGTTAGTAACACCCTACTACAAACCTCAACGCCTGCAATACCTGGAGGACATAACCTCCAATCAACTAACTTCTCTTCAACAGAATGTGGTGCATGATCACTAACTACAGCATCGTAAACACCGTAAATCAAGTTATTAAATATTAACGTCTTACTTATGTAGTTATTAATTGGTGGGTTAACCTTACCCCAACAATCCCTAACATCATCACTACTTAATAGGAAGTAGTATGGTGTTGTATCAACTGTAAAACCTAGAGACCTACATAAGTAAGGTGTTGATGGGTGTGAAGAATGTGTTATATGTATCTTAGATACCTTATTAATACTTGATAGTACTTTAGTAACGACTAACTCACCCCATGATGGTCTATCTAAATATCTAAGACTTAAATCACGTGTTGAAGGTCTTAAAGTATGTTCAGGTAGTTCACCATGTACAACTACTAAACCGTTATAAACACCTAGTAAGTACTTAATAACTTCAAACCTATCTACTAAGTCCTCAGGATATATCTTAAAACCTACGAATAACTCCTTAAGACTTAATAACTCATTAACTACACCAACATCGTTAGGTATACCACAGTAAACTCCATAGTCTACGTAAGACTTCCTTAAGACATCCTCAACCCTCATCTTAAGTACTTCAACATTATCGATACGTGGGTTTGTATTAGGCATATCACAAACTAATACATAACCTGCTGAAGCAGCTGCTGAAGAACCACTAACTATATCCTCCTTATAACTAAATCTGAAATCCCTTAAATGTACGTGTAAGTCTATAAAACCAGGTAGGGTTAGTAGTTTACCCCTACATAAGTCTATAACCTCATAACCACTAACTAACTCCCTACCATAACTAACCTTCTTAATAAAACCGTCATCACCTACATAAATTGTTAACTCTGATGTAGAACCATTAATTAATGTCCTGATGTAGAAGACCTTATCAATCAAGATATCAACCACCTATACCTACCAGCATCTACTAAAGTACCATCCCTACAAACTAAAAAATCTTTTAAAGCACATGAACCACAAAAACCTAAACCACACTTCATTAAAGACTCAGTAAGTACGTAACCTCTAAAACTACTCGGTATTAAATTAACTACCTGATCTAACACTGCTTTAGGTCCTGACACTAAGTAGTAGTCGTAGTTGTTAATACTTAGTAAGTAATTCTTAAGTAAGTCAATAACTGTAACACCATCAACATCTTCAGAAACTACATCAACATCTAAGTAATTAACTAACTCCTCAGTAACTCTAGACTCCTCCCTACTTACGAAACCTGCTAGTAGTTTAGAACCCCTAACTAAGTCTCTATAGTAATTAACTAAGTAGAGTATTGGGGCAATACCTATACCACCAACTATGAAGAGACCGACACCACTAATTAAATCCTCAGTAACCCCCCTACCGTAAGGACCTCTAACACCTAGGTAACTACCTACAGGTAACTCCCTAACTAAGTAGTTAGTTGTAGGCCCTCTACACTTAACAGTAATTCTTAAGACATCCTCACTAAAACCACTAACACTCATAGGTATTTCCTCATAATCAGGTACCCAAACCATGACGAACTGACCTGGTAATGGTTTAACCATAGGCTTAAGCA
>Ga0185307_1000295_pt1 | contig 32864 bp, 41 predicted proteins | sample LHCtaG_FD_128010 | JGI IMG/M metagenome (GOLD analysis project Ga0185307, IMG submission 128010) | Hot spring microbial communities from Little Hot Creek, USA to study Microbial Dark Matter (Phase II) - LHC4sed_matched (SPADES... | ecosystem: Environmental > Aquatic > Thermal springs > Hot... | reverse complement strand
TATTCGAGTTTTGGGCGTATTTCTATCTCGAAGCCCAAGCGGCGCGCTAGCCGTTCCAGCTTCCGTCGCGGCTTGCCGACAATGTAGTTGTAGTATTCCTCATTCACCAGTACTACAGCCCTGCTTCCCTCAATCACGACTACCTCTACCTCGCTGTCTGGAAGGTACTTTCGCAGTAGCGTTTCTAGACGCGTTTTTACCCGTTGTTCTTCTGAGATTGTAGATTTTTTGATGGGTACAACGAACGTCCTATCGCCGAACACGTAGAGTTCATACTCCGGTTCACCGGTCAAGAAGTCCTTGACAACGACTACTGGGCGCGCCAGTTCGGCTTCGCGCAGCCCGTGTGGTACCTTGACTACGGTTTCGACTTCGTATACTTTCTTGACTTCACCGTTTTCGATGAATATGACTGTGTCGATGATAGACGGTATCATACCCAGCTCAACTCTGCCGATGAACCTCTGGATGGCGTCAATCGGGCTTGTTGCGTGTACTACACCTACCATACCGACCCCTGCTAGTCTCATATCGGCGTACAGCTCGAAGTCTTTCGTATCCCTCATCTCATCGAAGAACGTGTAATCCGGCCTTGAAAGTAGCAGTACATCATGAAGCTCTTCAGAGGTAGCGTAAGTCTTTGAATACTGCGTAACGTCCACTGGCAACTGCATATCCCTTGGAGATTCGATTGTCTTAACGACTTTACCCTTCCTGTGGTAGTACTCGGCCAAAGCTTGGGCGAAAGTTGTTTTGCCCATACCAGGAGCACCAGCAATCAGTATACCTTCAGCCTGCTTCTCTAGACGGTGAAGAAGCTTAGGCGGCAAGCTGTAGTCCTCTAGTCGGAGTTTAACTATCGGCCGGACGGCAGTTATCTCAAGGCCGTCAGAGAGCGGCGGCCTTGTGATAACGATCCTGAAGTTTTCCACCTGGACTATCGTAGAGCCTGGGCGTTCGCTCTCTATGAATGAGTCATGGTTAGCCTTAGCGTATTCGATAATCTCGCTAGCTACTTCCTCAAGCTCCTCCCTAGACATAGGAGCGTCCCCAATAGTTACAATTTTCCATCTTCCAGGTTTTCCAACTTTTGCGTAAGGTTTAACCCCTTCTTTCAAGTGCACAGAGAGTGTATCGTCGGTGAAGAAGCGTTTTAGCGAGAGCTCGTCCCTACCGGGCTCGAGGAAAAGGACCGTAACTCCAGCAGCGCGTGCGGCTTCGGCGTTGACCTGGTCAGAAGTGACCAGCGTGGCTCCCGCATCGAATGCCAGCTCTCGTACGAGTTCATCAACATTCGCATCTCTGATCCATTTTATCCCTTCAGGCAAATCTCTAACGTAGTCTATATCAACAGTAACGCGTTTATCGGCAGCCTCCCGCAGTCGGCTAAGCTCCTTCAAGCCGATAAACCCCCTGTGCGTCCCCTCTCTAGCTAACTTCTCGAAGTAAGAAATCACTGCGGAGTGTATTACGATTCTTCCGGATAGCGAACCGCTTTCGACAGCTCGCCGTAAAGTTCCGCTCACAATACAAGATGTATCGGGCACGTACACCTTCTCCTCCATTTTATACGCACGGAGCGCGCTTGCAGAAGATTTTTAAAGGTTTCGCACGTTGTCCCGCGCAGGCGCGCGCCAGCTCTATACGCGAAGTACGTGCGAGCTACAATGGTTATATCCAACGTGTCACGTGTCTCCGCTATAATTGCTGGTGCACACTAGCCATACGTGGCGGCCTATCGTTTTAACCCAGAAATATACAAGGATTACGAAAGACTCCAGCGCACCGTTCTGGCGACGCTTGCTAGGATGATCAGGACAACTAAGGGTTCTATGCTCACGTTTAATGCTAAGAAGATTGCCGTGTTAGCTGGTTTACCCACGCATCCAGTCGTTCTTACGCTCATAAAAGATGTAATCGAGCAGCTCGGGGAGAAAGGTCTTGTACGGAGGGTCTCTCGTTCATCCCACGGAGTGAAGTACGCTATAAGCAAGGAAAGTCCCCTATGGGCTCTAGCGAAGCTCGGAGAAATTCCCTCGTCGCTTGAAGCTCTAGCTGCTAGGATCAGCTCGCGTTAACGCGCGGTACAGGAAGGAAGGTAGAAAAACTTTAGGGGTAGTAGCGGTAGTGTGGCTCTTCAGGCTCCGATGAGCGAGAAGGCTCTCACCGAACTAGTTAGGATAATCCTCGGCGAGCTCGAAGCGCTTGCGGTCCAGCGCCGAATGTCCGCTCCTAAAGTCTACATAGTCGCGCTCTTCGATGACAGAAATATTCCTAGCGACCCGGAGGCGGTTCGGCTTTCGGATGACGTCTTCATTAAGGAAGGGTGCATAGCCGTTAGAGCCACCGATATGCTTCCACTTCTTGTGGAGCGTGTAGCTGCAGGGTATTTCGCTCTAAGCCTCATCGATTCCGGCGAAGTATTCGATGAGCACCGGGTGCGACAACTCGTTCGTGAAGCCGTAATGCCAGTTTTAGCCAAGCTTGCGCTCAGTACTTAAAGCATGGGCACCTTTCAGTGCTCAGCATGGAGTTACTCGCTACTGCTGAATTTCGAAGGGGCTTGTAAGTACTTTAACTTTTCTAACTTCAACTTTTCTTGGTGGATAAATCCTTTTGACTAAATTCTCTACTTCTGAAGCAACTTTGCCCAATACTACTTCTTGAATAAACTCATTAAAGGTCATAGATGATGCTTTTTCTGTTATAAAATCTAGCACTATCCTCCTTATGGCTTTTTTCTGGCTGGTCTTAATTCTGCTTTGCGTAATCGCCATGCACATTACGCGCAGTCTCACACCATCTGCTGTTTCTACGTCCACTATCGTATCTATTCTCGACGTTCCTCGCCTTACAAGACTCCTAATGTAATCTCTCGTGAGCTCCACCTGCTTGAGTTGTGTATAAGCTGTATCGTCATCGACTTTTACTATTTGAAACTTAAGTTTTGTCGGAAGTTGCGAGATATCTTTTGTTATATCGTAGAAGCTGATTTCTACAGTTCTTCCCACTAGGTTTTTAGCGTCGTTAGCAGGTATCGTACCGATCTCCGCGAAGCCGAATGTCTTAGGGGCAAGTACCCTGAACCAACTCTTCATCTCCCACTTATCTCTCGCCTCTCGAACCGCCCTTTGAGCCATAGCGCGCGTGGTTGTCTCCGCTACTATATAAGACTTAGCGCGCATCATTCGCTAACCGTTTATATAGAGCACGCGTGAGAGGCCGTTGAGTGGAGGGGTGAGGTATGGAAGTCCTCTGGGCTCCGTGGCGAATGAAGTACATCGAGTACACTAAGGTGCGGAAAGGTGAAAGCGAAGAATGCTTCATCTGCGAAGCGGTCAAAGCAGATAAGCTCGAGGATCACCTCGTACTGTATAAGAACTCTTCGGCCATCCTTCTCATGAACAAATTCCCCTACAATACTGGGCATTTGCTGCTAGCGCCCTTGAGGCACGTTGCTGATTTTTCGCAGATGTCCAGCGAAGAACTCCTCGGCTTAGCGGAACTGCTCCGAAAAAGCTTGGCAATGCTGAAGTTGGCGTTGTCTCCCGATGGTTTCAACATCGGTGTTAATCTTGGGAGGGTAGCTGGCGCGGGACTGGAAACGCATCTCCACGTTCACATAGTGCCCAGGTGGTTGGGAGATACAAACTTCATGCCAGTCATTTCCAATACGAAAGTTATACCGGAGGCGCTCAACGACACGTACAGGAAACTGAAAGAGTACGCGCGCGTCCTGGAGGCAGCTCCGTGAACGTGCTGTATATAATCTTATAGGAGGGAGCAGGAGTGAGCATATGAAGGAGGCCCTAGCGGTGCTCGCGGGAATACTGCTTGGTAGTGGCATCGGACTTGTAGTAAGTGGTTGGTTACTAGGTACTTTACTACAACCTTTGATCATCACAACGCTAGGCTTCTGTACCGTATTGCTCAAGCCGAGGAGTAAGTACTGGGCCTCTGCCTTAGCTCTAAGCATCGCATCAGCGCTTACGGCTGCAGGCCTACGGGTAGCGATTACCGCACTCTACCTCCTAGCTACAGGAAACGAATCGGCGCGTGCCTTGCTGATCCTACCTGAGATCCCTCCGCAAACGCTCACTGGAGGGGAGCTCGCTCCTTTACTGGGATTATCGCTCGCTCTAACTATCGGCCAAGCGCTATTGATGGACGGGATCTCGCGCGTGCTCTCCCCCTTGTGGAGTGGTGTAGAAGCACTGAGCACCACTCTTGCTCCAGCACTAGAAGTTAGACCAAAGGATTTAGCGTTAGGAGCTCCCTTAGGTGTTGTTTCGGCTCTCGTAGACGTGCAACTGGATCTCAAGTGTGTAGGGTTTATTGCGCTTGTAGCTGTGCTCACTCCGATATCCTCGGCATCTACGCTAGCTTTTCACGGTTTTCTAACGATAATTTTCTCACGCTTACTTGAGGAAATCACGATGAACAGCATCGGGATTGGTATCCAGGTCGGAGTCCTAACAGCTACATCCGTTGCCGCCCTGTTACTCTACCTAGCTGGCGGCGCGACGGTTTACTCGAAAGCGGCGGTGAGCATTGCGGCTGTAGTGAGCGGTTTTCTCATTCTTGTTTTAAGCTTCGCTGCACTTGTGGGACCGCAGTGGGCAGTGTACTTAGCGTTAGTAGCTCTCGTGTTTTCATTCATCTCGATTCTTATTGCCATACGGTCTGAAGGAGGTTTTCTGCTTCCCTTATTCTTACCCAACTCTCTAGCACCTAGCTCCTTTTGGTTAGTGTGGTCTCACGTAGTTAGCCAGCTGAACTTAAACCCCGACGTGGTCGCAATAGCGGTAAACCCAACACTGTTGATGCTCCTAGCGGCAATGACCATCTGGGGTTTCAGGTTGTCCGGGAACAGCTACACGAGTATGGTGCTTATGCTCAGCTTGGCAGCACCGATAGCGCTTCTGCTATTGAGGAACAGTGTTAAACCAGAGCTAGCTTTTATCTCGGACTACTACGCTTGGAAACTCCCAGGTGGAGGTAAGCTGCCAAGCGTAGACTTCGCCGTAACTGCTCTGACCGCTGCTATTGTAGCTGTACTAACTATCTTTGTGTACTACACGTCTTCCCCTTCTTCGAGAGTCCGCTATACGCACTTTCTGTTTGATCCCAACGGGCTATTTTTTGCCTATGGATTCGCTAGTAACATTTGGGGGCAGTTGAATGGGGGATACGAGAGGGTGTTGTTTTTCACTATTGTAGGGGCAGTGGCCATTGCGAAGCTCATCGTCCAAAATTTTCGCGTGCTGGAGAGATTGAAGCTCAGAGATGTAACGAGAGGTGCTTTAAGCATTTACTGGTTGGCCTATGCTCTTTCGCTTGCACTACGTTACCAAACTTAGCCTAGCAAGGCCCACGCGCTATACTTTTATCATGCTCACTAGGATCTAGCTCATATGCTGCGAACCTCTCAAACCCTGAAACGATCGAGGGACTTAATTGGGAAAGCCATCCCATTCTACGTTGTCAACTCGATGCTACCTCCCATCGTGATATTCGCTCTTTCCCGTGCAGAAAGCGTTGTTTATGCTCTTCTAGCTCCTTTAGTGGCTTACGAAGCGGCCTGCCTCTTGTCCCTGGCGTTTTTACTCGCTGGACGGAACGCTCTGGGCGAGTATTCCCTCGAGCCAGCGCGTCGCCTGCTGCTGGTCGCCGGTGTTATGGGCTTGGTCACTGCACTTGTGATAGGCGGTGTAGTTGTGCTCCAAGCCCGTAGAAACATTATTCAAACGCTGACGGATACCCGCGGGCAGGAAAGAGTTAAAAAGGAGAGCTCTGCGAAGTGAGCGCTATGACGTCGGAGTCAAGCCCCCCTCCAGCGATCGTCAAGGTCCCGATTTTAAGGCAGTTTGGAAAAGTACCACCTAAACTCGCAAAAGTGGGCAGAGGTTACTCGGTGGGGGAGGTAAGAGCGGTAGGGCTTACGGTCAAGGAGGCTAGGCTGCTCGGCATATACGTAGATGAACGTCGAAAAAGCGTACACGAGCATAACATCGAAAAGTTGAGGGAATGGCTTAAAGCATTGGCTCAAAGAGAAATGAAACCACCAGCCCCCGCTCTACCCAAGGTATTAGTTACAAAGCCTGATAGAGGTCGCGTGTTCAAAGGTAAAACCACGGCCGGTAGGAGGATGCGGGGGCTGCTCAGCGTCAAGTACCGCTACACGCATCATTACAAGTGGGGGCGGAAGCTCAGAGAACGTGCGCTTCGCAAGCGCCATGAAGCCACCCGCCACACAGGTGGAGATTGAGCCGCAGCTAAATCTGCGCTAAACCTTTCTTTTCTAACTCTCTAAGCAGCATCGAAATATGACCTCTTACGAGCCTGCTCCCGCACTCGTAACAGTAGTACTTCCCCGAAATCTTTGCCAGAGTTTTCTTAGCTCCGCATACGCTGCATCTCAACTCCGTCTCGCGTACGCTGTCCACATGAATCCGTGCAATTCTCCTCCCCCTCAGTTAAAGGTTTTTGCCAGGATCGCATGAACGCTCCCGTCCTACCCCATAATTATCGGATGCGCAACTTCACGCCTTTTCGTGAGACTATGGCTCCGGGATATTCGTTACTCCAGTGCTTCGCCGTCTCTTCGAATTTGGCGTGTCTTGCGCTAAGTTTTTAGCGTGCAGGAGAGCACCTTAGCGCGTCGGTGCGGCTTATGAGCATAAAAACACCGCTTGAACTGCTTTCGAGACTCAAAGAAATGGGAGTTGAAGTTGCGGTGAAGTTGAAGGATGGAAGCGAGTATCGCGGCGTAGTCGAGGAGATAGATCTGGCAATGAACATGATACTCGATAAAGCTGTTCAGGTTAGTGAAGACGGCAATCCTCTAGTCAATTATGGGCGCATTTTCATACGTGGGAGTAATATAATGTACGTTGCAGTACAGGGTGATAAAGTGATTATTTAGTTAAGGTTGTCCACCTATGCTTAAATGATATAGCGAGGATAGCCTTAAGAAGTCAACCCCGGAAGCCCCCCGATGACGCGGGGCAACATTGTGTTGGAGCACCTCGAAACTCCACCGATAGCTAGGAAAAATGTAGAGTTTGTCGAACGCAAAGGTCTTGGGCACCCCGACTATATCGCTGACGCCATAGCGGAGTCCGTAAGTTCGGCGCTCTGTAAAGAGTATCTGGGCAGGTATGGTGAAGTGCTCCACCATAACGTTGACAAGGTTCTGGTGGTAGGGGGGCAATCAAAGCCAAAGTTCGGTGGGGGTGAAGTCATAGCTCCGATCTACGTCCTTGTAGCTGGGAGAGCAACCACGGAAATTAGAACCGAGAGTGGTGCTACCGAAACTGTACCGATCGGACCGATAGTGCTTAACGCCACGAAGATGTGGTTGAAAAACAACTTCAGGTTCTTAGATCCAGAGAAGCACGTGATTGTAGATTACAAGATAGGTAAGGGATCGGCAGATTTAGTATCTATCTTCAAAAGGAGGAAGGAATACCCTGGAGCCAACGATACTTCACTTGGAGTGGGGTTCGCGCCGTTAAGCGATACGGAGAGGCTTGTGCTTGAAGCGGAACGCTACCTAAACTCGCCCAAAATTAAGAGCGAGCTGCCAATGGTTGGAGAAGATGTCAAAGTAATGGCTGTCAGAGTAGGAACTCGGATAGATCTCACCGTAGCTGTAGCGTTCGTTTCGAAGTTTATAGCCGGGAGAAGCGAGTACTTAAACGCGAAGGAAGATGTGAAAAGGAGGCTGGAGGATTTAGCGTCTAAGATCACCGATAAGGAGGTAGTTGTCCATGTAAATACGGGCGATGATCCAAGTATGAATGATGAGAGCGGCTATTATTTGGTAGTCACAGGAACTTCAGCGGAACACGGCGATGATGGTGCTACTGGACGCGGGAACAGGGTGAACGGCTTGATAACTCCTATGCGTCCTATGTCCATGGAGGCGGCTGCTGGAAAGAACCCGGTGAACCATGTAGGCAAGCTGTACAACGTGGTCGCCCACCTCGCGGCTGCTAAGATCGTTGAGGAAACCGGCGTTGAGGAGGCTTACGTCAAGCTGCTGAGCCAGATAGGTAGGCCGATTAACGATCCGCTAGTAGCATACGTTGGTGTAGTGGCCGACGAGAGAGCCTTCGCGAGAGCTAAAAGCGAGATAGAAAGCATAGTGAAAGAACAGCTTGATAACATAAACAAGCTGCTGCAAGATTTCATCAACGGCAAGCTAACACCATTCTAGCGCGGTCCAGTGTCCTTCCCCAGCGGCGCTTCACGATCACTGTTTAGCTACTTCGCCTTCAGTTTTGATCAACCGGGCGCGATCGAACCTATAACTTTCTACGATATTCTTGAATGTTTTTCTTGTTCTCTCATGGGATTCTTTCTCCAGTTTTTGCAGCTTCTCAACTATCGCCTTTTCAAGCTCATCGCGTTTAAACACGTACACATCGCGTATCCGATCTACCGGGCGGATTTCGTCGAGAGAGAGCAACGCGATGTCAAACGATGCTAAGTCGGCTGCAAAAGCTTCGGAAGGGATTTGTTCTAATATCAATGCTTTTAGTTTAAATTTATTCCTGATTTCGCGGAGGTGTTTAAGGTCGTCTGGCCGCAACGCACCTACAACAACCACGCCACATGTCCGAGATAAGTCTGTAGCTAAATCTAGACTGCCCACCCTAGGCGTTAACACAAATTCTCCAAACGCGGCTTTAGCTATTAAGTTTTCAATAATGTTTAATCTATTTTTAATTTTATTTAATTCTTCTTCCAATAAATTATTTTCTTTTAACAACATATTAATTTTAATTTTTAAACTTTCTATTTCTTTATCCTTTTTAAGTTCGTAATTTTGAATATTCAAGATTCTATTATATTGTTCTTCTAATATTTTTATTTTTTCTAGAAGAGATTCTTTATCATTTTCCAACTTTTGTATACGTTTGTATGCTTCATTAAGCCTGTTCAGAAGGTTCTCCAAATAGAAAGTTTCTGTTTTACTTACCGCTTTTGGTGCGAGCTGATCTTGTGCGGGTACAAGACAGGTTCGAGACACCTGCCTTATAGCGTCCCATATCGCCGAGCCCTTAGCCACTAGTGCCTCTACATCCTCCAACGGTATGTCGAGCCCTAGCCGGTACACCTTTTCGCGTGCTTCAACGAGCTTCGGCCGTAGCTGGAGGTACGCGTTAAGGGCGGCTGCCAAAGCGTCCCTTTGGTGGGCGTCCTTAACCTTGAGATTCTGAGGTGCAACGCCCATAAAGTCGCTAACTAGACGACGCTTTTCCTCAACTGTTAACGACCTCTGTGGGGCAACGAGCGTTGCGTTCAGCATAGTAGCCAACTTTTTGACATACTCGGGAGGTGGTGAAGTATCGGTAGCCACAACTACTGGAGAACCCACTTCTGACAGGATTCTAACGACCTGACCACGTCCCAGCTCTTTACCTGAAATAAGAAGCTTCAATTCTCCATCTAAAGTGACTGCCGCGATGCCTGTAGTTACACCAGGGTCGACTCCAACTATAAGATGAACAGAGGTTTTACGCGATTTCCTCGGTCGAGATGCCAAAGGATTGAAAGTCGGCTCGCGCTTCTCTACTAGTTCCACGCGTACTTGTACGTCGTGATCATGTATTGGCTTTATAACTCCGAAAAGTTCATCTCTGGAAGTATAAACTATGAAAACACTTCTCTCTAAGCCATAGGAGCTCTTTGATATGAACATATCATAATCAATTTTCTTAGAATCTAAGATATTTTTTATTTCTTTTGTTTTAATTAAAATTCTACTTTCTATATTTCTCTTATATCTTTCCACACTCATTCCACCTTGAACTGGTTGGCGTCCCTTCGAAACAACTACTCTTGTTTCATTACTTTCGAAAAGAACGAGCTCTGAGCCAACTCCCATGAAACAGAGTTTGGCGCACGCCTCTGCTGCTTGCTCCGGGCTTAATTTTCCGCCACCTAATCCGAGAGATGCGGTCAGGGAAGATAGCTGATACATCTTGCCGCCGATCATCGTAACTTGAACGAGCTTGGGCGTATGTGTTAGCGAGTTTAGCATGCGCTGCATTTCCTCAAGGGAAGGGGCAAGCTCGTATACGTTATCCACGGCGATAGCATCCGCTCGAGTTTTCTGGGCTATTGCTAAAAGCTCAGATAAACTAACAACACCTTTTTCTTTTATAGCACCGTCAACCATGATAACGTAAGCAAAGTGAGGTTCCCTAGAGGAAATCGGGGACTCCCCTGGTAATAGGTCCGCGCCAACGATCTTTTTAAACAGGTTGACCCCCTCCCCGCGCACTTTTACTTCGGGGCTTCGGACTTCACTTAGTAGGTTTGAGCCTTAAAAGATTTTGGGTTGCATAACGCGCGAAAGGTCGGTTGCAGCCGCGCCCGCTCCGGCGCAGTCCCCACTCAACACCCGCGACCAGCGCTGCACTTAAGCCCTCCGCCACCCGAGGAACCAGCCAACGCGCGCACGCGGGGTTTTCCCACATTCTCGTGCACCACAGCCGCGGTGTTTTCATTTTCCGCGCCTCGGCCGCGCGCGGTTGCATAAATCGTCTATGCTACGCACATATAGTAGTTTCAGCCCATTCAGGAATCCCCGAGCGTCTCTTTCCCATTCACTTTCGTCACGCGATCCAAGAAGCTTTCCAGATCATAATCTAAACTATATTTTCTTTTGAAGAACTTTAATATATTCATTAAATCTCGCTTCAAGTAGAATATGGCAGAAGGATGCGTGCTCGAAACCCATTGAGGCCAATCAAAAAGCACAGGAGCTTCTTCGACTACCAAAACATTATACTCGCTTAGATCTCCGTGCACAACACCTGCGGAATAAGCCTTTCCCACTTCCTCCACCAATCGATCTCTAAAAGCTACTGCATCGCGGAGGGGTGGTGCCTCGCTGAGCTCCACTCCCTCTAGATACTCGCACACTACCACATGGCGGTTCCAGTCCACAGGCTCAGGAACAGACACGCTAGCTGCAAAGAGTATCTTAAGGGCACTAAACTCGCTTTCAGCAGCCAGCCTTGACTGGTACAACCAAGAAATGTGGTGCCTATCGCCTACGTAGATTCTAAGTCTCCTAGTCTGTCTAAATGACGTGCGGCCAACTCGGTGGAACTTCACAGCAACTAGCCTGCCGGCCGGCGTGATACCTTTGTAAACGTCGGACTCTTTGCCCCGGCCTACAGGCGATGCGGAAATGCTTTCCAAAACGCCTCTCTTCACGAGAGTATTTAAAGCTAGGCAATCGTACCCTCGAGCGGTGAGTATGTATCCTACGTAACTGCCCTTTTTCCTTTGAACTAGCCCGAGCGAGTGAAGTTTCTTCAATACAATGACTACTTCATCTTGGCTTAAATCTGAGAGCTTACTTAGCTCCTCTAGGGGAACGTAGAGGAACTTTGCCATTCCCCTTTCCACTGCGTTTAAAACTCTGAAATCCTCCGAGCTCAGCTTTTTCAGCGCAGCCAATGTGTGCATCATAGTGTCACATCGTCGGCAATCTTTTTCGTGAACGGCTAAAATAAGGTTTACCGTTAGCGCGCATTTTAAAAAGCCCCAAAGCTTAGGTTTTGATGAAGATGAAGCAGCTCGCGTCTGAGTAGTGATGTGACCTTCGATAACTGATTATTCATTGGTCCCGAAGAGCTTCATTAAGCCGCCGATGTTAACACGGGACTTCTTAATTGAGTTAGTGTCATTGTCGTATTAATTGTTTTCCAGGAAAATCGAGGTATGTGACCGAGAATCCTCACTCGGTGAAGCAGCATTAGTGAGTGAGAGTACGCGCGCTATCCATCAGAAGGCATTAGGCAGAACCCGTTCATCCTAGGATGCGTCGAAAGCACTATCTAAGCAAAAGTGAAGAGCAAATGCTTAATAATGGGGGCTAGAGAGCTGTAAGCGCGAGGGGATGATAGTGAGCGAGGAAAGCGCGCACATTCAGTGTGTATGCGGGAGGGTTATAAAAGATCCCTCCGAGTATAAAGTCGTCTATATAAAGAAAGAGAATAGGGAAATTGACATACTTTGTCCAAACGATACGTGCTACTTAAGGGAACTTGGCTTCATACAGTTCACCCTGGAAGGAGATAAGCCGAAGATAACAAAGGCCACGTTCTATTCGCCTTTTGTCACTTGGAACGCTGCCAGACTAGGAAAGGATAGGGCAAATGAAATTTTAAAACAACACCTTCAAACGTTGATAAAAAGACATATAGATTGGAATAAGATAGTAGAGGAGACTAAAAAACAAATAGAAAGGGAGAAAGCCGCCGCAGCTGCTGCGAGTAGTCCAACACCTTCGGAAGGAGAGATAAGCGAAGTTTGAAATTCCAGACATAATATATTTCTTAGCGTGTTAATACTTTATCAAAGTATAACAAGCCATAACAACTATCCGAGCTCTATGCCAACAAAAAACTCTCACGCTCGTGCGCTAACTTTTTAATGCGCGGTATTGCACGCGGGGTGCATATGAGTTCGAGGGCAGTGACAAAGCAGCCTAGGAAGGTACGGAAGAGGATGATATACAATGCGCCTTTCCACGTGAGGGCCAAGCAGCTTGTCGCTCCTCTTTCCGAAGAGCTCCAGAAGGAATATGGTGTTCAGAGGTTGAGAGTGAGAAAGGGTGATACCGTTCTAATAGTAAGGGGTAGCTTCAAAGGTCACGAGGGTCGCGTTGTGAAAGTGAGTGTGAAAAAAGCCAGGATATTCGTGGAGGGAGCGACAAGGGTCAGATCTGATGGGAGAGAAGTCTATGTACCCATTCATCCTTCAAAAGTTGTCATCACGAAGCTGGATATGAGCGATGAGAAGAGAAAGCAAATTGTGGAACGACGCAAATCAGCGCAAGTAGCGGTGGGAGAGGAATGAAGGAGGAAGGGGGTTCCCTTAGGCACCTAAGGAGGAGCTTAACGCCGCCATTTTGGCCTTTCTCCAAGAAAGCGTATGTGTGGGCGGTGAAGCCTCTTCCGGGTCCGCACGCTGCTGCTAAATCGGTCCCTATAGGGATCCTGCTGAGGGACGCGTTAAGGTACGCTTACACGATGCGAGAGGCTAGAAGGATTTTAGGTGAGGGGAAAGTGTACGTGGACTGGAGAATTGTAACAGACTACAAGTTCCCTGTCGGACTAATGGATGTTATCTACCTGAAGGGAGCCGAAGAGTATTACCGTGTGCTGCCGCATCCCACGAAGTTTTTCATGCTCCACAGGATAGATGAAAAGGAAGCAGAGCTAAAACCGCTGCGCATAAAAAGGAAAGTAACTGTGAAGAAAGGGTACCTCCAGTACACATTCCACGACGGTAGGACGCTCCTCCTCAAAGATGCGAGCTCTTCCAAGGAGGTCGAATTAAGGCAACTGAGGACATTCGATACTATTCTAATGAACCTGAAAAGCGGCTCAGTTGAAAGTTACGCTAAAATGGACGTAGGGGCTTTGGCATACATCGTCGATGGTAGGAATGTAGGTTTTCTCGGAAGAATCGAATCCATACAGCAAGTTTTCAAAAGATCTAAATCGGTAATCACGCTGCATAGCGAAGAGGGGGGAATTGCACGGACAATTCTAGAGTATGTTTTCGTTATAGGTTTAGAGAAGCCCATGGTAAGTCTGCCTTCGCAGGAGGAAGTTAGATCTTGGGAGGAGCTATTAAACAAACCTCCACTGCTCTAGCGTGAGTTGCGCTGAAATGCTTAAATAGAGAGGTTGCAGGGACGCGCGCAATGTCCCAAACGCCCAGCTTAGATGTGGGTCATCCAATGCGCAGAGTATTCATCGGGAAAGTAGTGGCGCACATCGCGGTTGGAGAATCGGGAGAAAGGCTGGCTAATGCTGCTAAAATCTTAGAGATGCTGACGGGGCAAAAACCTACATTCAGAAAGGCCAAGAAATCGATTAAAGAGTTCGGAATCAGAAGAGGGGAAAATATAGCTTGTATGGTGACGCTAAGAGGCGTCCGTGCCTACGAATTTTTGAAAAAAGCTTTAGATGCTGTCAACTATACGGTAAAAAAAAGCAGCATAGATGAGAAAGGAAACTTCTCTTTTGGTATCAGGGAACACATACAAATACCGGGAGTAAAGTACGACCCAGCGATCGGCATTTATGGGATGGATGTGATAGTGGCGTTAGAGCGACCCGGCTACCGTGTAGCGCGCAGGAGGCGTAGGAGATCCAGAATAGGCAAAAAGCACTACGTTACGAAGGAAGAAGCTATAGAATTTATAAGGAAGGTGCTTGGCGCCCAGGTGGTGTAGCATATGGCGAAGCTGAAGCCACCTAAAAAGAAAAAGTTTGGTAAAGGGTCCATGAGGTGCATAAGGTGTGGAACTCACGAAGCGATCATTAGGAAGTACGGTCTTTACCTATGTAGAAGGTGTTTCAGGGAAGTAGCCCAAGAGATTGGCTTTAAAAAGTACAGTTGAAGGTGAGAACATGGTTGTTGTCGATGTATTAGCCAACGCCCTGGCGACGATAAAGAACAATGAAGCGAGAGGGAGGAGAGAGTGTATGATATACCCTTCATCCAAGCTGGTTTTAGCTGTTCTCAGCGCGATGAAAAAAGCTGGTTACATTGGGGACTTCGAGTACATCGAGGATGGTAGGGGAGGAAAAGTTAGAGTTCAGCTACTGGGTAAGATAAACAACTGCGGAGCTATCAAACCTCGATACCCCGTCAAGCACGACGAGCTTGAGATGTGGAAAGAGAAGTTTCTCCCAGCGAGAGGCGTGGGGATCTTGTTACTGTCCACGCCTCTCGGTGTAGTAGACCATAGAGAAGCCGAGGAAAAAGGTATAGGGGGGGTTTTGCTGGCCTACGTGTACTAGACGGGGTGCGGGTATGCCCGAAATCGAAAGGTTACTTCGGCTGAGGTCCAGGATGAATAGGAGGCGACCAAAGTTCGTCAGAATGAACTCTTGGCAGTTGGGCAGGTTGGACGACGCGTGGCGCAGCCCCCGCAGGAGCTTAGACAATAAGATCAGACTAGAGCGGAAAGGTTTCCCACCACGCGTGAAAATAGGTTACAGGGGGCCGAAAGCTGTGAGAGACTTGCATCCAAGCGGCAAAATCGAAGTGCTAGTTAGTAACCTCTCCCAGCTCGAAGCTCTCGACCCTAAGACACACGTGATCAGAATAGCATCTAGTGTGGGAGCGAGAAAGCGCGGCGAGATCATTAAGAGAGCAGAAGAGCTAGGCTTGGAAGTTTTGAACGCAAGCTAGAGTTTGAGCTCGAATAAAGCGTTGGAAAGTCTATGCGCGCGGAAGCGCGTTAATAGCAGTTGATGCGCTTTAACGCTGAAGGCGGTACCAGCGCCGAATAACTGGTTTCACGCAGTGGGGCGTAAACTTAAAAAAGGCTGCTGCGGAGCGCAGCCAAAGTGAGAGACGATGAGCGTCTTTGTAAGGAGTGTTAGACGAATGGCTGCACAGCTATTGAAAGTGGGAGAGAGCAGAGTTTGGATAGACCCTGAAAACATTGATCGAGTCGAAACGGCTATCACTAGGGAAGACGTAAGGCGACTCATCAACGATGGGGTTATACGCAAAAGACCCCCCTCAACACCCAGTAGGGGTCGCTGGAGGGTAAAGCATGAAAAGCGCAAGAGGGGAAGGGGTAGGGGACCGGGCAGCCGCGAAGGACCAGGTGCTAGCGAAAAGAGACTCTGGATTGCTAGGGTTCGCGCCCAAAGGAGATTTTTGAAAATGGCTAAAGAGCGTGGGCTGATCGACGCCCGAACTTACAGGAGGCTGCGTGCTCTCGTTAAAGGTGGAGCCTTCAAGAGTATAAGTCACTTAAAAGCACATCTGAAAGAGACGGGAAAACTTATCGCGCAGAAGCCTCAGGGTCAGGGTGAGGTAGGTGGCTAAGAGCGGCAGGTACCGAGTTGCCTTCCGCAGGCGTCGTGAAGGCGTTACAAACTACTACAAGCGCAGGAAGCTAGTACTTTCCGGGAAGCCGCGCTTAGTGGTGCGCATAACGAACAGGTACGTAATTGCACAGGTTGTTGAAGCAAAACCGGAAGGTGACTTAATAATAGCTTCAGCCCACTCCGGAGAGCTTGCTAAATACGGCTGGAAAGGTGGAACGAAGAACACTCCGGCAGCTTACCTTGTAGGCTTGCTTATCGGGTTACGTGCAATCAGGAAAGGTGTGCACGAAGCGGTGCTAGATATCGGGTTAAGGAGGGCAACTCGTGGTGCCCGGGTATTCGCGACAGCGAAAGGGGCTGTGGATGCTGGTCTGAATGTGCCTCTCGGAGAAGAAGTACTTCCAAGCGCCGACAGGATCACCGGTAAACACATATCCGAGTATGCTCAAACCCTCAAAGAGGCAGGAGAGCTCGAGCGCGTTTTCAGCAAGTACATCGAGAGAGGTTTGGATCCAGAAGATTTGCCAAAGAATTTTGAAGAAGTAAAGAATAGAATTTTAGAAACACTAAAAGAAGGTTAAGTTTAACTTTCAAACCATATTCACATTTAATTCAAACTTTAGATCATTTTATTTAGAATAACGTTTATCTCTGAGCCTCTGTAGCCTACTTCTCCTCCTTCGCTGAAGTGCTTCTTCACGCTACCTTTGAAGCCACCTTTTGGCGGATGAAGCCTGAAAACTGGTTTGAGGTCCGGTAGGTCTTTCAGCGCGATCTTGCCGTTGATTAAAGCTTCGGCAAGCTCGTCATAACTGTCGAAGCCTATGGATTTCAAGTATTCGATTGTAACGCGCTTTCCTCCTTTCAGCTCTCCTCTTTTCTGAATAAGTTTTCTCAGGGTTTCTTTGTCGATCTCCCCGTAAGCTACAACATGCTCCAGCGTTTTCAACGTTCCACGAATAGATGGGGTGTCGGGAACCAGCGTGCAGTGAAAAATCTTGTGCAACTTTAACAACCTTAATGCAGCTCGCTCTTCTGGGCGCCTGTCCGGCTCACCTCTAATTCTAACAACCGCCAGCAGACCCATGGGCCTCACGCACTGAAGCTATATGTTTGTTTAAGAGCTTCGTAAATAGCTTTTGCCATATTGTGTTGCGTGCGTGTTTCACCTCTTGTGCGAGTCCAAACGTCCTGTACGCCGGCCAGCCTTAGAACAACCTTTGCCGTTTCACTTGCAACTAAGCCAACCCCCTTAGGAGCAGGAAGCAGCACGACTTCGACGCTACCAGCTTTGCCTCTCACCTCGAAAGGCACGGAGTGCTCTTCACCGCAAAGACAGTTCCAGCTGCCGCAACCTCTCTTTACGGGTACTATGTTCAGTTTCGCCTCCCGTAAAGCCTTCTCTATTGCTAACCTGATTTGTCGCGATTTACCCATACCAATCCCCACATAGCCCGCTTCATTCCCCACAACGACAGTGGCTTGGAACTGGCTTACTTCACCAGCGTCCGTCTGCCGTTGCACGAAGTTTATGGACACTATTTCATGCTTTAGATTTGGCAGCAGAGCGTCTACAATCTCCACTTCTCTAATCGGCAAGTTTAACTCGAAAAGCTGATCTAAGCTCGTCACCTTACCCTCTTTCACCAGCCTTCCGGCCAGCGTTCTTGGAGACCACTCCTCAGCTACAGACATAGTGTGGAAAGCTACCCGAAGTTCCGCTTAAAAATTTAGCTTGCGTGCTCTAACAGCACGCTAGCGTGCCGTGTAACGCGCTAAGTTTTTAACGCGTTCGCTTGAGAAGGCTACGCGTGAGCGTACGCAGGGAGAAGAAGTCACGGTACTATCGGGGTTCAAGGACTCACGGATGGGGTAGGGTGGCTCAACACAGGAGGAGCGGGAGGAAGGGCGGAAGAGGTAAGGTTGGCTACCATAAGCATAAGTGGACCTGGGTGATGGTCTACGCACGCGACTGGTACGGCAAACACGGTTTCACTCGCCATCCATCGCTTGTAGTGCAAAGGAAGGTTATTAATATTGGAGAACTTGACGAAAGGATAGATGAGCTTCTCAAGACAGGGCTGGCTAGGCAGGAGGGTGATGTTATTCGAGTCGACATCACTGCGCTAGGCTTCAATAAGCTGGGCGGGAAGGGCAGGGTGACAAGGAAACTTGTGGTCGCTGCACTCGAAGCCACAGAGAACGCGGTGCGCAAGCTGGAAGAGGCTGGTGGGGCTTTCGTTAAAGTTGGAGGTGGAGGAGTTTGAACGCTGCTTCGGCAGCAGAGGCGTTTCTTAAGCTCGTTCCAGAGGTCCCGCGACCTCCTCGTAGACTCAGATTGGGAGAGAGACTGTTCTGGACAGCACTAGTACTCCTCCTTTACATGGCGTTAAGCCAGGTTCCACTCTACGGCATACACTGGAGTGAACAAGGGTATCAGCCGATGCTGCTTATTCAGGTGATCATGGCTTCGCGGAGGGGTACACTGATGGAGTTAGGAATCGGACCATTGGTGACCGCTGGTATCGTGTGGCAGCTGCTCGTAGGGAGCGGGATTGTGGAACTTGACCTAACGACGAGGGAAGGACGGAGGATTTACGCTGGAGTACAAAAGCTCTTAACAGTATTTTTCGCGCTCTTCGAAGCCCTTGCGTACATCTGGGGGGGAGTTTATGGAGCGCTGTCGCTTGCTGCTCAAGCCGCTGTCTTAACGCAATTAATGGTAGCGAGCCTGTTAGTGATGCTCATGGACGATATGCTAGAGAAGGGCTGGGGCGTGGGCAGTGCTGTCAGTCTTTTCATAGCCGCTGGTGTAGCTCAGCAGCTCTTCTGGGAGCTCTTCTCTCCAGTGGGACCGGTCGGCGACGGGCTCTTTGTAGGTGTAATTCCCTCGCTTTTCCACGCTGTCTTCACTTACGCTGCAACAGGTAATAGCACGCTCTTACTGGAGGTAGTTGCGCGCCATACGGGATATCCCGATCTTATTGGGTTGACATCGATGATTTTCTTTTTAGTCTTCCTCACGTATCTAGACAGCATGCGTGTTGAGATACCAGTAGCAGCGTCGAGGTACGGTGGATTGAGAGCCCGAGTACCGCTCAAGCTTCTCTACGTCTCGAACTTACCTGTAATCCTAGTCTCTGCGCTCTACGCTAACTTGTTCATCGTTGCACGAGCGGTGTGGACCCGCTTCAACCCTAACAACATGAACCCCTGGTTGAATGCGTTCGTTATGTATAATGCCACCACGATGGAGCCGTTGAAACCGTCGCTCATCTACTACCTAACACCGCCGCGTGGAGTTGTGGCTATCATGCGCGATCCGTTGCAGGTGCTCGTGTACACCCTCATATTCATAGGGCTTTCGGTGGCGTTCGCCCTGATCTGGGTTGCGGCAACTGGCATGGATCCGAGCGGTCAAGCCGAGCAGTTTGCAAAAGCTCAGCTCCAAGTACCCGGTTTCCGATCGTCCACTAAAGTCCTGGAATCGATCCTGAGACCTTACATATGGCCGTTGACTGTCATTAGCGGGGCCCTCGTGGCACTAATAGCGGTTGTCAGCGACCTCTTAGGCACTTTAGGCTCTGGTATAGGCTTATTACTTACAGTTGGTATAATGACCCAATACCAGCAGCTGCTAGCTAGAGAGCAGCTACTTGAGATGCATCCAACCCTGAGCAAACTACTTGGAGCTGAATAGCGCGCGCCATCTCGCATAATAGCTATCAATTTACCCGGAAGGTTTACGCTAAAGTGAATCATTCGCTTGTTTTACTATTTAAGATGTTTTGGAAATTATGGTTACTTTTTGGTTTTAATTCTATTCTGATTCTGCGATTGCGATTACTTTTCACCTTCTTCCCGCGGTGCTTCCTCAGCTTCTCCTGGTACTCTTTTGGTGGGTAGATTACTATCACACCCCTTGTGTACTTAACTATGGTCGCCTCGAGCACTTAGGTAACGCCCGTATCTAACCATTATGTGTGAAAGTAGCTGGAAAAACTTAAACAATTTTCTAGCAGCATATGCTACTAGGCGATTAGCAGGTGAGGGATAAAGTAATTGCAAAGGTGAAAGCGGTTGCCTAGACTCTAGCCACTGCGCGCCGAGATGTGGGGGAGCGGTTTAATGGACTCCCTAAACGCCCCGACCAGATGCAAACCCAAGAAGGGATCAGAGGGGAAGCCCGTGCGAGTGCCCAAAGAATCGAAAAAATCTAAGATAAAAAGCGCGGGCAATCACATAACATAGTATTTGCCAACTTTCTCTGCCCGGGGTAACCGCCATCGAGAAACAAATATTAGATAGTCTAGCCAAAAGGCGCACGGTAAAAATGCCTAGAAGGGTTACCGCGCAAGTTGTTGATAGAAAGGAAAAGGTGATCAACTTCCTGAAAGAACATGGTGAAGCGCCAACATCGACGCTCGTTAAGGAGTTGGGGTTGAGCCACTCTCAGGCTTTCTACGTGCTTCGCCTCCTTTTAAGGGAGGGTAAGATTAGGGAAATTAAAAGAGGTAAAGTGGCTTACTGGGCTCTTGCTGAGCAAAGCGAATAAGTTGCATTTTTTATCACAGGTATTTTTTGGCTTTCATTCAAGCTTGTCCAGGAGCGCGCGCTAAGCGACCAAAGATTTAAGCCCTAAAGCTTCAGAAGGGGGTGGTGAAAGATTATGGGAGGGAGACAACGGACATCTCTCTTCTTCGATGTAGGTAAAGAGGAGTCCCAGAGTTCTAAGGTGCGCTCCGAGACGGAAAAAGAGAAAGGAAAAACTAAAAAGGGTAGCAAAAGCTAGAGCGTAAGTGTGGTATCGGAAAACGAACGCTATCGTAGGCCGCCATTACGCCCCACCGTAAAGCGTTGTGTAGTCATCCCTGCATCGATTTTCGTTGGAGAAGATCGCAGACTAGCTACGTTGCGCCTTGGTCTGTTAGCTAGGTACTTAGCCATTTTCAGAGTGGAGGAAGTTGTAATTTTCGGCAAGGGTGATGCATTGGTAGTGGAAGTGCTCAGGTACGCCGAGACACCCCCATACCTGAGGCGTAGAACCATACCTCTACACCCCTTGCTGCGATATGCTGGGGTTGTGCCGCCTCTTCAAAGTCCGCATCACCCTTCCTCGGTAAAAGGTCGAGGTTTCGTATGCGAGTACAGGGAAGGCATCGTGCTGGGCTCTGCAGGCGAGTACGCGGTAGTAGACGTGGGATTGAGAGAGCCGATAAAAGTTAAAGGTTCACACAAGGTTGGAGAGAGAGTTACAGTCCTTCTCGATGGTCAGCCTAGGATCGTCAGCAGGAGCGAAGTACCCTACTACTGGGGTTACAGCATTAGCGCGGTACCGGACCTAAGGAGCGCAGTGAGTATCTGCAGAGACTACCTGAAAATCGCTACCTCGAGGTTAGGAATGTGCTTAAGAGAGGTGTCAGGAGAGCTCGCTTTAAAAGCGAAAGAAAAAAGTAAGGTAGCGTTATTCTTCGGGGAGAGGGAAAAAGGGCTCTTCGAACTAGCAGCAGAGGAAGGTTTAGACGTCACCGAGGAGTTCGATTATGTAGTGAACCTTGTGCCCCATCAAGGTTCTTTCACGATCAGGACCGAAGAGGCGGTTCCGATAGCTCTGGCGTTACTTGACTACATTCTAACCGAATAGTGGCAGCGCGCGTGAAAGATTTAAAAAGTGGATGTTACCGTGCGCGGGAAGTTGAATGGTCAAGGACCATAAGCCCCGCAAAGGCTCGATGGCATTCTATCCGAGGAAGAGAGCCCGCAGCATAGTTGCAAGATTACGCACATGGGTAGATGTGGGGAGAGTCCAGCTGTTGGGTTTTGCGGGGTATAAGGTCGGCACATTGCATGTGGTTAAAGTGGAGGATAATCCGAACACTCCGCTGTATGGTCAGGAATTGGTTAAAGTAGCTACCGTGATTGAGGCTCCACCCTTACTAGTACTGGCCGTAAGAGTTTACGAGAAAACACCATATGGTCTCAAAAGCATAGCAGAAATTTGGTCCTCCAACATTCCAAAGGACCTTGAGCGTGTTGTAACGGTGCCCAAGAAAGACGTGCAAGAACAGCAAAGGAAGAAACTGGAAGAGGTTTTAGATAGAGTGACAGAAGTAAGAGTTCTTGTTTGCACGCAACCTAGAAGAGCCGGGATTGGTAAAAAGAAACCCGAACTCTTAGAGATCAAGATTGGCGGTTCCACAAAAGACGCCCTGAACTACGCGTTGAGTATCTTGGGGAAAGAAGTGCGGGTAAGGGATGTTTTCTCGGTCGGCCAGTACGTGGATGTGGCTGCTGTTACGAAAGGGAAAGGGTTCGAAGGGGTTCTTAAGAGGTTCGGGGTCAAAGAGCTTCCGAGATGGCATAAGCACAGAAAGGGCAGCAGGCGCATAGGTACGGTAGGACCGCAGTCGCCTGCGATAATGTTCACAACCCCCTTCGCCGGTCAAGTTGGTTTCCACCAGAGATTGGAATACAACAAACGCATCCTTAAGATCGGCGAAGCCGAGAAGGAGGAAGTAAACCCGCCTGGAGGATGGCCGCACTACGGTCTGGTCAAAAGCGATTTCATATTGCTTGAGGGTACAGTCCCCGGACCTGCCAAGAGGCTTATCAAGATACGCTTTGCTGTCAGGCCACCTAGAGAGAAAAGAGAAGAGCCTAAGATCGTCTATTTGAGTGTTGAAGGGAGAGGTGAGCGAGGGCCATGAAAACAGTTGTGAACGTATTCGATCTCGAGGGGAACGTTGTAGGGACGGTGGAACTGCCAATTATTTTCACTGCACCGCTTAGGCCGGATCTTATAAGGAAGGCTGTGTTGGCGCTTGAAACATCGCTCTTGCAGCCGAAGGGTACCGACCCCTTAGCTGGTAAGAGGACAACCGCTGAAAGCTGGGGCGTAGGCCATGGTGTGGCTAGAGTGCCACGGATTAAAGGTGGTAGCAGAGCGGCGCGTGTTCCTCAAGCAGTTGGGGGAAGGAGGGCTCATCCACCCAAAGTGGAGAAGAAGATCAGAGAGTTCATTAACGAGAAAGAAAAGCGGTTAGCAACAATTTCGGCGCTCGCCGCTACTGTGAAGCCTGATCTTGTTAAAGCCAGGAGGCACAGGATTGATTCGGCGAAACAGATACCGCCAGTCGTCGTGGACGACCTGCAGAACGTTAATCGCACTGCCGAAGTTAAGAAGATCCTGAAGGCGCTAGGGCTCTGGGGCGATGTGGAAAGAGCCCGTGAGGGTACTAGAATGCGGGCTGGTAAGGGTAAGATGCGTGGGCGCCGCTACAAAGTTCCCAAGAGCCTTCTCATAGTCGTGGCTGAAGACCGCGGCATCTCTAGGGCAGCACGGAACTTGCCAGGTGTCGATATCGTCGAAGCGCGCAACTTGAACGTTGTTCACTTGGCGCCCGGTGGGCATCCCGGCAGGCTAACTCTCTACACAGTTTCAGCTTTAAAGGAGCTAGACTCAAGGTTCAAAGAGGTGGTGGTATGGAACCCACTCGCGTTATAGTTAGACCGTATGTAACGGAGAAAGCCTTAATGCTGGCAGAGAAGAACAACATGCTGACGCTAATCGTCGATCGTAAAGCTACTAAGCCACAGATAAAGGCGGCTGTGGAGAAGCTGTACGGAGTAAAGGTAAAGAAGGTGAACACAGTCATTGCGCCCACTGGTGAGAAAAAAGCATATGTTAAGCTGGCTGAGGGGTTCAGCGCAATCGACGTGCTGACGAGATTGGGAGCTCTGTAAGGTGGTATGGATGGGAAAGAGGTTGCTTGTCCAGAGGAGAGGGCGGGGGAGTTCAGTCTTCAGAAGCCCTTCATGGAAACGCGAAGGTAGTGCTAGGTATAGACCCTTCAAGTTCGATGAAGTGTACACCAAGATTATAGCTGGTACTGTTGTAGAGCTTTTGCACGACCCCGGTAGAGGATGTCCCCTGGCACGTGTGAAGTTCGAAGATGGTGTAGAAATGCTGATGGTGGCACCGGAAGGTCTCGCCGTAGGTCAGCGTATTTACTACGGTGCAAACGCTCCCGTGAGGGTCGGCAACATCCTTCCTGTAGGCAAGGTACCTGAGGGTACTATGGTGTGCAACATCGAAATCAGGCCAGGAGATGGCGGCAAACTAGCCCGGTCAAGCGGAACTTACGCCACGGTACTGGCACACCGGGATGATAAAACACTTATTCAGCTTCCATCGAAGAAGGTGAAGGAAGTTAGCTCGCATGCAAGGGTTACAATAGGGATTGTTGCCGGCGGTGGACGAGTAGAAAAACCTATGCTGAAAGCAGGAAAAATGTACTACCTTTCGAAAGCCAGATCGTTTAAGTATCCTACGGTTAGAGGCAAGGCCATGGGTGCTTACGCGCATCCAGCGGGCGGAGGACACCACCCGAAGGGACTTGTTCCCGTATCACGCACGGCTCCACCCGGTCAGAAAGTCGGTCATATAGCTCCGAGGCGAACGGGAAGGAAGCGCGGCGGGGGGCAACGGTAGAATTTTCGAAACCCCTATACGCTAAGCTTGCGTCAACTTTTCTCGTATTATAGAATTGAGCATCCGCCTTTAACCGCATTTATCTGATGCGTGGTAAGCTGTGACCAGAAAGTGCTGCAAATTGAGGACGCTAGAAGAAGCTAAACCTTTTAATACCTTAGGACACAGTCCCGAGGGGTTACATGAGCTCTAAGAGGGAGTTCAAGTATAGAGGGTATACTTTAGAGGAACTTCAGGCCATGCCCATCGACAAGCTGGCAGAAGTATTGCCAGCTAGGCAGAGGAGAACTTTGAAAAGAGGTTTAAAGGAAAATCATAGAAAATTCCTGGAAAAAATAAGAAGATTAAATGAAATCGGAGAAAAGGGTAAAAAGAAATCAATAAAAACTCATTTAAGAGATATGATAATACTGCCAGAGATGGTTGGATTTACTATTCACGTGTATAACGGGAAGGATTATGTACCAGTAGAGATACGGCCAGAAATGGTAGGTCACTACCTCGGCGAGTTCGCTCCCACGTGCAAAAAGGTTGAGCATGGAGAGCCAGGCCTCAAGGCAACAAGATCATCGATGTTTCTCCCGCTTAAGTAGTGGACGCCAGCGCGCGCTAAAAGAGCGCTCTATGTTGATTGAAGGACTAACCACTTCCATCGCTCTAGTCATGTCAGATCTTTTATCTCGTTGCCTTCAGCTTTAGCATCAGCTCCGCGCGCTTGCGAATAGGATGCAAAAATGCTTTTAAACATCGAGGGGAGCAGGCGGGCAGCGCGTCGCGGGGGTGATTAAGTGTCATCGAAGGTTAAAACGTTTCAGTTCCTCGTTGAAGGGGGAAAGGCGTCTGCTGGGCCGCCTATAGGCCCCTCTCTAGGGCCGCTAGGCATAAACGTCCTAGAGGTTGTGAAGAAAATAAACGAATTAACAAAAGATTTCTCTGGAATGAGAGTACCAGTAAAAGTAACTGTAGATACTGATAGAAAAACATTCGAGGTCGAAGTGGGAATGCCGACGACAGCTGCCCTTGTGATTAGGGAGTTAAAGGCAGAGAAAGGGTCGGGTCAAAGCGGGCGTGAGTACATAGGCAGCATACCTTTCGAGACTGTAGTGAAAATAGCTGCGTTGAAGAAAAATGATATAGGAGCGAAAACGCTAAAGTCCGCTGTGAAGTGTGTTGTGGGTACTTGCCAGAGCATGGGTGTGAAAATCGATGGTAAAACTCCAAAAGAGATTTTAGCAGAAATCGAGGCTGGTATATACGATGAAATATTAAATAAATATGAAAATATAGGTGATAAAGTATGAGTCTAGATCTAAGAAATTTAGAGAGGGCTATCGAAGAGGCCAGAAAGCTTGCTAAACCGCGTCGATTCGTCCAGAGTTATGAGCTTATTGTTAAGCTTAGAGACGTAGATACGAAACAACCTGGGAATAGGTTCTCAGAACTCATCGCCTTACCGCACCCGCCGGCTCGCAAGCTCTCGAAAGTAGCTGTGATAGCCGAGGGTGATATGGCGCTAAAGGCTAAGGATGCTGGAGCCGATTTCATCATGACAAGAGAAGACCTCGAGAAGATAGCGAGCAGCAAGAAAGATGCTAAAAAGATCGTCAAAGCTTTCGATGTATTCCTCGCTCAGGCGGACCTTATGCCCCTCGTCGGCAGGCTTATGGGCCGCTACTTGGGTCCTCGAGGGAAGATGCCTCAACCAGTCCCTCCTTCAGCCGATGTAAAAACTTTCATTGACAGAGCTAAGAGATCCGTGCGAGTGAAGCTCAGGGATCAACCGCTGATCATGTGTAGGATAGGCACCGAAGACCAGAGCGCAAAGGAGGTTGCCGAGAACGCGATGACAGTGATGAACTTCCTTCTGAGTAAATTTAAGCCTCAAAACATAGAGAGGGTGTACGTGAAGTTGACTATGGGGCCTCCAGTTAAGGTGATGTAAAATGGCGGTAAGCAAAGCTGTCGGCTACGTGAGGGGGAAGCCGCATCCACCCGATAAAGTCAGGAAGCTTGAGGAGTACGTGAGTTTACTCTCCAAGTACAGCTACTTGCTCCTATGCGATGTAACCGGGATTCCGGCGCAAGCGTTGCACGAGATGCGGCGTAAACTCAGGCTGCGCGGTGCAGAGTTGAAAGTTGTAAAGAACAGAGTTTTCGCTAAAGCATTAGAGAAGCTTACCGGGCGGACTACAAACAGCTTCGTCGAGCAGCTTACGGGACAGAACGCCGTTATATTCACAAACGAAAATCCGTTCGCGCTTGTCCTATTCCTGCAGAAAGAGTATAGAATGACCCGCCAGGCGAAGCCCGGAGATGTAGCTACTAGCGATATACTGGTCCCCGCGGGCAATACAGGCATCACACCTGGTCCAACAATGAGCCTTTTCAACAAGCTAAAAATTCCGATAAGAGTGCAAGAAGGCACTATATGGGTTACTACGGATACAGTTGTAGCCAAGAAGGGTGAGGTAATTTCACCCGAATTGGCCGAACTCTTAGGCAAGCTAGGCTTAAAGCCTATAGAAGTGACTATTCCAATCAAAATGATATTTGTCGATGGTAAAGCTGTGAAACTCGACGAAGTTGAGTTCGAACCGGAAACGTACACCAAAGCAATAGCCGACGCCCACGGGAAGGCTCTAAATCTGGCGCTCAACGCGTGTTTACCGATACCAGAGATAATAGGGCTCCTGATCGCACGTGCTAGCTTCGAAGCGAACGCTTTGGTTACAGCTGCTGTCCTGCTACTGCCTGGCGTGGTTGAGCGCTCGATCGCAAAAGCGCATGCTGAAGCAATCGCGTTGCTCAATGCGATCAAGCAGCGCAACCCGGCGATTTAAATAACGAAAGCGTAATATTTAAGCGAACTCTCTCCCAGGTGGTCAGGGATGAAGAAAGAGGAGTTCTTGAAACTACCCTTTTTCAGGGAGAGTGGTTTCGTTCTAAAGAAGTGCAAAGTATGCGGTAAAGAGTTTTGGACTCTAAACTCCGAGAGGGAAGTTTGTGGGGACCAACCTTGCGTTGACTACGAGTTCATTGGTACCCACGGCCGATCTGGGTTCGAGAGACCTGCAGAGGTGCGGGAGGCATTTCTATCTTTCTTCGAGCGGGAGGGGCACACTAGAGTGCGCCGTTATCCAGTAGTCGCTAGGTGGAGGGAGGACGTGTACTTGGTTGGCGCTTCCATCTACGATTTCCAGCCTTGGGTTACAGAGGGTTTGGTGGAACCGCCAGCGAATCCCTTAACAATATCGCAACCCAGTATCCGGCTAACGGACGTGGATAACGTGGGCAGGAGCGGGAGGCACTTGACTGGTTTTGAGATGATGGCCCATCACGCTTTCAACGTAAAGGGTAGAGAGATCTATTGGGCAAACGAGACTGTCGAGTACGCGTTCAGGGTGCTCACAGAGGTATTCAGAGTGCCTCCGGAGGAAATAACGTTCAAATTTGATTGGTGGAGCGGCGGTGGAAACGCAGGCGAGGACTACGAGGTTCTCTCAAGGGGGTTAGAGCTGGCAACACTGGTATTCATGCACTACAAGGTTGCTGATGGCGAAGTGGTTGAAATGCCCAATCGTATAGTGGACACCGGCTACGGTTTGGAAAGGCTTCTATGGTTCCTTAAGGGTACCCCTACGGTATACGACGCAGTTTTTCGCGACGCCATTGAAAAACTTCGCCTAAAAGCTGGGTTGCCTCCGCTCGATCCCTCTATTTCTGAGCAGCTAGCCCGCAAATCAGGGAAGCTTGATTTTAAGGAACCTGAGATTGCTTTCTCGAAATTCAAAGAGATAGCTAGTTCACTAGGCATGGACCCTGCTCAGCTGTGGGAGTTAATTGCGCCTTATCATTCCCTTTACGCACTCGTTGACCATACTAGAACGATCATGTGGATGCTGGGGGATGGAGTTGTTCCTTCGAATGTAGGTGCTGGCTACTTGGCTAGGCTATTGATAAGGCGGGCTCTCAGGCACTTGTGGAAACTCGGATTAGAGATTCCGCTGGCGGATGTCGTCGCGCTGCAAGTAGAATTATGGAAAGGGGACTTCCCGGAATATAGGGATGTTGAAGACGAAATCCTGGACATGGTGGACTACGAGGAGGCTAGGTACAAGGAGACGTTAACCCATGGCAAGAAAGTAGTGGAGCGCGTTGTGAAGGAGCTAAAGGTTAAAGGATCGAGTTCGATCCCACTCGACAACCTATTGATGCTCTACGAGTCACACGGTCTACCTCCAGAAATCGTAGCAGAGGAGGCTTCAAAGCTGGGGTTGGCGGTTGAAGTACCGCTTAACTTCTACTCGATGCTAGCTTCCAAGCACGAGACGAGCCCAAAGAAACCGGTACCGATAGACGAGGAGTTAACCAAGCTTGTGGAAGGAGTGCCGCAAACTAGAAAATTGTACTACGAGAACCCTCGCTTGTTGGAGTTTGAGGCTAGAGTTTTGCGTGTGTCGGGTAACTCGGTAATACTAGACCAGACGGCATTTTACCCCGAAGGAGGTGGTCAGCCGCATGATGAAGGGGTTCTGGAGTGGGATAAGGGTTCGTGCCACGTCATCCGCGCCCTTAACGTAGGAGGCGTTGTCGTGCACACATGCGAAGGCGCAGTACCTCCCGAAGGGATGCTGGTCAAAGGTCGGGTTAACGCTGAAAGGAGGTTTGCACTCATGCGCAACCATACAGCAACGCACATAGTACTCGGTGCGGCAAGAAGGGTACTGGGTAAGCATGTGTGGCAGGCTGGGGCGCAGAAGGCTGTCGAGCAAAGCAGGCTCGACATCACCCACCACAAGAAGATAACCCAGGAAGAACTTCAGGCAATAGAGGAGCTAGCTAACCGAGTAGTCATGGAGAACAGGCCTGTCAATGTATTCTTCGCCGATAGGACATCGGCAGAGATGAAGTACGGCTTTATCCTTTACCAAGGCGGTGTTGTCCCGGAGCCGAAGTTGAGGATTGTTGAGATCGAAGGGTGGGATATCGAGGCGTGCGGGGGTATACACTGCTCGCGAACTGGCGAAGTCGGCTTGATAAAGATTGTTAAAGTGGAGAGGATACAAGATGGTGTCTCCCGCTTAGTGTTCAAGGTGGGAGACTCAGCGTTGAAGCACATCTGGCAGCTGGAGAACGCACTGAACGAGATTGCGCGAGAACTCGGGGTTGATGCCAGCGAGGCAGCTAAATCCGTGCGTGAGCTCGTAAAAGAGCGAGACGAAATTGCAAAGGAGTTAAACAGAGTGAAAGAACTGTTTATGGATGAGTTGGCAGGTGGGTTAGCCAATAAAGCTGAAGAGGTTGCTGGTGTTAACTTAGTCGTTAGCGTTGTTGAGGTTGAGGACGTGAGGGAACTCGTGCTCCGAGTTGCTAGGCGCTTGTCGAGAGCGGTCATCGGATTAGTGAATGAAGAGGGTAATTATGCCATAAAGGTGAGTACCGACCTTGTGAGAAAAGGGGTGGACGCAAGAGCACTGAATCACGAGGTCTTAAAGCGCGTTAGAGGCAAGGGGGGAGGCGCGTCTGATCTAGTTTCGGGGAAAATCGAGATTCCCCAAGCTTTCCCAGAAGCTTTGCGCGATGCCGTTGTCCGTACCTTCGCCTCTCAAGCTTGAAGTCACGCCTAAGCTAGTAAGCGCGGCAGTCGACTTCTTTTACCTGCTCGAGCGCGGCTACGGCAGGAAAGCCTCTCTGGACATGGTGACATCGAGGTGGGGGTTAAGTAAACTCGAAAGAGCGGCTCTATACAGGTGTGTCTTTGATTCAAAAACCTCTGCAGAGCGGATATCTAAAATGCTTGCGAGACCGCCGGAGAAACTAGCGATCGACGGGTTCAACGTGCTCTCGACGATACAATCGGCTCTCATCGGCGATAGTCTCCTGCTAGCGGTGGACGGCTTCATAAGAGACCTTTCTGCGTCTATTAGAAGGGTTGCTGTAAATCAGCTCCTTGCGGTGGCACTTAATATACTACTCTCCACTCTCTCTAGGTTGAACGTGAAAGAAGCAATAATCATTTTCGATGCGCAGGTAAGCAAAAGCGGAGAGTTCGCCAGGATGGCGAGGGTTTTAGTAGCGCGCGCGCTTGGTAGCGGAGATGTGCTAGTGAGCAGCAAAGCTGACACGAGCCTCGCGACGCTAAGCGGTGACTACGTTGTGGCGACCAGCGACTCGCTACTTGTCGATAGGGTCAGAGCGGTTTTCGACGTTGGAGGTTTCGTATGCTCCGCTTTGGCTGCGGACAAAATCATTAATTTTAAGGAGATAATTGAAGAGGAGGTGAACCAAGTTGCGGCGCATCTCGCCAAGGGATTTCGAACGCATGATGCGTAGGATGGGCGTGAAGGTAAAGGAGCTCGAGTGTGACGAAGTGATTTTCGTGCTTCCTGATAGGCAGATAGCAATCAAAGAGCCACGCGTGGTTGTTATCGAGGCTCAAGGTGAGAAAGTCTACCAGGTTTCCGGGGAAGAAGTCGAAACGGTCCGGGAGAGTTTAGAGGAGAAGGTCGAAGTGACTGAAGATGACGTGAAACTGGTTGCAGAACAAGCGGGTGTTAGCATGGAGGAGGCTAGGAAAGCTCTGGAAGAAACCGGAGGGGATCTCGCCCAAGCCATCGTGCTTCTCCAGGCAAGAAGGGGAGATAGCCGTGCTTAACCGCGCGAAATTCCTGATAGAGAGAGTACTGGACAAGCTTGTCGGTGATAGGATTCCCTTAAGTCCGAACGCCATTACGTTGCTTTCGCTTGTTTTCTCTGCCGCAGCGTTGTTGACTTCGTATCTAGGCCTTCCGCTCGCTTTCACGGCTTTCGTCCTACTCCTTTCAGCGCTACTCGACGCTCTAGACGGCTACGTAGCTAGGAAGAGAGGAAGGATTACCAAGTTTGGAGCATTCCTCGACTCTACTGTAGATAGAATTAGCGACGCGTTGCACACGTACACGCTTCATCTCTGCGGGGTCCTCGAATCCCGCTTGGCGTACGCTATGCTTGCATCCGAGTACCTTGTGAGCTACACAAGGGCGAGAGCTCAAAGCTTAGGAGCCGACTTCAGCGGTATCGGACTGATGGAACGCGGCGAAAGGATTCTCGCAAAAGCGGCGGTCATAATCTTACAGTCTGCGAACCCTTACGCGTCGAGAGCATTGGCTTATGCGTTAATAGTGCTCACAGCCGTTACCGCCGCTCAACGAATTCGCGCGGCGGCAGATACGCTCAAGTAGCAGGCATTAGCAGCTTGTGAGGTCTCGAAGAGGGGGGACGCGTGCACGAGAAGAATTTGGTCGAGGTCGATGGATCGTATGGGGAAGGAGGTGGTCAGCTGCTACGGTATAGCGTGGCTTTAGCGACCCTTCTAGGTAAGCGCTTGAGGATTTACAACATTAGAGCCAAGCGCGATAACCCAGGTCTCCGACCGCAGCACTTGGCCGCCGTGAAGACGATCGCCGACATCGCGGGAGCGCGAGTGAAGGGGCTTTATGTCGGCTCTACTGAGCTCTGCGTGGAGCCCGGCGATATGCCGAAGGGGGGCTCGTTCGAGGTCGATATAGGTACTGCTGGGAGTATTTCGTTACTACTTCAAGCTTCATTACCGGTTTTAGCGGCCGCGAGCGGTGGAGTTAGACTGGTCGTGAGGGGCGGCACCGATGTTAAATGGGCACCACCCATAGATTACTTCCGTTACGTCTTGCTACCCCTTTTACGCGAATTCGGCTTAAAGGCTGATTTAAAACTGTTGAAGCGAGGCTACTACCCGCAGGGAGGCGGTGCAGTGGAAGTACGGGTGGAACCCTCGTACCCGCTGAAGCCCGCCGCTTTTGTGAATGCGGGAGAGCTCAGGGAAATCCAGGGAATATCATACGCTTCGAACTTGCCGAAGCACGTTGCAGAGCGCCAGGCGCAGTCAGCGCTTGAAACCCTCAGGAGAGAGGGTTATGGCGATTATTTGGGAGAGATAAAGACTGATGTGGAAACCCCTGCGCTGGGAGTTGGCAGCGGGATAGTTCTCTGGGCAAAGTTTGAGAGGGGGATTGTCGGCGGCGACGCGCTAGGCGAGAAAGGTAAAAGAGCCGAGGTTGTAGGCCGTGAGGCTGCGGAAAAGCTGCTGATCTCTTTGAAGCGCGAAGCACCTGTCGATCCGCACGCCTTTGATAACCTGGTAATTTACATGGCGCTCGCAGAAGGGGTTTCGAGAGCAGCTACTTGCGAGCTGACCAGCCACGCGGAAACAGCTATCTGGCTTTGCAGCTTAATCTCGGGGGCCGAATTCAGAGTCGAAAAAACTGATAAGCTCATTGAAGTTACAGCTAGGGGCATCGGTTATAAGCCGTAGCTAACTTAGCTCAAAAGGGTCGAGGAGATCTAGCTAGAAGCTCACAATAACCTTGTCGCCGCTCTTCAGACCAAAAAATTGGGCTGCATTACCTCTGTTCACTGCTAGCTCTAAGTGTTCCTCGCTGTTCACGAGCAATAATGGCTCTCCCTCGCCG